>ENA-OPDW01000221-OPDW01000221.1-human-gut-metagenome-genome-assembly--contig:-NODE-221-length-50529-cov-4.374529_pt1 | contig 50529 bp, 60 predicted proteins | sample MGYA00241264_ERZ501508 | MGnify/ENA primary metagenome ERZ501508 (study PRJEB25962, sample SAMEA2042575) | human gut metagenome | biome: human gut; feature: human-associated habitat; material: faeces...
AGTATTTGATTGTTCTTACCATCTGGCTTGTGTAAGAGTTTTCGTTGTCATACCATGAAACAACCTGAACCTCTGTTGTACCATCGCCAACTGGAAGAGCCATTGTCTGAGTAGCATCAAACAGTGAACCATATCTCATTCCTACGATATCGCTGGATACGATCTGATCTGTGTTGTATCCGAAGGACTCGTTGGAAGCAGCCTTCATAGCCTCGTTGATCTGATCAACTGTAACTTCTCCGTCAACTACTGCTGTAAGGATTGTTGTAGAACCTGTTGGTGTAGGAACACGCTGAGCAGATCCGATAAGTTTTCCGTTCAGTTCTGGGATAACAAGACCGATTGCTTTAGCAGCACCTGTGCTGTTTGGTACGATGTTAACTGCAGCTGCACGAGATCTTCTAAGATCACCTTTTCTCTGCGGTCCATCAAGTGTCATCTGATCTCCTGTGTAAGCGTGGATTGTACACATGATACCGGACTTGATTGCTGCAAGGTCGTTAAGAGCTTTTGCCATCGGAGCCAGGCAGTTTGTTGTACAAGAAGCTGCAGAGATGATGTTCTCATCTTTTGAAAGTGTCTCGTGGTTTACATTGTAAACGATTGTCGGAAGGTCATTTCCAGCTGGAGCAGAAATAACTACTTTCTTAGCACCTGCATCGATGTGAGCCTGAGCTTTTGCTTTGGATGTGTAGAATCCTGTACACTCCAGAACAACGTCAACACCGATTTCTCCCCAAGGAAGTTCAGCTGCGTTAGCTTTTGCGTAGATCTTGATCTCTTTTCCGTCAACTGTGATGGAATCCTCTCCTGCTTCTACTGTGTCTGCAAGAGCGTATGTTCCCTGAGTTGAGTCATATTTTAATAAGTGAGCAAGCATCTTAGGAGATGTAAGGTCGTTGATTGCTACTACCTCATATCCTTCTGCTCCGAACATCTGTCTGAAAGCAAGACGTCCGATACGTCCAAAACCATTAATCGCTACTTTTACTGCCATGATTAATTCCTCCTAAAAGTTTTAAAAAATTTATGACTGTGTCTCCAGCCATGGCGATGAATTTAACAAAGCGATAATTGTTAAATATTCATCAACTAGATTCATTGTACTAAAACAAGAACAAAAATTCAACCCTTAAATCCATATAATTCTAATTTTATGGAACAATTCTCCTAAATACCGGTTTCCGCCCCTTAAATTCTGCATAATAACTAAAACCACAGCTTATAAGTATCTCTCCCGCCTTGTCAAAGTCAAAAGCGACATGTTCCGGACGGTGTGCATCTGCACCAATTGTGACAATTTCACCACCGAGTTCTCTGTATCTTCTGATCACATCCGGATGTGGGTTTGGAAATCCAAGCCCATACTTCATCCCGGCCATATTCATCTCAAGTCCTTTTCCCTGTGCAATCAGAATTTTCAGAATTTCGTCAATCTCTTCCACATACTTTTTATAGGAATATTCCTCCGCCTGATGCGTTCCATAACGGACAACGTAGTCTAGATGTCCCAGGCTGTCAAAAGAATTTACCTTTTTCAAATTCTCTATCGTCACCTGAAAAGCTTCCTGATAAGCTTCCTCATCACTTCGACCTTCAAAAAAAGTTCTATAATACGGGTCCTGTCCATGGATCAGGTGCACAGATCCAATCACAAAATCAAATGGATATTTCTCTGTCAGATTCCGGTAATATTCCCCCAGATGCGGCTGAAGTCCGATCTCTACACCGATTCGGACTTCCAATTTCTTCTGATATTCTTCTTTTAACTGTGTCAGCCTCTGAAAATAGTTTCCCAGATCAAACAGAAATGCTCCTGCCGGAAAATCCGGAGTCTGCGGGAAATCTTTATCCAGATGATCTGTAATACAGACTGCTTCCATTCCCCTTTCTATTGCTGCATCAAGCATAGAATGTACGGATGCATCACTATCCTCAGAAAACCTTGTATGCATGTGGGCATCACATCTTATCATAATATTGTGCCGCCTCCTAATACATATTCTCCATCATACAGAACAACTGCCTGTCCCGGTGTCACTGCACGGATTGGTTCATCGAATGTACAGGTAATCTCATCTTCTCCTGTCTTCACCACGGTACACCAGGCTCCTTTGTGGTTATAACGAATCTTTGCAAACACACGCACCGGTTCTGTAAGATCTTCCACGCTCATAAAATTCAACTCATTGGCACGCAGTGTATGCGTCAATGATTCTTCATACGTTCCGATTACAACTTCATCTGTCTCCGGACGTATCTCCAGTACAAATGCAGGATACCCTAATGCAAGCCCAAGTCCTTTACGCTGTCCTACTGTATAATGAATGATTCCTTTGTGTTTTCCAAGGATCTTCCCATCCGGTGTCACGAAATTTCCCTGACGAATCGGAGCATCTGCGTTTTCTTCAATAAAAGATGCATAGTCTCCATCCGGAACAAAACAGATATCCTGACTATCCGGTTTATTTGCCACCTGCAGTCCGATTTTTTCTGCCATCTCACGGATCTGATCTTTTGAATAATTTCCAACCGGCATCAATGTATGTTCCAGCTGTTCCTGTGTCAGATTATAAAGTGCATAAGTCTGGTCTTTCGCAAGCGTCGCAGATCTTCGGATTGCATACCTTCCATTCGGAAGTTTATCAATCCTTGCATAATGTCCTGTTGCGATATAGTCTGCTCCGATGGAAAGACTTCTCTGCAAAAGTGCTTCCCATTTCACATAACGGTTGCAGGCAATACACGGATTAGGTGTTCTTCCGTTCAGGTATTCTTTTGTAAAGTAATCAATTACATTTTTCTGGAATTCCTGTTTAAAATTCATCACATAATACGGAATACCAATAGACGATGCAACACGTCTTGCATCGTCTACCGCACTGAGCCCACAACAGCCGCCGTTTTCTTCTTGAACTTCGTTTTCCTCGTCCTGCCAGATCTGCATTGTCACACCGATCACATCATAGCCTTGTTCTTTCAAAAGCCAGGCTGCCACAGAGGAGTCTACTCCCCCGGACATTCCAACAACAACTTTGCCTTTGCTCATTAATATTCCTCTTCCTCTGCTTCTTCGCCTTCATGAATATCTGACTTCGGTTTCTTAAGTCCTTCAATCTTAATATCATGCTTCTCTGCATAATCCCAAAGTGCTGCATGAATTGCTTCCTCTGCAAGGAGTGAACAGTGCACCTTTACCGGCGGAAGTCCGTCAAGAGCTTCCATAACTGCTTTATTTGTTACTTCCATTGCTTCCTGGATACTCTTTCCTTTTACCATCTCTGTTGCCATACTGGATGTTGCAACAGCTGCTCCACATCCGAATGTCTTGAACTTCACATCACGGATGATCTGATTCTCATCAATGTCAAGATAGATTCTCATGATATCTCCACATTTTGCATTTCCTACTGTTCCAACACCGCTTGCGTTCTCGATTTCTCCTACATTTCTTGGATGCTGAAAATGATCCATTACCTTTTCTGTATACATTATATAATTCCTCCATTTTGTTTATCTTTTTATCCAAAAATTATTCTGTATTTTTCTTTTAAATCATTCTGACTTATGCATTCTTCTGCTGCTTTTTTATAAAATCTTCGTAGAGTGGAGACATACTGCGCAGATGTGCAACAATCTCTTTAAGCTGATCTACTGTATAGTCGATATCTTCTTTTGTTGTATCAGCTCCAAGTGTCATACGAAGGGAACCATGTGCGATCTCATGCGGCAGTCCGATTGCAAGAAGGACATGGGATGGATCCAGAGAACCTGATGTGCAGGCGGAACCACTGGATGCACAGATTCCTTTCATATCCAGCATGATCAGGAGGGATTCACCCTCTACAAACTGGAAGCTGAAGTTAATATTGTTTGGAAGACGTTTCACACGGTCTCCATTTAATCTACAATATGGAATCTCATTCTCAATTCTTGCAATTGCATAATCACGAAGTTCTGTCTCATGTTTCATTCTCTGTTCCATGGAAGCCATAGCAAGCTCTACAGCTTTTCCGTATCCTACAATACCCGGAACATTCTCTGTACCTGCACGGCGTTTTCTCTCCTGGGCTCCGCCGTGAATAAATGAACGGATCTTCACTCCTTTTCTGATATAAAGGAATCCGATTCCTTTCGGTCCGTTCAGTTTATGTCCGCTGGAACTGAGCATATCGATATTCATCTCATCTACATTGATCGGTACCTGACCAAACGCCTGGACAGCATCTGTATGGAAAAGTACTCCATGTTTATGTGCAATCTCTCCGATTTCTTTGATTGGCTGAATACTTCCGATCTCATTGTTTGCAAACATTACGCTGACCAGAATTGTATCCGGACGAATCGCTGCTTCAACAGCTTCCGGACTGACAATACCATTCTCATCTACATCCAGATAAGTCACTTCATATCCTCTCTTCTGGAGATATTCTCCTGTATGAAGGATTGCATGATGTTCAATCTTTGTTGTAATGATATGTTTTCCCTTTGATTCATAAGCCTCAGCTGTAGCTTTCAGCGCCCAGTTATCAGATTCAGAACCACCAGCTGTAAAATAAATCTCCTCTGTCTTCGCACCAAGTGCTTTTGCTATGATTTCTCTCTGTTTTGTGATCACTTCTTTATTCGCAGCCGCAAAACCATAAACACTGGATGGGTTGCCAAAATGCTCTGTAAAATATGGGAGCATCGCATCCACAACTTCCGGTGCTGTCTTTGTTGTTGCTGCATTATCAAGATAAATTAATTTTCCCATTACCTGTTACCTCACTTTTATTTTATCTGCTTTGTTTTCTTACCGTTCACAAATAATTGTAGACAATGATTCTTTTCAGTTTTTACACTTTGTATAATCCAGATGATTGTCCGTATGTCCAAGACATTTACTTTCTGTCACCAGTTGGTTCAGCCAGATTTCATCTACTGTCTGGTTAATACTATCATTGATTCGTTTCCACACATACTTTGTTACACAGCTGTCCGCACCTTTGCATTCTCCTTCCGGATCAAGTCCGGCGCATTCTACTGGTTCAAGATTTCCTTCCAGTGCACGAAGCACATCTCCTACAGAAATATCTTTCGCTTCCTTTGCTAAGACATATCCACCATTTGCACCTCGGATACTCTTGACAAGTCCTGCTTTTTTCAGCTTCGACATCAATTGTTCCAGATATCGTTCTGAAATATCCTGACGTCTTGCAATACTTGTGATGGAAACCGGAGAATCTTCACTGTATTGGGCCAGATCAATCAAGGCACGCAATCCGTATTTCCCCTTTGTTGACAGTTTCACATCTTCACCTTCTTTTTCTTTTCCTTTTTCCTAGTATTATACTAGGGTTTCCTTTTGTAGGATATCACCAGTCTTACGTTCTGTCAAGGATGTTTCTTGAATATGTTGTTTAAAAATAAGTTCATTTCTGGTTACTGTCCGCGTTGCACGTGGCAGCAATCATTTTGACATGAGGGTATTATGTTTAGAAAAAAACATTCTTTGATTAAAGGAACACTGATTCTCACATCTGCCGGTCTTGTAAGCCGCGTTCTCGGATTCTTTTTCCGTATTTTCTTAAGCCATACCTTTGGAGAAGAACAGGTCGGACTTTATCAGTTAATTTTCCCTTTCTACGCACTCTGCCTGTCTTTGAGTACTTCAGGTCTTGAAACTGCCATTTCCAGAAGTGTCTCTCGCTTTCACTCCCTTGGCCGAACGCAGGACGGAAAGTTGATTTTCCAGACAGGTCTGATTCTTTCTGTTCTGATTTCTCTGATTTGTACTTTTCTGGTACAGAAGAATTCCGTTTTTCTTTCAAATCGTTTTCTTGGAGATCCAAGATGTGCAACACTATTATATCTGATCGTTCTTGCACTTCCGGCAGCTTCTGTCCACAGTTGTATCTGTGGTTATCACTATGGTCTGCAAAGAACCTCTGTCCCGGCTATTTCACAGTTAATCGAGCAATTTGTTCGAATTTCTTCTGTTTTTGTTTTATATTTTATTTTTATACACCGTGGAGTTCACCCTAAGATTCCATTGGCTATATCAGGTATTATTTTCGGAGAACTTGCAGCAGCAGGCTACTCGCTTTTTTCACTGAAGAAGAAGGGTTTTGATGCCAATTCTCCATATATTCTTTCTATCTCAAAATCTTGTTCTGAATTGCTACGCCTCTCTGTTCCATTGACAGTTAATCGCACAGCAATTACATTCTTGCAGGGAATTGAAGCAGCTTCAATCCCTGTCTGCCTTGAGCTTGCATCTCACAGTGCTTCTGAAGCTCTCAGTATTTATGGGGTACTGACCGGAATGGCATTACCATGTATCCTTTTTCCCTGTGCACTCACTAACTCAATCAGCCTGCTTTTAATTCCAGCAGTCGCACAAAAGCAGGCTGAAAGCTCTTCAAAAGAGACATTTCTCCTTATAAAAAAGGCTGCCGGAGGATGTTTCTCCCTTGGTCTTCTGTGTTCTGTCTTCTTTCTTCTTACCGGGTCTTTTCTCGGAAACTTCCTGTTTCACAGTACTTTAGCCGGTAATTTCATCGTAACACTTGCCTGGATCTGCCCTTTCCTGTACACAAGTTCCGCTCTTCTCAGTGCAATCAACGGACTGGGACTTACAACCCTGACACTGATGATCAATCTTCTTGGATTATCCATCCGCATTCTTAGTGTATATTTCGGAATCCCGCACTATGGAATCACAGGATACCTATGGGGACTTTTCATCAGTCAATCAACTGTCTGCCTCGTTGCATTACTCACACTTTCCCACGAAATCAAAAAAGAATATTTACAATCTGTTGAATCAGCCACGGATTAAGACAGGATTCTGAAAAAATCCCAATTAAAAACAAACCGCATACAAAGAACGTTTTTTGTCTGTTCCACTGATTCTGTGGATAGTTCCAACAAAAGCGCAAAAGCACAAGAACTGCCGGAACATAAAAAAGGAACTGTGGAAATAGTCCTGCCACACAAAGAATACTTCCCTTCATTCCTAATTCTGCCACTGCCTCTGACAGTAAAATTCCTCCTGACATCCCAGTCCACAGAAGAAAAAACGCTGCCACAATTTTTCTAATCCGGATTCCCATCGCCAAAAACAGCACCAGGAAAAAAATTCCCCGTACCTGAATCAAATACCAAATGTACTGTTGAAAAGATATCTTCTCATTCTTTAATCTCATAAGATAAACTTCTGTAAAAGTTCCGATCAGGCTCAGCTGTTCTCCCCATATATAATTGACAATCAAGATTCCTGTCAAAAAGCCTGTAAAAAACAGAGCCAGAAAGTAATGACCTGTACGAAATGCCTTCACCAGTATTCCTCCCACCCTATAAAATGTTCTGCGGATATATTTTTATCCTCAATCTTCCACACCATTATATGAGTGTCTGGTTTTTCTCATGCGGCAGCGATGCTACTTATTGTCGGCATTCAATCATTTTCCATACTTTACAGCATAAGCCATCAAAGAAGAAACTGTCTTCGCATCTTCAATCTCACCTGAAAAGATCTTTTCCTTCAATTCTTCTATTGTATAAGCGCCAAGTTCAATAAATTCATCTTCATCCAAATGCTGTTTTGACGGTATCAGATCATGTGCCACATAAACTTCAATCCGTTCGTTACAAAATGCTACTGTTGTCCGTAAAGTGATCAGCCACTCCAGATTCTCGCTGCGATACCCTGTCTCTTCCTCTAATTCGCGAGACGCACACTCTATACCAGGTTCTCCCACTTCATCAAGTGCTCCTGCCGGAATCTCCAATGTATATCGATCCAGCGCATTTCTATACTGTCTCACCATCAAAATCTTACCATCTGCTGTAACCGGAACTACCGCTGCTGCTCCTTTATGACCTATAAAATCCCATACTACGGTATGATCCCCGTCCACTTCTATCGTGTCCTGATAAAAATCAAGAATCTTTCCTTTAAATTTCAATTCTCTGTTAATTCTTTTAATCTTCTCGCTCATTCCGTTCTCCCTTCTTTTACCTTACATCACCGTATGCATTCTATATCAAAGACTTTGTTACTGTTCACACGATGTGCGACCAGCAACGCATCTCGCCATTTTAAATCGCCTTTGGCGATGGGGCGAGATGCATTCAAGTCAAAACACGCATCCTCCACGTCAATCAGCGGAGTGATTGACACGGGAGTGAACAGTAACAAGAATTTTACGCTTACCTGTAATAGCTTTCTCAGTAAACTAAAAGCCCCTGTCTTTCGACAAGGGCCAACTTTCATCTTCTGTTATGATTCTCTTATTTTGCGTAATCTGTTGCTCGTGACTCACGAATAACATTTACTTTAATCTGTCCAGGATATTCTAATTCAAACTCAATCTGTTTTGCAATATCCCTTGCTAAAAGCACCATATCATCGTCAGATACCTGCTCCGGAACTACCATAACACGAATCTCTCTACCTGCCTGAATGGCAAAAGACTTATCTACACCTTTAAACTGGTTGGTAATATCTTCTAACTGTTTCAATCTGTTTGTATATGTCTCGATGGTTTCTCTTCTTGCTCCCGGTCTTGCAGCTGAAATAGTATCCGCTGCCTGAACAACACAAGCAATCAGACTCTGCGGCTCCACATCACCATGATGTGCCTCCACAGCATTAATAATGGTTGCTGATTCTTTGTATTTTCTACAAAGATCTGAACCAATCTGAATATGTGATCCTTCTACATCATGATCGATCGATTTACCGATATCATGAAGAAGTCCTGCACGTTTTGCAAGTCTGACATCCAGTCCGATTTCTCCTGCAATGAGACCTGATAACTGAGCTACTTCGATTGAATGCTTCAATGCATTCTGTCCATAGCTTGTTCTGAACTTCATACGTCCAAGAAGACGGATCAACTCCGGATGAATTCCTGTAACTCCAACGTCAAGAGCCGCAGCTTCTCCTTCCTCGCGGATCATTGTATCCACTTCTTTCTGAGCTTTCTCAACCATCTCCTCAATTCTTGCCGGATGAATACGTCCATCCACGATCAAACGCTCAAGTGCAATTCTTGCAACTTCTCGGCGGATTGGGTCAAACCCTGATAATACAACCGCTTCCGGAGTATCATCAATGATCAGTTCCACGCCGGTTAATGTTTCCAGTGTTCTGATATTTCTTCCTTCTCTACCGATAATTCTTCCTTTCATCTCATCACTTGGAAGCTGAACTACAGAAATTGTAGTCTCTGCAACATGATCTGCTGCACATCTCTGAATTGCATTCACAACATACTCTTTTGCTTTCTTGTCAGCCTCTTCCTTTGCCTGAGTTTCCAGTTCTCTGACCATCTTGGCTGTGTCATGCTTGACGTCATCTTCAACAGTTTTTAACAGATATTCTTTTGCCTGTTCGGAGGTAAGTCCTGAGATTCGTTCCAGTTCCTGCACACGTTTCTGGCTAAGTTCTTCTACTTTGGCTTCACGCTGGCGAAGATGTTCTTCCTTCGCTGTCAGTTTGCTCTCACGATGTTCCAGTACATCTGACCGTTTGTCGACCGATTCTTCCTTCGCGAGTACACGCTTCTCATAACGCTGTAACTCCGCTCTTCTTTCTTTCGTCTCTTTCTCAAGTTCATTCTTTGTCCTGATGGACTCTTCCTTTACTTCCAAAAGAGATTCCTTCTTCGTCGTCTCTGCAGTCTTTACAGCATCGTCAATGATTTCTCTTGCTTTTGCTTCTGCATTCCCAATCTTGCTTTCCGCATTCTTTCTCAGATTGGAAACTGTAACAAAGTGAGTAATGATTCCGACTATCAACGCGAGGGCCACGGCAACGCCTATAAATAAACCTAGACTTATCTGCACAGGAGCACCTCCTTATTCGATTTTCATTGTACATATTACTCAAATACAACACTTAAATTTTATACTGTTTCAACAACAATGTCAAGCATTGTAATTATTATTTTGTATCACATGACATAACCCGGTTACTGTTCACACGATGTGCGACCAGCAACGCATCTCGCCATTTTAAATCGCCTTTGGCGATGGGGCGAGATGCATTCAAGTCAAAACACACATCCTCCGTGTCAATCAGCGGAGTGATTGACACGGGAGTGTACAGTTACTCTGTTTATCATAATCTGATATAACATGGCGGATCACCTCATAACGAAATCCTTTTCGCGCAAGATATCCTAATATCTTTTGATATTCCTGCTCTTCCATTCTTTCCGGATCAACCTTCTTTTTTCGCAGTATCCTTCGGATTGCCTCTTCCTCAGAATCTTCACTATAGCACTGTTCAAAAGCCAGGCAGATCAAATCATCAGAAACTCCCTTCTGCGACAGCAGTGCCTTGATTTCCCGTTTGCTTTTAGTATCTTTGCGGCTCATAACAAAATTTTCCGCATATCTTGCATCATCCAGATATCCAAAAGATCTCACATATTCAATTGCTCCGCTGATTGCATTCTCCGGATATTGTCCCGCCTTCAGTTTTTCTCTTAATGCAGACTCAGTACGATCCATATCCTCCAGCAAATGCATTGCTCTCTTCTTTGCGCGTTTCAACAGTACCTCATTCTGAATCTTTTCATAATTTTCCTGCGCGAGATCTTCTCCCTGCTTTATACCAAAACGCTTCAACTCACCTTTATAAAGCACAAATGCAAATGTTCCATCCAGATATACTTTAAACTTCGTCTTTGTCTGCTCTTCTATCCCAGTAACAATCATTCTTTCTTTTCTGCCTCATCAGCCACTTTAGAAGCCGGTGTCAGCTTCAGATCACTCGATGCTCCTGTCTTCTTCTCATCATCTGGAAGCTCATTCTCTGCTTCTTCTGATCCGGATAATGCATAATGTGCTCTCACCTTCTGATCCAGTGTCTCCATCACTTCCGGATGTGATTCCAGATATGCCTTTGCATTCTCTCTTCCCTGACCAATCTTCTCTCCCTCATATGCATACCACGCACCGCTCTTCTTCACAAGATCAATATTGGTTGCAAGATCAAGAATATCTCCTGCACGGGAAATACCTTTTCCAAACATAATATCAAATTCCGCTTCTTTGAACGGCGGAGCAATCTTATTCTTCACAATACGGATTCTTGTACGGTTTCCTACCATCTCTCCACTTTGTTTTAAAGTCTCGATTCTTCTGACGTCCATACGCACAGATGCATAGAATTTCAGCGCACGTCCTCCTGTCGTTGTCTCTGGATTTCCAAACATTACTCCAACTTTCTCACGTAGCTGGTTAATAAAGATCACAATACAGTTTGACTTGCTGATAACCGGTGTCAGTTTTCTCAATGCCTGTGACATCAATCTTGCCTGCAGACCAACATGACTGTCTCCCATATCCCCTTCGATCTCCTGTTTTGGAACAAGTGCTGCTACAGAGTCAATAACAATAATATCAATCGCCCCTGAACGTACCATTGTCTCTGCAATCTCAAGGGCCTGATCTCCACTGTCAGGCTGTGAAATATAGAGTTCATCAATATCTACTCCGATATTCTTTGCATATACAGGATCCAGTGCATGCTCTGCATCGATAAATCCGGCAATTCCGCCTCTCTTCTGAACCTCAGAAATCATATGAAGTGCGACAGTTGTCTTACCACTTGATTCAGGACCATAAACCTCAATCACACGTCCCTTTGGCACACCGCCAAGTCCAAGTGCCAGATCAAGGCTCAGACATCCGGTAGGAACTGTCTCTACAGCTACATGCGCCCCTGATTCTCCCAGCCGCATCACTGCACCCTTACCAAAATCTTTCTCCAGCTTTGCGATCGCTGCATCCAGTGCTTTCTTCTTCTCTTCGTTATTCGCCAGCTTTGTAACGCTCTCTTTGCCTGCCATAATTTTCTCCTTCTCTATCTCTCTTAGTGTATAAAACCCATTCTCTCTTTTTTCGAACAGTTGTTCGTCTATGAATAGATTTTATTATACTTCTTTCAAAATGTCAACAATAATTCTTCCCCTTAATTTTGTTGCAATAATACGATATACCACGGAATCCTCTTCCTGAAACAGAAGAATTGAAGTTCATGTGAATCATTGCCGGCTTAAGGATCTGCCGGCCAGACAACTAAAGAATAGCATAAGGAAAGGCAGAATGCAAGTACCACAGCACTTACATTCTGCCTTTTATACTACACTGCTTTCCAGTGTTTCACTTCTTCTTTATAAAAGATAATTCCTTCCTGGATAATTTTGAATCCACTGCCTTCAAGTTCCGCAATCGTAACAGAACAATTTGGCGGTACTTCATTTTTCCAGAAATGCTCTACTGAAAGACTGCCTCTCATCCTGTTCAGCATTGCTGTCATCGCAGCACCATGAGTAGAAATCAGAAGATTCTTATCCTTCAGCTTCTTACTCTCTTCAAGACTCTTTAAGAACTCTCCGGTTCTTTCATAAAGTTGTTCTACACTTTCAGCATCTTCCGGCGGAATATAATTTCCCGTATCCTGAAAGAATTTCTGGAATGCAAGATTCTCTTCTTTCGTCTTATCTACACAAGACATTCCCTCATACGAGCCAAAAGAAATTTCCTGGATTCTCTGATCTTCATAAAGCGGAATGTTGCGTCCTTCAAGAAGAATCTCTGCCGTTTCTTTTGCACGCCGTAAGGGACTTGTATAAGCCAGATCAATCTGGTATTGTCTCATCCCATAAGAAGTTTCCCGGGCAAGATGACGCCCATATTCATTTAAGGGAATATCCTTTCGTCCCTGTACCAGTTTTTTCTTGTTCCAATCCGTCTCCCCATGACGCACAATATATAGCCTCACTGCTGCCTACACTCCCTCTTCTTATCTTTTTAATACTTCTCTCCTGATATATCTGTAAGTAGTTTCCTCGCCTTCTTCCGCAAGCATATGAAGCAGTTTTTCTAATAATTCTCTTGTATCTTTATGCATCAGCTCATCTGCACGTCCGTTTTCATAATAAGCAAGTGGTGCATCAGAGGTATATGCATCCCCGAGATACACTTTACTTGCTGCAATGCGGTCAAGAAACATCTCTACTACATATCTCACCGGCATCTTCATTCCCGCCAGAAGGTTCGGTCCCTCCAGACTATAATCAATCCAGTATTCATAATGGTGTTTGTTCCTGCCTTTGTGGTGGAGCCATGCGGAAGAATACCCCTTTTCTTCCCGTTCGGCATTATTAGGGCTTCTTGTCCCCTGATAGTATCTGCATCCCACACGGAATTCTGTCCAACTGTATTTTGACATATCATGGAGCAGTCCCTGTTTGTACAACCCAACACGAAAACACTCTTTCAATACCAGTTTTTTGTGTTTTGTTATGGTACAAAAATGTGCAAATGCCTTCATACTTTTCCCTCTCTGGCCGGCTGTTCTTCTTTACAAAGTTCTTCTGCTCCCTGCCGTTTTTCTATTTTATTTACATTCTGCGTCTTAGCTGTATGAATCGGTTTCTTTTCTGAACGACTCTTCTTTTCTTCTATCCTACGTCCAACCAGAATTGCTACGCTACGTTCTTCCAGTAATACTTCTTTCTGATTTTCCAGCTTTTTCGCTTCACAAAGCACGCCATCTTTTGTAGTCATAACAAGATACCATTCTACGTTCTTTCCAATCGACGGTATTGCGAAGTGATGCGGCAGCCAATGCATATTATATGCTATAAAACAAGGGAACTCCCCTTCTTTCGTTCCTGAATACAAGACACCTAACTGACGGCTGGAAACTTCTGCTTTTACCTGCCATGCATTTTCTCCATGGTAGGATACGTCCGGTATGCCACATCTCGTGGTATCCATTCCGGATAGTGCTGTACTCTGGTGGAGACAACGATGTTCTTTTCTCAGCCCGATCAGTTTCTTTGTATACTGAAACAGCCAGTCATCTTTCTTCAACTGTGTCCAGTTCACCCATCCTGTCTCGTTATCCTGACAATATGCATTGTTATTTCCTCTCTGCGAATTACAGAATTCATCTCCTGCAAGGAGGCATGGAGTTCCCTGAGCCGTCAACAGGAGTTCTAATGCATTCTTCACTTGATTCTTTCTAAGATTGACAACTGCGCGTTTTCTGCTCGGTCCTTCAGCTCCGCAATTCCAACTGTAATTATAATCTGGTCCATCCAGGTTCTTCTCACCGTTTTCTTCATTATGTTTGCAATCATAAGACACTAAATCCCATAACGTAAATCCTGTCTGTGTTGTAATATAATTGCATTTTCCATTTTCCGATGAACGATTTTTCAATGCCCAGATGACATCATTGACCATATTCTCGTCACCTTTTAAGAAGCGACGCATCACATTCTGGAAACCATCATCTTTCTGCATCAGCTTGATATCTTTCAAAAACGGATCTTCTATCAGCTGCTCCCACGGTACGTTATAAGGATTCAGAACAAATCCATCCACATGATACTCCAGCATATAAAAGCGTAGACATTCCGTTACATAATTTGCTGATATTCCCGGAACAAATGGCATCTCCAGTACAACTTCTATGCCCTGACTATGACATGCGCGCACCATATCTTTCAACTCACGAACTGCACTTTTCCCATATGCGTAGGCTTTTTTAGGGGCAAAATAAAAACCTTTACCATATCCCCAATAGTTCACTTTTGTTTTTCCGCACTCTTCAAATTCATAGACCGGCATACACTGAATCTGGTTGACTCCAAGTTCTTTTAAATAATCCAGTTTTTCAACAACCCCCTGGAATGTTCCCTTATGCACCACTTTCGAAGAAGAATGTTTTGTAAATCCACGCACATGCAAACCATAAGCCACTACATCTTCCCATGGAAGATGTAGGCGCTGATCCTCCTGCCAGTCATAGTCCTCCATTGAAACAATTTTCCCACGAATCTGATGTTCCTGAAGTTTCCGTTCTACACCAAATTTCTCTTTTCCTGCAAGTTCTTTTGCATATGGATCCACACATACTTTCCCATCAATCAGAAAATTGTATTCATATCGATCTGCTTTCAGACCTTCAACAGATAAGAAACGTACTTCTCCAACGCCTTCTTCCTCCGGCATATCAAACTGATATTCCGGAACTTCTTTTCCTCTCTTATACAGTAAAAGTTCACATGTCTTCCCTTTTGCTACCTGAACGGCAAAATTTATATTTTTGCCTTTGATATCCACTCCAAATGGCTGCGGACTCCCCTTTATCTTCCTCATAGTTAACCCCTTTCTTGAGCAATCAATAAATTACTGCCATCCATCCGTTCCGTACATTTCAACATTATCACGATTTATAAAGAAAGTTTCCTCATAATTATCCTTCTCGTAATCCTTGTCTGCCAGTAATGCTGTCGCCACCTTTACTGCTGTCTTTCCCATATTGATCGGGGACTGTGCTCCAATCCCGGTCATTCCTCCAGTGCCATTCACCAGTGCTGTTTTTGTCGCCGGGGAACCATCCACACTATACACGCAGATATTCGTTCTCTGCGCTTCTGTGATCGCTGCCATCACCTGTTCTGCCATAGGATCACTACCACACATTACAGCATCAATCTCACTATTTTCGCTCAGAACCTGTGTCATCTCGTCCTTCACATTACTGCTGTCTCCCAATGCTTCAATTCTCTTTACCACTTCAAACCCACTGTTTGTTATAGCCTCTTCAAATCCGGTAATTCTCTCATTCACTGAGTTCACCCCAGGGTTTTCCACAATCACAATTTTGCCACCATCTGGTTTCTGGACCAGAAGATCCTGCCCGCACACATATCCCGCATTCTCATTATCTGACCCTACAAATGCAGATACAAGGCTTGTCTCTTTTACTTCTGTATCAAGATTGATCACCGGAATATCTGCCTCTTTTAAGGCTTCAAGTGCGGGAGTGATTTTCTCCCAATCTACCGGACAAAGAAATACTGCCTGTACCCCTTCGTTGATCAACTCCCGAATCTGTTCATTCTGCAAATCAGCATCTGATGCCGGATCACGAACCATCAGACGGTCACCTTGAGCCTCTAATGCTGTCTGGACAGAATTTTTCAATGTGTCATAAAAAGGATTCGACATATCAATCCCACTAAATCCAAACAGTCTGCCACCTTCCCCTGTATTATCATTTTTCTTATCATCCTCTTCTACTACTGCATTATCTTCCGGTGTTCCGACATTTTTCTTTCCACACCCAAGCAGTGCTGCCGCTATACACAAAACTGCCACTGTACACAGTATCCATCTTTTCTTCATATTGTCTATTATCCTTTCACTTCTATCAGTAACACTTTTATTCTACCTTGTTTAACCCGAAAGTCAATCTTATCTTGCTTTTTTCTCCCCTTTTTGTTACCATCAAGATAGCTGATCATTCTCGTTTTGAGCACCTGGCTGGTCAATACGGAATGAAATACAACACAGATTCAAAGGAGAAGATTATGAACGAAAACGAATCCCTCACAGTCACTTTGACACTGGAGAATAATGAGGAACTTGAATGCGCTGTTCTCAATATTTTTGAAGCAGATGAAAAGGAGTATATCGCACTTCTTCCACTGGATGAAAACGGTGATAACACAGACGGTCAGATCTATCTGTATCGTTTCATTGATAACGGAGAAGAGGAAGAACCTGGACTTGAGAACATCGAAGAAGATGAAGAGTTCGACCGTGTTTCCGCTATATTCAACGAATGGCTGGATACACAGGATTTCGGCGATATCGATCTTGATGCATTAGATGACCTGGAGGACTAAGTCTTGAGGATGTCAGCAAAGTGACTGACATCCGGTCAGCTTTTCAATAGTTCGTCTACAAAACGGGAAGGAGTAACTTCTTTCCCGTTTTTTATTTTCACATAACAGATCTTCAGAAAATCTTTTGCCCTTGTCATTGCCACATAGAATAATCTTCTCTCTTCTTCGATCTCCTTGTCTGTCTTTGCCTTCTGATACGGAATCCTTCCTTCATTCGCCGCAATCAGAAATACCTGCTTGAATTCCAGTCCTTTAGAAGCATGTATCGTCATCAGCCGGACACCCGGACGTGGTCTGTTTCTTTCCTTTTCCTTCACTTTCAAAGTCTCCGTATATTCTTCTACATGTGCAAACCATTCTTCAACACTTGAAAATGCTTTCGCCGCCTCTTCAATCTCTGCCAGTACTTCATTCAGATCAGATCTGTTTATCTGATGCGTAAATGCATACTCTTTCAGAAAATCGTCATAACCAATCCTTTTTCTGATATACTGGATTGCCGCATATGGAGCCATCTTCATAAGCATCTTAACATCCCACTCAAACTGATCAATCCGGTCGATCATCCAGTCTTTATCACAATAGAACTTCCGCATGTCTTCAAAAGAAACCTTCGCTCCTGCTACACTGTCTCTTCCAAGATATCGCTTTGGTCGGTTCATTATCTGTAAAAAATCTTGTCTGTGCCGAGCTCCTGTTGCCAGTCGGAAATATGCCATGATGTCCTTTGCGATAAAGTGTTCATATATATTTGGAAGATGTTCTTTCATCTGAAACGGGATCTTCCGCTCCACCATTGCTTCTACCACTGCTCGCGCATCTGTATGAACCCTGAATAGAATCGCAATCTCCTCTTCTTTTATGCCATTCTCCTTACATTTCTGTATCTCTTCAAGAACATATTCTGCCTCTTCCACCGGATCTTTCACTTCCTGAATATGAAGGCAGGAACCGCCTTCACGGTTTGCTTCCAGTTTTTTACTGTATCTCTCCACATTATTTTCAATCAGTTTCAAAGAATTCTGTACGATATTTGCTGTCGAACGGTAATTCATTCCCAACAGAATTTGTTTTGCATCAGGGAAATCTTTTCCAAATCCAAGCATCAATTCTGAATCAGCTCCACGAAATCCGTAGATTGCCTGATCGTCATCCCCTACTACGAACAAATTATTTTCCGGCTGGGCCAGCATACGGATCACATCATACTGAATTCGATTAATATCCTGAAATTCATCAATCAAAACGTATCTGAATTTCTTCTGCCACTGTGCAAGTACATCTGGTCTTGATCGGAACAATTCATAACAAAGTACCAGCATATCATCAAAATCAATCTTTTTCAGTTCTTTTCTATGCTGTTCATAATTACGGTAAATATTGCGAAATGCATCCGCACTACACTTTTCTGATACAAATTCTTCCAGAGGAATCCGATTATTCTTCACTTTTCCAATTTCTGCCGCAATATCCTGAATAAAATCTTCTTCATCAAAGATCTCCATTCTTTCTTTATTAATCACGCCACGTAAAATCTGATATTTTTCTGTCTCTGAAAGAATATTTTCCTGATTCATCCGGTAAGCCCATTTCAGGATTCCATAATAGATTCCATGAAATGTACCGACTGTAACCGGAAGATCTCTTTTGCCCATAACCAAACAGAGGCGGGATTTCATCTCCGCCGCTGCAAATCTTGTAAAAGTAACGACCAGAATTTCTTCTGGTCTTACTTTCTGTTTCTCTATAAGGTATTTTACTCTGTTTACAATCGTAAGCGTCTTCCCCGATCCCGGACCTGCCAGTACAAAACATGGGCCGTCTGTGTGCTGGATCGCCTGCGTCTGTGCTTCATTAAATCCCATTGTACCTCTTTTCGCTGTCCTTACTGAAGTTTCTCGATTCCAAGACGGATTCTTCTAAGAGACTCCTCTTTTCCGAGTACTTCCATCAGTTCTGTTGCTCCACCCGGAGTGCTCTGCTTTCCGGAAACTGCTGTACGAAGCGGCCACATTACATAACCTACTTTGTATCCTTTTTCTGTTGCAAATGCTTTCAATGTCTCAAACAATGCATCATTACTAAAGTCCTCCTGCGCCTCGAGAACCGGAAGAACCTCGTTCAGAAGTGCGAGTGACTTCTCAGGATCTGTTTTCATCTTCTTGTGTGTATACAGTGCAATATCGTAATCTGGAAGTTCTTCAAAGAAATCAACCTGCTCTTTGATCTCCGGAAGAATCTCAATTCTTGTCTTCACAAGTGTTGCAATCTTCTTCAGATCATAGTCCTTTGTTACTGCCTCTTTCAGATAAGGCTCCGCAAGTGCATAGAACTTATCAAAATCCATTGCCTTGAGATATTCTCCGTTCATCCATTTCAATTTCACTGTATCAAATACAGCCGGAGATTTACTCATATGATGATAATCAAATGCCTCAACAAGCTCTTCCAATGAGAAGATCTCTCTGTTGTCTGTCGGGCACCATCCGAGCAGTGCAACATAATTCACAACTGCCTCTGAAACATATCCCTGCTCGATCAGATCTTCATAAGAAGAATGTCCACATCTCTTGCTCAATTTCTTATGATTCTCATCTGTGATCAGCGGACAGTGTACATAAACCGGTACTTCCCAGCCAAACGCCTCATAAAGGCGGTTATACTTCGGTGCTGAAGATAAGTACTCATTTCCACGAACAACATGTGAAATCTCCATCAGATGATCGTCAATTACGTTTGCAAAATTATATGTCGGGAATCCATCAGATTTGATCAGGATCATATCGTCAAGCTCTGCATTCGGAACTGTGATATCTCCGTAGATCTCATCATGGAATGTTGTCTCACCTTCATTCGGTACATTCAGACGGATAACCCATGGCTTACCTGCTGCCAGATTCGCCTCTACTTCTTCCTTGCTCAGACTTAAGCAGTGCTTATCATAAACAGAAATCTCTACTCCACCTTCGGAAACCTGTGTCTTTAAAGACTCCAGACGCTCTTTGTCACAGAAACAGTAATAAGCATCTCCCTGCTCTACAAGCTGCTTTGCATATTTAAGATAAAGTCCTGATGCATTACGCTCACTCTGTACATACGGTCCATATCCGCCATCTTTATCCGGTCCCTCATCATGGATGAGACCTGTTTTCTCCATTGTTCTGTAAATGATATCAAGTGCACCTTCCACAAAACGTTCCTGGTCTGTATCCTCTACACGAAGGAGGAAATCTCCCCCTTCATGCTTTGCGATCAGATACGCGTATAGTGCTGTTCTTAAGTTACCCACATGCATTCTTCCTGTCGGACTTGGTGCAAATCTTGTTCTTACTTTCTTACTCATTCTATCTTCTCCAATTCTTGTTTGTTATTGTTCAATCTCGTCATATTATAGCGCAAGTCCCCAGATTCTTCAACAAACAAAATCAATGTTTTTCTTTTACTCCAAAAGTTTCACCGTTTCAGGAATACTTCCCGCCTGTTCAAGTGTACAGGATCTTGCATCAATACATTCCAGATTTGTTCCATCAAATGCACTTTCCGCAAAACTTTTCACACCTTCCGGCACCTGAAAGGTTCCTGTCCACGCTGCCGGAAATGCAAGAAGAACTGTGCCATCTGCCGTGTAAAGTACACCATCTACCGTAACATAGGCTGGATTTGCTGCATCTGCTTCTATCCATCCCAGATTACTCAGCCCCACAAACGCTCCTGACTGAATATTTGTTATATTAGCAGGAATTTCAATCTCTTCTACAGCAGAACCAAGACCCGACAGTGCTCCTCTCGCAATTCCGGAACATCCTTCTTCAGGAAAGTACAATACTCCATCCTTTATCACTTCTTTGTCTCCTGAAAGTCCACAGATCATACCTTCCGCATTAATAAGATATCCGGTATCTGTATTTCCCACTGATATCGACCCTTCTTCATCCTCATTTTCATTTTTTACATTTTCCATTGAATCAGGATTTGTAATTACCGGTTCACTTGCAACATTTATAGTTGTATCTCTTTTCACGCCTGGTTTTTCTGCCACAATCTCTTCTACTACTGGTTCTTCCACCGCAATTTCTTCTACCATAGGTTCTTCCACTAAAATTTCTGCCGGAACAGCTGCTACCTGGATAACATCTGCTTGATTAACATCTGTCTGGATAGTTTCTGCTGATAAGAAAGAATGCTTATCCATTTTTTCCGGTTCTTTTATCTGTTTTGTTATTGTTACTTTTTCCGGCAGATCATTTCCTGACACATTTATATCCTCTGTTGTCGCACAGACCTCTATTTCGGAAATCAGATTCTTTTCCAAATATAATGAAACAATTTCCTGTGCAGACATCAGAATCAGCGCACCACTTAATAAAGTCACTCCCACTCTGACATATGGTTTTCTCGCCGCTTCCTGATGCCATTCATTCCAATTCAGTCCTATATCCATGTTCTCTTATTCCTTTCTCTTTCCCCCACATTTTAATATACGAAATAATTTTAGTTTATCAAAGAAAAAGGGATGCTGCAACCAAATGCAACATCCCTTTGATTTTTCCGCTTTGTCCTGATAGATTCCAAGGATTCTATACGTTAATTTCAGCCTTCACGCCAAGGATCTCTTTATTCTTTTCAAGCAGTGGACGGATCACATTCTTAAGATAAGCATCTACCTGCTCACTTGCACGTCCAACATATTTCTCCGGTTTCATTGTCTTCTGAAGATCCTCTAAAGTCAGATTGAATGCCGGATCTGCTGCGATCAGTTCAAGAAGGTTATTGTCAAGTCCCTTCTCTTTTACATTTCTTCCTGCTTCCATAGAAAGCTCACGGATTCTTTCGTGCAGCTCCTGACGGTCTCCACCGGCTTTAACAGCATCCATCATAATATTCTCTGTTGCCATGAATGGAAGTTCGGACATCAGACGCTTCTCGATTACTTTCGGGTATACAACCAGTCCGTCTACAACGTTCAGACAAAGATCAAGTATTCCGTCGATTGCAAGGAATCCTTCCGGAACACTCAGACGCTTGTTAGCGGAATCATCAAGTGTTCTCTCAAACCACTGTGTTGCAGATGTGATTGCCGGATTAAGTGCATCGATCATCACATATCTTGAAAGGGAAGCAATTCTCTCACTTCTCATCGGGTTTCTCTTATAAGCCATTGCTGAAGATCCGATCTGTGTCTTCTCAAATGGTTCTTCAATTTCTTTCAAATGCTGGAGCAGACGGATATCATTAGAGAATTTGTGAGCACTTGCAGCAATTCCTGCCAGTACATTCAGTACTCTTGTGTCTACTTTTCTTGAATAAGTCTGTCCGGATACCGGATAACATGCCTTAAATCCCATCTTCTCAGCGATCATTGGATCGATCTTGTCAATTGTCTCCTGATCTCCGTCAAACAGTTCAAGGAAACTTGCCTGTGTTCCTGTTGTTCCTTTAGATCCAAGTAGTTTCAGACTTCCAAGTACATATTCCAGATCCTCAAGATCCATTTCAAACTCCTGCATCCAGAGAGTTGCTCTCTTTCCAACAGTTGTCGGCTGTGCCGGCTGGAAATGTGTAAAAGCAAGTGTAGGCTGGTTCTTCTGCTCCTCTGCAAACTTCGCAAGCTCTGCAATTACATTCACAAGCTTTGTGCGAACCAGTTTCAGTGCTTCTGCCATAATAATAATATCTGTATTATCTCCTACATAACAGGATGTAGCTCCAAGATGGATGATTCCTTTTGCTTTCGGACACTGAACACCATATGCATAAACATGAGACATAACATCATGACGTACAACCTTCTCACGTTCCTTTGCCACCTCAAAGTTAATATCATCCGCATGGCTCTTCATCTCTTCAATCTGCTCATCCGTGATGTTGAGTCCAAGCTCCTTCTCAGTCTCTGCCAGTGCGATCCAAAGTCTTCTCCATGTTCTGAACTTTTTGTCCGGTGAGAAGATATACTGCATCTCGCGGCTTGCATAACGCTCTGAAAGCGGGCTTACATAACGATCATTACTCATAATTCTTTTCTCCTTGTTTCATATCTTTATCGTAACTGTTCATCTATTATAACACATAAACTGAGTCTTCAAAATCAATTTTGTTCAAATGCCTGACTGATATCCTCTTTCGGAACTTCCATCGGATACTTTCCTGTAAAGCAGGCATCGCAATACTTAAGATCTCCAACCATGTCTTTCAGTTTCTCAATCTCCATGTATCCAAGAGAGTCTGCTCCAATCAGCTGACGGATCTCCTCCTGTGTGTGAGTATGTGCGATCAGCTGCTCATTTGACGGAACATCCGTTCCAAAGAAGCATGGATGTAAGAACGGTGGAGAACTGATACGTACATGTACCTCTTTTGCTCCGGCTTTTTTCAGCATCTTAATGATATTTGCACAAGTTGTTCCACGCACGATGGAATCATCTACCATTACGATTCGTTTTCCCTTTACAACTTCCGGAATCACATTCAGTTTGATCTTTACACTGGAAACACGTTCACTTTGTTTCGGTTTGATAAATGTTCTTCCCACATAGCTGTTCTTGTGAAATGCCATTCCATACGGAATTCCTGACTGCTCAGAATATCCTTTCGCTGCTACCAGACCGGAGTCCGGAACTCCTACAACAAGATCAGCGTCTACCGGATAAGATTCCGCAAGTGCTTTTCCTGCCAGAATTCTGGAATGGTATACACCTACACCATCGATTGTACTGTCTGTTCTTGCAAAATAAATATACTCAAAAATACATCTTGCCTGTTTTTCCGAATCGATCACCATACTCATATCTGACTGGATTCCATGTTTTCTCGTAATTGTTACGATTTCTCCCGGAAGAACATCTCTTACAAACTCACCGTCTACAGCTGCGATTGCACAGCTCTCAGAAGCAAGGAAATATGTATTGTCACGTTTTCCAATGCACAGTGGCTTGAGTCCAAATGGATCTCTTGCACCAATCATTTTTCTCGGGCTGCTAACAACAAGTGCGTATGCACCCTTGATCTTCTGCATCGCACACTTCACTGCTTCTTCTGCTGTCGGTGTATGAAGACGCTCTCTCGCAATAAGGTATGCGATTACTTCAGAATCTATTGTTGTCTGGAAAATAGCACCTGTCTGGCTGAGTTCTTCTCTCAGCTCGATTGCATTTACTAAATTTCCGTTATGTGCAATCGCAAGTGTTCCCTTTACATAGTTTATAACAAGTGGCATTGCATTCTCTACACGTGTTGCACCTGCTGTTGAATATCTCACATGGCCCACACCAAGATTTCCTTTCAGCTCTGAAAGGCCCTCTTCATCAAATACGTCATCCACATGGCCAAGTCCTTTTTTTGAAAGGACGTTTCTCTTCCCATAAGTGTCTGTCACTGCAATACCGCAGCTCTCCTGACCTCTATGCTGCAGAGCAAACAAGCCATAATAGACTGATGCAGCCACATCATGCCCATCCACATCATAAGCACCAAAAACACCGCATTCTTCCCCAAGTCCCGTCACTGCTTTTTCAAATTCACTCATGTCAGTTTATGCTCCTTACCTAGTTCCTGCTAGTTTTTATCATGATTTCTGTATCATACAAAACCGATTATAATATAAGGCGGAGTGAAAATCAACATTCCCTCCGCCTTGTATTTCTTCCTGCTCATTATTTTATTTACGTCCAATATATTAGTATTTCTAATATATTCGTCGTTTTCATTCTTCGTATCTTATTACCGCCTTCATTTTTTGTCCAGTATTTACAAAATCACTATCCATTTGTATAACGAGACAAAAATTGACGGGTACGCTCTTCTTTTGGATTCTCAAACACGTCCTCAGGAGTTCCCTGCTCAAGTATCTTACCGTCATCCATAAACAGAACTTTGTCCGATACGTCTCTTGCAAATGCCATCTCATGCGTTACGATGATCATCGTAGTATTCTGATCTGCAAGTCCTTTGATAACTTTCAGTACTTCACCTGTAAGCTCCGGATCAAGCGCCGAAGTCGGCTCGTCAAAGCATAGAATATCCGGACTGAGTGCAAGTGCACGGGCAATCGCCACACGCTGACACTGTCCTCCGGAAAGTTGATGCGGATAGTTATTCATACGCTCTGAAAGTCCCATCTGATCTAAGAGGCGCTTTGCTTCTGCTTCAATCTCTGTGTGTATCTCTTTCTTGCGCGCCTTATAATCAGGCTGACTTTTTGCAAGTAGTTCCTTCGCCAGCATTACATTCCCAAGTGCTGTATACTGCGGGAACAGATTAAAAGACTGGAATACAAGTCCAAAATGTAATCTTTTCTTACGGATCTCACTTTCCTGTTTTGTTACAGGATTTGCAGCATCAAACAATAATTCATCATTTACACGGATCACACCTTTATCCGGTGTCTCCAGAAAATTCAGGCAGCGCAGAAGTGTCGTCTTTCCACTTCCCGAGGAACCGATCAAGGAAAGTACCTGTCCACGTTCCAACGAAAAGCTGATATCTTTCAATACTTCTGTCCGTCCAAATGTTTTATTAATATGTTCTACTTCAAGTATTGCCATTTATCTCTTCCTCCCCATTTAATTAAAATATTCCAGCTTCTTCTCAAGCTTTCCAAGAAGGACTGTCAGAATACCATTGAAGATCAGATAATAAAAAGCTGTAAAGAACATCGGCCAGATCGCACCTGAGATTCCCTGAGAACCTTTCAGGAACGCCTGTCCTGCCCAGATAATCTCCTGCAGTGCAATGATTCGTGCAAGAGAAGTATCTTTTACAAGTGTGATGATCTCATTTGACATCGGTGGAACAATTCTCTTCACCATCTGAAGCAGCTTAACCTTAAAGAAGATCTGATGCTTTGTCATTCCAAGAACAAGTCCGGCCTCCGTCTGTCCCTGTGGGATACCCTGGATTCCTCCGCGGTAAATTACCGAGAAATAGCATGCATAGTTAAAGATAAATGCAACCGAAGCTGCAAGAAATCTTCCGCTTTCACCGCCACCCCAAATTGGATTTCCTAAGACCAGTCCCGGGAAATAATAAATGATCAGCATCTGGATCATAAGCGGTGTGCCTCGCACGATCCAGACAATGATATTCGTGATATAACTCAACGGTTTAAAATGTGACATTGATCCAAATGCAATAACCAGTCCCAACGGAATAGCTCCAAGAAGCGTTGCAAAAAACAGCTTCAGCGTCTGTAAAAATCCCACATTCAGTGAGTGAATAACGATTGGAAATTGTTCCATAATAAGTTCCATTTTATTAAAGCTCCATCCTAAATTTATTTTTCGATCAATGCAGCCTGTACCTTGTAAGTCTCAGCACATTTCTTCATTGATCCATCTTCCATGCTCTTCTTAAAATAGTCGTTCAGAGCTGCTGCAAGATCAGATCCTTTGCGGAATCCAACACCATACTCCTCATCGTTCAGACTTATCGTGTAAGTAAGATCTGCATAACCCGTTCCTTCTCCGATCATAGCTGCTGCCATCAAAGCATCAATTGCAGCTGCATCTGAGTTTCCGGAAGCAACCTCCATCAGTGCATCTGCCTGTGATGAAACGGCTGTATACTGTGCACCAATTCTTTCAACCTGATCTTCCCCTGCACTTCCTGCTTCTACTGCAAAAGTTAAATCTTTCACACTTTCCTCATCCTGATACTTATCTGCTTTGTCAGCCGGTACAACTACAACCTGCGCGTTATTCATATAAGCATCTGTGCATTCCATAGAACTCTTCACTTCATCAATCAGTGTCATACCATTCCATACGCAGTCGATTGACTTTCCATCAAGCTCAAGCTCTTTATTATCCCAGTCAATCTCTACAAATTCTGCCTCAACTCCGATACTCTCTGCAAATGCTTTCGCCATGTCTGCATCAAATCCGACCCACTCACCATTATCATCTTTATAATCCATTGGTTCAAAATCAGTAACACCGACCACGAGTGTCCCTTTGTCTTTCACATATTCAAGATCACTCCCTGTTGATTCCGCTTTCTTATTCGCATTAGAAGAGTCTGAACCACATCCTGCTAACATAGAAACTGCAAGTCCTGCACATAATAACACACTTAATACTTTTCTTTTCATAATAACACCCTCCATCATTGAGTTTGGCTTTTATTCTCTACCAATGAGTCACTGTACTACGGTAAAGTTACCGTTGTATTCTACCATAGCATACAATATATGTCAAACCCCAAAAGGCGTTACTGTTCACACGATGTGCGACCAGCAACGCATCTCGCCATTTTAAATCGCCTTTGGCGATGGGGCGAGATGCATTCAAGTCAAAACACGCATCCTCCGTGTCAATCAGCGGAGTGATTGACACGGGAGTGAACAGTAACCAAAAGGTACAGAACAATGCAGCTGCTCATAGATTCTGTGAACAGCTGCATAAAAAGTCTGTATTATGTATGATTTCTTCTATGTTTCCTCTTCCACTTCTCCAAAAGTACTTCATTTGGCTCAATCTGAAGATTCTGCTTCACTTCGTCCATTTCGCTTCTCATCTGTGCATTCACTTCCTGATATTCACTGTGCTTTGTAAGCAGAATATGAAATTCTTCCAGCGACATATACTTATAAGACGCATACAGATATGGTTTTAGTAATTCCTTATCTTCGCAGATCTGGTAGGCTCTGTCATACATTTTGGCCGCTTCCTGATAAAGGAACAATCGTCCATATGCCGCTCCAAGACATGCATAGATCTTTCCATAGAATTTTTCATCTACACTCTCATCTTTTTCCTGATTCAGGATTTCCTGATAAACGATGATTGCTTCTTCAATCTCACCGCTTTCAAGAAGATTATCGCCTTTATACTTCTTACGCTCTACATCCTTCTGATTTTTCAGATGTTCCAAAACATTCTGGATACGGATCATCTCAGATTCTTTATAGATCTTTGAAGCTTTCAAAATTGTAAGAACAAAGTTCTCGACAGATCCACGCATACGCATCAAATCTCGAAGCTGCTCTGCCAGTTCTTTCATACCGAGCTCTTCTTCCAGCCAGGTGCAAAGCGGTTCATTCATGATCGTATAATCGATCAGATATAAATTATTACACAGATAGTAACACAATTCTTCTATTGTAAAGATCCTGCAGTGGATCCTGGAAATCTCATAAGGATGTGCCGCGTGTCTGTCATGACAAAGAATTAAATTTCCCATCATTACCTCCTAAATGTATCACCTTTTCCTCACGGAAATCCGTCGGCAGGAAGAAATCTCCAAATCCGACATCACGTACTGTAATCTTGCAGGTTTTTTCATCCTGAAACATCGTTTCTATCTGAAGTCTTGTAGAGTACTCTGCTCGCTTTGGAAGTCTCTCCAAAGAGATTTTTTCGGTCTTAACCGTTCCTTGAACCAGTGACTCGATATGGAATTCTATATCATCACCCTCTTCAAGGATCACTTCCCACTGATTATTCGACTCATACCAGTGTGCACCCCAGGAAACAAGCGGATACCACATTTCCTGACCATCCACACGCATATTAACTGTAATCTGATCTGTCAGCTTAGTCTCCGATAGATAAACCGGATTCTCTATATGCATATACAGTTTTCTGTATGCAGTATAGCAAGCTCCTTTGCTGTACAGATTATTTCCGATAAATGCTCTTCTTCCATTGCAAAGCACCCGCAATGACTTCGGATACCAGTTATTTTCGAACCCTTCTCCTGTCAGGAATACAGAAGAAACAATCCTCTTATCAAACACGCTCTGTATAAATTTACAGAACATCGCATCGGCTTCTTTTGCTTTGTCCTCGTTCAAAACCGGATAAACAAGTGCCAGTTCTTTCATATGTGCATTTGCAACTTCATCAACCGTAACAAATGTAGTCTTTCCACCACCAAGTCCCGGCTTCAGTCTGCGCAGCATATATGCTTTGATCTCATTACGGTCACAGCAGAACAATGCTGCATCATACTGCCACAGTTCTTTCGGCTGATAGAAGAGATAATTACAAAAACTCTCTTTATAATCCTGAATAAAGATATGTCTTTTATCAATATTCATACGAACTGCGATCCTTCGAAGCATCTGTGCCAGTTCTTCTGTAAGAACCGGTACACTGAACACAATTCCATCAATTTTAGGAAATGACTGTAAAGACATCTGGATAAACTGTGAAAGCAGCCATACTGCATCATATGTCTCATCACCAAATTCAATTTTCTCATTTGCAAGACTTCTCGAAAGCAGACGGGCAACGGTAAATCCTTCTTTCAGTGTTGCAAGACGTTTTGCCTCTTTTCCATATGCCCATGTGTCTCTTAGTTTTCCAATAATCAAAGGAATCTGAAAATTATCTGAGTCAACTTCCAGTGTCTGAGGTTCCATCTCTTTATCATTATAAAAACTGATCTGGCATGTCTTTTCATTTATCTCATATCCAATTATACTTCCCTGTCCCATGAAAAGATTTCCTCCTTAATACTGTATGAACATATGTGATGCAACCGCATCTTCCAGTGCATACTGCTTCATCTTCTTCTCTCGTTCTTCCGGATCTTCTTCCAGAATAATGTCATTGAGCCTTCCATATCTGCCCGGTTCACCTTTTTCAACCGTATGCTGGCAGATCTTTTTCTCACTTCTGTAAGAATTTCCGTCAATTGTTTCTTTAAAATAATAGATCAGTCGTTCATGCGAGAACAACACAAACTTCTTCACATACAAATTCTCATACATTGGTGTCAGAAGTTCTGTTGCATAATCAGAATCTCCGTTTCCACCTTTCTGCAACTGATAATACAACATAACACGGCTATCCTTCTGGCCCTTGTATTCTACCAGTGTCTTATCCCACAACTGGAATTCAATCAGCCACTCCTTATCATACTTAAGGAAAAATGGGAAATAAATCTGTTTGCCACAAAGTTCCTGCATAAACTTTTTCAGCGTCTTCTTAAGGCTTGTTTCATACTCTTGATCCGAATAATATTTCAAAACAGCAATCATACAAATATCGATTGTTGCCTCACCCTTCTCTGCTTCCCTGCAGATAATATCAATTATAGATTTCTCTATCCTACGTGCTTCTACAACATATTCTCTGGAGACATATGCCAGATAAGCCTGCTGGAGCCGGAAGTATGCACCTTCATCATAATAAGCTTCAAATACTTTTGTCTCCTGAAATAATTCCTCAGAGAAGAGCATCTGTGTAATGATCCGTTCTGCCAGTTTATGCGTATGGACTTCATACTCTCTGGCAACTTTCCACAATTCCTTCATCTCCTGTGTTGCTCCACAGTAGAAGTTTGCCAAATACGTAAGAATCACTTTATCATACTGTTTTTTCTTAAATAAATCATAACAAACATAGGTCAGGAAATCATCATTCTCATAATTTGTCTCACGAATCATCTTGCTGCACAGTGCCTGGATCTCATCCTCCGGGAAATTTTCCAGACCCTTTTCCTTTACGATTTCCAGTGTCAGCTCTTCCTCTTCTTCAAACGCTTTGCTTCGGTTCAGGCTATTTGCATATTTTCTGCAGATATCCATATATCTAAGTTCATAAAACAGACGTTTACTCTCATATGGGATAGAATCTGTATAATGTCTTCCATCTTTTGCTTCCCATACAATGCGATCCGTCTTTGCATACAGAAATACTCTGGCTCCATTCTCTGTATATGCTGCCTTCTGTGTAATTGTTCCATCAGCTGCGATTACATGAATAAATTTCATATTCGGAACCTTTGTTGTAATCCAATATGCGTGACACACATCATAAAGAGCGCGGATTCTGTCCTGACTCATATCTGTCTCTACAAGGAATCGCTTATAAATGATCCGCAGATCTTCATCTATATTTCTCTTCTCCAGCTGATTCCATGTGAATTCTTCCATCTCATCCCTGTAGTGCGCATAAATCTCGCTTGTCTCATCTTCATAAGTAATAAGATTTGCATACAAAAATGCGCATTTCTTATAATCCAGAGAATTTCCATGCATAAAATACAAATATACCGAACGAGGAAGCTGCTTATGAAATTCTTCCGGTCTCGCAGCCGCCATATAATATTCGTAAAGCTGCGCAATCTTCAACTCTGCGTCTACCGCTTTCTCATACCAATGGAAATAGATGTGTTCTGTTCTGCTGCCTTTTATAAGCAATGTACAGATAGAAGTCAATATCATCGCTTCATCATACATCTCATAACACTTCACAAGTACATTATACAGATGTTTATCAAAATTCTTCATCTGACTTGCCAGGTTTGCTGTATATAATGCAAGTTCCTTCGTCATCAGTTTATATTTCACGCCAAAAAGCAGAACCTGTACTTCAAACTGTCCGAGTTTTTTAAGAGATGAGCTCTTCTCTTTAAAACAACGGAATGCCTGAAGATAGAACCATAAGCTGTGAGACTTATACTCCATAAACTGCTTCTCAAGCACATTCAGTCTTTCACTGTAGATTTTATATTCTGAATCAACCTCAATCAGCATACAAAGAATCCGCCAGCTGTCCGGATGCTTCATAAAAGAACGTGAAAGTTCTTCTGCGACCCTTCTCTGCCCAATCGAATCATTACTCAGTTTTGTCGTCAGATAAAGGTAATAGGAACTCAATTCAACATCCTTACCGATTGCAAAACGATTGTAGTTATAAGATTCTAAAAGCCATTTTGCCTCATCCATCCGATTACCCAAAATGCAGATATGTGCCTGGGCAAGAAGGTAAAATTCATTACGTTCATCTACCTCGCGAAGATGTGAAATTTTCTTTATAGAAGCCTCTGTCCAATCTTCCAGTGACATCTTGTCACCTTCATATTTCAGATAATCTTTCAGAATTCCATTAAATTCTTTTTCATTTGCACGATGTTCCTCATCTCTGCAAATATCCTTTTCCACTACGACCTCATAACTCAATGTTTCATATGGAGTTTCCAGAATAATCCTTCCAAAGTTACTTCCTCTGTGAAGCTTATCCATAGAAATACCATATTCCAGACGATAGGCATTACCTATAAATTCGTCTGTCGTCAGATGTCTGTGCTCAACAGAAAGGAAATCGCCTTCTGTTCTTACATCAATCTCCAGATATCCCCAGGTATTTTTCTTCACAGTAAAAGTCTCTTTTCTGTCTTCTACAAGAGAAATAAAAGCACGGCTTTCTTCTTCCAATGTAAGAAAAATCTTTTCTTTCTGCTTGCACCCTACCAGGAATTCTTCAAGGGCGTGCTGATCCAGTTCCCATTTACGCATATTATTATAAAGCGCCTTGATCCTCGTATCTTCATATTTGAGAATCTCAAAGAAATCTCTGGACCGGAATAACTTCACTGCCTCAGCTGCATCACGATATGTAAGCTTCTTAAAATCTTCCAGGCTCTGAACCTTTCCGTATCGAGTCATAACAAATGGTTTCTCAATAATTGCAGTAAATGCAATATCATACTCTCCACCATTACATACAATCGTAAATTTCCCATGTTCAACATGTCCCGGCACAAGTCCTCTTCCATCGTATGTATAATAAATATTTACCGGATTTCCATCAAAACCCTGCTCTACGCACTGTACACGATAGGAAGAAGGATATACAAGTCCACGTATTGTCCCTTCCCCTTCATTCTGCAGAGAAAAGCTTCCCTCATATTTTTCTCCTTCTCCGACACGCATCGTAATGTGAGTCTCAGGAAAAATAATTTCCGGCTGCGGGATGTGAAAATCCCCCTTTGCAAAACGTTTGATCTTATTCTTCAAATCCGTCACCTACTCAAATTTTTAATCATCCATAAGTTTGCTTCTGGCAACTGCCAAAAACGCTACTATAAATTATATCATTAGTATACATGATCTTGCAATGGGTGATTGTATAAAGTTTTACATCCATTTTTTCATTGAAATTCCTCCTTTATTTCTTTTGAAAAAATGGATACATTTTTATCAGTAGCTCCCCATCATTGGATACAAGTAAGTAAAACCGAGACAAATCAAACAGAACGTGCTATAATAAAATTCATCTGAATGTTATTTCTACAAAGGAGGACTTCATTATGAAATTAGTAATTACTATGAGTCGTCGTTTCGGTACCGGAGCCAGCATTATTGCTGAAGAGCTTTCGAAACGACTTGATATTCCGGTCTATGACAAGGCCTATATAGAAGAAAAGCTCTCTGATCACAAATATGAAAGTGAAGCTGAAGCAATCCGGAAACTGGCTGAAAACCCTTGCATTATTCTCGGACGATGCGCCTCAGATATTCTGAAAGACCGGATGAATGTATTAAACATCTATGTGAGTGCTGCCAAAGAGGACCGCATTCAGAGAATCATGAAAAAAGAAAATCTTGATCATGATGCCGCAAAAGAAAAGGTGGAGCATACGGATGAAGAGCGTGCTGCTTATTATTATGAACACACCGGCAAGACCTGGGGAGATGTGAATGATTATCACATGATTCTTGACACTTCCGAGCTTGGTGTTGAAAACTGTGCTGATATCTTAATGCATTATTTTGAAAAACTGGAATACATTTAATTTTTCGTGAAAGCACGGACTTTGGCTCGTTGCTCGTATAAATATAACAGGGACAAAAACTTGTTGGTCTTCACAAAGTTTTTGTCCCTGTTTTTTTAATTCTGGCTGTCTGAAGTATCTGATGTATCTGACGTTTTAATTGTTACACCCTGTTTTTCAAAACTGATCTTCTTCCATACTTTTTTCTCTTCTTTGATTTTTGTATCCTTTTTCCACTGCTCCAGAAGTGAATCATACTGTTCCTGTTTTCTCTCACTTACAATACTTTCTTTTTTACTGTCTGTTGCCTCTCTGTCCAAAAGACTTGTAAGCTTTGCAATATAAATTCCATTCTCTGTCTCTATAATATCTGTAACATCGCCTTCATTTGTCAATGCATCTGCTGCTGCGATCAGATCCTTATCCGGGCTTGTACTTTCAGAATCAAATGTAGCTGTCTGGGCTGTAAGTCCTGCTGCTGATGCAACGGTCTCCATATCTTCTCCACCCTTTAACCGATCATCAAATGCCTGTGCGGTCGTCTTCAAGGCTTCTTTCTCATCATCTGATAATGTCTGGGATTCTTCCGAATCATCTGTTGTTGTATATGAGAATAAGAGATATTGCATACTCTTCTGTGCTGCATCTTCATCTGATACATTCTCATCCACACCAGCTTCCATTGCCGTTTCCATCTTATTCGAAATTGTCATCAGTTCGAGAACTTTAGTCACTTCCTCCTCATCTCCTGATACCACTTTCTTCACATCATCCGAATTATCTTCACCGAATTTTGCTGCTGCATCTTTCATCGCCTGTTGCTCTTCCTCTGTCAGTGCAACATCATAGTCAGATGCATGCTGTGAAACAAGATACATATTCTCCAGATTCTCAAGAATACTCTTCTTTGTCTGCTCCTCATATGTCTGATCGTCTGATACTTCCTTTGCCCACATCTCTTCTGCTGTTGTTCCCATCATACTCGCATAGTAGGTTTCATACTGAGCCTGCTGCAATCTTGCGTAAAAGTTCGCGACTCCAAGTGTAATCTTCTCATCACCGACTGTTGCAACTGTCTCATCTGTATTTATTGTTCCACATCCTGTCAAAGATGTTGCTGTCAATGTGCCTGCCACTGCAAGCACTGCCAGCCTTTTTGCCAAACGTACCATCTGGTAAATCCTCCTCTTTTTACGTATTTACTTACGCAGCCATACTACCGCTCATTATATCGTGTTTTTTGTTCTATCACAACCCCAAACACAGAATCTCCTCAACTTCCCTGATCTAATCGAAGTTCGCGAATACTCTCTATAATTTCTCTTAGCATCTGCAGAACATTTTCCCCTTTCTCTTTTCCACTTCTCCCTTTCTTTTGATAAAGGAAATACGGGACTGCTTCTGCTTTGAAAGTCATATTATTTCCATATTTCTTTAAAAGTGCCGGAATTTTTGCCGGATCCAGATTTGCTTTTTCATATAAGATAAATTTGTAGTCTTTTCCCTTTTGTTCTATCGCTGTAATATATGCAGAATGCGCAAGACTCTTAAGTGCTGCAATATGAAGAAGCTGCTGTACTTTTTTCGGAAGATCTCCAAAACGATCAATCAGTTCTTCTGTCATATCATCCATCTCTTCTTCTGTTTCAATTGTGGCAATTCTCTTATAAATATCCAATTTTTGATACTCATTTTTAATGTAAGATTCCGGAATAAATGCATCTATATCAAGATCAATCGTTGTAGCGTAGTCTGCTTCTTCTTTTTCACCTTTCAACTGACTGACAGCCTCATTAAGCATCTTGCAGTACAAGTCATATCCAACTGCTGCCATATGACCACTTTGCGACTCTCCTAGAAGATTTCCCGCACCTCGGATCTCAAGATCACGCATTGCGATCTTGAATCCCGATCCAAGATCTGTAAATTCACGAATTGCAGCCAGCCTCTTCTCTGCAACTTCTTTAAGCATCTTATCCCTCTGATACAGCAGAAATGCATATGCCATTCGATTGGATCTCCCAACTCTTCCTCGCAACTGATATAACTGCGACAGTCCAAATCTATCTGCATCTTGTATAATCATCGTATTAGCATTCGCAATGTCCAGTCCGGTTTCAATAATTGTTGTCGATACAAGCACATCAATATCACCATTGATAAAATCATACATAATATCTTCCAACTGATGTTCATTCATCTGTCCATGTGCGTAAGATACCCTTGCATCCGGCACCAGTTTCTGCACACGAAGTGCTAGATCTGCAATATTTTCTACTCTGTTATAAACATAATAAACCTGTCCACCTCTGGCAAGTTCACGCTCAATAGCCTCACGAACCATCTCATCATTGTATTCCATTACATACGTCTGTATTGGCATACGATCCATCGGTGCTTCCTCAAGCACACTCATATCGCGAATTCCGATTAAACTCATATGAAGTGTTCTTGGGATTGGCGTTGCTGTCAGCGTCAACACATCTATATTTTCTCTTAATTTTTTAATTTTTTCCTTATGCGTCACACCAAAACGTTGTTCTTCATCTATGATCAGAAGTCCTAAATCTTTATATCCAACATCCTTTGAAAGCACTCTGTGTGTTCCGATCACGATATCAACCAGACCTTTTTTCAAATCCTCTACTGTTTTTTTCTGCTGCGCCTGCGTCCGAAAACGGCTCATCAAGTCAACACGCACCGGAAAATCTTTAAACCTTTGAATAAATGTATTATAGTGTTGCTGCGCAAGAATCGTTGTAGGTACAAGATAAACAACCTGTTTTCCTTCCTGCACTGCCTTAAAAGCTGCTCTTATCGCAATTTCAGTCTTACCATACCCTACATCTCCGCAGATCAGACGATCCATAATCTTCGTACTTTCCATATCTTTCTTTGTATCTTCAATTGCACGAAGCTGATCCTCTGTCTCTTCAAATGGAAACATCTCCTCAAACTCTCTCTGCCAGACCGTATCCGGTCCATAAACATAACCTTCTGTCTGCTGGCGCGTTGCGTAGAGTTTTACAAGATCTTTTGCGATTAACTGAACCGCTTTTTTTACCTGTCCTTTTGTTTTTTTCCACTGAGGTGTCCCAAGCTTATTCAATTTTGGTGGCTTTGTATCTGCTCCTGCGTATTTCTGGATCAGATCCATCTGTGTTGCCGGTATATATAGAATTCCTCCGTCCGCATAGGAAATTTTCATATAATCTCGAGTAACAGTATCTACTTCGACTTTCTCAATTCCCTGATAAATTCCAAGTCCGTGATTCTCATGTACCACATAGTCTCCCGGTTTAAGTTCGGCAAATTCCTGGATTTTTTTTCCTTCATAAGTTTTTCTTTTCTTTTTTTTCTTTTTCTTACCAAAAATATCAGATTCCGAGATGACTGTAAACTTTAACATTGGATACTCGTATCCCTCTGAAATATAACCACAGGTTACCATAATCTCTCCCGGATTCACCTGCCGTTCCATCTCTTCACTATAAAAACTGCTCAGGTCATAATCTCTCAGATCTTCTGCAAGACGTTTTGCTCTTGTTCTTGAACCCGAAACAAGAATCACACGATACCCTGTTCTTTTCAGTTTCTTCAGATCTCGTGTCAGGAGCTCAAAACTGCTATTATACGGATTGACAGTTTTAACCTGCAGACTGTAGACAGACCTTACTTTAAACATTCCACATTTTGATTCCAACATGGTAAATGCAATTCCATAATACTTGTTCATCTTTCCAATCGTATGATCTGTCTGTTCCACCTGAATCGGAATCTCATCTGTCTCCATACCGGCTTCTTCTCTGCTCTCCAAGCTGTGAAAATACTCTTTTTCCACGATTTCTGCAGATTCTTGAAGACGTACCGGTTCATCCAAAAACAAGATTGTCTCCTTTACCGGAAAATATGCCAAAAAGCTTTCCGTTTCCATCTGCTTCCAGTTCTCAGTTGCCGGATAGATTTCTATTTCCTGTAAATTCTCTGTCGACCTCTGACTTTCCACATCAAAACTTCTAATAGAATCAACTTCGTCTCCCCATAATTCAATTCGAACCGGATTCTCCTCTGTCAGTGGAAATACATCCAGAATCCCACCTCTGACTGCAAATTGTCCCGGACTTTCAACCTGGTTTTCCCTTTCATATCCTAATATCGAAAGGTTTTCCTGTAATTTCTGAAAATCCAACGCCTCTTCTGCATGAATCTTAATCCTGTTCCCGCACAGTTCTTCTTTCGATGGAAGCCCATCCAGAAATGCGTCCATTGTTGTAACTACAGTAATTGCTTCCCGTCCTTTCTTCTCTACAATCGCACGCAATACTTCCATACGTTTCCCTGTCAAAAATGCGCCCTTAATATCTGCATGATAAAACAAAAGATCTCTTGCCGGATAAAACCATACATTTTCCTCCAGTACACGCCATTCTTCATAAGCCTGTTTTGCTTTTTCTTCACTGGAAAAAACGATGACTCTGTACTCAAAGCCATCGCTCAGTGCTTTCGCAAGATGTATCTTCTGTGAATTCACACATCCTGCGATTTGCAGGAAACCCGTTTTCTTTCTTCTCGAACTGACAATCTCCTGATAATCAGCCAGTTCTTTTAATGGTTCTAAAAAAGCCTGCATCTCTACTCGTCCTTCTTTTTACGATTATATTCGTTCATCGCTTCGCTTATCTGGTCACTCACGATCAGTTCCACCGCTTTTACCGCATTATCATAACCTTCGCTCATCAGTTCCTGTTCCGCCTTAGAAAAATGTCCTAAAACATAATCTGCAAGATCATACTTCGGTGGTTTTTCTCCAACTCCTACTTTTATTCTAGGAAAAACCTGTCCGCCAAGATGTGCAATAATATTTTTTATTCCATTATGCCCACCTGCACTGCCTTTTGCACGAATTCTTAATTGTCCTACACCAAGACTGATATCATCATAAATCACGATCAGTTCCTTCTCAGGATCCACTTTATAATAGTCAATCACACTTCGGATACTCTCGCCACTAAGGTTCATATAAGTCTGCGGTTTTACCAAAATCACCTTCTGTCCTGCAATCATACCCTTTCCAATCAAAGCTCGATGCTTCTCCATAGTTACATCTATATTATATCTCTCAGAAAGTCGATCTATAACATCAAATCCGACATTGTGTCTTGTTCCTTCGTATTCTTTCGTCGGATTACCTAATCCTGCTATAATATACATCTTCTTCTTCCTTTCCTAAATGTGTTCTCCATCCTCTTCTTCCCACTGTAAGCAACACGGGCTTGTTGTCATATAACTTCCTCTTGCAAACAGCAATCTTTATTTTACCGCATGTGTGAATATTTGTCATGCATATTTGCTCTGTAAATTCATAAATTGTATAAAAAGGGGGATACTCATGAAATCAAAAACTAAAATCATTGTCCTTCATATGAAAGAGATCATCTATACTATTATTTTTGCTGCTCTTGGCATTCTTTTGATTCTTCTTCTGATTCTTATGTTCCATCCAAAAGAACCGTCTCCTGAATCCGATCCTCAATGTTGCATTGCTGAAACTAACACTTCTTCATAAACACTCAAAAAATGCCACTTGCCGGGTTTGTACAGCAAAAAAGCCACAGTCCATCCTATCTGTGGCTTTTTGATCGCTTTTTCACAATCACTGCTATTTTAATTCTGCTTATCCTTCTACGATCAGATAAGTACCATCCGGCAGTGCAAACACTTCAGAAGCCTCTTCCAATTCTTCCTCTGACATCCCGTCTACATCCATGCCATTCTCTTCAAAGTATTCTCTTACTTCAGCCAGAGATTCTACAACAACTGCCATACAGTCCTCCAGAAAAGCTTCTGCTGCCTCAAGGGTCTCTGCTACCGGTTCATCAAAAAGCTGCTCCTGCTTCTCCAAAAAAGTCTTCAGACACTCTTCATTGTACTCTCCCATTACTTCTCCTCCTGTTTCTTAACAATCTTTCGTATCTCTTCCGCTGAATCAACAATACATTCAGCTCCGTCCTCTAAAAGAGCTTTTCTTCCACGGAATCCCCAGGACACAAGAATTGTCTGCATCTTTGCCGCATGACCCGTTGCAAGATCCACTTCTGAATCTCCGATGTATGCTGCTTCTTCCGGCAAAACCCCAAATGAACTGACAATCGTCAACGCGGCCGTCGGATCCGGTTTCTTAGGAACTCCATCCTTCTGCCCCTGTATATGGTCAAAAAGTTCTTTTCCAAATACTTCTTCAACCACATGAACAGCCTGTCTGTCTGGCTTATTTGATAAAACTGCAAGTTTGATACCACTCTCTTTCAACTGCTGCAACATCTGTGGAATTCCTTCGTACGGAGCAACCTTATACATACAATTTGCATCAAATATCCTGGCATACGCTTCCACCGCCTCTTCAAGATGACACAGTTGTGTATCCCCGCCTGCCTTTAATGTCCGTTCAAGCAGAACCTTCGCTCCATCTCCAACGAACTGCCGGCACTGTTCCTTTGTGATCTGTGGCATTCCAATCTCTTTCATCGTCTCATTAACTGAATATTCCAGTGAATCCAATGTGTTTGTCAACGTTCCATCCAGATCAAAAATACAAGCCTTTATCATAGCTGCCTCCATACTTTATCATTGGTTACATTACACCATAACCATATCTGCTCTTTTCTGTTACTTTCTGTAACATTTTCTTCCCACTTATCATAGTATGAAGTCATAAAAATTTCAATACTTTCTCTCTATTTTCCAAGAAGATATTGTCTCATTGTTTTTAAAGCATTTTTCTCTAAACGACTCACCTGTGCCTGCGAAATTCCAATCTGTTCCGAAACTTCCATCTGCGTCTTTCCTTCAAAAAATCGTAAACGGATCAGCCGTCTCTCTCTTTCATTCAGCCGTTCCATCGCAGCTTCTAAAGACAACTCTTCCACCCAGTTTTCTTCTCTGTTCTTCTTATCACTGACCTGATCCATCACATACAGTGCGTCACCACCATCATTATACACCGGTTCCTGAAGACTCATTGGTGTCTGTACTGCATCCAGTGCATAAACTACTTCTTCTTTTGAAAGTCCAATCTCTTCTGCGATTTCCTGAATGCTGGGTTCTTTCATATTTTTTCGAATATAACCTTCTCTTGTATAAATTACTTTATAAGCTATATCACGCAATGAGCGGCTCACGCGAAGGGAACTGTTATCTCGCAGATACCGGCGGATTTCTCCTATGATCATAGGAATGATATTCCGTAGGAGAAAATTATTCGATATTAAATCTTATTTCTATATCATCATCCGTAATAATAATCTTTTCAATACACTCCTTGAGAATTTTATTCTTCTCTTGAGTGTCAAGTTCGTCCCATATGTCAGACATTTTTCTTATTCTTTTGATTTTCGATTCCTTATTTGAGTTTTCTCTTCGGATTTCATCCTCTAATTTTACTTTTAAGGAATTTAATCGCTTTTCTTCATCTTTTATTACTCCAAAAAGGACATCATTTCCGCTATCAGAATACAGAAGATACAATCTTTTCAACTTCTCATTCGACTTTTTTATCTCGTTCTTAACAAGTTCTTTATTTTCTGATCTGTCTGAGTTTGGCTCGACATTGATGATAAACTTCTTGAAACAGTCAGTGACTTCTTTTTCAATATATGAAGCTTTATTCCTTTTGTTATCACAGTGACTTGATTTCACCATGTTCTTTTTTGTTCCCTCTCTGGAATAACACTCAAGGATAAAGTAACTGCCCCACATTTTGTATCTCATCTTGGCGCCGCACTTTCCGCAAAAGCATAGTCCTGAAAGAATATGTTTATTGGCAAGGTAATAGTTGTTTGATCTCCGCTCTATAAGCTCTTGAGTATTCCAAAACACATCTTCATCAACAATTGGCTCGTGCAGTCCTTTGTATAGCACTCCGTTATACTCAATGTATCCAATATTAGATTTTCTCCTCAAAACATCTCTTACAACCTTTTCACATTTTATTCCGAGAATTTCGGATATGCTTCTGCAAGACATTCCGCTGTTATACATCTCAAACATTCTTCTGACGTTTTCAGCTTCGTCTTCTTTTGGATGAAGTATTCCATCGTTTCTGTCGTAGTAATATCCGTATGGTTGATTCCCGCCTCCCATCCACAAGCCTTTCTTGACTCTTTCGACCATCCCGGCACGAGTTCTCATATATATGACTTCTCTTTCATACTGCCCCATAATGGCATTTACGCCGACCATTACTTTATCCATGGGTGTTTCAAATCTAAGTTCTTCTGTAACAGATTCTATCTTTACTCCGTATTTTGGAAGTGTCCGGTAAAGAAGAGTAAGTGTGTCAATCGCATCTCGGCTCATTCGGTCAAGTTTGTATACATACACCGAAGAAATTTTTCCGTCTCTTGCATCATCAAGAAGTCTCTGCATTTCTGGTCTGTCAATATTACTTCCAGAATATCCTCCGTCAACATACCACCTTTCAATTTTTGCATTATTCTTGTCAGCCAAGTCCTGAATCTTGTCCCTTTGCACGTCTAATCCGTACTTTTCTGTCTGAGCTTCTGTTGAAACTCTCATGTAAGCTACATTCATTTTTCCCATAATCAATTCTCCTTCAAAAAGAATTGACCAAGTTTTCACCCTAAGTCAATTCTAAACCGTTAGTCATTTTTAGTCAATTTCTCGGATAGAATTTTCTTAACATTTTCCATGTGAATCTCAATTTTATCAAGCTCTTCTTTTTTTACACGTTCTCCATTAACATAAACAGTTGTCATGTAATCACCTTTTTCTAAAAAATCCAAAACTTTTTTGTTAACTTTCTTCTTACGCTTTGTCACAGACGAAGTGCTTATATTTAGTTTGCTTGCAATTTCCTGATCTGATTTCTGCTGACTTGCCATAGAAATCAATACTTTTTCATCCTCTGTGAAATTGCAATTCTCAATCAAAAAATCCAACTCGCATCTATACAATTTGTGAAAACGTGTTCTCATATATCCTTCCCTCTTTCAAGGGAGTGGCTAAACCACTATGTCCCGGCTCAAATCCACTCCCATACGTTCTATTCACTCATGTGGCAACTCGCTTAAATACTCCCCTTGTTTCTTCATAAGGTTAGCTGCTTCATATGGTTTGGTTCTGAAACGTCTAACAGCTTTTACGCTAGGTGCACTACTCGCAAGCTTTCCGTGTTTAATATCTCAACGGAACTTCATTGATTTTGATCCTTTATTCATCTTCGTTTACCTCTTCTTTCAACCATTGTTCAAATCCAGTATGTCCCTTATCGTACATATCTTGTACAAGACATTCAGAGCAGACTCCGGCAATCTTGCAGAGTTCTCTTGACAGCTCCATGTCGGACATTGATCGGATTTTATCTCCGTTTGTCATAATAATCGCTCCTCTCACAATTAATGCTTTTTCGGATTTTCTTTAATCTCTGCCGTGCATCTACTTCTGTCTGTACTTCTTTTCACTGCTCATCACTCCAATCCAATCTCTGACCGCATTTATCACAATATGATTTCTTGTTTCCGATTATAAATCCATCATCCCACTGATTCCGTAGCACTTCTTTGCATGTAGGACACAAATAGTTTGTTATTTCTTCGCCTTCATATTCTTTTTTAATCAATTTTTTCGGAATCTGTTTCTTCATAGCAGCTACTGCCATTTTCTTTGCTTCGATGTTTTCTTCGCTGTTGGATGTATCCAATCCTTCAATGATTCTGATCGCATCTTCCATGTCTAATCCAAGTGATTTGCACGTTCCACAACATTTATCATCTAACATTCTTATCCTCCTATACCCAAGCCCAAAGAAACACAAGCGCAATCACAATTGCATGAAAGCATTTCCATGATGCCCACGCAAGTTCACTTTTTTCGTTCCGGCGATTATTAATCAGCCACATCCATATCGCACTATAACCGATTATCCCAACCACAATGCTTGCGATTCTCAAGCCTAGCTTAATCTGTTCCATGCACATCCTCCTCTTCTAGCAGTTCAGGATTGTCATAGTCTGTCTCCTATGCCAAGAAAGAACAACCTATAATTATGATGCAGATTATTACTGCCACCACAAAGGGTATATTAATTTTCGTTCCGTGTAACCCATGTTCCCAAAACATATCTTCTAACCCATATGCCAACGCAAGAACAAGACCACAAAATGCATATTCTTTAATCAATCCCATATTCCTCAACCACCTCCAACTTTTTCAGATCCTCGATAAGCCACGGTTCGGAGTCTGACCATTTGACCATTGGAAAATCTGCACTAAAATAAAAATCTAGATTGAAAAATTCGCCCGTTTGTGGCATCCAAGCTCCGCGTTCTTTGCACGGCTTCGCACTGTATGCGTACAACTCCCCGGCGCCATCTCTTGTGATATACTTAATTTTACCGTTAAGATACTCCAAAAACGCTCTATCCGCTTTGCTAATAACTGGGCTCTCGATATACTCAGATTCTGCCCATTTTTGTATAACTTCACTGCATCTACCAGTACCGGAGAAACAACAACCATTACACTCTAACTTACTGCATCCTGTTAAACGCTTGTCAGCTTTTCTCATTGCTAATTTATCACCACTACACGCAATATCTAAAATCTCTTTTGAATATTTTTCCCTGTTCGTCATTTCTTTATCTCTCCTATTCCTAGTACACTCATCACAGTCTCCATTTGCAGCTCCGAAACAGCCGTAACAAGCATTTGTCTGCTCTTTATTTTCCATTTTTTTCTCCTTCATCTTCGAATCTCTTCGCTTTTATCTCAATGAATTTATTTGCATTTCTTCGAAGATTTTCTCATAACCTATCTGTTGATCGAGTTCTCTCAGATGCTCAACACGATTATTCCATATCTCAATAGCTTCCTCTTTGGAATTCGCTCCGTGTACCGCATAGCAATCTTTCTCGGACGTATCTATTGTTGTTCCGTGTATTCCATCGTAGTGGCAGTATCTCGGACAGCCAGCCGACCATCCGAAATAAAATCCGTCTACCACATCTCTTGAAAGATATGCTTTCGTTCCACATCTAGGACATGGTTTTAATTCTTCCATTAATTACTCTCCTTATACGGTTTCGGTAACGGCATCCAGGCATTCACAAAAAAATCCATAGCTTGAATATGATTTTTCATCATCTCCCGGATAGAACGTACCACCCTCGTCATTTTCTTCATATCGCGCGATATCCGGCATTGTGGAGTTTTCAAACGATACCAGTATGTAGCTTTCATCTTCGGGAAGTCTCTCACTTACTGGAATCCACTTCTGACTTTGCAGTGCAATAGCAATTTTCGCAAGTTCGATAGCATCAAGCCATTCTCCACATTTTTCTTTTTCCTCAAACTCCGCTAACTTCTCAATAGCTTCTGACAGCTTATTCTTGTCCTTAATCACTGCTTTCCCACAGTGGTATGTTGTTAATCTCATTCCCTCACCTCTTCCAGCAAGCCATTCACAACCAATTCACACTCAATCTCGGTTGCTGTCCGCTTGTCACTGAATTTACAGTTTGGATTCTTGTGTATCCTTGCATCCTTTATCGGCCATTCAGATTCCGTAAAATGCTTACTGTCCACAAACATCACTCTGTGTCCGTTCTTCACGCAGAGATAGTAACTCTCTGCGCTTTTCGGAAGTCCTCGGCAAGGCTTGAATCCGAATCTCACAAACTCACTTGCCTTTACTACTGGTTTTAGTCTCATTTCTGTTCCCTCTTTCATACTTGTTACACACCTCTGGATTACAACCACGCTCGTTTCCGGTATGTATGATATAGTCGCAACCACTTCTTGCACCGGAAGCACGGTATTTACAAGTTCTGCACAAATGCCTGTCTCCATTGAAGCATTTCTTTTCCCTCTCAGCTTTCTTAAGCTTTCCACCGTATATTCCAACAGTTACAGGATGGATTCCAGTCTCTTCCGAAATCTGCTTATATGTCTTTCCCTCTTTCATCATCTTTTTGATGATTGCTTTCTTTTCGCTTGGCTCTTTCATTTCTTCCTCGCTCTCTAAATCTCATCATCTGCTGGAAACCGGAATACCTTCGGATGGTCAAGCATGAAATTACCTTTTGTAAAAAAGCCTTGATATTTTTCTCTGCACATTTCCATAGCATTGATTGCTTTCTCTTCAGTGTGATATTTCCCGATCAGATATTGTTTTCCGTCATTTCTTGCAGTAACAAGCACTCCTTCCACGCAGAGCATTATTCTATTATACGGCAAGTCTATTTGACCATCCTGACTAATGATTCTCATAACTAACTCCACCTTTCGTATCCCATGCGCAAATGTCGAAATCCTCAGGGCATACATTTGCCTTTATTGCTCTTTCGCACATCTCCATTTTCAATTTCCTATCATCCTCAATGTCTTTGATAAAACCGAGTTTCCTCAGGATTTTATGAATCAGTGATTCTTTCTTCATCTTTAACCTCTTTTTTAACCAATAGTTATGACCGCCGGATTTACAACGCCGTCACCGTCATATCCATACTCTTTGTTGTGCCATTTTCTTAGACATTCTCCGTATTCCCAGCATTGAGAAAGAATACTGACAGCTACTCCGTACATAAATCCTGTAATTCCCTCTTCATCCGCTTCATGGCTCAGTTGCTCTGCATTATCAACAATAACTTTCATTTCATCGTCTTCTGATGCTTTTATCTTCTCTTCCATCATTCCAGCCCATCTTTCAGCATATGTAAAACACGCTCTACAGTATGGATCACTGTTTTTTTCATACCAGTCTTTATATTCCTGTTCTTTACCTTTTACAATTTTCATCATCTCGAAAGGAGCCGATATATCTTTGCCCGGCCGGAGCTCCGTACTCCTTTCTGTAATTTACATAGTTTCTAATAGTACGGTTTTAAGTTCCAAAGCACCATCCGCTTCTATCCATGCGATAGCCAGAAAATCATTGTCGTAGGCACACGAAGAAAAACCATCTTCAAATCTAATCTCGAACTGCATTCCTTTTTCTTCCAATGCAGATTTAATTTCTTCGTCCATTTCAAAATCATTTCCATCTTCATCTTCACGGTATCTCGAATAGTATTCGTCAATTTTTCGATAATACTTTTCAATAATTTCTTCTATTAATTTTCTAATCATCACTTCACCTCATTCGCAAGCTGGAACCCCATTCTTGCCACATTTCTAAGGTTGTCCTTAATCAGCGACTTATTTGGCTGTCTGTGGGAACACAACCATTGCATGTCTCGGTCATCCTCCCAGTCTTTGGCATTCCATTCGTCCAAATACTCACACTCAGCTTTCGCCACCTGTAAGCATTGAATCATGTAATCTATCTTTTCTCCTGTGTTCATGGCTACTCCTTTACTACGCATCTGCGCTCGCTGATTGCATAATATTTTCCATCATGCTCTGAACAGTATTTCTTAAGAATTTCTGCCTTTTGCGCATCCATTGATCTAATATCAGTTTCAACTTTTTCTTCGTGTTTCAAGATATGAGTGTCAACTTCTATAATCTGCACATACCAAGCAAATTCCGTCTCAATCGGCTTTTTCTCATGCTCTTTCTTCCACTGTTTGAGGATTTCAAGCACTTCTTTTGGTTTATCTCTTCGGAAAAAATGACATGACATTTTCCCTCTTGCTTTACCAATAGGACATCCGTTATAGCATCTGTTTTCACAACAAATTTCACCTAAAATCTTAGTCGCTTCTTCCGCTGTCAGTTCGTCCTCTGCTAATCCTTCAAACATTTCGTCTGTCCATGCACATCCAAATTCGACAATATGATAACACCTTCTATGAACAGCAGAAATTGTTACAATGTCGCCAGCTTTATCAGCCATTGGCGTTGTCACGATAAAATCATTGCAAGTCATATCCTCATTCAAGTCTTTTCTGACTATTACCTTATCTCCTACTTTATATCTCATTACACTTCTCCTCATTAACAACTTTTCCGTCAACCATCGTGTACCATGTATCTTCTTTGATTGTTTCTCCGTCAACACGAACCATCACAGCATCTTTGAGTTCCCACATATCTTCTTTATAATAGTTATCTAATTCTTTTCCTTTACACTTCCAGTCTGCAAGGACAAGGAACGAGCCTTTCACGCCTTTTGCTTTTCCTTTATATCCCCAAGCCACAGCGACAGCGTTAGGGCTTTCTGCTGAGGATGCTCCTTTGTATCCTGTCGCTGAGGATGCTCCACAGTTTCCTGTCGCTGAGGATGCTCCTTTGTATCCTGTCGCTGAGGATGCTCCGTAGTCTCCTGTCGCTGAGGATGCTCCTTTGTAATCATCAGAATCCGCTTCTGGTTTTACTCTTTCTTTCGTATATTCAATAGCCGCTTCTACTAATCCTGCAATACTAAGTTTTGCACCAATTTTAATTTTTGTTGATGCAACTTTGGTATCGTCTGATTCTTTCGAAAGCTTTCCACTCTGTTCAACTTCATGATATACACTTTCCGAAGGACTGTAATAACCAAGACAATCCAACGGATATTCACAAGTATGGAATCCATTTTCACAAACTAATGCATTGCTTTCTTCATATTCTTTACCTTCCTCATACTGAAAACCTCTGCAAGTCATATCTTTGTTGAATCCTTTGTATGATTTAATAACTTCACTCATATTCTCTATCCTTTCTCTTCAATCATTCCAACATTTCTGTTATCTGTAATGGCATTTCTGATAACTAAACTCATCTTACCGAACAGTGTTTCGTTTCTCACTTCTTCTCGGTAAGATCGCATGAAGTTTGAGCTAGCCACCTGTTCATTGTAATTTTTGTCAATTGCCCATGTTCTTAACTGACTAGGGCTGCCAACTGCTTTCTGAACAAGCTTCGGAAGTTTCTCAAATTCTTCATCAGCATAATACCCGCATCTTTTGAGTGCTTTGCTGACAAGCGACCACGCTTCTACTTCGTTCATCTGTTTTGGTTGAGTAATGAACTGAATCTTCTCCATTAATTGTCCTGGGACTGGTGCAAAACCTTTTGTGTCTGATCTGATGTAAGCCATTAAAGCTTGTTCAACAACGCTGTATTCTTCTTCTTCGAATATCTTCTGCCACATATTGACGGTGTATTGCTTGTCTTGCACATCCCATTGAGGATACGTGGCTTGAATCATCATTATGATTTGAATTGTTTCATTTTTTGTCATGTCCGTAACTCACTCCATTCAGAAATCTTTCCATTGGCAGAATTTGCAGTAGATACACTCTGATTTAAGTAACTCCCAAATTTAGTACCGAACAATGTCTCTGGTCTCAAAAACTTGCTCATGTTCGTACCGTTCCACTCAGCGTATTTCTTGTCAATCACTGCCTTGAAATCATCAACAGTGAAATGTTCATTCAGTCTTGCTCTAATATGCTTCTGAGTGCTTTGAGTTTGATATCTGTATCTTGCTCCGGTTCTCATATTCAAGTACGATATGATTTCTTTGATTGACTCAATCTGACTGCTTGTTTCCTCAATTTGTTCGATTTCTCTATCAGATGTAATCTTTTCAGTTGCCGGGATGCATCTCTTATCCATCTGAGATTCATCAAGAGTGTAAGCCTTGTTCTTTTTCAACCCAAGCATTTTCTTTTCGTCAATGCAATCAGTTGGCTTGTATCGGTCAGATTGAATGTAGTTATGCATTCTCCAATGCTTGATTACGATAACACCACTTTCAAACGTCAGAATGAATCTCTTCATAATTAACAAGTCATAATCATCATTTGAAGCACCACACATTCTCTGAATCTTCCGTGGATTGCTGACAAATCCATCATCGTCAGCATTCATCGAAAGATGGAAGTAAAGCATCTGAGAGCTGCTAGGCATTCCCAAAAATTCATCTGATTCTGTGATTCTTTTCGTAAACATTCTTCTCTCTCCCAAATCAAGCTCCCCCTGGCTTTAATTCTGCCTTTCTTTGTAAATATCTCTTTCTGTCATATTCTTTCTTGTGTTCCATGTGAGATTTTCTCCACTTTTTACATTTTTTGGTATTGCAATCAGTGTCATAAGAACTGGAACGATTCTTTTTAATCCTTTCCTTATTCTTCAGATAATATTGTTTATTGTATTCAGAACGATCTCTTTTGACCGGATGCTCTTTCCTGTACAGCTTTTCTCTTTCTGCTCTGTATTCATTGTCCGTACCTTTATGATACTTTTCACCTGTTGACTCTTCGTAAAATTGATAGTCTCGATTATTAGTCTCTGACATATCGCTTGACGTAAGTTCGTCCCATATACAATCGGCATACGGACAATTAAAACAATTTGGATGGCAACACTTTTTCGGCTTATGAGAACGGGAGTTCATCTTCAGCACCTTCAGGAATAGACATAAAATCGTCTCCGCTAGAACCGTATGGTGATTTTCCAGCTTCTGCATTGCTAGCAGTGGAACTTTCATTACTCTCTGATTTACTCTGAGCGATTTCCTGTGACTCTACGATAATCTCTGTCGTAAAAACAGTCTGTCCATCTTTGTTCTTGTAACTGCCAGTCTGAATTCTTCCAGTAATCGCAACTCTCATTCCTTTTCGGAAATATTTCTCTGTGAATTCTGCTGATTTCCCAAATACTGTACAATTGATAAAATCAACTGTAGGCTCACCGTCTCTTTTAAAACGCCTTTCAACTGCCAGTGAAAACTTTGCTACTGAAACGCTTTCATTTTGTCCATATCTCACTTCCGGATCACGGACAAGTCTACCAACTAAACTTACATTGTTCATTCTTCTACCTCTTCAATTGTCACTTCTACTCTCGGTTTCTGCTTGTCAATATCAAATGATAGTGTTGGAGTGAGTACATCATCCCAGCCATCATTTTTGAGGACTCTGCACTTCTGTAAAGCATCTTCAAATGATTTTATAAAAGCTGACGCAACGTTCATTCTGTCATGCATCTTATTCTCACAATAAAATTCGTAGTGAATAATTACAGGCCTATCAATTTTTACTCCGCGCAAATCCTTGCTCAATTTAATGTACTTAGCACATATCGCATCATTCTTGCTCTTTTCAGAATTTCGATACTTCTTTGTCCGGTGATCGTACATTCTTCCACCCAAAAGCTCATTTAATCCGCTTTTAAACCCTTTAACAGTCACATGATATTCCATTACTTATCACCCTTTTTCTCGTTCTCTTCTTCCTCTTTCATCAGCTCTGAAATCTGACTTGCTGTCTTCGGTTGCTCGAACCAATCTGAGACTGTTGTTTCTTTGTGAATCAGACCGTTATAGATTCCGGTATATTCAACAAGTTCATCAGAAGTCATTGTTTCAACCTTG
>ENA-OPDW01000223-OPDW01000223.1-human-gut-metagenome-genome-assembly--contig:-NODE-223-length-50409-cov-5.717262_pt1 | contig 50409 bp, 58 predicted proteins | sample MGYA00241264_ERZ501508 | MGnify/ENA primary metagenome ERZ501508 (study PRJEB25962, sample SAMEA2042575) | human gut metagenome | biome: human gut; feature: human-associated habitat; material: faeces...
CCCTTGCCGGGTAGGTTGCTAAGCCTACATTTACTATATGCCCTTATGGGCGCAGCACCTCATGGTCAGCGATGCCGCCGCCGTTCATCTTCAGCATCCAGATACAGTCTTTCTGAGATGGATACAAATCCTTGATGCCCAGACCTTTCAAGTCAAGGTCTGGAAAGGTCTGGTGGCTGCCGTCGAACTTGGGGCGCACGAAGCAGTTGAACTTGCGGTTGTACATGTCCTCCAGCTTCTTCTTGAACTCCGGCGACTGCTCCATAAGCCAGTCGGAAAAGCCTTCACGTATCTCGTCAATCTTGCTGTTGGCCAGTTGCGTGGCTTCGGGGTCGCGCACCTTGATGTCCTTGCCGTCCTTGTCCGTGACGGTCTTGGTGATGTTGGGCGTGGTGTTGTGGATGGCGTGGCGCATGAGGGCCACGCCGTTGAACAGGCGCGTTTCGGAACGGACTGCATATTGGTTATAGATACGCGGGCTGAGTTCGGAGGCACGGATATTGTACTCGTCCGCGCTGGCGTTGTAGCGGACGGACACGTCGGTGTCGAACAGCCATGAGGCATAGCGGCTGTACACGGCAGCCGGTATCCAGCGTTCGCCGAAGTTGAAGTCCAGTTCCTCAAAAGGAATGGGTACCGGTGCCGCCTTACGCAATGCTTCAAGCGAAACGCGCGATTCGGCATCGTCGGGATGTGTCTGCAAGTATTCCTCGATATACTCCGCCTTTGCCACGACATTGCCCGCGATGAAGCGGTCGGCAATCTCGAAACGCTTCGCCAGCGGGTTGTAGAACACCCTGCCGCGCAGTTCATCCAGCAATTGTGCCTGCGGCTTGTCGGTGAGCGATTCCATATATTCCATGTCTGCCTCGCCGTATTTGTTGAGCGAGGCCGCCAATGCCTCGTGCACATCGTCGGTGTGGGTAATCTCGTTCACGTTGTACGACACGGGATGGTCAAAGATGTCGGCCTTGACCGCCTTGCCGTCGGTGTAACGCTCCAAGGCGAGGATTTCCCGGTTGTCGGCATCCATGCGGAACAGGTCGATGTTCTTCTTGTCGTTCAGGTTGCCGAACTGACGGACAAAGCCGTCGTACAGCCCGTTCAGGCCCGCACGCAGTTCCCCGTTCTCCTGCCGGTGTTCCGCTTCGTCGTTGTACAGGCGGTGGTAAGTGTCGCGAAGTTCAATGTAGGATGCGGCACGCTGCTGCTGGCGGGCAGGCAGTTCCAGCGGATGGAACACGGGGATTCTATCCATGTCGGAGAGGTAGCCAATCTGCCCGTCCATATTCACCAGTGAGCCGTTCCGGTAGTGCTCCAGCCTTTCACCGGTGAAGGGGCGTGGCTTCATGCGCTCCTGCCGTGCGGCCTCTTCCTCCGCCCGGCGGCGCTCCCGTTCCCGAAGTTCTTCTTCCGATGGGGCTTTGGGTGCGGCTGCCGGTTCGGGCTGTGCAGTCCGGGCCGGCTTTTCTGCGGGCGATGCGGCAATGGCATCCCCTTTGCCGGGTACGGACTGGCCGCTGAGCGGTTCCACAATGTCGAACAGGGAGAGCTGCGGGGTGTCCTGCTTCTTCTTCCGCTTGGGCTTCCGTCCGGTGCTGAACGCCTGCCGTTCCTCCTGTGTGAAGCCGAAAAGGTCGTACAGGGACATCAGTGGCTCCTGCGTGACGGGTTTTTCCGGTTCAGAGCGGACAATGGGCGGTTCTTCCACAACCGCCTCCGGCGTTTCCGTCGTGACACGCCGCTGTTCCGGCTTGGATAACGCCCGCACCTGTGCAATGCGTTCCTGAAGACTTTCCGCCCGTACTTCCGCTAGTTCGCGCAACTCGCGCACCGGCGAGAAGCGGAGATAAAGGTCAAGGTCGAGGTTTTCCGACAGGTTCTTGTCCAGCATCCATTTCAGGTCTGCGGCGATGGCATCCATGCCCCCGTCATGCAGGAAGACGCGTGCCGGTTTGCCGTAAGGGTCGGTTCCCACATGGCCGCGCGTATGGACAATGGCGGCGGTACGCTCGAAGTATTCATTCTGGGTTGTGCCGTCGGCCTGCGTGCTGACTTCCACGAAAGCTTTTTCAAGGCCGGTGTATTCCCTTCCGGATGCCGTGTCCTTCTGCAACACAATGAGGTCGCTGCCCACCTCCGTACCAGCATAGTCGGTAAAGAGATTGTTGGGCAGGCGGATGGCGGACAGGAGCCGCGCCCTTTCCATCAGATATTGGCGCACGGGCGTGCCCATCGCGGAGTTCATCACCCCTTGTGAGGTGATGAAAGCCACGATGCCGCCCTCGCGCACGGCATCCAGCCCCTTGACGAAGAAATAGTTGTGCAGGGAACCGAGCGCGAAACGCCGTGCCGTACCATCGTCCATCAACGGGTCAAATACGCGGATGTCGCCGAAGGGGATGTTGCTCGCCGCCACGTCGAACCGCCCGTTGTCCTGCGGGGGAAGCTCCTCGAAGCCTTGCACACGGACATCCGTACCGGGCTGAAGCTGCCGGAGGATACGCCCTGTGAGCAAGTCCTTTTCATACGCGGTGGCTTCGGGCACAGCGGTGGCGTTGTAGAAATGCGGCTGGAAGGCAGACAAGAAATTGCCCGTGCCCGATGACGGGTCAAGGAAGCGGTGCGGCGACACGCCATGCTCACTTAATGAGGATGCCAGTGCACCGATGATTTCCGGCGGTGTATAGAACGCGGTAAAGGTGGATGCCTTCACACTGTCCACCAGCCGTTTGTATTCCCGTTCATCCGTCGCCCCCTCGCGGAGCACGCCATGCAGTTCCGACACAAGGGGAAAGAGTTCGCGGTCGCTCTGCGTCCAGCGGAGGATGTCGGTGAGCTTGCCGAAGGGGGACAGCACCGCCTTGATGCCCCCGAAACCGGAATAGGCGGCCAATACCACCTGCTCCTCCGGGGTGGCGGCACGCCTCTCCCGTTCCAGACGGAACATCAGGCGGATGGCCTCGATGTTGTCCCTAAGATGTGCCTTCTTGTTATATGCCATTTTCTTCGAGCCAGATTGAGATTACACCGGCCAGTTCCCCGCACAGCCGGTCGAAGTCGGGGGTAAACTCAAAACCGTCGCTCAGGTCGTAACCGCTGAACACCCTGCCGCATTCGGGCAGGAGCTGGAGAGCCACCTCGCGGGCGCGGCCTGCGGGTACCTCATCGGCAAACTCGTTCCACAACACGGTAATGAGCGTGTCGAGCCGGGAAAAGTGCAGACCCTGAAACAGCACCTCGTCCGCCTGTTGGACGGCTTCGTCATAATTCATGCCCGACCTGACGGCATTGCTGAACGCTTCGGCGGCAAGTTCGGCACGCGCGCGGATATAAGCATCGTCGGCAGCCCGTTCGGGATGCGATTCGCGGAGGTAGGACAACAGGGTAAGGCGGTAATAGGACAGTTCGTCCGGCTCTACCGACGGAGCCGGCATGTTCGGTTTGTTCGGATTCATGATTCTTCTTTTTATTCGTGTTACAAAATACATTTTATGCCTGTATAGGATGAAGCCGTACCTGATGTAGCATCAAGCCGGACTTCATGGCACATCAAGTCCGACCTCATCCCGCTTCAAGTCCGAGTTGATGTCGGGAGGGTCATTTCTTGGAAGATTTGCCTTTGGATGGTTTCTTGTCGGCAAACTCGTAGCCCACGGAGAAGTCGGGGCGCAATACCAATGAAGCGTCGAAAGCCTTGCCCTCCCTGCTTTTGAAACCTTTGATAACACCGGTTCTGCCTTTGGTCAGGAGTTCGGCAAGCTGTTTGTCCGACAGTTCCTTGCCGCCCTTGTTACGGAAGAGGGTAAAGCCACAGTCCACATCGGCGCATTTGACGACCTTGGGGAAGAACAGCACCCGGCTGTTCCGGCATTTGGGACACGGGTATTCGCTTTCCGAAGGCGCTACGGACACTTTGGTTTCCAACAGTTCGGTCACAATCTGTGCGGTATATGCCTCGATGTCGCGCCGGAAGGCTGCTGCGTCGGCTTCGCCCGATTCGATGCGTGCCAGCGTGTCCTCCCATGCAGCAGTCATTTCCACATTGGCAATCTTCTTCTCCTTTACCGTTTCATAGACCGCCATGCCTTTGTCGGTGGGCACAAGGCTTTTCTTCTCCCTCCGGATATAACCGCGTGCGAACAGCGTTTCGATGACGGCAGCACGGGTGGCAGGCGTACCGATGCCCGTCTCGCGGATGCTTGCCCGTAGCTGCTCATCGTCAATCTCCCGACCGCAATGCTCCATCGCCGAGAGCAGCGAGCTTTCGGTGTGCAGCGGCTTGGGTTTGGTCTGCCGCTCTACCGCTTCGAGTGCCTTTATCGGGAGCGTCTCGTCCTGTTCCAGATTTGGGAGTGCCATACCCCCGCCGTCGTCCTCTTCCTTTTCGCCGCGCACGGCACGCCATCCGGCGGACTTGACCACCGTGCCTTTGGCCTGCGCTTCGCTGCTGCCCACCGCCGCATGGATTTCCGTCACCTCCTTGATGCAGGGGGCGGAAAAGGCTTCGAGCAGACGGGCGGCGACCATGTCGTAGATGGCCTGTTCGTCTTTGGAAAGGCCGGAGGGCAGGTTTTCGGTTACAATCAGCGCATGGTGGTCGGTTACCTTCCCACCGTCCACGCTGCGGCGGTTGAGCGGTGTGCCGGAGAGCGACGCGGCATATTGCCCGAAACGCGGATGCTGCCGCAAGAGGGCGATGCGCGAGGGGATTTCGTCGAACACATCTTCGGACACATACCGGCTGCCGGTGCGCGGATAGCTCAGTACCTTTTTCTCGTACAGGCTTTGCGCGAGGGAGAGCGTGCGGTCGGCGGAGAAGTACAGCCGGGTGTTGGCATCCCGCTGAAGGGCGGTCAGGTCATAGAGCAGCGGAGGTTCTTCTTTGACCTCCCGCCGGGCAAATGCCGTTATGCGGAGCGTGCCGCACGCTTTCATTTCGCCCAACACACTGTCTGCGGCGGCTTTGTCCTCGTAACGCTGTTCTGCTGTGGCATGGAACGCGATGCCATCCTTCTCCATCGTGATGCGTATCTGCATGTACTTCTTCGGGGCAAACGACTTGTTCTCCAGATAACGGGAGCAAATCATGGCCAATGTGGGTGTCTGTACCCGTCCGAGCGAGAACACGCCCCGCCCGGCGGCAAGGCTGAGCGCCTGCGAGCCGTTGATGCCGATGAGCCAGTCCGCTTCGCTGCGTGCCTTGGCGGAAAGATAGAGATTATCATAATTGCTGCCCGGCAGCAACCGTTCCATCCCTTCGCGGATGGCCTTGTCGGTCAGGCTGCTTATCCACAGGCGGACAAACGGTTTGGTGCAGCCTAAATAATGGTAGATATATCTGAATATCAGCTCCCCTTCGCGTCCGGCATCAGTCGCCACGATGATGCGGTCGCCACCCTCAAACAGTCCTTTGATGATGTTCAACTGGCGCACTACGCCGGGGTCGTCCTTGTATTCCTTCCCCTCACGCTTCTGGCGGGGGATGAGCGTGAATTGGGCTGGCAGTATGGGCAGGTTCTCCTGCCGGAAACCGGCAAACCCGTAGGCTTCGGGCATGGCCAGCCCGACCAGATGCCCGAAAGCCCATGTTACGGCACAGCCGTTGCCTTCCAGATACCCGTCCTTCCTTTGTCCTGCTCCTACGATTGCCGCGATGCTTTGCGCCACCGACGGCTTTTCTGCGATGATGACATTCTTCATATACATTAGTTATTATAGGTGAATACTCAAAGCGATACGCCGGCACCTTTCTTCTCGGACTTCCGGACACGGCGGTTCTGCGTGGCGGCCTGTGCAGGCTTTTGTGCCTGTGTTTCTGCCTGACCTTGCGACTGCTTCTTGCTCTTGTCGGGATTCCAGCGGAAGAAGTCGAACTTCATCTTCTCGTAGTTGGGGCGTACATAGGCGTTGAACGTGCCTCCGACGCCGTCGGACATGCCCTTGACATAGGCAGCTTTGCCCGCTTTCAACGCATCTTTCTGTTCCTGGCTCAGTTCCACCCCTTTCAGCTTCTGCGGGATGATGATTTCGCGCTGTCCGCTCTGGCTCTGCCCCTGCTCCACCTTGCGGTTCAGCCCCCGGAAGTCGTAATCGAAGCCGCCCTTGCAGACGTTGTACTGGAGGCGTGCGTCGTAGTGCTTCTGCCTCCGCTCGGACCACATGCCCTCGACCAGTACGGATTCGCCGTTCATCAGGCGGAGTCCTTGGTCTTCGGTCAGCGTTACGCCGTTGATTTCACGTACCTGCTTCATATCCTGCATGGGAAGGTGGTGCAGGCGGTTGGTCTTGGGATTGAAGGACAGAAGACAGGACTCCACCGTACCGTCAGGTTGGCGGATGTCGATAGGACGTCCGGCATTGTGTGTTTTGAGCAAGCTGTCCTGCACCTCCTGAGGAAGTTCAGTGCCCATGTATTCGCCCAGTTCCGGGCGTTGCCTGCAGCACTCGATGTTGAGCACGGGTTTCCCGTCGGGCGATTCCACCAGCCGGATGCAGGCCGGTGTTTCAAAGCTGATGCCCTCGAAGTTGGTGCGGATGTCAAGCACGGCGGATTCATGCCCGTTGAGCAAACGTGCCGTACCGATTTCGCCCAACGATTCGGGTGTGATGCCCATGCGTGCGAGCTGCTGCCAGTCCACCTGTTCCATGCTCCATTTCGTGGATTGCTGCGGGGCGGGTTCTTCGGTGGCGGGAGCCTGCCGCAAGTCCTGTTTCTGTACGTGCTGTTCCGGGTCTAACCTGTACCCGTCAATCATGGCCGCGTTCTCTTCCGGCTTGCGGAACAAGTCCGCCATATCCTTGGCGGCAGCGAGCAGTTCCGCCGGGATGTGGTAGAAACGGAAGTCGGACGGGTTGTCAAACTGCCGTTTGAAATTGGAGAAGAAGGCTTCGAGGATGGATTCGCTGCGGTCGATTTTCAGGAAATCGCCGTCGGGCTTGGCCTTTGCCAGCGGCTGGGTCTTCAATGAGCCGTCCTGTTCGATGCGCTCTACCACATGGGGCTTGTTACCGTCGGAAGCGTTGGTCATTACCAGCACTTCGTCTTTCATGTCCTTGAGGTTGTCCATATACAAATGAATTAAATCGTGAAACAATAAGTTGATTGCGGCACGAAAGTAAACGGGCTGCCTTGCCGGGCAATGGGAAATCGGCGGATGGGAGGCAAGTGGCTATGGGGTGGCGTGAAGTGTCCGCCCGCTTCTTTTGCAAAAATATCCGACCGTCCGGTCTGTGCTTCCGATTCTTTTCATATCTTTGGGAATCGCAATTGAACATTAGTATTACAAATCGCAGGAAATATGACTGTCCGATTGAAACAACAAAAAGGATTGATGAAGACAATAGCCGTTATAGCAGCCCTCGTGCTGTCGGGGTGGCTATATCGTGAGTTTCATCCGACCATTATCTTCCATACCCCACAAGAAAGCAAGTATTTGGGAAAGATAGTTTGCACGGCAGATGGGGATTTGGAGAAACTGTATATCGAAAATCATACTGTCCGCTACAGGTTGCCCTACCTTTGGAGTTGGAACGAGGATGACGAGGCGGCTGTTTTCATAGATAACTACGGTGATGTCATTCGCAAAGAGGATTTGGACTTTTGGAAGCTGGATATTTATTTGGACGAGAATAATTGCTACCAGAGCCACAGCAAGACGGAATACTGTTGGGGCTTACGGTATATCTTACAATCAAAGACTGATAAATAAGTTGATATTTTTTTCTAAATCCAAGTTGCCCATGAAAAAGCGAACAATACTTATCCTGACCATTCTCGCAGTCGGTCTGCTGATGTGGAAATGGCTGGCTTGCGGGTACAACCCCGACAAGCCGACGGAGTTTTATCCGATTCTCACGCAAATGGATAGCTTGGGGAAATATGAAGTCTTTGTACTGCATAATGCTCCTTGTGATACGCAAAGTATTAAAGAAATCATAATTAAGTTTGACTTTGAGACATTGCCGCTTGACACCCTTAACAAATATGAAACAATAGAACGCATTTTTTATAGGGAAACTAAATACATGACCAGAAACTTCAAAGAGGGTGAAGAATATCACCAGGTATTTTCTACTTGGGATAACATCCAAGACTTCCGCAATCACACCAGAGATGTTTTGATGAGGACGTTTTTTTATCTCACAGGAAGAAAAAGCTACTCAACTTGGGTGAATTGGGATTGGTACGAAAAAGGGGAATATCAATACATTAATTGGCATGAAGAGTATTTCTCTGATTTGGATTCTTTTGTCTGTGCCAAAAAGAAGTTGTACGGACTTGAATGATATGACATGAAAATATTTTTCCCTGTCATATTGAATATAATCTGCTGTGCGACATATTGCGTATGCCTCAATCAAATCAATGTATGCAAACCGATTGTGCACATGGACGTTTCGATAGGCATCCTTTTCCGGTTCAGCATTGTCATCCTGTTCTTGACCTTGCTGGCAGGCATGTTCATCCTGCGGCTTACCCGAAGAAAATCCCTGATTGCACTCCCGGTGGTAATGCCTGTGCTGCTGTGGAGCAATCATCTGGATATATTCCCGCATAGAGCATTCGTTTATATGGGGTTGTCTATTGTGATTTATGGAATATATCTGTCCATTTGCGGATATTTGGCAAATCGGAATGGATAATCAGCGACTTTTTCTAACCGCCCGGTCTGTTTCTCTGATTCTTTTTGTATCTTTGGAGCGGCGGGATTAGGATAACGACCACTGAAAATATAAAGGAATACGTAATCGCAAGCAGATACTTCGCATGAAAACCTTTCATCAGATAATGGAATACTTGTACTACAAGATTCAGAGGATTACCCGTTATTCAGACACGAGTAGCCTGAACTTACATGTCCCTTTCGTAATGACAGGAGTTATCTTCTTTTATATCGTAGATTTCTGGATTCTATACCATTATATCATTATGGGCTATCCTCCGTATAAGGATATGGGGGCCGTACTTTTGGTTGTTTATGGAGGCGGCTTGGCAATATGGCTCAGCCTATACTTCTACTACCGATACAAGAGTAGAGATTATCGAATTATGCAGAAGAAGACTTATGAGCATACCACAAGTCTGTGGGCTTACCTGTTTATGCTCACTCCTTTTGTGGGGCTGTTGGCTTTGGCAATCTTTAATTTATAACAGGTACGATAAACAAGAAACTTGCCCCTACCGCATCGGATTCTCGCCGATTTTCCTTATCTTCGCTGACAAAAAAAACATAAACCTACGCATCAGCATGATAACCAACCGGGAAGAAATCATTGACAGGGCATTCGGGGTATTTGTCAGGATGAACTATGAGAAGGCAAGCATCATCACGCTTGCCAGAGCCTGCGGACTGACCAAGACGGGCATCGTCTATTATTTTCCGCACAAGCTGGACTTGTTCATGGCTGTGGTGGACAAGTATGTGCTGCAAATACACAAGCCGGACAACAAGTTTGCCGCTCCCGCCGATACGTTGGCGGAATTTATCGGGCAATACGTGGCGGGAGTAGCCGCTTCCATGAAAAGGATTCTCGAACTGATTGGCGATAACCACAGCCCGCATGATTGCAGCCTTAATTCCTATTACTTCCATTTTCTCTCGCAAGTGCGCATGTACTATCCGGACATCAAGCAAAAAATCGAGCGGATTTTCCAACTGGACTATGAACTTTGGGAGAAAGTCATACAGAAAGCGAAGGAAAGCGGAGAAATCGGGAGCGACACGGACGTGAAGAAAGCGGCAGCCCTGTTCCGGCAGATGTTTCTCGGACTGTCCTACGAACAGGCGTTCCTGAACGGTCTGGACGTGGACGAACTGGAGAAAAACTTCCGCTATATCTATTCCCTGCTTAAAGCCTGACGCCGTTTAGTCTTTTTAACTTCCATATTTTGAACGATTGTTCAAAATATACCGTTTTTTCACTACCTTTGAAGCCATGAAGCAAAATTCGACGACATGGACAAGGCTCAGAGGCAAAGAGGAAGCATCGTTCTTCACAAGGAAGAAAAGGATGGTGTGGATTATGTCCGGATAGAGTATGCAGGAAACGGGGCAATCCCCCTGCTGCTCGCTCAGGATACAGGCGTGGAAATGACCGGCAAGGATTCCGCTTGCATGGCGGCTGCCGTTTTCAAGCTGTCGGATTTCTACGACCGCTACTCCCCGCACGCCTATATTGACTACAGCAGGGTTTATGTAAGGCATCCCAAACCCAAAAGGGAATACACACTGCCGGAAGGCTATCTTGAACTACTGGAGCGGAAACGCTACAGCCCATCGACCATAAAAACCTATCGTGCCTATTTCAGCGACTTTATGGAATACCATAAAGGCCGCAACATCGACCGCCTGAAAGTGGCTGACATCAACAAATATATCCTCTATCTTGTAAACGAAAAGAAAATATCGGTATCGCAGCAGAATATGCGCATCAACGCCATCAAGTTCTACTACGAGCAGGTAAAGGGCGGACAGCGCCAATACTATGGCGGCATTACCCGCGCGAAGGAATATAAGTCACTGCCCGAAGTGCTGAGCCGTAATGAGGTGGCCCGTATCCTCGCGTGCCTGTCGAACCGGAAGCACCGCTGCATGATTTCATTGATATACTCAGCCGGATTACGGCGGAGCGAGCTGCTGAACCTTACCCCGAAGGACATCATAAGCGAAAGGATGCTTGTGCGTATCATGGGCAAAGGACGGAAATGCCGGTATTCGCTGCTGTCGGAAAAGTTGCTGAAGGATCTGAGGGAATATTTCAAGGAGTACCGTCCGCAGAAATGGCTGTTCGAGGGAGAGACACCCGGAGAACAGTATTCCGCAAGTGCGCTGGTAAAGATACTGAAAGAAGCCGCCAGCCGTGCCGGAATCAAACACCGGGTACATGTACACATGCTTCGCCATTCGTTTGCCACCCACCTGCTGGAGCAAGGAACAGACCTGAGAACCATACAGGAACTGCTGGGGCATAATGACATCAAGACTACATCAATCTATCTTCATGTGACGAGCGCACACAAGTCAAGCATACCCAATCCGCTTGATTCACTGGATGATTCATAGGGTGCAGCTATTAGAGATCAGGAAACACACCTGCCGGGTGTCGGTTATCGAAATATCCTACACCTAAAGGTGCATTTATAAACAAATTCAAGGCAAATTAAAACAACTAATATACAGCAACTTACAAACAAATAAACAAATGTAAAAAAAATAACGGTAGTGAATGATTGATTTGATAGATTACATAGGAAGGTGTAGTTCCCGGGAAAGCACATATCGCTTGGCGGACTTTTTCAACCGCTGGTGGGACGAGTACGCACAGCACCCTGCGGAGTACATCACCCCCGAACAGTACAAGGCGGTGAACGCTATCCGTGTGTGCCGTACAGCCGCTTTGGGAATAGACACATACGTCTGCCCCGATTGCGGGGAGGTGCGGGAAATCAGTCATAGCTGCAAGAACCGGTTTTGCCCGTCATGTGGCTGGCGTGATACGCTGAAATGGGCGGCACGCATGAAGGAAAAGTTGCTGCGAGTGCCGCACCGCCATGTTGTGATGACCTTGCCGCATATCCTGCTGGACTTGGTGAAGCGCAACAAGAAAGAAATACTGAACATTCTGATGCGGACTTCGGCAGACACGCTGAAAGACTGGATGATGCACAAGTTCGGCTTGAAAACCGGGGTGATTGCCGTGCTGCACACCTATGGGGAAACAAAGCAGCTTCATGTACACACCCACATGATTATGTCGTGGGGCGGCATCAACAACAGAGGTAAAATAGCCGTTCCCGAACATGATTACGTGCATATCCCCTCTATCCGCAGGGTGTTCCGCTACAAGTTTGAGAATGCGCTGATAGGACTGTTCGATGCGGGCAGGCTGGAGCATGACTTTCACGACCGCATGGAGTTTATGGGCTTCATCAAAAAGGTAGCGAACAGAAAGGACTGGATTGTGCATCTGGAACCGCCCATACAGATGCCGGAGCAGGTGATACAGTATGTGGGCAGATATTCCAAGCGGGCATGTTTGAGCGAATACAAGATTACGGCAATAGACGGCGAGAACATTTCATTCCGATACCGTGATTATAAGAACTCACCCGACAGGAGAAACCCGGTGGAAAAGGAACTGACGCTGCATTACCGTGAGTTCTTTCCCCGGCTGCTGCAACACGTTCCCCTGCGCTATTTCCGCATCGTGAGGTATTACGGCTTCTACTCCAACAAAGGCAACCTGCCGGAAGAATACTTCGGACGGGATGAAAGCGAGATAGAGGAAGCCGGAGTGCAACAGGCAGAAAGTGAATACGAGAATCCTTATTTCTGCGAGCATTGCGGACGGATGAGAGTTTACAGCCACACTACGGTAACGAGTGGCGGCATCACATATACGGTTGTATTGGAACATTGCGACATACACCGGGAAAAATCGGCATGACAGCAATATGGGATAGCTATGCCCTGCCGTGAACAGAAACAGTAAAATTCCATAAAATAGAAGAAAGGAGAACAAAAAAATGAATGAAATACGGATAAGAGCTGTAATAAAACGAACCGGGTGCAGGAATGAACTTCACACCCCTTTCTGCCGGAAACAGCAGTCAAAAATTGAAGTTCTATATAAATATGTAATAGTGCATGGTGGGTAAAACTGCCTTGAACAAAGAAATGAAGCACCTAAACGGTGCTTATTTCCGAACCATTAACAACCATAAAAAAGAAAAAGATATGACAACAAAAAAATTTGCAGATTTTATCGAGAAACAAGCACGGAGTATATTAAATGTTTCTGCTGAACCAATCTTTGGAGAATATATACTCACAAGAAATGGAAAGAAAATAGGTGTCTTGTATCAGAATCAATGTTATCTTTTTCTTACCGACAAAGCGAAAGAGTTGTTGCCTGATGCAAAAGTCTGTCGTCCATATAAGTACCCACCCGGAGAACCGGATTTTATATTGGTGGAAGATACTACTAATCAAGAATTGCTTTGTTCATTATTTAAGGCCACTTATGATAAGTTCTATGCTTGGCAGGATTTATTTTATGATTTTTCCGGTATATTTTCTTTCAATAAAGGTTTCATGAACGATATAGAAAGGCTATATAATGATTTTGTTGTCTTATTATCTTCTTCTTGGGAGAATGGCTTTCTAAAAGTGCGTCCAATAGACACAAAAGGTAGAATCATAAAGTTAGAATTTAGGCGAAGAGATTTAACTCCAGAAGGAGAAAAATACTTTTTTCCGTTCAGTCATAAGTTCATTTTATATACAGATAGGACGTCAAAGACACCTTCTGAAAAATTAATAAAAAAATGGTTGGATGAGGTAAGAAATGAATAAAGGTTGGTTGTTAACAAGCGGCTTAACCTCCCCTAAAAGGTCGGTTAGCCACCAAACATTAATATTAAATGCGAAAAAACGATGAATTGGTATAAGTATTGGTATTACACAATTTATTTCATTTATGACCATTTCAGTAAAAACGCTGAAGATAACAAAATATATTCCATTGGATTTTTTTCCTTAGTTATATATATGTTATTTACAGTTTTGGAATGCTTTATAAATAATTTCTTCGACTTTGAGTTAATTGGATACATTGTGCATCCCTTTTTCCATTTGATATTCATATTAATTATATTTCTTACAAACAATCTCCTTTTTGACAATACAACAAATGTAAGAAAAGACAGGATGTTTTATAAAGAAATTAGAACACGAAAGAAAAATGTTTTCTTTATCTTATTGACCATTGGAATTATCTTCATGTTCAACTTCAATGCTATTTACTTAAAGAAATGTTTTTTCTAATCAGAACAACAATAATATTAACAAGGAAAGATAACCCCTAAACGGTGTTCCTTTCCAAACCATTACCAACAAATAGCGCACATATATGAATAATACAACAAAAGTAAGAATTGTATATAAAAATAAATTCATTGGAAACAAAGGAAGATAACCCCTGAACGGGTGTTTTCCACCAAACCATTAATCAGTAAAATGAATATGAAACATTTGAAGAAACTTAGTCTATATTTTGTTATCGTTCTTGCCATCGTTTTGGTATGCGGCTTTACAGGACTTGTCATCAAGGAAGCAGATAAGGGCACATTTTATGACTTGGCCACCCCGGAAGCATTATCCCTTTGCCTGCAACTGGGGCTGGTGGCATGTACAGCCCTCATCCCATACAGTCTGAGCGTCGCGGCTTTCCTGAGCTTCTGGGCAATGAGCGACGAAAAATGGACGGGCTTTTTCCGCAATACGGCCATCGGTCTGGTTCTTGTCTTGCCCTTATCGGCCATGACCTATTACTACGACTGGTTTGTACGCCCCGAAACCAAGGCCGCATACGCCGTGAAAGCAGTCGAGATAAAGCAGACCTATCCCCAAGAGCTGGCAGACACGTTCCGCATCGACCCAGAAAAAATACTGTACGATATGCCCATGGTGATGCCCAAAGCGAAACTTATCGCCCGGATAGATTCCCTCAAGGCATCTTTTGAGGCCGATGTGGACACGTGCGGACTGTTGCTCTCCATGCTGCCGGACACCTTGGCATCGGCAGCCTACGACAGCTACCTGTTGGAAACGATGGGAGTAGCCTATCAATATGCCGCCCATCCCGCCGTCGGCGAGGACAGCCTGATGTTCATCGCACATATGGAACTGTACCGCCACGCCATCACCGCATGGGAAACCTCCTCCGCACTGCAACGCCATCAGGAAGAATATTCCAGCAGAACCGTCAATACCCTCAGCATATACATCGTGTATATCTTGTTCGCCCTTCTGGGCTATCTGCTGCGCTACAAACCGATGAAGAAGATACTGATGGTAATCGCGGTAGGGATAGCCGCCCTCTGGGTTTATCATGAGATAGGCGCCATCGTCCAGAAACATGCGAAGGAGGCAAGCAGGGTGTCCCGACAGTTCGTGGACGATACTTATAAGGAGATAGAAGGAATAAGAGAAAAGGAAAGAAATATGGATGAGGATTAACTGAATTGTTTTCATGGTAATTAGCTAATACTCATTATCAATTGCTTTACGATGAAAGCCCGATTAAAATACCCGATATTCCAGTTTTCCCCAAAAGGCAACATGGTATATACCTTTTGGAAAGAAAGCAATATAACAACCATTCGGCAGCTGGAAAAGGAGAAAGGTTGGAAAGGCGACATCATAGTGGATGCCACCGGGACAAAATTCGTTATCCGTCGGTCATACATGACCCGTTGGAAAGGCATCCGAGGATTTACCTTCGGACATACAGGCATGATATATTATGAACGGGAGTATGAGGACAACCCCGAACCGTTCCCGCTGCAAAAGCTGCAAGAACTGATAGCGGAACGATACCCCAAGACACGGTGGTTCAAGGAAGAATGCTGGGAATGCGTGGACGAGTTCCGGCAGGCGATTTTCGCCTGCAAGACCTTTGAAGAAGTGGCGGACATACTGATGCCACGACCGCAGACAGCAGGCGAACGCATCAAGAAATGGTTCCATCCCACCCGGAAAGAACTCAAATTCAGAATAGGATTTATCGTGTTTCTCATTCTGTACCTGCTGGCGTGTTACTGGATATTTGGCTGGGAATCGTAAAACACGGTGGAAAAAGGATGCATCATTATTTATTAAGCATGATGAAATTATTGGAGAAATATTACAATATCAATTATTACTGTACTTATAAGCTGCTGTTCTTCATTTTCAACAGGATGCTAAATCCTTTCTATTGGCTAAGCCTCTTGAAATGGGACAACCGCTATATAAACCGATGCATTTCAATTGATAAGCGACAAGAAGCAGCCGGAATGGATAAAGGTATCAATGGCACCATCTGCATTTGGGCGACCCACACCCCATGCATCATCAGCTTTTGGATGCTCTGCCTTGTCTGCCTTGCCTGCATCAAGATTTTCAAGGTAGGATTATTGAGCATCTTGGATATGGTTTTTGGAAACATCTTCCTCTGTGTCTTGCTTTTCGCAGTCATCGTGCTGTCCTTGTATTATGCCAATCATATATTCCTGTTCAAGCACGACAAGTACAGGAAGTATTTCGCCGAGTTCGATAAAAAGAAAAGGTATCTGCTCTACTACGGCATCTATGTCGTTTCCCTTGTTGTCCAGTTGGCGACTTTCTATCTGTTGCTTAGTGGGGTGTGAAGGGAGAGTCGGAAACAAATGATGGCGACTCCATTCCATGCGGCATTTCCGGCGGAAATCGGAACAACCGGCACGTGCAGCCGGTTATCTTTGTGGATTCATCAAACAATCAAAACAGATTTCTTATGCAAACAAATTTCATCGAATTGTTGTCCGCCACCGCCCCGGCAGGTTTGGAACAGACCATCGCTGCCCTGTGCGGAGAAGTGAAAGGGCTGCTGAAAGCCCGCACCCCTAAGCGTTACCTTGCATTGGAACCCTATGCGCGGGACACAAACCTATGCCACCACATCCTCGACCTGCTGACAGGAAAGCCCGCGCTGCCGGATGTGTCGGCTCCCGGATGCCGCCCGTTGCTGATGCTGCTCGCCCTGTCGGAAGACACGGAAGTTCAGAACCGGCTGCTGCACGGACTGGTGGAGCCTTGGCGGAAAGCCTGCCGCACGCCGGAGATGCTCTACCTGTGCGACGTGCTGTACCAGACCCGCATCCCCCGTCCCCTGTATAATATGTGCAACGAGGTGTGCGACTACTTTTTCGTGGAGCGGCGCAAGCAGGTGAGCCACCAGCCCACACCGCTCACCGAAGCGGAGCTGCAATATGCCGAGAAACGGCTGAAGCCCCTGTATGCCGCCGTGTTCCGGCTGAAGGTGAACCGCTACAGCTACCGCACGAACAGCGTGGAGGAACTGGCGGGGATGCTCTGCATGAGCGCATCGACCTTCCGCGAGAAATTCAGCAAGATATACCGCCAGTCCGCTAACAAATGGTTGCGGGAGCAACGCATCGGACAGATACGGCGGGACTTGAAATACCACTACGACCGCCCGCTCAGGGAGATAGCCGAGAAGAACGGTTTCGAGTCCGCCAACCGTTTCTGGGAATTCTGCACGGGACAGATGAAGCAAAGCCCCAGCGAGCTGCACAAGGAGCTGTACGACGAGCTGTGCGCGGAACGGCGGAAGTTCTATTTGGGGGAATGACACATTTCCGGCGAAAAGCGGAACAGGAGCGGCGCGTCCGGCTGTTATTTTTGCGCCTCCTAACAGACAAAATAACATCTTATGGACATATTTTATGTGTACCCCTACCTGCTGTTGCTGGAACAGGGGGACTGCGACGCCAAAAAGCTGAATGAGGCGAGCAACGACTTTATCCGGCATATCTGCCGCCTGCACGAAGGACACGGCGACCGCTTGCGCGTGTTCTTCCACTTGCAGTACATGAAATTCCGGCTGACTGTCCTGCGGGAACGTTACCACAACAACGGGCAGAACCACCTGCCCTGCTATTGCCACGTAGTGGGAGCCATCATGTACGTGGAAAACACGATGGAACGGCTGGGCACGCCGCAGGAAGACACCGGCGGAAAGACCGGCTGCCCACCGGGGGAAGGGCCGCCCGTGCTGTGGACAGCCGATGCCATCAATCTGGTGGAACTGCTCTATGCCTGCCACGAACTGAAGCTGTTCAACAACGGGGAAATCTCGCTGAAAGACCTGACAGCACATGTTTGCCAGACTTTCGGCGTGGACGTGAAGAACGTATCGAGCTACTATGCCCGGATGCGGCGTCGGAAAGGCGACGACCGCACCTATTTCATCGACCGGCTCCGGGAAGTCCTGCTGCGGAAGATGGACACGGACGACGAGAAGCAATACCGGCGGAACAAGTAGCCTACGCCTGTTTGTTCAGTTCCAGCAGGTGCTTCAGATTCGGGTCACTCCCGATACGTTCCAGTTCGTCGGCGACAATCTGCCGGGCTTCCTCCTTAATGCGGTTGTAGTTCTCCTGCACCATTTCCTTCATGCGGTCGATGCCGTCGGCATCCCGGAAGTCGGTGATGATGGGTATCTTCTGGTAAGTCCTTTCTTCTTCCGCCACCTTCTTGGCATCGACCACAATCTCGCAATGGAAAATCTTCTGCTCGATTTTCTCGCCGAAGTTGTCCGCCACCGAACCGACAAACATGCCCTGCGTCAGCGAGGAAATCTTGCTCGGCGGGATAAGGCTGTCCATCTGGGTGGAGATGGAGGTGGACACATCGTTGCGGTTGATGGAGATGGACTGCCGTTTCTGGAGAATCTTGCCGAAGCGCTCGGAGAGCGTCTTGGCCGTCTCGCCCACCACCTGCCCGGAGAAGATGTTGCCGACGGTGTTGATGATGACCTTCGCCTCCTTGTCGGTATAGTCGCGGATGAGCTGCGAGAAGTCCTGAAAGCCCAGCAGCACGGCCACCTTGTTGCTACGCGCGGTGGCGATAAGGTTATCCAGCCCCTTGATGAACACGGTGGGCAGCTCGTCGATGATGATGGAGCTTTTCAGTTTGCCCTTCTTGTTCACCAGCTTGACGATGCGCGAGTTATACAGTCCGAGTGCAGCCCCATAGATGGCCTGCCGGTCAGGGTTGTTGCCGATGCAGAGCACCTTCGGCTCGTCGGGGTTGTTGATGTCGAGGGAGAACTCGTCGGCGGACATCACCCAATAGAGTGCCGGGGAAATCATGCGCGAGAGCGGTATCTTGGCCGAAGCAATCTGCCCCATGAGCTGGTCGGCAGCCCCGGCGAGCCATGCGTCGAGGAAAGGGCTGAGGTAGTTCTCCAGTTCGGGATAGGAAGACATGATGGGGAAAATCTGCTCGTAGGGCTTGTTCAGGAACTCGACCGCATGGGGGAAGGTGCAATACTTTCCGTCCTTGTAGATGGTAGGCTCGGCACTCGGCGCCTTGCCGCATTTCTGCGGTAGGTTTCCGAGAGCCTGCCCCCGAACCGTGCTTACATGTCTCCATGTACACGGCTCTCCGTTATAATTCAACTTAGTGTTATACATTGCCATGTATTTTAGCATTACATTCTGGACAGACTGCCAATGTTTTACGGTGCATTTTGAGCATGATGCGTTCCCATTCGTTCTTGCCTGTCAAGTCTTTCAAGGCACGAACATGGTGCATCACCGTTTTGCCATGCGCTCCGCATACCTCGCACTGTTCCGCCTTTAGTCTCTCAACAAGACTTGAGGCTGGCAGAAAATTGGTGTTTGGCATTATGTCGCATTTAGCATCACATTGAGCGTCTTTTCTCTTGAAACCCTCATTATAGAACACACGGCATTTGCATTGCCCTTTTGCATCCGTGTAACTGATTACAAAGTCTTTGTCTTTCGAGTATTTCTTTTTAATCTTCCGTACACTGCTGCTTTGCTTTTTGGCGATGCTTTTGTACATACTGTATTCCATAATATAACCGAACCTTTTGCAAAGAGTAGATACATTGTTCGCTATCGAGTAATAATTGTAGAATCCTCTTATCTCCTTATTGAATTGGGCTACAATATCCTCCGGTTTGCAGTTCATCATATAACTGCGTGCCTTTGGCTTCCAATCCTCCTTGCCATTGGTTTGTATAACCCTCATGGCTTTGTAGTCAATCAACTTGTTCTTGACCACCTCTCTCGGGAGTAGAAGTACAACCTTGCGGTTGAACATTCTTTTGAGCACTCCATTCTTATCTCTCTTGGTGGCTTTGGAGTTGCGTACGGTTATTTCATATCCCAGAAATTTAGCTTTTTCTTGTGCTTGGGTTATAAGCGTTTTCTCTGCCGACAGTTCAAGTTTTAGCTTATCTTTCATGAATTGTGTGATATTCGCTTTGATTTGCCCACATTCTTCATGGCTGCCGACAACCCCAATCAAGAAATCGTCTGCGTATCTGACATATTTCAACCGTCTGTACTCTTCATCCATTTCCATGACACAAGGCATTTGTTGCATCTGTCGGTAATACCCTTTGATTTTATCAATAAGGTCTTTCCGTACCTTTGTATCGGTTTCGGATTTCAGTTTCTTTTCCAGCTTGTTCTTACGGTCTTTAATCCGACGGTAATCCTTATCCAATCTTCTGCTTGCGCCTTTATTGAAAGATTGGGCGTATTCCTCCATGTACTTGTCGAACTTGTCAAGGTAAATATTAGCCAGTATGGGACTAATGATGCCGCCTTGCGGAGTTCCACTGTACGTGTGTCTGTATTTCCAATTTTCAATATACCCAGCGTTCAGAAATTTACGGATGAGCCTTATGAACCTCTCGTCCGCTATGCGTTCTTCGAGTATGCCAATCAGAACGTTATGGTCTATGTTGTCGAAGAAGCCTTTTATGTCCCCCTCTATAAACCATTTTGTTCCGAGAAACGTATCTTGAATTTGGGTTAATGCAGTCTGGCAACTCCTACGTGGTCTGAATCCATGTGAGGTATTTTCAAAACTTCCCTCGTATATGGCTTCCAGTATCATGTGTACCACTTCCTGCACCAACTTGTCTTCAAAAGACGGGATGCCCAACGGGCGTTTCTTTCCGTTCTTCTTAGGGATATAGACCCTTTTGGCTGGGTTGGGTTTGTAACTTTCGTCTCTAAGCTTGGAGATTAGATTTTCTATTCTCTGAATACTCATTTCGTCAACTGTCTTGCCGTCTGTCCCAGCGGTCATATTGCCCTGTTTGGCATAGATTCGCTGGTAGGCGGTATAGAACATCTGTTCATTGAATAGAATACGATACAACCGTTCGAACTTATAGCCCGATACATTGCTGTGTTTCACCAAGTTGTTCAATACATTCTTTGGATTTCTCATAATGTCTCTCACATTTTCCTTTGATTATATTGATTATATAACTGCTTCCCTTCGCCATGTGCAGGGCATTACCCTGCTCGGACTACTACGGAAGCTCCGTTGCCATGCCGAATATTCAAGAACGACTTCTATAGCCTTTCGGCGTTTCGGTTTAGGCAATCCCCATTTAGCGGGTGTAATAACAAGCATGACAGACTGTCGGATGCAACGTTCGTCCGTTAATCTGCTTATTGCAGACGTGTCGCAGTCAGTTCTTTGCCCCATACAACCTAAACACTTGCTGGGGTACATGCGATATGGCGTTGGTAACTGCCTTCCGCCACAGCCCTGGTATGTGCCACTGGATTGTTGTTCAACCAGTTCAGGCTTCATCCTCATGTCCGTCTTTCTGTCTTGCCATTCAGTCGCAGCGTGGCAGTTGGCTGACTTATGGCTTCTCCGACATGCTGCACTCCCCCTCGGGTTTCCCTCTGGGATAAGTCGGATGACAGTAGGTCTTATTTTCATAGAACTCTAACCTAATCTATTGCTAAATAGATATTTATTACACCGCCTTATGGGCGCACCGGAGGAACCAGATAATGGCCGCGAACAGGATGGTGGGCGACTCGACGAAGAAGTCGCCCTGCTTGGCCGCCCAAGTGCGGTTGAGGTTGAGCATGATGTTGTAGGAACTCTCGTAGGCATCGGAGATGTCGGTCATGAACTTCGGGTTGAGCGGGTTGCAGCGGTGGCTGCGCGAGGGGTCGTCGAAGTTGATGACATAGAACTTCGGCCTGACCTTGTAGCCGTCCAGATGGCGGAGCAGGTGGTTGTAGGCGATGGTGCTCAAGTCCGGGAACTTGAAGTCGTAAATATAGGTGGCATAACCCTTTTCAATCTGCTGCTTGATATAGGAATTGACCACGGCAAAGGACTTGCCGCTGCCCGGCGTGCCCAAGACAATGGAGGCACGGAAGGGGTTCACCACGTTTATCCAGCCGTGCCACATCTTTTTCCTGTACCAGAAACGGGTGGGCAGATTGACGGAATACTCGTTCTCGATAAGCCGTGTCTCCTGCATGAAGGATTCATTCTCGTTGTTGAACACATCCTCCATCAAGTTCTGCCGGAGCAGTCGGGACATCCATACCCCGGCGGCCAAGAGGCAGCCGTAGCCTGCGGATAAGGTGAGCAGATAGAAACCGGTACGCGCCGAAAGGGGCAGCGGCAGGGCGAGCAGCCACCAGTTGAAGAAGAACAGCACGATGCCGGCGGCAAGCGCCGCCCAGATATGCGGCCACTTAATCTTTTCCTCTTTCACGCCTTTCGTCCCCAAGCAGGAGAGCGCGAGGAACACAAGGGCGAACAGCTTTGTCCAAAGGATGGACGAGAACAGCCCGGTCGTCCGCTGGAAATTAAGCAGTATCCTGTCCACCACCCCGATGTCGATGTTCCATTCCTTCATCGAGGGGTAGCAGAACCAATATACATTGACTATGACGAACAATACGCTGAGGGCACGCATGAAGTCCATGACCTTGGCCAGCCCTCTCAAATCATCTTCCTGTGACATAAGTTATACTTGTTTTAACGGTGATTGAAATTCGGTTGAATGTTATCCGGGCTGCATTCAGTCCTGCCGCCCGTACCTGCGGCGGCGTTTCTTCTTGTCAGGCTTGTGCAGGCGCGGATAGCGCGGAACGGCACCGGTTTCCGGCTCAATGACGGACAACAGCCCTCCCAGTACCTTACCGTCCGTACCGGTTTCCGGCTCAGGCGTTGCCACGTGAGGCTGTACTTTGCAGACCGGTTCGGATTGCGGGTTGAAACGCGCTTCCAAAGCATTGGCGGAGAAGTCCTTGCCGAGCCGGGAGCCGTTGAGCACGGTACGGCTCGTGTGGTCGATGAAGGTTACCCCGTAAATCCTGCCGGAATCGCTGCGGCGTAGCACCAAGTCCACGTTCATGGCTGCCAGACGGCGGCGGAAATCCGCCTCGTCCCTTGCCGCCTGCAATGCCCCGGCCAACAGAGGGCGCAACCGCTCGCGGCAACCGTCCGTCCTGATGCGCGAGGCTGACCACTCCATGCGCCGCTGCAAGCCCTCCGCACCGGTTATCCTGCCCAGCCTTGCCGACTTGATGGGGGTCGCCACCTTGTTCCCGTCCGCATCCAATGCCGCATAGACAATGCCGTGATAGGCGCGTCCGCCCGCCTCACCCCTGACTTCCTCCATGCCTATGTTATATAAGGAGAGCAACGCCCGGAACTCGCCCATCGACTGGAAGCGGTAGAGCTTGAGCAACGGCTTGACGGTATCAGCTATCTGCCGGCGTATGTCGCCCTTCGCCGCATCCACCGGGCGGAGCTTCCATTCTTCCGCCTTCTTCTGTCCCTCTGCCGGATGCAGCCTGTACTTCTGTTCCAACTGCTCGGTTATTTCCTTGCTCCGGCGGTGTTCGAAACGGTCGGAAATCTTCCTGCCTTCGCTGTCCACGCGCAGGGACACGATGTGGATGTGGTGGCGGTCGATGTCCTCGTGCTTAAAAATCAGGAAAGGCTGGTTGCCGTAGCCCAACTTCTCCATATACTCCCTGCCGATGGCGGCAAGCTGCCCGTCGGTCAATACATCGTCGGGATGCGGATTGAGCGAGATGTGGATGACCGGCTTCTCGGTGCGGTAGTGCGAGGGAAGCCATGCCGTGAAAGCCTCCATCGTTTCGCCCATGCGGAAACGCCCGTCCTCCGGGTATGGAAGCAGGTTGGCATCCAATATCTTCGCGTGCCCTTCCTCTACCTTCGTCTGGTTGTATGCCAACGTGCCATACAAGTCCTTACCCGTGCTGATTTTCGCCACCATGCCTTTTGAGTTCTTCAGAAAGTCCGACAATGCGGCGGCTGAGCGCCACCAGTTCGAGGGTGAGCTTTTCCAACCTGTAGAGCAAAGCCAACGCCTTTTTCTCGGTAAAATGCACGTGCAGTTCCTTGACCGCCTGGTTGTAGTTCACCCCGACGGCGCGGTACTGCTGGTACAGGGCGGTGAGCCTGGCCACATACTCCATCGTGCCCCGGTCGGTGCGTATGACCCGGAAGCTGTCGCCGAAGATGCGCGCGGCGATGAACTTCGACTTGGACGAAAGGCCGGACTGCTCGTAAAGGGTGAGGAACCGGGCGTGCTGCGCGGCATCGAGATTGACGGTCTCGCGGTGGAAGGCGGGCGCGGACTTGGGTGTCCGTCCGCCTTTCCTTCTTTTCGGGTGTTGCTGTTGTTCATTCATGCTTGCTGTTATTAAAAGGTGAAACCTGCCCGTCCGTGGCCGTGCCGCCGTTATGCCCCATCCCTACAATTTGCGACTTCGGAGCCAAATTGCGCCCCCTGCAAGGGCAAGCGTTTTTTGCGGCAGAAGCGGATGCGTGCTGCAAAAAACACAGCTTGCTATGTTCTGGCGAACATACGTTTTCCCCACCGGTGGGGAAAAGCGCTTTCGGGGAAAGCGGACGATAACCTGACGGAAAGCCTCCGGCCACGCCAACGGATTCATGCCGCAAAGGTAGGAAGCGGAGCCGTTTGCAGCACAACACCCCGACCAGCCACATTATGCCATAGGGGAGCCACTTTGCCCGGAGGATAATTCCGACGGTAGCCAGCACCTCCGTTGCAACGTTGGGACAGCTGACTGACCAGCCAGCCCAACATCCAATCCACCCAACAACCGGGCGGTTGCAGAACCGGACAACCCGTCAAGCGGCTAATGACACAAACAGCCATCCAGCCATATCAGCCACCGGTGCATCAGCCATTCCACCCGGCAATCATACGGATGTCCAACGGACTATCCGGACAATCAGATGTATGACCAACCAGCCAGCCACTCCACGCCAAAGCCGAGCCACTCGCGCCCCGAAGCGTGAAATCCTTTCCCACCGTTCCCGTTTCTCTTTTCCTTTGCCGCATCATTTGAAACGGAACGGTTATGCCAACAGAAAAAGAAACACTTTACATCGCCTTCTCCACCCAGAAGGGAGGGGCGGGCAAGACGACCCTGACGGTGCTGGCGGCCAGCTACCTACACTACGTGAAAGGGCTGAACGTGGCGGTGGTGGACTGCGACTACCCGCAGCACAGCATCGCCGAGATGCGCAAGCGCGACTTGAAAACGGTCATGGAGGACGAACACTACAAGGCGATGGCCTACCGCCAACTGCAACGCATCGGCAAGAAAGCCTACCCGGTCATCGAGGGCACGGCGGAGGATGCCGTGGAAAAGGCGGAAGGACTATTGGAGAGGCTGCCCGGCACGGACATCGTGTTCTTCGACCTGCCCGGCACGGTGAACAGCGGCGGCGTGCTGCGGACGCTGGCGAACATGGACTATATCTTCTCGCCCATCGCGGCAGACCGGGTGGTGATGGAAAGCACCCTGCGCTTCGCCACCAAGCTGAAGGATACGCTAATGGACACGGGCAAGACGAACATCAAGGGGCTGTACCTGCTGTGGAACATGGTGGACGGGCGCGAGAAGTCGGAACTCTACGGGGTGTATGAGGGAATCATCCGGGAGCTGGGCTTGCAGGTGCTGCAGACCTTCCTGCCCGACAGCAAGCGGTTCCGGCGCGAACTGACGGGGGAACACAAGGCGGTGTTCCGCTCGACGCTGTTCCCCGTGGACGGCACGCTCGCCAAAGGAAGCCATATCCGGGAGATAACGGAAGAGATACTCACCATTATCGGGAGGTAGGCTATGGGAGAACGGAAGAAAATCAGCCTGACGGAACTGGACGAAAGCTCCATCGTCGCCTCGTTCAAGGAAGAACGGCCCGCCCAGGCCGTCCCTCTGGCGGTGGAGCCGGAAACGCCCGTACCCCACCGGACAGAACATCCGGATATCAAGCCAGCCCATGAGAGCGAATACCTCCGCCTGTTCATCCACGAGTCGCCCGTATGCGCGCGGCTGGGCAAGACCATCTACCTGCGCAAGGAGTTCCATGAGCGGATACAGCGCATCGTGCAGACCATCGGCGGCAACCGGGTATCGCTGTTCAGCTACGTGGACAACGTGCTGGAGAAGCATTTTGCCGACTGGCAGGGGGACATCGAGCGCGAATACAAGCAACGGAATACGGGAATCTTTTAAAAAACAATCATCTATGACAACCTTTATCACGCTATGCGTCGCGGGCTACCTGCTCTGGACAGCCGCCTATCTCCTGTATGAGCGGCATGAACGCCGGAAAAGGCAGCGCGAAAGCGAGGAAACACTGCCCCGAAAAGTAGCCGACGCGGAAGATATTTTAGGCAAAAGCACATTTTCCCTGTGCCACTCCACGCCACAAGTACCCGAGAAAACGGAAATCGTGAAACCGGAAGTCGAAGCGGATACTTTTGCAGCGGAATCGGAACGATACCCCAAGGTGGTGTCCGCCGACGAGCTGGACGCGCTCTTTGCCGAAGGCGGGCTGGAACCTGTGGAGGGGCAGGACGAACCGATGGAATACCGGGAAACGGATGCCGGTGAGCCTCCGATAGACGAAGATGAAATGCTGGAAGGTCATGCGCCCAAAGCGACAGGCCTCCGTTTCGAGGACATGGGGTTGGCAGTGCGCATGGCGATGGATGACAGCACCGCCACCGAAGCAGAACGGCAGCAGGCCGGACGTGCACTTGCCGAACTCAAGGGCACGCCGATGTTCGACCAGCTCACCGCCGGGGACGCGGAACGGGAACGGCGCATCGCCTCGCTCATCGAGCTGCATCTGGCGGACTACCGCAGGCAGCGGCAACCGGAGCCTCCCGCCGAGAGTATCGTACCCGATGACTTTTCCATTGACGACATTGTTTAACAGCGGTCTATCCGCATAAAACCAACTTTTTATGAACACAACAAAGAGAATCTTTTTCATGGCGGTTTGCCTGATGGCAGCCGGTGCGCTCTACGCGCAAGGTAACGGACAAGCGGGCATCACGGAAGCCACGCAGATGGTCACCTCGTACTTCGACCCGGGAACGAAACTCGTCTATGCCATCGGCGCGGTGGTCGGCCTGATAGGAGGCATCAAGGTATATAACAAGTTCAGTTCGGGTGACCCGGATACGAGCAAGACCGCCGCCTCGTGGTTCGGGGCGTGCATCTTCCTGATAGTCGCCGCCACCATCCTGCGCTCGTTCTTCCTCTAATCCCTATACATAAATAATATATAGAATAGGATTATGGAATATGAACTGAACAAGGGCATCGGGCAGAGCGCGGAGTTCAAGGGGCTGAAGGCACAATACCTGTTCATCTTCGCCGGAGGACTGCTTGCCGTGTTCGTGGTGTTCATCGTGATGTACATGGCAGGAACAGGCCAATGGGTGTGCATCGCCTTTGGCGCGGTATCCGCATCGATACTGGTATGGCTCACATTCCGCCTGAACGCCAAGTACGGCGAGCACGGGCTGATGAAACGGCTCGCCAAACGGCAGCACCCGCGATACCTGATTAACCGGATTAGCGTCCGGAAGTTATTCACCCCAAAGAGAAGCCTATGAGAAATATATTGAAAGCCGCCACGTTGGAAAGCAAGTTCCCGCTGCTGGCCGTCGAGTCGGATTGCATCGTCTCGAAAGACGCGGACATCACCGTGGCCTTCGAAGTGGAGCTTCCCGAACTGTTCACGGTAACCTCTGCCGAATATGCCGCCATCCATGCGGCATGGTGCAAAGCGGTTAAGGTGCTGCCCGACTACACGGTGGTACACAAGCAGGACTGGTTCGTGAAGGAACACTACCGCAGCCGGACGGAGGGCGAAAAGCTCGGCTTCCTCTCGCGGAGCTATGAACTGCACTTCAACGAACGGCCTTTCCTGAACCACTGCTGCTACTTGTATCTGACCAAGACGACCAAGGAGCGGATGCGGATGCAGAGCAGCTTCTCGTCGCTGTGCCGGGGCTTTATCATCCCAAAGGAAGTGAACCGGGACACGGCGGCACGTTTTTTAGATGCCGCCGGGCAGTTCGCCCGCATTGTAAACGACACGGGACTGGTCAGACTGCGCCGTCTGTCGGGCGACGAGGTAACCGGCACGGAGGAAAAACCCGGCCTGCTGGAGAAATACCTCTGCCTGTCGTTGGAGGACACCGGCACGCTGGAGGACATCGAACTGGGCGACGAGGGGGTGCGCATCGGCGACAAACGGCTGTCGGTCTATACGCTCTCGGAACTGGATGCACTGCCGGGCCGGGTCGGTACGGACAGCCGCTATGAACGGCTCTCCACAGACCGGTCGGACTGCCGCCTCTCCTTCGCCAGCCCGGTGGGGCTGCTGCTCCCATGCAACCACATCTACAACCAGTACCTCTTCATCGACGACAGCGCGGAGAACCTGCAACGCTTCGAGAAGACGGCACGCAACATGCAGTCGCTCTCGCGCTATTCGCGGAGCAACCAAATCAACAAGGAATGGATAGACCTGTACCTGAACGACGCACATTCCTATGGGCTGACCTCGGTGCGCTGCCATTGCAATGTCATCGCATGGACGGACAACCCGGACGAAGTGAAGGTCATCCGCAACGACACGGGCAGCCAGATTGCCGCAATGGAGTGCAAACCGCGCCACGACACAGTGGATGCCGCCACGCTCTATTGGGCGGGGATGCCGGGCAACGCCGCAGACTTCCCGGCGGAGGAATCATTCTATACCTTCATCGAGCAGGCCGTCTGCTTCTGGACGGAGGAAACGAACTACCGCAGCTCGCTTTCCCCTTTCGGGCTGAAGATGTCAGACCGCATCAGCGGCAAACCGCTGCACGTGGACATCTCCGACCTGCCGATGAAACGGGGCATCACCACCAACCGCAACAAGTTCGTGCTGGGCGGTTCGGGCAGCGGCAAGTCATTCTTCATGAACCACTTGGTACGGCAATACTACGAACAAGGAACGCACATCGTATTGGTGGACACCGGAAACTCGTATGAGGGGCTTTGCTCGCTGATACACCAGAAAACCGGGGGCGAGGACGGCATCTACTTCACCTACACGGACGAGCACCCGATAGCCTTCAACCCGTTCTACACCGACGACCGGGTGTTCGACATCGAGAAGCGGGAGAGCATCAAGACGCTGCTGCTCACCTTGTGGAAGAAGGACAATGAACCGGCAACCCGCTCAGAGGAGGTGGCGCTGTCCAACGCCGTGTCGCTCTACATCGAGCGCATCAAGGCGGGGGAAGTGGAAGAACCCTCGTTCAACACCTTCTACGAGTTTGTGAAGTCGGAGTACCGACGGATACTGGAGGAAAAGCAGGTACGGGAGAAGGATTTCGACCTGGCGGGCTTCCTAAACGTGCTGGAACCCTATTATCGGGGCGGCGAGTATGACTTCCTGCTCAACTCGGACAAGCAGCTTGACCTGCTGACGAAACGCTTCATCGTCTTCGAAATCGACCAGATAAAGGACCATCCCATCCTGTTCCCCGTCACGACCATCATCATCATGGAACTGTTCATCAACAAGATGCGCCGTCTGAAAGGCATCCGTAAGATGGTGGTCATCGAGGAAGCGTGGAAGGCCATCGCCTCGGCGAACATGGCGGACTACATCCGCTACCTCTACAAGACCGTCCGCAAGTTCTACGGGGAGGCGGTGGTGGTCACGCAGGAAGTGGAGGACATCATCTCCTCGCCGATAGTGAAAGAGAGCATCATCAACAACTCGGACTGCAAGATTCTCCTTGACCAGCGGAAATACCTGAACAAGTTCGACCAGATACAGACGCTGCTCGGGCTGACGGACAAGGAGAAGGGGCAGATTCTTTCGGTGAACATGTCCAACGACCCGACGCGCAAGTACAAGGAGGTGTGGTTCGGGCTTGGCGGCGTGCAGTCGGCGGTGTATGCAACGGAAACCTCGTTGGAGGAATACCTCTGTTACACCACCGAAGAGAGCGAGAAGGTGGAGGTGCAGCGCATGGCGGAGAAGCTCGGCGGCAACATCGAGCTGGCCATCAAGCGGCTGGCAGAGGAGAAAAGGAACGCAAGGAAAGGATGAGCCTATGGAATATGCCACGTTGTTCCCGCTCGACCGCATCTGCGGGCGGTGGAAAAGCCGGGGCAAGTCGCCCCCGGTCAGAGTGTACCGCGAAGGGCATACGTACCGCATCGCCCTCGCCTACCGCTGGGGAGCCGTGCTGACCGCCACGCTCTACCGGAACGGGCAAGGGACATGGGCGGAACTGCCCGAAAGGGTGCAGGTCGCCTATGACGAAGAAAACGAGCGGCTCGTGCTCGCCTCGGAAGGGGTGTATGTACGGGATTGCAGGGAATATGAATATTGACAAGAACATTTTAATCATCAACGGATATGAATAAAAGAATAACAGCAATCTGTCTTACGGTTTTGCTCTGCACCGCCACGACGGTCCGGGCGCAATGGGTGACCTTTGACCCGTCGAACCTCGCGCAGAGCATCGTGAACACCACGCGGAACGTGATACAGACCACCACGACCGCCGAGAACATGGTGAAGAACTTTCAGGAAACGGTCAAGATTTACGAGCAGGGAAAGAAGTATTACGACGCGCTCAAGTCGGTACATAACTTGGTGAAAGACGCGCGTAAGGTGCAACAGACCGTGCTGCTCGTGGGGGAAATATCGGACATCTACGTGAACTCGTTCCAGAAGATGCTTGCCGATGAGAACTACACGACGGACGAACTGGCCGCCATCGCCTCGGGCTACACGAAGATGCTGGAGGAAAGCAGCGGGATGCTCGACGAGCTGAAGACGGTCGTCACGCAGACCGGCCTTTCAATGACGGACAAGGAGCGCATGGACCTGATAGACCGCATCTACCGCGATGTGAGGAACCACCGCAATCTGGTGCGCTACTACACGAACCGCAACATCGGCGTGTCGTACCTCCGGGCAAAGGAGAAGAACGACACGCGGCGCGTGCTCGACCTGTACGGAACCGATAACCAAAGATACTGGTAGCCATGACGGGAGAAAGTACATTCGGCAACCTGCATGAAGTGCTGCGCAGCCTTTATGACGAGATGATGCCGCTCTGCTCGGACATCACGGGCGTGGCTACCGGGGTGGCGGCATTGGGCGCATTGTTCTACGTGGCCTCGCGGGTGTGGCAGGCGCTCTCACGCGCCGAGCCGATAGACGTGTATCCGCTGTTCCGCCCGTTCTGCATCGGGGCGTGCATCATGTTCTTCCCCACCTTCGTGTTGGGAACCATCAACGGCATCATGAGTCCCATCGTCACCGGCTGCCACGGCATCCTGCAAGGGCAGACGCTCGACATGGAGGAGTACGCCGAGAAGCGGGAGAAACTGGAATACGAGGCTTTGGTGCGTAACCCGGAAACGGCTTATCTGGTCAGCGACGAAGAATACGAGCGGCAGATTGAAGACTTGGGCTGGACACCGTCGGAACTGAAGACGATGGCTGGAATGGCCATCGAGCGCGGCAAGTATGAAATCAAGCAGACCATCAGCAACGCCTTCCGCAGTTTTCTGGAACTGCTCTTTCAGGCGGTGGGGCTGATACTGGACACGCTGAGGACATTCTTCCTCATCGTGCTCTCCATCCTGGGGCCGCTGGCATTCGCCATCTCGGTGTATGACGGCTTCCACAGCACGATGGTGCATTGGATATGCCAGTATATCAGCATCTACCTGTGGCTGCCCATCTCCGATTTGTTCAGTTCGGTGCTGGCACGCATCCAGACGCTGATGATTGAGAAGGACATCGCGGCATTGACCGACCCGAACTTCGTGCCGGACACGAACAACTCGGCCTACATCATCTTCATGCTCATCGCCATCGTGGGGTATTTCACCATCCCGACGGTATCGACATGGGTGATACAGGCGGCGGGCGCTGGCAACTACGGCAAGCAGGTGAACAACTCCGCCGTCAAGACCGGCAAGGTGGCGGCAGCGGCTACCGGGGCTGGTGCCGGGCATGTCGCGGGCAAGCTGCGGGGCAAATGATTCAACAATCAACAACAAGAATTAAAGAAAATGGAATTCAAATCATTAAAGAACATCGAAACGAGCTTCCGGCAGATACGCACGATGGCGATAGCCTTCGTCGTGCTGTGCGCGTTGGTCACGGGCTACGCGCTGTGGAGTTCGTACAGCTTTGCCGAGAAGCAGCGGGAGAAAATCTACGTGCTGGACAACGGCAAGTCGCTCATCCTCGCGCTCTCGCAAGACCTCTCCCAGAACCGTCCGGTCGAGGCGCGGGAACACGTAAGGCGGTTCCACGAACTGTTCTTCACGCTCTCGCCCGACAAGGCGGCCATTGAGAGTAACATCCGCCGGGCGTTGTACCTGTGCGACGAGAGTGCCTTCCGCTACTACAAGGACTGGGAGGAGAAGGGGTATTACAACCGCATCATCTCGGCGAACATCAACCAGACCGTGCGGGTGGACAGCGTGGCGTGCGACTTCGAGCGTTACCCATACATCGTGACGACCTACGCCCGCCAGTCGCTCGTCAGGAGCAGCAACATCACCGAGCGGAGCCTCGTAACCCGCTGCCGCCTGCTGAACTCGGTGCGGTCGGACAACAACCCGCACGGCTTCACGATGGAGCAGTTCACCATTCTGGAGAACCGCGATTTACGGACCATAGAAAGGTAAAGGCGTATGGGAAAGACAAGGAAGTGGCTCCATTACATCCCTGACCGGATAAGCGACGGGATGCGCTACGTGTGCGGGCGGATGTCGCCCGATGTGCGGCTCATCGTGGTGGTGGCGATGCTCGTGGGATTCAGCGCCCTCTCCATCTACATCACCGTGTCGTCGATATACAACATCGGCAAACGCCGGGGAGAGCAGATGAGAATAGAACGGATGCGGCAGTTGGAACTGCATCCGGGCATAAGCAAAGACAGTATCCATTTTAATCATGACAGGAAACATGAAAGAGAACAAAACGGAAAAACAGCCGGAAACGGCAAAAAAGAATGAACTCGGGCGGAAGGAGTCCCAACCGCTGACTCCCGAAGAAATCCGGAAACGGAGGAAGATGCTGGTCTATCCGCTGTTGTTCCTTGTCTTCGGCGTGGCGATGTGGCTGATATTCGCACCGTCGGACGAGGGGGAGAGCCTGCCCGACGGCTTCAACGTGGAAGTGCCCATGCCGGAGGAAAAGAACCTGCCTTCGGACAAGCGTGCCGCCTACGAGCAGCAGGACTTCGAGCGCAAGCAGCGGGAGAAGATGAGCACCCTGCAGGACTTGGCGGTGGCGGAGGATGATACGGACAGGGAGGCCGTGGAAGATGTGTTCCAGACCGAAGAAACTGCATCATCGGGCAGGTCGTCCATCCGCACCTCGGCAGATGCCTACCGGGACATCAACCGGCAGATTGGCAGCTTCTACGAGCAGCCGGAGCCGGAGGACGACCAGAAAACGCTGGAACTGGAGTGGCGCATACAGGAACTGGAACGCCGGGCGGAAGAGGAACGCAAGGCAAAGGAAACCGCCGACGAGCAGCTCCGCCTGATGGAGAAATCCTACGAGATGGCCTCGCGCTACCTGCCACAAGAGGGTGGCGGAGCGAAGTCCGTACCCGTAACGGAAACGAAGGGAAGGACGGTCAGCCCGGTCACGCAGGTGGCGGAGCAGGTCGTGTCGATGCTGGCACAACCGATGTCCGATGCCGAGTTCATGGAACGGTACAGCCGTCCCCACAACATGGGGTTCCACACGGTAACAGACCAAGCGCACACGGCAGGCAGGAACAGCATCCGTGCCTGCATCCGGCGCACGGTTACAGTAAGCGACGGCAAGGAGGCGGAAATCCGCCTGCTGGAACCGATTGACGTCGGGGGCATGTATATACCGGCCAACACCGTGCTGACCGCTACGGCACGCATCAACGGGGAGCGCATGGAGCTGACCGTCAGCTCCATCGTCTATAAGGGGACGGTCGTGCCGGTGGAACTGGAGGTATATGACATGGGCGGCATGAAAGGCATCTCGGTGCCGGGGTCGCAGGAACTGACCGCACTCAAGGAGATGGCGGCCAACATGGGTTCCACGATGGGCAGCAGCATCAACATCTCCACCGATGCCGGGGCGCAACTGGCCTCGGACTTGGGACGCGGTGCGATACAGGGGCTGTCGCAATACCTCGCCACGAAGTTCCGCACCGTCAAGGTAACGCTCAAGGCGAACCACGCGGTGCTGCTCGTGGCCAAGAAATAATCTTATGTATCACTATTATTCACAAGGAAAAATGAAGAAAATCATGCTTATGGCGGCGTTCATCGCCGCAATGACCCAAGCCCATGCGCAAAAGGTCGTGGAAGAAACCGATTTGAAAGAAACGGAAGAAACAGTAGAGCAAACTGAAACGGGCGATGATGGGGTAAAACAAAGCCCGTCCACCGGCGACCTGTTCGACGGGCTGACACGCCCGATAACCTTCGACCGGATGATACCCCCGTATGCGCTGGAGGTTACGTTTTACAAGACCGTGCATATCATCTTCCCCTCCGCCATCAAGTATGTGGACTTGGGTTCCGCCGACATCATTGCGGGCAAGGCGGACGGCTCGGAAAACGTGCTCCGAGTGAAGGCCGCCCTGCGCGACTTCTCCCGAGAGACCAATCTGGCGGTGATAACCGAGGATGGGAGCTACTATACTTATAACGTGAAATATGCCGACGAGCCGGTCAAGCTGAACATCGAGATGAAGGACTTCCTGCACGACGGGGAGGCGGTGAACCGCCCGAACAATTCGCAGGAGGTTTATCTGAAGGAGTTGGGCAGCGAATCACCGCTGTTGGTGCGGCTCATCATGAAGTCCATCCACAAGGATGACAAACGGCTGGTGAAGCATATCGGCTGCAAACGCTTCGGCATCCAGTACATCCTGAAGGGAATCTATACGCACAACGGGCTGCTCTACTTCCACACGGAACTGAAGAACTCTTCCAACGTGCCGTTCACGGTGGACTTCGTGTCGTTCAAGGTGGTGGACCGGAAAGTGGCGAAGCGCACCGCCATCCAAGAGCAGGTGATTGTACCGCTGCGTGCCTATAACTACGTGACGGAGATTGGCGGCAAGAGCCGGGAGCGCACGGTGTTCACTCTGCCCAAATTCACCCTGCCGGACGACAAGCAACTGGTGGTGGAAATAAACGAGCAGAACGGCGGGAGGCATCAGCAGTTCACGGTCACCAATGCCGAACTGGTGCGTGCCCGTGTCATCAACGAACTGAAGGTGAAGTAAGATGAAACGGACGGTGTTTATTCTAATCGGCATGGCGCTGTGCCTTGTCCTTGCAGACAAGGTGCAGGCGCAACGCTGTCTGCCGGGCATGAAAGGGCTGCGGCTGACGGCTGGCATGGCGGACGGCTTCCATTCGGCAAGCCGGCGCAATGAGTTGGGCTACCACTTCGGGCTGTCGATGGACTCGTACACGAAAGGGTGCAGCAAGTGGGTGTTCGGTGCGGAGTACCTGCAAAAGTACCACCCGTACAAGGACACGCGCCTGCCGATGTCGCAGTTCACGGCGGAAGGGGGATACTACTACAACTTCCTCTCGGACGCGAACAAAGTGTTCCTCTGCTACGTGGGCGGCTCGGCGATGGCGGGTTATGAAACGGTGAATTGGGGCGAGAGCCTGCTTTATGACGGGGCACGCATCACGGACGGCGACGCTTTCGTCTATGGCGGTGCGGTATCGCTGGAGATAGAAACCTACCTTACCAACCGGACGGTATTGCTGCTCCATGCGCGTGAACGCTGCCTGTGGGGTGGCGGTACGGGAAACTTCCACTTCCAGTTCGGGGTGGGGTTGAAATTCATATTGAACTAATAAATTATCAAGAAAATGAAAAGAATGACTGAACTGATTTTTACCGCCGGTTTCGCGCTGGTTGCCGCCGTGCTGCTTTGCGCCTGTTCCGACAAGCTGGACATCCAGCAGGTGTATGAGTTTGATTTGGCAACCCTGCCGGTGCAGACCACCATCGTGGAAGGCGGGGAAGCCGAGATACGCTGCCAGTTGCTACGCAGCGGGCGGTACGAGGAAACGGAGTATTTCATCCGTTATTTCCAGCCTACGGGCAAAGGGGAACTTCGTCTGGAGGACGGCACGGTGCTGCTGCCCAACGACCTCTACCCGTTGCCGGACGAAACCTTCCGGCTCTATTACAAGTCGCTCTGCACAGACCAGCAGACGATTGACATCTACATTGTGGATTCGTTTAACCAGACGGTAACCAAGAGCTTTTCGTTCAACAACGAGACGGAAGAAGGAGTAGAGAACCCGGAACAGCCTGCTCCATAATACTGACGGCTATGCTTTGTTTTGCCATTGCTTACTTGACGCTTCTTGCCGTAACCGGCTGTTGCATCTGGCGTGCCATACGCCATGCCCCGACTGATACGGAGCTTTGGGGCGAGGAAACGGACTGACATGCCTGTGGTGTGAAACGGTTGCAGCCCGTCGGATTGGTTCCGGCGGGCTGCTTCTGCAAGCGCATCATCCCTCTACAATTCCTTCATTTCCGCTATGGGCATGTAATGTTCCAACCATTCCCTTACGGGCTTCATGTTGTATTCGGATGTGATGACTGCCGTATAGCCGTTTATCGGGGTGAAGCGTGTGGTCTCGTAATCGTCCACCCACTTCTTCAGGCTGTCCACGCCCCATGTGTCGATGTCCTCAAACCTACCGTCCAAAACCTCGATGGGTTCGCTAAATGTGATTATCAGCGTTTCGTAACCGTCATTCATTGCCGGCCTCCTTTCTTTCCTTTTCCGATAACCATGCATCGCGCCTGCGGCGGCATTCCTCCAAAGTCGGAGCCACGCAGGAGAACAATTCCCCATCGGATGCCCTGTAATCGTACTGCACAAGCGTGCGTTTTCTTCTCCCAAAACCAGTCTGGAATTTCTCGAATTGTTCCGTTCCTGCTGCCCGGCAGGTCGAAACGCCGTTTTCTGTCATTCTTGTAACCATCATACAATTCCTTAAAATTCGACAATCAATAAGCGGTTCTCCATGCACTTGTCCGGGTCAGATGCCATCCTTTGTTTGAGCCAAAAGTGGCTGCTCCCGTATCCGAAAGCGAAGAAGCGGTTGAACTCCTTGCTTTGTGCAAATACTTTCACCAGTTCGCGAAGCTCCTGTTCGTCCTTTGTCAGCGTCACGGAATTGATGAACTTTACCAACACTTCGGGTATCCGCTCGTCCCACCCGAAAATCATGCTTTCAATCTTTACGTCCATACATTATATATTTATAGGTGAATAATCAAAAAAGGCTCAACTGCTGCGGGGCGGTATAGCGTAACTTCAGTTCCCGCAATCCGGCTTTCAACTTGCGGATATACTTCGGGTTGTAATTTCCCTTGTCTGTCAGGGAGTGGCGTTCCGCATAAGTGTAATGCCCTTCCAGCCGATGTATTCCCGTGCGTACCGCTTCCTTGTAGTCGGAAATGGGTTCATCCCATACCGATGGGTGGCTACCGCCTCCTGCCGTGCCGGTACACCAGCTCACCGTAACGGCATACGTGCCATTCACGGACTGGCCGATGTGTATCACGTTGGATGTGTCCAACCGTATTTCCTCCACGATGGGCAACATGACATTTATCCATCCATATTCGTTGAACTGCTTGTCCACATAGCCGAAAACAAGCCTGCGCTCGTAGGTATTCACGTTCAGCACAATTTGATGCACGCTTTCGCCGAAGCTCTCGAAATAGGCGGTCTGTTCCGCATCTTCCCGGCGGAGTGCCTGGATATAGCGGAGAATGATGTGCCGCTCACGCTTGCAGGCATGGTAGTCCGCCAAAGCCTGCAATTTTCCTTCTTTCGTCATTTGGGATATTATCTTGTCCATACCGTAATTCTTTAGATGGTTGCTTTCAGTATTTCCACGTGGTATTGGGGATTGACTTCCCACAACAGGTATTCGATGAACAACCTGCGTGCGTCCTTCTCCAGTTCCTTGAACAGCCGGGTAAAGGTGCTGTGGTTGCCGTTGATGTAGGTTTCCACCATGTACTCGAAAATGTCCTCCACTTCATAATACTTGCACTGCTGTGCGATAGTCTTGCTGTACCGTTTCATAAGCGTTCTTATTTATAAAGGTTTATAATTATTCTGTTCAGCATCTGCGCCTTTCCTATGGTATAGTATGTGCCGCCATAGGGCAGTCCGTCCCAATAAGCGAGCATGATTGCCGCATGTTCCACCAGAAAGTCGTTGCGCCGGTGGAAACAGCCCTTGTGATAGCTTTCTGAAAGGATAACCGTCTTGTCCGCTTCTTCCAACAGGCTGATGTAAAGCCTCTTGTTCATGTCGGAATAGCGTGCGGACTGCTCCCGGAACGGGATGGCAGCTACCAGCCGAATGTCGGTCAATTCGTTTCTTGCCGCCAAGACCGCCTTGGCGAAAACCAAATCGCCGCCTTCCGCCATGCCGGAGAAGAAATTACGGCATCCCGAAGCATACAGGCTTTTGATTTCCGTTACCATGCCTGCAAAAAGGGTGAGCATGGGTTGGCTTATCCTGCCGGAGCGGTGTCCGGTAAACGACACGTTTTTTGAGATGTCTGTTGTTTCCATGATGATGTGAGTTTAGAGTGTTAATACCCAGACCATGAAAGCGACAAGCGAAACAAATGCCAACAGGAACACAAGGCAGCCCCACAGGAAACGTACTACACCCGCAAGGAAGTTCCACACCAGCCACGACCCGACGAACCACACCAGCAGGGAGCCACCGTACAGGGATGTGCAGAATGCCGCAAGGAAGAACCTCACCGCCACGCCCAAGAATTTATGCAGAGGCAGATTGGGAAGCGACTTATTTCCATTTGTTTCTCTTGTTGCTTTCATAATCACGACATTTTTTTTATGCATTGACGAGTTGGGTGAGCTGACTTATTTCGTAAGCGGGGCAAAGGACAGGGTTTTGCAGAATCAAATTTTTTCGGCAGAATACTACCTGAGCCTGCGAAGCGTGGAGATTGTGCCTAAAAAATTTGATTAGTCCGTCAAAACCCGAAATTACCTTTGCGCACGTAATAAGTCAGCTCATCCAACCTTTCAATAGCACATTGTGGAGTGATGGGGAATGAAAGCGGCAAGGGAAACATACCGTAGGGACATTGATTTCTTTCCGCAATGGATTTTCCGAAGGAGGTTTTTAAGGATGGCAATGGATTATTGGCGTTATTTTCTTACCTTTGTGCCAGCGGTGCAAATAGCATCGTGGTAATGTTGTTCATTTACTGACGTTCGGAAATCGCCAATTTCAAAAACACAAAGGTAAATGAACCGGGTAGGTTATACCTTGACGTAACCTGCCGGTTCACTTTGTGTTGGGTTATTTGGCGATACCTCGAACGTGGTGGCCGGCAGCGTTACGTCATTTGTTAATACCCGAAAGATATGGAATTACAAGCTACCGCCCTGAAGGGCATCGTCCGTTCTTCCGATGAAGGACTTTTCTACCTGTTTCCCATTCAAGATGTGTCCACCTTGCAGCAGACAAAGGCGCATCTGACCTGCGCCATTGATGTATTGAGCCATCCGGAGGAATGCTCGCCAGAACAACGGCTGGATGCCGTGCGCACGTTGAACAGCCTCGTGGCGGCATTGAGCGTGCATGACGATGACCATTATAGTGCTTTCGACTCCGCCCTCGAAGGCGGCAACGTGCAATAACGGGCGGGTCGGGCAAGCGTAAAAGCCTACCTTGCGGCAAAACCGGGCAAGGAAAAGTGGCGTATGGGATATGGTGTGATGATTTGGTTCATCACGCTTGACCATGCGGCATGTTTCTACGGTTTTGCGTAGGCGGCAAGGGTATTTCCATTCCCAACGGGAACGGGGATATGCTTGCCGACGGAAATGACGGGCTTTTACATTCCGCAGCATGGGTCGGGGATTGGAATATTGTATTCTTTGCATTTATCCCAAGCCTGCAAGTCGCCCAACCCGTTTCCGTGAGTTGCCCAACTCGTTTTGCTGAGTTGCCCGACTCACCGAGCTGAGTTGCCCAACTCAGCACTTTGGGTTGCCCGACTTGCGGAAATGTCGAAACCAAGGGTGTGTCTTTTTATTCTTTCCCCATTTTCACCGTCCGTCCCAAGAATAATCCGGTAACGGAGTTGGCTCCAAGCTGCATCAGCCTGCGCTTCATCTGCGTGAAGTTCTCGCCGGTGGACACGATGTCGTCCACAAGAAAGACATCGCGTCCTTGAAAATAGACGGGGTGGAAAATGAGGTTGGAGAGCTTATCAAGACCATGAGTGCCTTTCATCTGCTCACGGTCTTCCCTTATCCATGTGGCACGGAAACCATCAACGATTTTCAGACGCCGCGAAAGGAGGCTGCAAAACCGGGCGAAACGGGCGGCGTTGCGCTCACGGGTAGCCGCCGGAATGGGGATAAGCACGGCATTGGCCGCCTTTTCCTTGTAGAAAGGCATACGGGCGATGCAGAGGGAGAAGATTTTGGCGACGAGAGCCGCCTGCTGCCCTTCCTTGATTAATAAACAAGTATATCTTTGAACATATTAGAAGATGATATAATTTTATTTATAATCTTATTTTGCTCTATTTTCAGCCTTGATGTATTTATTTCATATAAGTCTAAAACTGTATAAATCCCTTCAAACAAAAACTCTAATGCGCATTTATTAGGGTTAGATTGCTCCATTATAAATTTATAAGGTAAAAATATGGTGTATTCAATGTCTTTCTCCTTTTTGAAAATAGTTGGTCCACATATTTCATTTGTTAATAATTCTTTTTTTGCAGATATACGGAACATTAATTCATATTCTGTTCCATAAGATTGTTCAAATTTAGGATTCATTTCTACTAATTTAGACACTTCTTCTGATAAAAAGCGTTGAAATGATGAACTAAAGGGGAATGAAATCCCAGCTTGTATATAAAGTTGCCCAAAATATATTTTCATACTAATGATTTCCATTTTTATGTTTGAAACTTTTTTGATTACCTTTTGGCATCTCTCCTGTTCTATCGTAATACGATTGTAATCGTGCTATTTCTGCACTTTTTGCTTCTAAAGTTGTTGTATACTTAAATCTTCCACAATAAGCCCTTCTACATTGCCCATAGATTCCAAAATAGCGCGCAACTCATTTCCGTGAGTTGCCCGACTCATGGAACGAGTCAGGCAACTTGCTCTTAAAAACAGGCACCATGGGGAAGAATTGGTGTACAAAATCGCTGTTGACGGACAGCCGGTGCTTCTTCTGCGCCGTTATCCACTTTTCTATCTGTGATTTGTTTGTTGCCATGTTTCTTATTTTTTAGTTGTATGAAATGAATGTCTGGTTGTCCGAAGCGTTGAACACGACAAGGACTTCGGGTTGCTTCTCCTTCAGCCGCTTGTACTCGCACAGGGAATTCAGCACCCATTCGCGGAACAGCTTCGTGCAATAAGTGTTGATGCGGAAGCTGAGAAAAATGACGGCCTCCAGATTATAGTAGGTAACGTATCGCTTATCCTGCTTCTCCGTGATGGTTGCCTCGCTCTCGTTCAGGATGCGCGACTTGAAGATGGAGCGCATATTGGCGTCTATCGTCTGGATGAACACTCCGAACAGGCGGGCAAGCTCGTGCTTAGTAAGCCATACGTTGCCGTTCTCCAACTTGACGCTGACTGTGGGGTGACGGTTGATGTCCTCCAGCCCGGTGATGGTGATATTTCCTCTGTGTAGCATAGGGGTATCGTTTTTATTTGGTGGGACAATATACGGATTTATTGGTTGTCATGATGTATTGCGCCGCAATTTTTTCAAACGGGGTGCAGTTACGCGCCACTCTGTCCATTTCGCGCTTGATGATGCGGTCGGTAACATAAGCATGGCGGCCGCGCAGGTCGAACCGCCCTAACATGCGGCATACCGTACCGGTGGATATGCCGTTTTTTGTCGTTATCGTATCCTTGAACGTATGGTAAGCCAGATACATGGTCATGTTCTTTTCGATGCCGCAGAGTTCCGCAATCTCTTTCAGATAGACATTCAGCCGTTGGTTGCTGGGGACGGGCAACAGTTCATCCGTTCCGGCAAACCGGACTTTGTACTTCTCCAATATCATTTGTGGGACAGGCAGCAGGGGAATGTGGATGAAAGCGTCGGTCTGCTCCCTTACCATGAAAATCCACTTCTGCCCGTACTTGTTGTGGAAATTCTCTTTACGGAGGGATTTCAGGTTCTGGTAATGCAGGCCTGTAAAGCTCGAAAAGATGAAAAGGTCACGCACCTGTTCCAAACGCGGTGTGTCAAACGTGGCTTTCATCAGTCTGCTCAATTCCTTTTCGTTCAGACTCACCGCCGTTTGTCTGGCTCTAAGCTGTCTTTCTATCGTTCTCATATTTGTCCTCCTTTCTATAATGCGTTCATGGATACATGCAGCCTGTCGGAAAGGGCTTCCATCTCGCTGCCGCTTTTCTGGTTGATTACCTTCGCGTAGATTTGCGTAGTGCGAATATTAGTATGTCCCAACATTTTTGATACGGATTCTATTGATACTCCGTTAGTTAGCGTAACGGTTGTGGCGAACGTGTGTCTTGCGAGGTGATAGGTCAGGTTCTTCCTAATTCCGCAAATATCAGCGAGTTCCTTCAGATATGCGTTCATCTTCTGATTGCTCGGCATGGGCAGGGCGCGGTGGTCGGGCTGTTTACCCTTGTACTTTTGCAGGATGCGCAGGGGAATGTCCAACAGGCGCACGTTGATGGGCACACCGGTCTTATGGCGCTTGGAGATAATCCAATAGTTGCCGTCCAGATACTTCTGGATATGTTCGTCTTTGAGCAGATATACGTCTATGTACGCCAACCCCGTCCAACAGGAAAATACAAAGACGTCGCGCACCCGTTGCAGGCGTTCCACTTCAATCTCCTTGTCCATAATGCTCTGGAGTTCGTCCATTGTCAGAAAGCCTTTGTCCACCTGAACGAAGGTGATGGGCTGCGTGAATGGGTTGAACTGGATAAGACCGGCGTTCCTTGCGCGGGTAACGGCTTTCTTGAACAGTTGCATCATCTTCGAGGTGGCGTTGTGGCCGACCTTCTTGTCCACACGCAGGAAGTTGCGGAAGCCGTTGATAAATTCCTCGTTGATTTCCGTCAATGGAATGTCTTTATACTTTTCTTTCCTGAACCTGAACTGAATGTATTCTTCCATACGGCGGTATGTCAGGTCGTATTTCTTGTAGGTGTTCTGTGAGAGCGACGTGCCCACTTCCTTCCGCTTTTCCTCGTTCATCTTCTTGAACACGGTCAGCAACGTGTTGGCTTTCGTTTCAATGCCCAGATAGATGTTCTTCAGCTTCAGCGGTGAAGGGTAGCGGTTGTTTTCGATTTCCTTTTCGTAGATGCGGGTAATGTCGGTCTTGATTTTCTCTATCTGCGTGCGCAAATACACCGCCGTCGCACTACGACCGACTACGCCACCGTCCTTCCACATCTTCTTATCCACCATTAACTGTGAGTTGAACTGTACCTGTTCGCTGTCAATGGTGATGCGAACCATGATAGGATATTGCTTGTCCTTTCCTTGTTCCCTTTTCCTTGCGTAACAAAGTACGCTGAATGTGTTCCGTTTCATGCGCTTTTAAGTTTTTTGTTGCAAAAATACTGTTTGACAATCACTTGACGCAATCCACAGGCGGACACTTGGCGGCTATGAAACAGACATTTGAGGGTCATTGTCGTGTATCCTCATGAAATGAATCGTAAACGTGCCGGTTGTTTCCTTTTTCTGCTCAGGATTTTAGGTTACGGCGTGTCGATAAAATTGAACGTAAACAACGACAAATCAACGACATATCTACGAAGTCGTAACCAAAATTCCCGTTTTTTTTCTTGGTTACGATTTGGTTACTCGATTTGTCCAATTTTCGACTTCCAACGGGGTATTCATCTGTCGTGGTATAACAAAAAAATATCCCCAAAGTTACTGACTTTGAGGATATTGTCTTCGACTTTCTTATTTCAGTCTTTTTTCGTAAGCGGTGCGTACGGGACTCGAACCCGTGACCCCATGCGTGACAGGCATGTATTCTAACCAACTGAACTAACGCACCATTATTTTTTATTTGCTATCTCTCTCGATTGCGAGTGCAAAGGTACTACTTTTTTTTATTCCTGCAAATAAATTGCCCAGTTTTTTGTAAGAAAAATAATCTTTTTCTTGATTTTACTGCTTACGAATACCGTTTAGGGTAGCGTAAAAGGATGCTTAGCAGAGCTACTATTCCTAATATTATAGGGTAGTACAGATAGCCAATGATACTGATAGGGGATAATTTTGTCAGTTCGGCTGCTATCAGCATTTGTGCTCCATAAGGAATAAGGCCTTGTACGACGCATGAAAAAGTATCGAGAATACTGGCACTTTTTCGTTTGTCTACCCTGAATTGTTCGGCTATGTTATTAGCTAGAGGTCCGACAGTAATAATGGCTATCGTATTGTTGGCTGTACAGAAATTGGCTAAGCTGACTAATGCGGCAATACTAAGTTCGGCTCCTCTCTTGTTGCTTACATGGCGAGTCAGATGATGCAGAATATAATCTACACCTCCGTTGAAGCGAATCAGCTCAAGCATGCCTCCTGCCATTAATGTAATGATGATAAGTTCTCCCATTCCGGTGATGCCTTCACCCATGGAAGCAAACCATCCGAAAAGGTCGAAGCTTCCATATATACAACCTATGATACCTGTTGAAAGTACTCCAAGGAGTAGGACCAGAGTTACATTCATACCGGCAATAGCTGTACCCAGGACGATGAGGTAGGGGATAACTTTGCCCCATTCTATCGCATGTATTTCACTTGCTGACTCTACTTGCGTACCATATATGATATAATAGATAAATACAAGCAGGGCAGCAGGAACGGCAATCAGGAAATTTACCCGAAACTTGTCGCGCATTACGCAACCTTGTGTACGTGTTGCGGCTATCGTAGTATCGGAAATAAAAGAAAGATTATCACCGAAAAAAGCTCCTCCTATGACGAGAGCTGTCATGAACGGCAGACTTACATCTGTCTTCATGGCAATACCCGCCGCAACCGGCGTAAGGGCCACGATTGTTCCCACCGATGTACCGATAGACAATGATATGAAACAGGAAGCCAGAAAAATTCCTGCCAGCAGCAGATTGTCAGGCAGTAGTAGAAGCGTCAGATTTACGGTTGCATCTATGGCTCCCATGGCTTTGGCCGACTGGGCAAAGGCTCCGGCCAGAATAAATATCCAGAGCATCAGCATGATATTTTTGTTTGCTGCTCCTGATGAATATTGAAGTATGCGGTCGTTGAGGCTTAATCCTTTTGTCGTTGCCACGGCGTAGACAGAGGCTACCAGAAATGCTACGGTGATAGGTACTTTGTAGAAATCGTTGACAATAAGTGAAGTCACCAGATAAAGACAAAGAAATACCACTAAAGGCATCAGTGCCCAGCCGTTGGGCTTGTTGATAATGGGAGTCAGTTTGTTTAAGTCCATAAAAATTGATGTATCTACCTTAAATTATATAAAGGAATCTCTGAAAATTGTATGGTGTGTTCTCAGAGATTCCTTGCTGTGTTCCTTAGTGCCTGATGACATTTTTATTTTATTATTCAGGCTTCGGGAAGAAAAATGTTGTTATTATAAAGTTACCCCAGTCTTGAATATTGCAATTTCGCGGTAACCTTTCTTTTCATTGTTAACCCATTCTCCACTGGCTACTTTGATAACGTAGTCGATGAATCGTTTGCATGTAACAGTCATAGGTTCGTTTTCTACAATAACTCCGGCATTGAAGTCAATCCATCCCGGTTTGTGAGCTGTCAGACGAGAATTGGTAGAAATCTTCATGGTTGGTACGTAAGTACCGAACGGTGTACCGCGTCCGGTGGTAAACAATACCATGTGGCATCCGCAAGAAGCGAGAGCGGTAGCTGCAACCAGGTCATTTCCCGGAGCAGAAAGCAGATTCAATCCTTTTGTCTGCAAGCGTTCTCCGTAAGGCATTACTCCTGATACGTAACTCTTTCCACATTTCTGTGTGCAGCCCAATGCTTTTTCTTCGAGAGTAGAAATACCACCTGCCTTATTTCCCGGTGACGGATTTTCGCCCACTGGTTCTCCGTGTGAAAGGAAGTATTCCTTAAAGTCGTTGATAAGATGTACGGTCTTTTCGAACAGCTCCGGAGTCTTGCAGCGATTCATCAGGATTGTTTCTGCTCCAAACATTTCAGGAACTTCAGTCAGTACGGATGTTCCTCCTTGTGCGATGAGGAAGTCTGAGAACATTCCCAGCAACGGATTGGCTGTAATACCTGAGAAGCCGTCTGAGCCACCACACTTTAATCCGACACGCAGTTCTGACAGTGGAATGTCGGTGCGTACATCCTGTTTGCATTTTGCATATAAGTCACGCAAAATTTTCATACCTTCCTCAAATTCATCGTCTACCTTTTGAGCTACCATAAACTTGATTCTGTCTTCGTCGTACTCACCGATAAATTCACGGAAAATGTCAGGCTGGTTGTTTTCGCATCCCAAACCTACGACCAATACAGCTCCGGCATTGGGATGGAGTACCATGTCGCGCAGGATTTTCTTCGTGTTTTCATGGTCGTCTCCCAACTGAGAGCATCCGTAATTATGAGGGAAAGCCATGATGGCATCGATTCCTTCTTCTTTTGTTTCACGGCGAAGAGCTTCTGCAAGCTGATTCACGATACCGTTTACGCAGCCCACTGTCGGGATGATCCAGATTTCATTACGGATACCTACATCTCCGTTTTTACGACGATATCCTTTGAATGTAAGATTTTCCTGCGGAATATCCAATGAAACCTCAACCGGATTGTACGTATAGTCCAGCAATCCGGCAAGGTTGGTTTTTATTTCTTTCTCGCAAATCCAGCTTCCCTGAGGTACATGTTTGATGGCATGTCCGATAGGATAACCGTATTTTACAATATTGTCACCTTCATTGAAATCTTGCAGTGTTACTTTGTGTCCGGCTGGAATATCTGTTTTTAAAGTAATCTCCTGTCCGTCAATCTGGATAGTTTCTCCAGCTTTCAGGGGAGTGATAGCGACAGCAACGTTGTCTGCCGGGTTAATTTTTAGATAAGTTGTTTCCATAAATTATATGTTAGTTATTGTTCCTGTTTGCATCTAGGTAGAAATCTATATTCTCTATTGTCAGCAGGTTGATTGGCATATAGTTGCATTCTTTTACTTTTTTCTTTAAGATAAGATGATTGCATAAACTTTCTACGCTGCTGTATCCCTGTAGAGTAGGTTGCTGTGCGATAAGGAAGTCTATCACGCCTTCGCGCAGACAGGCTACATTTCTGGTCAGTAAATCGTAACCTATTAAGTGGAAATCGTGTCTTTTGTGTCTCAATATATATTCTCCAATGATATAGGCTTTCGAGTTGAATGTGATTCCATATGATATACCTGGATGCTTTTGGAAGAAATCATCCAGTATGGCCTCGTCTTCTCCTGGCTGTTTGGCATATAGATTCAATTCCCACATCTTCAAATCAGGATGGTGTTCTTTCATATATGCATAAAATCCTTCCTCACGGTGTAACTGCTGGTTTGAACCTAATCTGCCTTCGTTTATTTGCCGGAAAATAATCAGTTCTTTGCTGTCTTGCATCAGCATTTTTACCATGCGTGCAGCGAAATACCCACTTTGTTTAGCGTGTTGTCCGTAAAAAGCCAGTGGATTCAGATGAGGTATATTCGAATCTATAAATATATAAGGTATATTTAATATCTGAAGCTTGCTTACAATTTGGGTTGTTTCCGTTTCAATTGTCGGAGATAGAATCAAGCCGTCTGGGTTCATTGCCAGCAGGCGGTTGCCGGCGGATACGAAAGAACCGAATTCGTATTGGTCGTAATAATCAATATGTAATGAAATATTAAAATCGGAAAAAGCCTTCATAGCCTGATACATGCCATTTTCTACATCCACCCAATAGTCGCCTTTTGCATGGAGAGGCAATAAACAGGCAAAAATATATTTTTTATTTGACGCCAGTGCGCTGGCATACATGTTGGGTTGGTAGTCAAGTTGCTTAAGGATGTTTTCTACCTTCTTGCGACTTGCTTCCGAAACGCCGGTTCGCCCGTGAAGAACTCTGTCTACTGTCCCGACTGACACTTCCGCCATCTGGGCTATATCTTTTATACGAATACGTTCTACTTGTTTATCCATATCTATATACCTTATTTATATAGGAGGTCTTTCTTAATTGATGAAGAAAAAATTTTTCGATACAAATATATAACTTTTTTTGTTATTTAAAAAATAACTCGTACCTTTGTGTGCGTACACAAAGAGGATATTGTTTATTTAATCTATGAAGACGTGAACATGTGATATCCACTTTGACGGTAAGATTATCAAACTTATTATAAATAGTATAAAATTTATCTACAATGGGAAAAATTGTTACTTTAGGTGAGATCATGTTGAGATTGTCAACTCCGGGAAATACCCGTTTCGTGCAGTCTGATAACTTTGATGTTGTATACGGTGGTGGTGAAGCAAATGTTGCTGTTAGCTGCGCCAATTACGGCCACGATGCATACTTCGTAACAAAGCTGCCGAAGCATGAAATCGGTCAATCAGCAGTAAACGCTTTACGTAAGTATGGTGTTAAGACAGATTTTATTGCTCGTGGTGGTGATCGTGTAGGTATTTATTATTTGGAAACAGGTGCTTCTATGCGTCCTAGCAAGGTTATTTATGACCGTGCTCACTCGGCTATCGCAGAAGCTGATCCGTGTGATTTCGATTTTGATGCTATCATGGAAGGAGCTGACTGGTTCCACTGGTCTGGTATTACTCCAGCCATCTCTGATAAGGCTGCTGAACTTACTAAACTGGCTTGTGAGGCTGCAAAACGCCATGGAGTAACAGTTTCTGTAGACTTGAACTTCCGTAAGAAACTTTGGACAAAAGAAAAAGCTCAGTCTATTATGCGCCCATTGATGCAATATGTAGATGTATGTATCGGTAATGAAGAAGATGCTGAACTTTGTCTTGGCTTTAAACCTGATGCAGACGTTGAAGGTGGTAAAACTGATGCTGAAGGCTACAAAGGTATCTTTACAGCAATGGCTAAGGAATTCGGATTCAAATATGTTATTTCTACATTGCGTGAATCGTTCTCCGCTACTCACAATGGCTGGAAAGCTATGATTTACAACGGTGAAGAATTCTATACTTCTAAGCGTTACGATATCAATCCGATTATTGACCGTGTAGGTGGTGGTGATTCATTCTCTGGTGGTATTATTCACGGATTGTTGACTAAACCTAACCAGGGTGAAGCTTTGGAATTCGCTGTAGCTGCTTCTGCTTTGAAGCATACTATCAATGGTGACTTCAACTTGGTTTCTGTTGAAGAAGTTGAAGCTTTGGCAGGTGGTGATGCTAGCGGACGTGTTCAGAGATAATTTATTCAGTTAAGGAAATATTAGGTTATAAATAAAATGGCAAAATTTGACAAAATCGCGGTGTTGAACAAGATTGGTTCAACAGGTATGGTTCCTGTATTTTATCATAAGGATGCAGAAATCGCAAAAAAAGTAGTTAAGGCTTGTTATGACGGTGGTGTTCGTGCTTTCGAATTTACAAACCGTGGTGACTTTGCTCACGAAGTATTTGCTGAAGTTGTAAAATTTGCAGCAAAAGAATGTCCGGAAATGGCAATGGGAGTAGGTTCTGTTGTTGATCCTGCTACTGCTGCTTTGTACATTCAGCTGGGAGCTAACTTTGTAGTTGGTCCATTGTTCAACCCCGAAATTGCAAAAGTATGTAACCGTCGCCTTGTAGCTTATACTCCGGGTTGCGGAAGCGTATCAGAAGTTGGTTTCGCTCAGGAACTGGGATGTGATTTGTGTAAAATCTTCCCGGGTGATGTTCTTGGTCCGAAGCTGGTAAAAGGTATGCTTGCTCCGATGCCATGGTCTAAGCTGATGGTTACAGGTGGAGTAGAACCTACTCAGGAAAATCTGACTTCTTGGATTAAGGCAGGTGTATTCTGTGTGGGAATGGGTTCTAAATTGTTCCCTAAAGATAAAGTTGCTGCAGAAGACTGGGCTTACGTTACAGAAAAATGTAAGGAAGCTTTAGGATATATTGCAGAAGCTCGTAAGTAATAAAGAACTAAAAGTTCATTTTGTTTAAAGGTGTATAAAGTGAGAAGCATCGCGAAGTGTGAGCGCATACTTTGCGATGCTTTCTCATTTTTTTATGTCTTGTTTTGATAATTAAAGTAATCTCCTTTTTTCAGTAAATGATAACTTTTTTATAGAAAGAGGGTAAGAAGCGGTATCGTTAAAACTGATAGCAGTGTTGTTATAAATGTACCTTGTGCCATGATAGTTTCTCCTTTTTCATATTGTATACAAAATAATGTTCCATAAGAAGCAACGGGCATGGCTGCCAGAATTACATTGATATTGGCAATGGTTGGTTCGACATGGTATAGCCGTGATAGGTATAAAATGAAAACCTCAAATCCGCAACCTATAGGGTTTAGTGGGATTTTGCTTGCAAAGCGACAAAA
>ENA-OPDW01000238-OPDW01000238.1-human-gut-metagenome-genome-assembly--contig:-NODE-238-length-48793-cov-4.357196_pt1 | contig 48793 bp, 40 predicted proteins | sample MGYA00241264_ERZ501508 | MGnify/ENA primary metagenome ERZ501508 (study PRJEB25962, sample SAMEA2042575) | human gut metagenome | biome: human gut; feature: human-associated habitat; material: faeces...
TTGTTTCCTCCCTGCTCAATGTGGGTATTATATTTATCCGGGAAACGCTCAATGAATTCATCTGCACATGCAAGCCGACATGCTTCCATACATTCTTCGTCGGTCGCCTCTTTGTTTCCCCAGCGCAGGTTATCCAGAATACTTCCGGTAAACAGTACATTTTTCTGCAATACAACAGATACCTGGTTTCTCAGTACTTCCAGATCATAATCTTTGACATTCTTTCCGCCAACCAGGATTTCTCCGCCTGTCACGTCATACAGACGACTGATCAGATTCACCAGACTCGTCTTCGCACTTCCGGTTCCTCCAATGATGCCAATCGTCTCACCGGAATGGATGTCCAGATTGATATTCTTCAGGACTTTCTCTGCACTGTCTTTTTTGTAAGCAAAATCTACATTCTTAAATGAAATACTTCCATCTGCCACTTCATAAAGCGGATGTTCCGGATTATGGATATCGCTGGTTTCATCCAGTACTTCTGCTATACGCCGCATACTTGCCATACTCATGGAAATCATGACAAATACCATAGACAGCATCATCAGACTCATCAGAATGTTCATACAGTATGCAAGAAGACTCATCAACTCTCCTGTTGTCAACGATTTCACTACGATCATCTTTGCACCAAACCAGCTGATCAGGATGATGCAGGTATAAACAGTGAACATCATGATCGGTGAGTTCCATATAACATTTTTCTCTGCTCTTACAAAAATATCGTAAATATTCTTACTTGCATACTGAAATTTACTTGTTTCCTGTTCTTCTCTTACATATGCTTTTACTACACGGATCGCAGATACATTTTCCTGAACGGATGCATTTAAAGCATCATATTTTGGAAATGCCTGCTGGAAATAAGCCGTTGCATGACGAATGATAAAGAAGAGGATCACTCCCAGGATCACAACTGCCACAAGGTAAATACTTGCCAGTCTGGCATTGATCGTAAATGCCATCACCATTGCACAGATCATACTTGCCGGTGCTCTCATCATCATACGCAGCATCATCTGGTACGCATTCTGCACATTGGTCACATCTGTTGTCAGACGTGTAACCAGACCTGCTGTACTGAAATGATCAATATTTGCAAACGAATAGGTCTGGATCTGATCGAACATCTTATTTCTCAAATTCTTCGCAAACCCGGTCGAAGCCTTTGCTCCGTATCGTCCTCCTGCCATTCCGGCAAGAAGACCCAAAAATGCTGCTACGATCATGATTCCACCCACTTTGTAAATGTGATAGATATCACCCGTATTAACTCCTTTATCAATAATCGATGCCATTAAAAATGGGATCAATGTCTCAAATAGAACTTCAAGAATCATGAAAATCGGTGTCGCGATCGATGCTGCCTTATACTCTTTTACTTCTTTTAATAAAGTACGAATCATGAATTCTCTCCTCTCATTTTTCTTAGATTGAGATGGACCTTATGAGTCACTCTCAAAAATGCCTGTAATTCTTCTTCGGTAATTCCTTCTTCCAGTTCTGCGTCCATTCGCTTGAAAATCTCTCCAAGCTTTTCGTGGCTTTCGCGTCCTGCCTCTGTCAGCATAACCTTTTTCAGCCTTGCATCACTCGCGACCGAAGCACGATAGACAAGTCCTTTCTTCTCTAAAGCCTGAATGATATTCGTTACTCCCGAACGGCAGATTCCGAAATACTTCTCTATGTCTTTCTGATAAATCTCTGCATCCTGATGTTCATAGAGATAACGCAAAATCCATCCATGCATAAGGGTTCCTTCATCCAACCCTTCCGCTTTTACTCTCGCCTCAAGTAATTTTGAAATGGAACGATCCATTTTATGTACCTGTGGAGCGATATGAAAATGTTCTTCACACAAAATTGTAATCCTCCTTTCCATCTTCACATGCAGGAACTGTTTGTTAATGAACTGTTCATCAATGAACAGTTCCTGCGTAAACAAGTTTATCACATTGGTTTTTAATGTCAATAGAAAATATTGAGTTGTCTTCTATTTTTATTTTGCAAAAGAAAAGCTCACAGCTGATCGTCTACAACCAGCTGTGAGCTTTTTTACTCTAAGTTTCATAATATAAATCTATATTCACATTCTATCTCTCAGCACATGATACAACTCTGCCTCTGTATAATACTGATACGGATTTACATAAAGGAAAGTTAAGATTCCAAACGTACATGCTCCCAGCAAATGCCAGCCGATAAAGGAAAGATCCAGCACAAACGCATCCCATTTATTCCCCATCATCATTCGTTTGCTCTCCGCAAAAATCTCCTGTCTGCTCATCTCTGGATGATCGAGCAGAAGATACGGTACCATCGCATATTCATATCCTTTGATCACACCTGGAACAATAAATAACAGTGACCACAATGCAAGATAAATTGTTTTCAAAAACATCGTCATACGAATTGTCTTATTGCAATCTCTTACCATTCGGAAAATATCTTTCACATCCTGTCTTCCGTCTCTTCCATTTTTGAAAAATTTACAACAGCCGACAGTCATTGGATTCCATAGGAAATAGGCAATAGCCAGATATACAATAAATGAAATTACAACCACAACTGCTACAGTTGCTGCAATCCCAAACATTAGGATCGGATGAAAACCTTGTATCGAAGTTTCCACCTCACTATTCTTATTTTTTAGTACATTATAAGAATGCGTAAATCCATTTCCCAAAAGAAATGTATAAATCAATGCTGCAAGAACAGAATACCAATAATTCTGTTTCAACAGGAACTTTGCTCTTCCCTTTAATTCACTTCTTGTCCACAACATAAAAATCCCTCCTGATGTCATTCTGTTGATCGAACTGATTGCTACATAATCATTATAGCATATTTCATCTTCCAGAAATATCTCAAGAGGGATATTTTTCTTAATTTGTAACTGTTCAGAGCCAAGCAAAATTTCAAAAATAGATGTAAAATGCTTGCATTTTTAAGACTGTTTTTGAAATTTTATTTGGCGGATACGCCACACCTTCAAAATGCGTAGCATTTTGAAGGTTGGCTCTGAACAGTCACCTTAATCTTTTGATATCTACATGCCATCCGGATACTCTACTCCTTCCGGTAGTGGATCCCAGTCATTCAATCCCAATGACTGTTTATATCTGGCACGATCCAATGTCAGTATTTCCACAGGCTCATTCAGATAATCCATGAGCTCTTTGATACCTTCCCGCGTCTTATTATTTACTTCGAAAATGCGCTCACATCCGGCATTCTTCATCCAAAGTCTCACCATATCAACATTTGCGTACGGTGAATCAATCTTTGTAATGATTCCGATCAATGGACGTTGGATAAAACATCTGCTTCCAGGTCCGAACAGATTGAACGGTTCATCTGCAGCCTGCACCATAGCAATCACGTCTGCCTCAAATGAAAAACAGGCAAGTCCAACACTGAAATGCTTAGACTCTGCATACTCTCCCGGAGAGTCGATCGTATCATCTTCTGTATTCGTATACTGTGTCTTCACATAATGCAGTTCTTCTCCCTTAAGAGCCTGCGTCAGTGAAGTCTTCCCCGCTTCACTTCTCCCCATCAAAAATATCTTTTTCATCCTGTTACGCCTCTGTCTTCTTAACTTCTATGAACCTCGCACACTGCAAAGCCAAGTCTCTCATTAAAAAATCGAACTACTTCTTCCACCGCTGTCTGTACCTGTGTCAATCCGCCGGTCAGAATCAGTGTCCCGCAGAATCTGTCCATAAATCCAATCTCAACATCTGCGCTCTTGAATGCTACATCTGCAGCAACCACAACTGCTTCCCACGGTGTAAAACGCAGAAGTCCGATAGACTCTCCTGTGTGATCCTCACCTTCATGAGTTCCAATATGTAATCCCAGATTCTGGTAAATAACCTCATCTGATCTACTGATAATATGCGCCATGCAGACTTCCTTCCCCGGCACGCGCACACGAGTCATACGAAGCTTCTTTCCTTTCAGATTCTCATAGTCATCATGAAACAGACGCTCCATGAGCTCTTCTCTCGTTATACGTTCCCGTTCCATAAGCGCACTTCCTATCGTTTTGTAATATCACAGACTACATAACCAAGAGAATCTCTGAAATAATCCACAACTTCTGTCAATGCAGATGTAACATCAGAAATCTCTCCTGTAATAATCAGTGTGCCTGTAAAACGGTCTGCGAATCCAAGATAAACATTACCGCTTTTCACTGCAATATCAGATGCGATAACTGCTGACTCCGGTGGAGTCATATTCATAATTCCAATTGCAGAAGAACGATAATCCAGATGTGGATTTAATCCGAGTTTCTGATAAATAATCGGAGCCGGACCTCCCATTACATGTGCAAATGTAATCTCCTTACCTGCAACTGTTTCCTGTACAATTCTAATCTGTTCTCCGTGATCATTCGCCATCTGTCAGTTCCTCTCTTTCACATAGATTCTGTAATTCTCATTCATACAATCCTGTATGTTAATCCACTAACATTCTCTGTTCACAGCCAGTCTCGTTACTGTTCACACGATGTGACCAGCAACACATCTCGCCATTTTAAATCGCCTTTGGCGATGGGGCGAGATGCATTCAAGCCAAAACATGCATCCTCCGTGTCAATCAGCGAAGTGATTGACACGGGAGTGAACAGTAACCCAGTCTCAGCTATAAACTCTCTTACTATAAATAATACTATCTATATGCCTTTCTGTCAAGGAGATTCCAATAAATCTCAACACGCTTTAATTAAGAATCAACAAAATTCAACTGTTTTATTTGTAAAAACAACAAAAACGCAAGTTTCTTTTTTATACATAAGAAAAAAGGGAAGTTTTTCACCTGCAATACAAAAACACACTTCATATAATTTCTGCAAATGAAAAACTTCCCCTTATTTTAACTATTAACTTCTGTCAATTTACACTTCTTCTGCAATCTCTCTTGCTACGAACACACCACTTGCTGATGCGTGGGACAATGAATGTGTCACTCCACTTCCGTCTCCAATCACATACAGGCCCTTGTGTTTTGTTTCAAGATGTTCATCCAGTTTCACTTCCATATTGTAGAACTTAACTTCTACACCATAGAGCAGTGTATCATCATTTGCTGTTCCAGGTGCGATCTTATCCAAAGCGTAGATCATCTCAATGATTCCATCAAGAATACGTTTCGGCAATACAAGGCTCAAATCTCCCGGTTCTGCGGAAAGTGTCGGTGTCAGAAAACTCTCTGCAATACGTGCCGGTGTACTTCTTCTTCCTCGGATCAGATCACCAAAGCGCTGTACAAGAACGCCACCTCCAAGCATATTAGACAGGCGTGCAATACTTTCACCATATCCATTACTGTCTTTGAACGGCTCTGAAAAATGTTTCTCCACAAGAAGCGCAAAGTTTGTATTCTCTGTCTGCTTCGCCGGATCTTCATAGCTATGTCCGTTTACTGTAACGATTCCGTTTGTATTCTCATTTACAACGATTCCATTCGGATTCATACAGAATGTTCTGACTTTATCTTCAAACTTCTCTGTTCTGTAGACAATCTTGCTTTCATACAGTTCATCTGTGAGATGCGAGAAAATAACTGCTGGAAGTTCCACACGGACTCCGATATCTACACGGTTGGATTTTGTTGTAATATCGAGATTTTCACATACTTTTTCCATCCATTTACTTCCGCTTCTTCCCACAGAAACGATACATTTCTTACATTCATCTACACCATCTTTTGTAATCACGCGATATCCGCCGTCAATCGCTTCCACATCATCTACATGACAGTTAAAACGGAACTCTACAGTATCTTTCAACTTTGCATAGAGATTCTCAAGAACGACATAGTTGATATCTGTTCCAAGATGACGAACAGATGCATCCAAAAGATTCAGCTTATTCTGCATACAGAGTTTCTTAATATGTGTTCCTGATGTGGAATACATTTTTGTACCCTCACCACCAAATTTCACATTGATCTCATCTACGTAATTCATCAGCTCAATTGCTGTCTCTTTACCGATATACTCATACAATGTTCCACCAAAATTATTTGTGATATTGTATTTTCCATCTGAAAATGCTCCTGCTCCACCGAATCCACTCATAATCGCGCATGTCTTGCAGTTCACACAGCTCTTAATCTTCTTTCCATCGATTGGGCATTTTCTCTTCTCCAGTGGATTGCCGGCTTCAAATACCGCCACCTTCAATTCCGGTGCTTTCTCTGCCAGCTCATAAGCTGCAAAGATTCCCCCAGGTCCTGCACCGATAATAATTACATCATAATTGCTCATATATTTTTCTCCTTTCAATTACTTTCTTGTTTCTTAACTACACTACTCTTCGTCTCTTAATTTCAAGATTCCGACAATCAGCGTCTTTATATCATCAAAAATATAATCAAAAGCACCGGCCTGACACATATTTATAATGACCATACCAACCGGAACGGCAAGGATCATCCAGATCACGCCACCAATTCGATATCCAATATAAATCAAAAGCAGTGTAACCAGCGGATTCAATCCGACACTGTCTCCGACAAGCTTCGGCTGGATCAGCTGTCTGACGATTTGCGTAATTGCATAGATCACAACAAGCATAATCGCACGTTTATAATCTCCCATAAAGACTGCATATATAGCCCATGGAATCATCGCAGTTCCTGTTCCAAAAAATGGTAAGAAATCTAGAAATGCGATCAAAAATGCAGACAATACAAAGTAATGGACTCTCAAAAATCCAAGTCCTACAGCCAAAATCAAAAATACAATTCCCATGATCTTAAACTGTGCCTTGAAATATCCACCAACCGCATATTTCAGGTTATCTATCACCATGATCATTCGTTCAGTTACTGACTTTGGCGCAATCTGTTTGACCCATGTCACAACTTCTTCTCGCTCTGAGATAAAGAAATAAGAAGACATAACCGCAACGATTGTTGATACCAGATAACTTGGCACACGCTTTGCGATATTTCCTGCGGCACTTACCGTTGGCTCACTGATTTTTGACATCAGATTTCCCATCGTGTCATCCAAATTCGCAACAGTTGTCGTCCATCCATTCTGGATTCCATCCGGCAGTTTGCTAAAAATTCCGGACATAGAAATTCCAATTTGATGGAGTCCTTTTTCGAGCTGCACATACATTTCCGGGAAGTCTTTGATCAGACTGCTGACTTCTGAAACCAGCCAACTGACAGCAAAGTAGCCCAGCGTCCCCATCAACGCCAGGACTCCGATAATAATCAATGCGGAGCCTAATTTTTTTCTGATCTTCAAACGTTTTTCTAACCAGTTAACAACCGGTGTGGCGATGGATGCAATGATCCATCCAACCACAAACGGCATGAGAAATCCAAGTAATTTCCATCCGATCAGTATAAATCCAACTGTTGCTGCTATGCTGAAAAGCAAGCTTACGGCAACTTGCCAGTATGGGCGCTTATTTGTCATCCTCTGCCCCCTCGTCATTTCCATATCCGAGATATTCTGTCTCAATCAATTCCCAAATCTCATCTCTTCCCTGTTTTGTCTGGGATGAGAATGGAATTACTTTTGTTCCAGGAACAAGCTGCAGACCTGTCTTCAGCATTTTAATATGCTTCTGTACCTGACTGCGTTTAATCTTATCAAGCTTTGTTGCGATAATGATTGGCTGATATCCCTGATCCAGGATCCACTGATACATCATTTTATCATTCGCAGATGGATCATGACGGATATCGATCAAAAGGAATACTGCCTTAAGCTGTTTTGATGTATGCAGATAACGCTCGATCAGTTTTCCCCACTGAATCTTTTCCTGCTCAGAAACCTTTGCGTATCCATACCCTGGGAGATCGACCAGATACATTTCCTCATTAATCGTATAGAAATTGATTGTCTGTGTCTTTCCCGGTGTTGCTGAAATTCTTGCATAAGACTTACGGTTCATCAGTGCATTAATCAGTGATGATTTTCCTACATTTGATTTTCCCGCAAATGCGATCTCAGGCTTATCGTTTTCCGGAAGAACGCTTGTGATTCCACAAACTGTTTCCAGATTTATATTTTTAATGACCATGTCGTTTACTCCTCCTTTCATTCTATTTTATTGCAATCTGCTGTCAGAAGCAATCTTTTTATCTTGTCAGTGCTTTCTTTAAGACTTCTTCCATTGTCTCAACCGGAATGATTTCCAATCCTTTTGTAATTTCAGAAGAAAGTTCTTCCACATCTGCTGTGTTCTCTTTTGGAATAAGCACGGTCTGTATTCCTGCATTTTTAGCAGCAAGAAGTTTTTCTTTCAATCCTCCAATCGGAAGTACACGACCTCTCAAGGTGATTTCTCCTGTCATTGCGAGATCTGCGCGAACTTTCTTGCCTGTCACAGCAGAAAGCATTGCTGTTGCCATTGTGATTCCGGCTGATGGTCCGTCTTTCGGAACTGCACCTTCCGTAATGTGCACATGAATATCATGCTTCTCGAAGAAATCTTCTGCGATTGCATATTTTTTGCTTACAGATCGAATATAACTGATTCCGGCACGGGCGGACTCTTTCATTACATCTCCAAGCTGTCCTGTCAGCATGATTTCTCCCTTGCCCGGCATTACATTTACCTCAATCTGAAGCGTATCTCCTCCGACACTTGTCCATGCAAGTCCACGTACGATACCGACCTCCGGTGCTGCATTTGCCATCTGATAAGAATATTTCTCTTTTCCAAGGAATTTATGAAGATTTCTATCTGTCACAGTAATCTTCTCTTTCTCGGTTGTAAGAAGCTCTTTCGCCGCCTTACGGCAAATATTTCCGATTTCACGTTCTAACTGACGAACACCTGCTTCTTTCGTATAGTTATGTGCGATCTTCCAGATTGCTTTCTTACTAAAGCTTAACTGTTCATTCGTAATTCCATGTTTCTCCAGCTGCTTTGGAATCAGATGTTCCATTGCAATATGAAGTTTCTCGTTTTCTGTATAACTTGAGATCTCGATGATCTCCATTCTGTCCAGGAGTGGTCTTGGAATCGTCTGTAAGGTATTCGCTGTTGTGATAAATGTAACCTCTGACAGATCGAGCGGCACTTCCAGATAATGGTCACGGAACTTGCTGTTCTGCTCACTATCCAGTACTTCAAGAAGTGCGGAGAACGTATCCCCTTTATAGTCTGTACTTACTTTGTCAATCTCATCCAGAAGGAGTACCGGATTCTTCACACCTGCTGTACGGATTCCATTTGCAATTCTTCCAGGCATTGCCCCTACATAAGTCTTGCGGTGACCGCGAATCTCAGCTTCGTCACGTACTCCTCCTAAAGAAATGCGCACAAACGGTTTCTTAAGAGAACGAGCCAAAGACTTGGCAATAGAAGTTTTACCTGTTCCCGGAGGTCCCACCAGACAAAGGATAGGGCTCTCTCCCTTCTGTGTCAGTGTTCTGACAGCCAGGAATTCCAGGATTCTTTCTTTCACCTGTTCCAATCCATAATGATCTGCCTCTAAAACTTCTTTCGCATAGTTAATATCTGTATTATCTTCGGCACGTTTATTCCACGGCATCTCCAGGATTGTCTCAATATAAGTACGGATCACTCCATTTTCTGCCTGAGAACCGATCGTGTTCTTAAACCGTCCAATTTCCTTATGGAGCTTTTCTTTTACTTCTTCCGGTGCATCTAATTTGCTACATGCTTCTTCGAACTCATCTGCATCTGAAAATGTAGTATCTTCACCTAATTCCTCGCGAATCACCTTCAGCTGTTCTCTTAAAAGATATTCTTTTTGATGCTTATCTACTTTATTTTTTACTTTCCTTTGGAGTTCTTCTTTGATCTCCATGATCTGCATCTCATTCACAAGCTTCAATGATAATTTCTCATATCTACTCCAGAAATCCAGCTCTTCCAGAAGTTCCTGTTGATCCTTGTACTTCAATGGAATATTCGCAGCCACTTCATTTACCAGACGTTTTAAATCAGTAATATCAAGAATTTCTGCAACAGATTCTTTGGAAATCTTTCCATTCTTTGCTGCATATTCTGTAATAATTTCCTTCAATCCGCGCATCATTGCTTCCGCATTCAGATCATCCGGAATCGTGATTTCCTGTTCTTCCAGAACTTCTACTTCTGCACGAAGATAAGGATCTGTCTCTTCAATTTTCTTAAGAACCGCACGGTTCTTTCCTTCCACGAGAACCCTTACAACTTTCTTTGACAGCTTGATCAGCTGCTTCACAGATGCAACTGTTCCAGTCTCATAGACATCGTCCTGTCCGGGGTTCTCTGTCTCTATTGATTTCTGGGCAACCAGAAATATCTCCTGCTCTTCAACCATTGCCTGTTGAATTGCAGCGATGGAGCGTTCTCTGCTCACATCAAAATGAACGATCATCTCCGGCATGATTGTTAATCCTCTTAAGGCAACCATAGGGAGACTTCTTGTCTCGTTGTCCAATTCAATTCCTCCTCGTTAGAAAAGGCGGGTAGGATGGTACTCCCATCACTCCCGCCTCGTTTTATACTCCGCAACTGTTTGCAGGATTCCTGTATCCAGTTACTATTTGCTCTCAGATGTCAGGAATGATTTTCTATCCTCACTATCACGAATATACTTCGGTTCTTCCACTCCAAGAACCGCTTCCTTCGTAATGCGGCATTCCTTGATTGTCTTATCTGACGGTACTGTAAACATCGTATCCATCATGATATTCTCCATAATCGCACGGAGACCTCTCGCACCTGTCTTACGCTTCAATGTTGTCTCTGCTATTTCTAACAGAGCATCTTTATCAAATTCAAGCTTCACGCCATCCAGCTCCAGAAGCTTCTGATACTGTTTTACGATCGCACTTTTTGGCTCTGTAAGAATGCGTATCAATGCATCCTTATCCAGAAGATCCAATGATACTGTCACCGGAAGTCTTCCGACCAGCTCAGGGATCAAACCAAACTTTACAAGATCCTGTGGAAGTGCTTCCTGAAGAAGTACATCCATATCATACTCATGTTTTGATGCGATCTCTGCATTGAATCCGATTGATTTTCTATCGATTCTTGTCTCAATGATCTTATCGATTCCTTCAAAAGCACCACCACAGATAAACAAGATGTTCGTTGTATCAATCTGGATCAACTCCTGATGTGGATGCTTTCTTCCACCCTGCGGTGGAACAGACGCAACTGTTCCTTCGATGATTTTCAAAAGTGCCTGCTGAACACCTTCTCCGGAAACATCTCGTGTGATGGATGGATTTTCTGATTTTCTTGTGATCTTATCAATCTCATCAATGTAAATGATTCCGTGTTCTGCACGCTCGATGTCTCCGTCTGCTGCCTGAATCACCTTAAGGAGAATATTTTCAACGTCCTCTCCTACATATCCTGCCTCTGTCAGTGCTGTAGCATCTGCGATTGCAAATGGAACATTCAGGACTTTCGCAAGTGTCTGTGCCAGAAGTGTCTTACCACATCCTGTTGGTCCAAGCATCAGGATATTGCTCTTCTGAAGTTCCACTCCAAGATCCTGTTCTGCCAGAATTCTCTTATAATGATTGTAAACTGCAACAGAAAGAACTTTCTTCGCCTCATCCTGTCCAATCACATATTCGTCCAGAAAAGCTTTCATCTCTTCCGGTGTCAGGAGATTAATATCGTCAAGTGCAGCTCTGTCATTAAAATCTAATTCTTCCTCAATAATCTCGGTACAAATAGCAACACAGTCATCACAGATATAGGTTCCGCTCGGTCCTGCGATCATCTTACGAACCTGGGACTGTGTCTTATTACAAAACGAGCATCTTACGATATCCTCAGTCTTTTTTCCTGCCATATTCTGTCACCTCAATAACCAATTAATGGTTTACTATTACTTCGTCAATCAGACCGTACTCTTTCGCCTCTTCTGCAGACATGAAATTGTCACGCTCTGTATCCTGCTGGATCACTTCCAGCGGCTTTCCTGTATTTGCTGCCAGGATCTCATTCAATTTCTTCTTTGTACGAAGAATATGTTCTGCTGCAATCTGAATCTCTGTTGCCTGTCCTTTTGCACCACCGGATGGCTGATGAATCATGATTTCAGCGTTCGGAAGGGCAAATCTCTTTCCTTTCTTCCCACCGGAAAGCAGGAATGCGCCCATGCTGGCTGCCATACCGATACATACTGTTGAAACATCACACTTGATGTACTGCATTGTATCGTAGATTGCCAGACCTGCTGTTACAGATCCTCCCGGGCTGTTAATATACAGCTGGATATCCTTATCCGGATCGTCTGCCTCCAAGAACAGAAGCTGTGCAACGATCACGCTTGCTGACACATCATTTACTTCTTCTCCGAGGAAAATGATACGCTCCTTTAAAAGTCTTGAATAAATATCATAGGAACGCTCTCCGCGGCTTGTCTGCTCAATGACATAAGGTACTAAACTCATATGCTATCCTTCCTTTTCTATATGATTGTCGCTATTTGCAATAGTTATTACCAGCAACGCATAATTATTGTTCTGATCCTTACTCCCGGATCAGTCCTCATCCTCTCACTTCTTATAGAAAGAGAAAAGGCACACCTGATATACAGGCGCACCCTCTCAAGAAATCTAATAAATGATTAGCCTTCTACAGATGCATCAACGATCAGAGTAACTGCATCCTGTACTGCAATATCCTCTTTCATCTGCTTCTTCTCGTTCTCACCCATGAACTCTTTCAGCTTCTCAACTTCCATCTTGTAAGACTCAGCCATCTTAGCTAACTCTTCATCAAGACGCTCATCAGATACTTCAATATTCTCTGCTGCTACGATTGCTTCAAGAACAAGTCTTGTTCTGATTCTCTTCTCAGCCTGTGGCTTAAGCTCTTCCATCATCTTCTCTTCTGAGAGACCTGTGAACTGGAAGTACTGCTCTACGCTGAGTCCCTGCTGCATAATGCGGCGTGCAAAGTCATCAGCCATCTGCTTAGCCTGAAGGTCAACCATTGGTTCCGGAAGATCGATCTCTGCATTAGCAACTGCCTGCTCTACAGCCTGATCTTCTTTCTTAGCCTTTCCTTCGTTCTCTTTACGCTCTTTAATCTGAGCCTTTACTTCTGCTCTGTAAGCATCAAGTGTCTCAGCCTTCTCGGAAACGTCAGATGCGAACTCGTCATCTACTTCCGGAAGCTCTTTTGCTCTGATTGCATGTACTGTGCATTTGAATACAGCTTCTTTACCCTTCAGATCTTCTGAATGATAATCTTCTGGGAATGTAACCTTAACTTCTACTTCTTTGTCAATCTCAGCTCCGATCAGCTGCTCCTCGAATCCCGGAATGAAAGAACCAGATCCGATTGTCAGTGGATAGTTCTCACCTTTTCCACCTTCGAATGCAACACCATCAACAAATCCTTCAAAATCAAGTGTAACATCATCTTTATCTGCTACAGCTCTGTCTGTAACCTCAACGATTCTTGCATGCTGCTCACGAACTTTCTCAATTTCCTCGTCAACTTCCTTCTGTGTTACTCTTGTAGAGTATTTGTCAACTTTAAGTCCTTTGTACTCTCCAAGTTTAACTTCCGGTTTAACTGCAACTTCTGCTGTGAAGATGAATGATTTTCCCTTCTCAAGCTGAACGATATCAATTGTCGGCTGGGAAGCAATCTCAAGTTCACTCTCATCATATGCTTTTGCATATGCCTCAGAGATCATGCGGTTTGCTGCCTCATCATAAAATACTTCCGGTCCGTACATCTTCTCGATCATCTGACGCGGAACTTTTCCTTTACGGAATCCTGGAAGGCTGATTTTGCTGCGCTCTTTTAAGTAAGCTGCCTGCAGTGCCTTCTCTACTTCTTCAGCTGAAACTTCGATTGTCAGCTTTGCCATATTATGCTCTAATTTTTCTACCTGTAAACTCATTTTCTTCCTCCTTGTTTATAAGCAAATTCTTTACTTATCGAACGAATTAATTTCTTAAAAGTATACATTCGCAGTCATTGAAACAGTATAGCATATAAAGTCTCATATTTCCAGTGTTTTTTCCACTTTCCTATATCTTTTACATGTTTTTTTACATTTTTCTGACTACTTTTTCTAATTTTATTCCTCATATACAATAGATTCTGCTATTTCAGAAGCTTTTTCATTGCCAAAAAGCTGACGGATCAGTTCCAGTGCGAATGGTATCGCTGTTCCCACACCACGACTTGTTGTAATATTTCCATCTGTGACAAAGGAACAGAACTTTGCTTCTTTACAATTCAGCTGTTCTTCCATCCCCGGATAACAGCATGCTGCTTTCTCTTTCAACAATCCAAGTGCTCCAAATACAGTCGGAGCTGCACAGATTGCTGCGATTCTCTTTCCCTTTTCATTGAACTTGCAAAGTAAGTCTGCCAGACCTTTATGCTCTTTTAGATGCAGTGTTCCCGGCATACCTCCCGGAAGCACAAGAAGTTCTGCGTCATCAAAAAATGCTTTCTCAAACAATTCATCCGCTTCCACCTGTATTCCATGTGCTCCGTCAATCTGCAGTTTTCCCATAACAGAAACTGTCTCTACAACCGCTCCTGCTCTTCTCAAAAGATCCACTACAGTTAAACCTTCTACTTCTTCAAAACCGTCTGCTAAAAATACAACTACTTTCTTCATCCAATACTTCCTCGCTTTCCGATGATATCTCAACAATGATTTTATTTTAACGCCAGGATAAGTTATTCGTCAAGATGATACATATCTCGTTATTCTAAAGTATTGACTCTACTTTAAAATTTCTATTTTTAGTCAATAAATTACCTGCCTCCTCACCTCACCGTTGCCTTTTTGCATTTCACGTATTATAGTATAACTAATCAATATCAGGAGGATCCTTTAACTATGGAAATAGAACGCAAATTTTTAATACAAAAGCTTGAAAAACTGCCATTTTCTCCTTTCGATTATCCACACAAAGAGCTGGAACAAGGCTACTTATGCACTGCTCCTGTCATAAGGATACGCAGAGAGGATGACGATTATGTTCTCACCTACAAATCCAAGGGGCTTATGGCCCGTGAAGAATATAACCTTCCTCTTACCAAAGAAAGTTATGAGCATCTAAAAGAAAAAGTCGACGGACGCATCATTCATAAAACACGCTATGTCATTCCTATGAGTTGTGTCTGCCCAGAAAACGCAGACTTCTGTTCCACTCCGCTTTTTCTTGAATTGGATATCTTCCATGATGACCTTGCTCCACTAATTCTCGCCGAAATTGAATTTCCGGACGAAGAAACAGCTAACACCTATCCCGCACCTCAATGGCTGGGAGAGGACGTTACCTTTAGTTCTGCGTACCATAACAGTACACTGAGCCGTATGTAACATAAGAGCCAGGACAGTTACCATGTGTGGTACCTGCTCTGGCTCTTTCTATTATACTTTCAGAATCCAATGAAGCAAATACAAATTAATCTGCCATACGGATCATCTTCACAACTTCCGGCATCTCTTCTGCCTTCTGTGCATACTCCGCCTCGGTCATCTCGCCTGTGATAACAGCGAATTCTCCCTCGACATCATCTGCTTTGACAAATTCAACTTGTCCGAACACTTCGTCCACACGGGATTTGAGTACAGATTCTTCTCCATGAATTCTGACGAAAAATCTTCTCTTCGCATCCGCATTCGGAACAAGTTCGAGTGTGTTACTCTCCCATCTTGTTACAACAGTTCTGTGAAGGTGCTTTGCAGCATCTACAACATCTGCAACTACAGCACTTGCTGTCGGAAGCTTCCCCGCTCCGCTTCCGTAGAACATTGCATCACCAAGCATATTTCCACGAACAAAAATTGCATTAAATACATCATTCACATTACACAGCGGATGATTCTTGGAAAGAAGCATCGGTGCAACAATTGCAGAGAAAGATTCCCCTTCTCTTTTACTGGATGCAAGCAGCTTGATTGCCATATCCATCGTCTTGGCATACTTCATATCTTCTGTTGTGATTTTTGTGATTCCTTCTGTATGGATTGTCTCGAAATCCACATGTTGTCCTGCGATCAGAGATGTCAGAATCGCAATCTTTCTACACGCATCATGTCCCTCGACATCTGCTTCCGGATTACGCTCCGCGTATCCTTTCTCCTGCGCCTCTTTGAGCACCTCATCATAATCAGCACTCTCAAAGAACATCTTTGTCAGCATATAGTTTGTTGTTCCATTCAGGATTCCCGTCACTTCGTCGATTCTATCTGCTGTCAGAGAGGAATTCAGTGCACGAATGATTGGGATACCACCACCAACGCTTGCTTCAAACATGAAATTGATACTTCTGTCGCGAGCGATTGCAAGAAGTTCTGCTCCATGTTTTGCTACCAGAGCTTTGTTGGATGTAGCAACGTTCTTACCTGCTTCCAGACAACGTTTTACAAATGTATAAGCAGGCTCTACACCTCCCATTGTCTCAACAACAATGTCTACTTCTGCATCATTTACGATTGTCTCGAAATCATGTGTCAGAATCTCTTCTACCGGATCACCCGGAAAATCTCTGAGATCCAGAACGTATTTTACATTTATCACATCCTGAGCTCTTTCATTGATGAGTTCACCATTGGTTCTGAGGACCTCTACAACTCCTGATCCTACTGTACCGTATCCCATTACTGCTACATTTATCATTCTGCTTTCTTTCCTTTCTGTGCTTCTGCATCCATGCTCAAATATGCATTAATAAAAGGATCAATATTTCCATCCATTACTGCACCTACATTGCTGATTTCTGCGTTTGTTCTATGATCCTTGACAAGTGTATATGGCTGCATGACATAAGAACGGATCTGATTTCCGAAATTAATATCTCTAACCTCTCCGCGGATGTCTGACATCTTCTCTGCCTGTTCCTGCTGTTTGAGTACATACAGTTTGGATTTCAACATCTGCATCGCCTTATCTTTATTCATGTGCTGGGAACGTTCATTCTGACACTGAACCACAATTCCTGTCGGAAGATGTGTGATTCGGATTGCAGATGACGTCTTATTGATATGCTGTCCGCCGGCACCACTGGAACGATAAGTATCGACACGGATATCATCGTCGTTGATCTCGATATCGATATCTTCTTCAATATCCGGAATTACATCACAGGATGCAAATGATGTCTGTCGCTTTCCATTTGCATTAAATGGAGAAATACGTACCAGACGATGTACACCTTTCTCGGAACGGAGATAACCATAAGCATTTTCTCCTTTAACCTCAAAAGTAACTCCCTTGATACCTGCTACATCTCCTTCCAGATAGTCCAGTACCTCGACTTCATATCCTCTCTTTTCAGCCCAGCGGCTGTACATACGATAGAGCATACTTGTCCAGTCCATTGCCTCTGTACCGCCCGCACCTGCGTGAAGTGTCACGATTGCATTATCTGCATCATACGGTCCGATCAGAAGTGTGCTGATTCTCAGTTTCTCAAAGACTTCCTCAAATGTTCCAAGTTCCTCTTCAATCTCTTCTGCGGCTTCCTGCTCCTCGTCTTCTCCTTCACTCATTTCAATCAGGAGAAGCATGTCTTCATAATCTGTAAATAATTTCTCAATCTCTTTTACAGAATCCTGAAGACCTTTCAATTCTTTCATTACATGCTGGGAAATCTCCGGGTCATCCCAGAATCCCGGTTCCTCCAGTCTCTTTTCTAATTCTTCGATCCTAAGCTTCTTTGAAGCGAGGTCAAAGTGAATCCCTCAAATCTTTCAGCGGTTCTTCATATGCAGTCAGTCTTGACTTCAGTTCATCCAGTAAAACCACCTTAATCACCTCTTTCATATATATACTTTAAATTATTGTAACTGTTCAGAGCCAACCTCCAAAATGCTACGCATTTCGTCGGTGTGGCGTATCCGCCAAATAAAATTTCAAAAACAGTCTTAAAAATGCAAGCATTTTACATCTTTTTTGAAATTTTGCTTGGCTCTGAACAGTTACAGATTATTTAATCTTTCTTCCACAGCATTGTTTGTACTTCTTTCCACTTCCGCACGGGCATGGATCGTTTGGATAAATCTTCTTCTCCTCGCGCTTTTTCGGTGCACGGACTGCGCTGTCATCTTTGTTTGTTCCGGTTACTTTTGCAACCTCTTCTCTCTCCACTTTCTGCTCAACCTTAATGTGGAATAATGTACGGATCGTGTTCTCAGCGATTGCATTTGTCATTTCACCGAACATCTCATATCCTGTCATCTTGTACTCTACCAGTGGATCTCTCTGCCCATAAGCCTGAAGACCGATTCCCTGACGCAGCTGATCCATATCATCGATATGATCCATCCATCTTGCATCAATCACTTTCAGAAGTACAACACGCTCAACTTCTCGAAGCTGCTCTGCCTCCGGGAACTCTGCTTCTTTGTTCTCATAAGCCTTCACTCCACGTTCTTTCAGAAGATGCTTTAACTCCTTCTGACTCATACTCTGGCATTCCTTCTCAGATGGGAGCTGAAGCTGTGGAATCACATTGTGAAGATTCACATCCAATCCTTTGATATCCCACTCTTCCGGATCTGCCTCTGTAGAAGCGAAACGATCTGTCATATTTTCCACATATTCTGTAATCATGCTGTAGATTGTATCACGCATGCTTTCTCCATCAAGAACACGGCGTCTCTCTTCGTAAATAATCTCTCTCTGCTCGTTCATTACCTGATCGTACTCCAACAGATTCTTACGAATACCAAAGTTATTGCTCTCAATCTTCTTCTGTGCTTTCTCAATTGCACTTGAAAGCATCTTATGTTCAATCTGCTCACCGTCTTCTACACCAAGTGTATTGAAAATTCCCATCAGTCTTTCTGAACCGAACAGTCGCATCAGATCATCTTCCAGAGAAATGTAGAATCTGGACTCTCCTGGATCTCCCTGACGTCCGGAACGTCCACGCAGCTGATTGTCAATACGACGAGATTCATGTCTCTCTGTACCGATAATTTTCAGACCGCCTGCCGCACGCGCATCATCATCCAGCTTGATATCGGTACCACGGCCAGCCATATTGGTTGCGATCGTTACCGCTCCATGAAGTCCGGCATCAGCTACGATTGCAGCCTCCTGCTCATGATATTTTGCATTCAGTACATTATGCTTGATTCCCTCTTTCTTCAGCATCTTACTGAGAAGTTCGGATACTTCAATTGTAATTGTACCTACCAGCACCGGCTGTCCTGTTGCATGCGCTTCTTTAACAGCTTCTACAACTGCTTCGTATTTTTCTTTCTTTGTCTTATAAACAGCATCCTCTAGATCCACTCTCTGTACCGGCTTGTTTGTCGGAATTTCAACAACGTCCATTCCATAAATATCACGGAACTCTTTCTCTTCTGTGATCGCAGTACCTGTCATACCACTCTTCTTATCATACTTATTAAACAGGTTCTGGAATGTGATTGTTGCCAGAGTCTTACTCTCTCTTCTTACCTTCACATGTTCCTTCGCCTCGATTGCCTGATGCAGACCATCAGAGTAACGACGTCCCGGCATGATACGTCCTGTAAACTCATCGACGATCATAACTTCACCATCCGGAGTTACAACATAATCCTGATCACGGAACATCAGATTGTGTGCTCTGAGTGCAAGGATAATATTATGCTGAATTTCCAGGTTCTCCGGATCAGCAAGGTTTTCGATGTGGAAGAACTTCTCTACTTTCTTCACACCATCTTCTGTCAGGTTAACTGTCTTCTCTTTCTCATCAACAATGAAATCACCCGTCTCTTCGATTTCTTCTCCCATGATGGCATTCATCTTGGAAAATTCACCGCTTGCCTCACCTCGTTCCAGCTGTTTTGCAAGAACATCGCAGGCTTCATACAGAGCTGTAGACTTTCCACTCTGTCCGGAAATGATCAAAGGTGTTCTTGCCTCATCGATCAAAACGGAATCGACCTCATCGATAACTGCATAATGCAATCCTCTCTGAACCAGCTGTTCTTTATAGATAACCATGTTATCTCTCAGATAATCAAATCCAAGTTCATTATTCGTTACATAAGTAATATCGCAATTATAAGCCTCTCGTCTCTCGTCATTGTTCATCTCATTGAGAACAACACCGACTTTGAGTCCTAAAAACTCATGTACTTTTCCCATCCACTCAGCATCACGCTTCGCCAGATAGTCATTAACTGTGACGATGTGAACACCTTTTCCGTCCAAGGCATTCAAATATGCCGGAAGTGTGGACACAAGAGTCTTACCTTCACCAGTTCTCATCTCTGCGATACGTCCCTGATGCAGGATAATACCACCAATCAACTGTACTCTATAATGGCGCATTCCAAGACTTCTGTAAGCACCTTCTCTTACTACAGCATATGCTTCCGGAAGGATATCATCCAGAGTCTCTCCCTCTTTCAGTCGTTCTTTAAATTCTTTTGTCTTTCCTCGAAGTTCTTCGTCTGAAAGCGCCTCCATCTCCGGCCCCAGTGCCTCGATGCGGTCTACAATCGGATAAATTCGTTTCAGCTCGTTCTCACTGTGAGTTCCGAAAATCTTTTCTATAATATTCATATTTCCGCAATTACTCCTTCTCTGAATTTTGATTTTGGTCTGAAATTCCACTCTGTTCTACATTCTATCACTATCCGCTCTTGAATTCAACAACTTCATAGAGTGTTAACATTCTGTGGATTTACAAGCGGAGTGATTAACACGGGAGTGAACAGTAACTACAAATTTCTGCATATGGAATTTTCCCGCCAAACAGATCAAGAGCGCTTCCGATTGTAAAGTCTACTTTTCCGCCGCTCTCTTTTCGAAATCTCTCCAGATCTTCCATTGATCCGATTCCACCGGCATAAGTGATTGGGATTCCGTCCCAGCTCCCAAGCATCCTTACTAATTCTGTTTCCATTCCGGCACCTTTCCCCTCCACATCTACACCATGGATCAGGAATTCATCACAATATTTTGAAAGCTCATTTAACACCTTGTGTGATAATGCAAGTTCTGTGAACTTCTGCCAGCGGTCAGTAACCACGTAAAATTTACCATCTTTTCTTCTGCAGCTAAGATCTAAAACCACATGTTCTTTGCCAACTGCATTTACTAATTTCTGCAGTCTCTCTTCATGAAAAATCCCGTCTTGAAACACATAAGAAGTCACGATCACATGACTTGCTCCTGAATCTAGATATTCCTGTGCATTATCTGCTGTAATTCCACCACCGATCTGCATTCCACCCGGGTATGCCGCCAGAGCTCCCATCGCCTGCTTTTTCGTCGCCTCGTAGTATTCTGATCCAACTGGATTTAAAAGAATTATATGGCCGCCTTTCAGGTGATCTTTCTGATACTGTCTTGCATACCATGCTGCATCCAGTTCTGACGTAAAGTTTGTGCTGGCCTGATTTCCTTCATCTTTCAGGCTTCCGCCCACAATCTGTTTCACTTTTCCATTATGTATATCAATACATGGTCTGAATCTCATCCTGTCTCTCCTTCTTTTAGAAAAATGCCGCAGTTCCGTTTCCGGCCTACGGCATATTGATCACTCGTTATTCTGCATCTTGTTCTGCACGCCATTCTCCTGCGTCAGATCATCGGCTGCATCATCAACACCATTTGTGATATCGTCTGTAACATCATCCACGCCATCCGTTACATCGTCAACCGCGTCATCTAGGATACTATCTCCATTCTGGTCTCCCGCATTATTTCCGGTATTATTACCATTTTCTCCACTTCCATCATAGTTTTCACCGGATGTCGCATCATTGAGATTGTCATTCGCTGTTCCTGTGTTGTTTCCACAACCAGCGAGACTGCAAAGCATCAGTACGCACATCACACAGACAAGCAATTTTCTTATTCTCCTCATTTTTGTCTTCCTTTCAAATAAATATTGTGTCTTTACTATCTGCAATTTTTCAATATTTATTCAAAAGAAATTTTTTACAGTTTTGTCGCTTTGCTGCGAAGTTTCTCCATCGCTCTGGCTTCAATCTGGCGTACGCGTTCTCTTGTCACATTCAGTTCATCACCGATTTCTTCCAACGTATGTGTTTTTCCATCTTCCAGACCAAATCTCAAACGGATCACCTGACGTTCTCTATCATTAAGGGACTCTAACAATTCCTGTACTTCTTCTTTTTGCACAAGCTGATTCATAGCATCTTCCGGCGTCGTTGCATCCTTATCTTCAACCATATCACCAAGATTATTCTCCCCATCTTCTCCTACCGGAGTTTCCAGTGAAACCGGATTCTGAAGATATGACAAAATCTCTTTTACAAATTCCGGTGATTTATCCTTCATCTCTTCTGCTATCTCTTCCGGTGTAGCCTCTCTTCCAAATTTCTGCTGAAGATCTTTTGAAATTTTCTGTACTTTCTTCATATTCTCTGCAACATGAACCGGCACACGGATTTCTCGTGACTGCTGATCGATTGCCCGCTGCATTGCTTCTTTGATCCACCAGGATGCATATGTGGAAAATCGATTTTCCTTTGTATAATCATATTTCTCTGCTGCATGCATGAGACCAATATTTCCCTCCTGGATCAGATCCATGAGTGTAATCCCTCTTCCAGTATAATGTTTTGCGAGAGATACCACCAGGCGTAGATTCCCCTCTTCCAGCTTTCTCCTTGCATCCTCATCTCCTGAAGCACTTTTACACCCCAGATCCCTTTCCTCTTCTTCTGACAGCAAAGGGATCTGTCCAATCTCATTCAGATAGATTTTCAGCGGTTCTGTTACTTCTGTTCCTTCCGGAAGATTTAAGTCTTTTTCCATTCTAGTAATCCTTTCTATCTTCAGTCCTAATTCAAGAATGCCTCGGCATTCTTGCTGCGAGGTGCGCGTCATGCAATTGCATGACATACTTCTACTGCGCACCTCTGCAATCCTGCCGGAGGCTATAATCAGCATAAACAATTATTTACAGTTTTTCTATAATCTGACCATTTCTGTACGACGCCAGCAGCCATTCAAGATCTTTAATCTGTTCTTTTAATTTCCTTCCAGCGTCGGTGTCACCAACAAGACGTCTCTCGTTCACTCTGGTCACTACCACTGTCTCTGAATGAATGTCATTTTCCTTCTTAATTGCTGCTTCTGTAGACTCAAATGGTTCATGTGCTACCAAAAGTAATCCATACGAATTATAAACCAGCGTGTATCCTGCAATTCCGGTTTCTTTCTGATATGCTCTTGAAAATCCCCCATCAATAACCATTACTTTACCATTACACTTGATCGGACTCTCGCCATCTTTTCTCTTAACCGGCACATGACCATTTACAATGTGTGTATCCTCTTTTGGATCCAATCCAAATTCTATCATGATATTATCCACAACTGTCTCATTTTCAAGCAGAGCATAGTATGGATTTTTCTTTTCTACATGTGTTTCCTTCTCTGCAAGAAAATATCTTTCAAAAGTTGCCATCTTATTCTTTCCAAATAACGGTGAGTCCGGATGTAGCCAGATATACCACATTGTATCTTTTCCATCTTCCCGCTCCTTTGGATCCAATGCAAAAAATCCTTTTCTCACATAACTTTCCAACACATCATACAAGGCCTTTCCACGATATTTCTTTCCGAAAATTTCCACTTCTTTCAGGTTCCCCTTCGCATCTAACGGTACACATCCATGATACAACAGATTATTGTTATATACCTTATACAAACCACCTTTCGCAAGAAGGAAACGCATATGTTCCTGCAATTTTTCACATCCCACAAAAGCATGCACCAGACGATCCATAATTTCTTCCTCTTCAGAAGTCAGTTTATATGGGTTCTTTGGATCTATTGTCGGAAAATTTGTATCCAGGAGCTTATATTCTTTTCCTTCCAGATTAATCGTACCTTTCTGATAATCAATCTTATGCAGTAACGCACGATTCTCCAAATGGAATCCTTTCTGCCTCTCTATAATCTGGCCTTCTACTTTAAACTGGATAATTGAAATCGCTTTATGTATTCTCAGATTCATCTGCATCTCATCAGATTCCGGTCTGTCAGTACCTTTCAATTTAAAACAGGTGCATGGATCATCCTTGTACATCCTCATAGCAAATGTAGCCAGTGGAAGCAGGTTGATACCATAACCATCTTCTATAATATCCAGGTTTCCATATCTGGCGCAGATACGGATCACATTTGCAATGCAGCCCAACTGTCCTGCCGCTGCTCCCATCCATACAACATCATGGTTTCCCCACTGAATATCAACAGAATGATATTTCAGCAGCTTATCCATAATAAGATGCGGTCCCGGCCCTCTGTCATAAATATCACCGACAATATGCAGATGATCCACAACCAGACGCTGGATTAGTTCTGAAATTGCTGCAATAAATTCTTCTGCCCGTCCGATCCTGATGATTGTAGAAATAATTTCATTATAATAGGACTCTTTGTCACTGACTTCCGCTTTCTCGGTAATCAATTCTTCGATCACATAAGAGAAATCCTTCGGCAGTGATTTTCTCACTTTAGATCTTGTATATTTACTTGCTGCACGCTTACTTACTTCTATCAGACGATACAGATTCACTCGATACCAGTCATCCATATTCGACTCCGTCCGCTTCACCTGTTCCATCTTCGCTTTCGGATAGTAAATCAATGTTGCCAGTGCTTTTTTGTCCTTTACACTCATTGTATTACCAAAAACATCTTCAATCTTACTTCTCACGGCACCAGACCCATTCCTCAGAACATGAGAAAAAGCTTCATCTTCTCCATGTACATCCGTCAGAAAATGTTCTGTCCCCTTCGGAAGGTTCAAAATTGCCTGCAGATTAATAATCTCCGTAGATGCAGCTGCAATTGTCGGATAAAGATCCGACAACCTGTCTAAATAACGGTTTTCCATATTTTCCATATACAATCTCCTCCAGACCCGAAATCTTCCCCTTACCGGGATCTATTTACCGGATCTTTTTCCCGCCGGTTTACCGGCTATTATTCCTCCAGTACTAAAACTGAATCACATCTCCCATGTCATACATGCCGGCTGGCTGTCCCGCAAGGAACTTTCCTGCCTCAACTGCACCTTTGGCAAATACGCTTCTTGAATATGCAGTATGTTTAAATTCAATCACTTCATCTGTTCCTGCAAAAATCACCTCATGTTCTCCTACGATTGTTCCTGCACGAACTGCTGAAATACCAATTTCCTTTGCGTCTCGCTTCTTTCTCACCTGACTTCTGTCATACACATACTCGTATTCATTTCCCATTGCGTCATTAATAGAGTCTGCCAATGCAAGTGCTGTTCCGCTTGGCGCATCCAGCTTCTGATTATGGTGTTTCTCAACAAGTTCAATATCATAGCCTGCCGGTGCAAGTACTTTGGCAGCATCTTTCAAAAGTTTCAGTAACAGGTTGATTCCCATTGACATATTCGCAGACTTAAGAACTGCAATCTTCTCAGAACACTCATCTACCTTCTTTAACTGTTCATCTGAAAGCCCTGTTGTACAAAGAACAACCGGAAGACTCTTCTTCACACAGTAATCTAACAATTCATCCACTGCTCCCGCATTAGAAAAATCAATCACTACATCTACATCCACATCACACTGTGTGATCTCCTCAAATACCGGATAATCATTTGGATTTCCTGTGAACTTGTCGACACCTGCCGCAATCACTGCATCTTCTTCATTCTTCACAATTTCTGTGATCATGCGTCCCATTTTTCCATTGCATCCGTGCATTAATATCTTAACCATCTGTATCTTCCTCCTGTATGAAACCTCAAGTATTCCATGATTTTTCAGAACTACTGTCTATCAGCATTACCTGTTTTTTCTTTCATTACACTCTTATTTTCCGAAATATCATATAAAAAAGAATATCACATTTGAGTTGTTATCTCAATATATGATATCCTTTTCACAAAGTTTTAAATAATGAAACAATCCACCCTTAGAATTCTTCCACACACTCCAGTTTACTAACGGAGACCTCATATGCGATTCTTGTCTCTGTTTGTGTCTCTGACAATTTCTTCACATACTCTCTGCTTTGGATTCTTCCGAATATTCTGACATGTTCCCCTACATCAAAGTTTGAAGCATATCTTGCATTTCTCCCCCAGCAGATACATGGAATATAATCAGATTTTCCATACGGTCTGTTCACTGCCAGCAGAATATCTGCAATTTCTCTTCCAAGAGGTGTTTTTCTGTAGACCGGACGCTTACACATATATCCTTCAAGAAGTATATGATTTGTTCTTGCTCCATCCGGTTCTTCCTCGATAAATTCTATTTCTCTCGCAAACACAGAAAGAACCAGTCTGTTTTTTGTCTCCTCATGACGATTATAGGATCTGAACTGACCAGACACCATTAAATATTCTCCACGGCAATCCTGTGTTACGTCAATGAGACGTTCTGATATCATGACCGGAATCCGGTCACAAGAGTTACTTAACCGCTTTACAAGAAGTTCTACCATATAAAAACCTTCTCCAAAGACCTCATGGCTGTATGTAAACTCTGATACCACCTCTCCTATAACTGTCACCTGGTTGTTTTCAATAATCTTATCTGACATAATTTATAATTCTCCCTTCCTCTGGCTGGTATTTTAAGTCATTACCTAATGTATGTCTTATTGTAATGAAATAGAACTATTTTTTACAGAAAAAACATTCGACCTTTTTCGTACTTAAAATCGAATTCAAAATCTCCCCCCTCTTCTTCAGCACAAAATGCTCCTGTTGACTTTAAATTGTATTTGAAAAGATACATAAAACATCAGATTTTAACTTTTTCTTGTAAATTTCATTTTTTGTGATAAAATAATGAAGTTATGTTACAGATAAATATTTTTTGTATAATAAGGAAGAGTGTTTAGATTATGAAAACAAAACGTGAAGATGTGAGAAATGTTGCAATTATCGCCCATGTTGACCATGGTAAGACAACTCTGGTTGACGAGCTTTTAAAACAGAGCGGTGTATTCCGTGAGAATCAGGAAGTAGAAGAACGTGTCATGGACTCTAATGACATTGAGCGTGAGCGTGGAATTACAATCCTTTCTAAGAATACTGCCGTTCATTATAATGGTGTTAAGATCAATATCATTGACACACCTGGACATGCTGACTTCGGTGGAGAAGTAGAACGTGTTCTTAAGATGGTAAATGGTGTTGTACTTGTTGTTGATGCATTTGAAGGTGCTATGCCTCAGACAAAATTCGTTCTGAGAAAAGCACTTGAGCTGGAACTTCCTGTTATCGTATGTATCAATAAGATTGACCGTCCGGAAGCAAGACCGGATGCCGTAATTGATGAGGTTCTTGAACTCTTTATCGATCTCGGCGCTTCAGATGAGCAGCTTGAGTGTCCTTTTGTATACGCTTCTGCAAAAGCTGGTGTTGCTGTCCTTGATCTCTCTGACGAGAAACAGGATATGAAACCACTGTTCGAGACAATCCTTGATTACATTCCTGCTCCGGAAGGTGATCCGGAAGCTCCGACCCAGATGCTGATCAGCACGATCGACTACAATGAATATGTTGGTCGTATCGGAGTTGGTAAAGTAGAAAACGGTACAATTTCCGTGAACCAGGATATGGTTGTTGTAAACCATCATGATCCTGACAAACAGCAGCGTGTAAAGATTGGTAAGCTCTATGAATTTGACGGGCTGAACCGTGTGGAAGTAAAAGAAGCTACGATCGGATCTATTGTCGCTGTATCCGGAATCGCAGATATTTCCATTGGAGATACACTCTGCTCTCCTGAAAATCCGGAAGCTATTCCGTTCCAGAAGATTTCCGAGCCAACGATCTCTATGCAGTTCATCGTAAACGACAGTCCATTTGCAGGACAGGAAGGCAAATTCGTTACATCCCGCCATCTGCGTGACCGTCTCTTCCGTGAGCTGAACACAGATGTCAGCCTTCGTGTAGAAGAGACAGAAAATGCAGACAGCTTCAAAGTATCCGGCCGTGGTGAGCTTCACCTTTCTGTTCTTATTGAAAATATGCGTCGTGAAGGATACGAGTTTGCAGTAAGTAAAGCTGAAGTTCTGTATCACACAGATGAAAATGGCAAAAAACTTGAGCCTATGGAACTTGCTTATATTGATGTTCCTGATGAGTTCACTGGAATTGTTATTGAAAAACTCGGTCAGAGAAAAGGTGAACTCCGCAATATGACTCCGTCAAACGGTGGATATACTCGTCTCGAATTCCTTATCCCGGCACGTGGACTGATCGGATACCGTGGTGAGTTCATGACAGATACAAAAGGAAATGGTATCATCAACACAAGCTTTGAAGGATATGCACCATACAAAGGAGATATCCAGTATCGTAAGCAGGGATCCCTGATCGCATTTGAGACTGGTGAATCCGTAACTTATGGTCTGTACAGTGCCCAGGAGCGTGGTACTCTCTTCATCGGAGCCGGTGAGAAAGTATATTCCGGTATGGTTATCGGACAGAATGGTAAAGCTGAAGATATCGAACTGAACGTATGTAAGACAAAACATCTTACTAACACACGTTCTTCCAGCGCAGATGAAGCACTTCGTCTGACACCTCCGCGCGTTCTCAGCCTCGAACAGGCACTTGACTTTATTGATACCGATGAACTTCTTGAAGTAACACCGGAAAATCTGCGTATCCGCAAGAAGATTCTGGATTCCAGAATGAGAAAACGCAGCACGATCAATAAATAATATTCGTGTTTGAAACTTATGCTCGCCGATCAAAATAGCATTCATTAATTATCTGATAATTTTAAAATCGTCCTAAAGTTTTGAAAATTTTCATAATTTTAGGACGATTTATTGTATACAGAAAATCTTTTTCATGTTATAATGTAACCATGATACAGAAGTAATCTAATCATTCTTCTGTATAATTTGAACAAAGGAGTTGAGCAGCATGAAATTTATTATCAGCGGAAAAAACATCGAGGTAACACCGGGATTAAAGGATGCTATCGAACAGAAATTAGGAAAACTTGAAAGGTACTTCACTCCTGAAACAGAAATCAATGTAACGCTCAGTGTAGAAAAAGGACGTCAGAAAATTGAGGTAACAATCCCAGTCAAAGGAAATATTATCCGTTCTGAGCAGACAAGCAATGATATGTATGTTTCCATTGATCTTGTAGAAGAGATCATCGAACGCCAGCTTCGCAAATATAAGAACAAACTGGTTGCTCGTAATCAGGGACATCCTACATCATATGCTCCATCAGGTAACAGCTTCAGAAAAGAATTCTTTGATTCAGAAGAAGAGACAACAGAAGACGATGAAGTTCGTATCGTTCGTACAAAGAAGTTTGGTATTAAACCAATGTTTCCAGAAGATGCCTGTGTTCAGATGGAACTTCTCGGACATAACTTCTTCGTATTCTCCAATGCCGAGACTGATGAAGTCAATGTAGTATACAAAAGAAAAGATGGTTCATTTGGTCTGATCGAACCAGAATTCTCATAGAACATATCTATTCAGTATAAGTAGATTTATTGAATGTTATATGACACACACTTAAAGGAAAGGACCCCCTGCCAGATATTCCGGCAGGGGGTCCTTTCTATCTCACAAAACAACATCTTCTATGAGAATCATTCTTCATCAAAAATCTTAATTCCATCTTCTGTCCTTGCAAACCAACAGGTTGTCTCTTCATCCAGAACCACCTGACCGTTTGTCCCTTCCATCAGTTCAGCCCGCAGGCTTCCCATCTCATCTGTTGGAACAAACACTGTCATTTCAACCTTATCTGTGTAAACAGGTTCTAATTGATCCAGATTTCGATTTGCAATCAGATATTGAATTTTTCCCAAATCCGTATAATTCGTCTCAATTCCGAGTTTCACCCCATGAATCCTTGCAATGCTCTCACTGTTCTTCAATCCTTCGATCGTTGCTGCCGTATAAGCCCTGACCAGTCCCCCCGTTCCAAGAAGCGTACCTCCAAAATATCTTGTAACAATTACAAGTACATTCGTCAGTTCTCTCCCACGGATCACCTCCAGAATAGGCTTTCCTGCTGTCCCTGCCGGTTCTCCATCATCACTCATTCTTTCTGCCGCCGGATTCCTTCCTATAATGTAAGCCCAGCAATGATGTCTCGCATCCCAGTACTGCTTTCTTGTCTTCTCTAAAATCTCCATGGCTTCTTCTTCTGATGTGACCGGATGCACTTCTGCAATAAATCTGGATTTCTTTTCAACAATTTCTCCGTCTCCGCCCTTATATATTGTATGGTAGATTTCCATTTTTCAGTTTCCCATTCCTTTTTTTATTTTTGCTAGATTTGAAAATATTTCTTTATCTAATATACCATGCTTTTCTATATAAAACTGTATTTTTTCTTAAGATTTTCAGGAAAATTTGAACTTTTCAAATTTACCTTTATTTACATCGGTAAATTTGATATAATCATAGAAGTCAATAAAGGAGGATATTATACGTGAATTACGGAAAATCGAATCTTTCTAGAAGAAAAAAGCGAATTTCTTCTAAAAAGAAAAGGAAAAAGAAGCGAGTCGGCGTACGTTTTTTCAAAGCCCTCATTATTTGTTTTCTGCTTTTGATCGTCATTGGGGCAGCCGGAGTTGGCATATATGTAAAAAAAGTGATTGACAATACACCGGAAGTCACAGCAAAGGACATTATGCCACAGGGCTATACAACGAATATTGTCGATTCCAATGGAACTTTGCTTGAGCAACTCAAAGACTCTGATTCTAACCGTGTTTACAAGAAATATGACGAGATTTCACCATACATGGGAAAAGCTTTTGTTGCGATCGAGGACGAACGTTTCTACAAGCATAATGGTATTGATATCCAGGGAATTATCCGTGCCGGTGTCAATGGTGTTGCACATGGCTTCCATTTCACAGAAGGAGCCAGCACATTAACCCAGCAGCTGATCAAAAATAATGTATTCCCTAATTTCATCAATGAGAGTAAGTATCAGCGAATTGAACGTAAAATCCAGGAACAGTACCTTGCACTAAAGATTGAAAAAGAGATGAGTAAGGAAGAGATTCTTGAAGCATACATGAATACAATCAATTTAGGTCAGGGATGCCTCGGAGTTCAGACAGCCGCACAGCGTTACTTTAATAAAGATGCAAAAGACCTGACTCTTTCTGAATGTGCAGTTATCGCAGCGATCACTCAGAGTCCGTCAAATCTGAATCCTGTCAGCAACCCGGAGAATAATGCAAAAAGACGGGAAAAAGTTCTGAAAAACATGAAGGAACAAGGCTTTATCACAAAGGATGAATACGATGAGGCTATAGCTGATAATGTATATGACCGCATTTCCGAAACAGCGTCAAATACAACTGCATCCAAACCTTACACTTATTTCATCGATGCTGTCATAAATCAGGTTGTAGATGATCTTGTAACTGAGAAGAGTTATACAGAAACACAGGCATATAATCTGCTCTATAGCGGCGGCCTTACGATCAACGTTACACAGGATGCTGATATTCAGGCCATCTGTGATGACGAAGTTGCTAATGTAGGGGATTATCTCAATGGTGATACAGAATATGGGCTTGATTACGCACTTACTATCCACAGGGCAGATGGTTCTTCTGAGAACTACAGCAAAGAACAACTTGCTTCTTATATTCAGACTGCATGGGGATATGACACTCCTCTTCTCTACGGTTCTGAAGAAGCTGCACAGGAAGCAGTTGATGCATTTAAATCAACGCTCAATATCAATGAGGCTGATGGAGACACTGTTGATGAGAGAATTGAGCTCTCACCTCAGCCGCAGGCTTCTGTTGTTGTGATGGATCAGTATACCGGACAGGTGAAAGCCATCGTCGGTGGACGCGGCGAAAAGAAATCCAGTCTTTCTCTAAACCGTGCCACAGATTCTGCAAGACAGCCTGGATCCTGTTTCAAGATTCTTGCTGCTTATGCACCGGCACTTAACGAAGGAAAGATCACTCTTGCAACAACAATTGATGATGAAGAATATGAATATAAAAACGGACAGTCCGTAAACAACTGGGATAAAAAATATATCGGTCCGACACGTGTCCGTTATGGAATCGAACATTCTATGAACGTCCTTGCCGTTAAGACATTAACTGACTATGTTGGTGAAACGGAAAGTTATGATTATCTTCTTGATTTTGGATTTACAACACTGACTGAAGATGATAAATATTCACAGGCGAAAGCTCTTGGTGGTATCACAAACGGTGTATATAATATCGAGATGACAGCTGCCTATGCAGCAATTGCCAATGGTGGAACTTACATGAAACCGATTCTTTACACACAGGTTCTGGATCATGAAGGAAATGTTCTTCTCGATAACACAAACCCTGAGACACATGAAGTCTTAAAAGACTCCACTGCTTATCTTCTGACAAGTGCAATGGAAGACGTTGTCAACGGTACCGGTGGAACCGGTGGTTCTGCAAGACTGAGCAACATGCCTGTTGCCGCTAAAACAGGTACCAGCCAGGAAAGCCGTGACTTGTGGATTTCAGCATTTACACCTTATTATACAGCGTCTGTATGGGGTGGATATGATGAGCATAAGACAATGGATCGATTAAGCCAGAACTGGCATCAGAAACTTTGGAGAAATATCATGGAACGTATCCAGGATACAAAAGGCCTTGAGTACAAGGACTTTGAAATTCCATCCTCTGTCGAAGAAAAGACGGTTTGTACTAAAACAGGACTCCTTGCCACAAGCAGTTGTCCTGCCATTACAGAGTATTTCTCAAAAGACAATGTTCCGACTAAGAGCTGTAATGGTCACTATTTTGCGCCATCAGAATACTCTGAGAAAGATGATACCGAGAGTTCTGATGAAACCACACCTGCTACAGGTGCCGATTCTTCTGGAGCAACATCATCACCAGATTCTTCCTCTGGTGGAACAACAACCGAACCCGCTGCCGGCGGAGACTCTGGTGGAACAACCGGAACAACTACAGGTGATACTGATACTTCCGGCAGCACTACTGGTAGCGACACTGGAAGTGGTGGAAGTACCACTCAATAAGTAAATGATGCGCCGCAAGGCACACCTAAAAAGGAGAGGCTATACAAAACGCCTCTCCTTTTCGCATACTAACTGATTGCTCTTGTCATCCTGTCCGTATCTCTCTGATACAATATTCTGCTATCTTGTTTTACGGTTAATATATCTTGCTTTATATTTAGAATATACAATCGTCTGATCTTTATATAAACTATAATATCCGGAAACCGCATAGCTGATTGATATCGCGATCAGATAATATGCTGCTCCTGAAAATCCAAACAGTTCGAATGAAATCAGCATTGCCGTAATCGGACAGTTCGTCACTCCGCAGAAAAGTGCAACCATGCTGGCTGCCGCTGCTAATTCCGGTGAAAATCCAAGTATTCCACCGGCAACACATCCAAATGTTGCACCTATACTGAATGCCGGTACAATCTCACCACCACGATATCCTGCCCGCATCGTAAGTGCTGTAAGTAACATTTTCCATAAAAAATCAAGTGGTCTTGCTTCACCCTTTTCAATAGCTCTTGCGATCAATCCACTACCTGCTCCCATATAATCTTTTGTATTCAGACATATTGTGATCAGAATGATCACTCCTGCTGCAACAACAATTCTAATATACGGATTTTTCAGATACTTTGCATACAACTGCCCCACTGTTTTTAGCAAGATACAGAATAGAATACTTAAAATCCCACACCCCACTGCGATCAGTGCCATCTTAAGTCCTGTCTCCACAGTAAGTCCCGGGATAGAATGTACCGGAAATGTCTCCGGATCAATCCCCATTCCTGTTGCAAACTCTGCTGCAATGATAGCTGCAATCACACAAGGAAGAAGTGCTGCGTAATACATTACCCCCACGCTCACAACTTCCATCGCAAAAACTGCTGCTGCCATCGGTGTTCCAAACACGGCTGCAAACGCTGCACTCATTCCGCACATAATCATCACATGGTGATCAAATTCATCTAAATGAGCCAGTTTTCCAAGCCAATTTCCAATACTTCCACCAAACTGTATCGACGCACCTTCTCTTCCTGCCGAGCCGCCGGTAAGATGCGTCAATAATGTTGACACAAAAATCAATGGTGCTGACAGAAACGGAACATCATCCTTTGATTTAATTGTAGCAAGTACCTGATTCGTTCCTCCGTCCTGCCTTCCTATCTTCTCATACATAAATACAATCAGAACTCCTGCAACCGGCAAAAGCATAAAAATCCAATTATGTGTATCCCTGTATTCCGTTGCTGCCTTGATACATCCTGCAAATACTGCACTCGCACCGCCTACAACCAGACCTGTCAAAACAGAAAGCCCCATCCATTTCAGAAAATTTCCCGTGTTCTGTCGGACCCTTTCATAATAATACTTTATTACTATTTTTGTATCATGAGAATGTTTTCGTTTTCCCATCTCCGCATTTTCTGTATTTTCTTTTTCTTCCATTTACATTTCCCCTCTTGTATTTCTCTTTTATTCCGAACTCTGATCACTTTCTTATGTTCAGATAGAATCCCTTGCCTTATTTATTATAAAATGATTTTCCTCACCATGCAACACAGAAAAAAGGATGGTTTTCTCACATTCGAACGTTTCTTGTTCGTTGTGTCAAACCATCCTCTAAATCAATTATTCTTCTTATACGGTGATGTGAGTGTCAAAAGTAAATTTTGCCACTCACTAATGTAACCGGATTGCTCCATTGCTATGCAATTCCCGCAATCCTCGAACACCTCAAACTCCCATAAAATGGCGTATTCACACCATTTTATTCCGTTTTCGGTGTTCGGCGTGTCAATAAGTATAAATTGCTTATTTGTGCGAGCACAAACGCAATTTATACTTTTGACACTTACATCATACTGCTTCTTCTTTTGTATTCACACTCTTGGATTCTCTGTCCTCTTTGAATTTATCATAATATGCAAACATTCCTGCAAGGAGTGTTCCTGAAATAGAATGCCATGTACAAGATACTGCACAGATGATTGCTGACTCCGGTGTGGATGCAAACTGTGCTGTTGTTGTTGCAAGGTTTGTTGCAAGTCCTGCATTCTGCATACCTACCTCGATCGAGATTGTTCTCTTCTTCGCTGTATTCATTCCTGTGAGTTTACCAGCTCCGTATCCAAGCAGATATCCAAGTCCATTATGAAGAAATACTGCCACGAAGATCACAACACCGGACTCAAAGAATTTGCTTCCCTGTGAAGATACTACACCGCCGACAACACATGCAAGTCCAAGTACTGCAATACCAGGCATAATTTTCTGAAGTTCTTTGAATGTTTTATTTTTTCCTAACAGATAGTTGAGTAAGAATCCTACTGCTACCGGGAAGATAACTGTTTCAATAATGGATACAAACATAGGTAATCCTTTGATTGAAATATGTGTACCACTTGCCAGCAGTGAAACCATAAGTGGTGTCATAACTGGTGAGAGCAGTGTTGAAACTGTTGTCATTCCTACGGAAAATGCTACGTCTCCTCCACACAGATAAGACATAATATTGGATGACACACCACCAGGACAACATCCGACAAGGATCAGTCCCAAAGCGATTCCATCCGGAAGATTCAATGCCTTTGTCAGTGCAAATGCAAGGAATGGCATAATCAGATACTGAGCGATTGCTCCGATGCAGATATCAAACGGTCTCTGCGCAAGAATCTTAAAATCCTCTGTTGTTAATGTCAGACCCATACTAAACATGATCACTCCGATAATAATAGACTGACAGGTAAATTTATTAGATACCGGATCGACAAACAAAGCGTTGTTAACCCATCCCATCATTGTCGGGACAAAGAATGTCACTACTGCAATGGCAATAACAACCACTGAAGTATAATCTGATAAAAATTTGCTGACTTTTTGTAATGCTTTCATTACAATACCTCCTTAGGATTCTTGTTCACCTAAAATTTGTATTCTTCTTGAGATATATTCAAAGAAAAAAGTCCCTTTCCAGAACTCAATCTGAAAAGGGACGAATATAATCCGCGTTACCACCCTAATTCCGCAAAAATTAATTCTGCGACACTTCACATACCAACATATGCTATCCATATAACGGTGGATCCCGGCGAGGTTTACTTGCAACATGTTCATCTGCTTTCAGCCCGCTTCTTAGAGAGGATATCCTTACCCGGTTATTGTCTGTTCACACCAGCCACAGACTCTCTGAAAATAATGACGGATACGGTTTTGTTCTCATCAACGAATTTTGGTGAACTGTATTTTGTTTACTCTGACATTATAGTCCTCTGAAATCAGAAATCAAGAGTCTATTTTAATCTTTTTCTTGATTTATTTTAATTTTTTTGTCGTAAAAATTTATTTTCAAGGCTTAAATTCATCTGAAAAAATAAAAGAATCATTGAAAAAAAATTATTGTTTTTCCTGTTGTTTCCCCGCACTTTTCATGCTACACTGTATATAAGAATCATCGGATTTTAACTTTTCATTGCTTTCTTTTGGAAGTGATGTTTTTTTTGTGATTTTATCTGTTTTCTTTCATTATTTTATCTGGTAAAGGGGGATTAGGGAATGAGTAATGAAATAGCGAAAAGACGAAAGCGAACAATTGAAATGACTCAGGGATCTCTTTGGAAAAACATGTTTTTCTTCAGTGTTCCTCTTATATTTTCCCAGATTTTGGAAGTGATGTTCAACTTAAGTGATGTCGCTGTTGTCGGACATTTTGCAGATTACAAAGCACTTGGTTCTGTCGGCTCGACAACTACACTTATCACACTGTTCACGGGACTTCTGATCGGGCTCGGAAGTGGTGTCAACGTCCAGGTTGCCAATAAACTCGGTGCCGGTGATAAGAAAGCTACAAAAGAAACCATTCACTCTGCACTCATTATCTGTGCAGCGGCAGGTATTTTTGTCTGTCTGATCTGTCTGCTTTTTGCAGGACCAATGCTTTCCATGATGAATACAAAGCCCGAACTGCTCGATCAGGCTGTTCTCTACATGAAAGTTTTTGCACTTGGCATGCCTGCCACGGCGGTTTATAATTTCGGCAACGGTGTCTTAAGCGCCCGTGGGGATACAAAGCGTCCGATGTATTACCTTGCATTTGCCGGAATACTTAATGTCCTATTGAATCTGATCTTTGTTATCGTATTCCATATGGCTGCTGTCGGAGTTGCTACTGCCAGTGCAATCGCACAGTACGTTTCAGGAGGATTGATCCTGGTCCATCTGATGCGACGCGATGATGAATGTAAAGTTCGTCTGCGCAATCTGCGTTATCATAACATTTATGGAAAAGGAGTTCTTTATCTCGGTGTTCCATCCGGTCTTCAGAATGCGATTTTCGCGATTGCAAACCTTTTTGTTCAATCCGGAGTCAACTCCTTTGATGCGATCATGGTTTCCGGAAATGCTGCCGCTGCGAATGCAGACAATCTGATTTACAATGTTATGTTTGCCTTCTATGTGGCCTGTTCCAGTTTCATGAGCCAGAACTGGGGAGCCGGGAATAAAGAAAGAATGAAAAAATGCTATCTCGTAACACTTACTTATTCTTTCAGTGCAGGCCTGCTTCTCGGAGGAGCACTCTTCTTCTTTGGGCGCCCATTCTTGTCTCTGTTTGCCACAGAACCAGCCGTTATCGCAGCTGGTATGCATAGAATCAGGATTATGGGATTCTCCTATGCATTCAGCGCCTTTATGGACTGTGCAATTGCCTCTTCCAGAGGAATCGGCAAGAGCATTGCTCCTACATTTATTGTTATCATGGGATCCTGTGTATTTCGTATTATATGGATCTATACGGTATTTGCTTACTTCCATACAATTCCATCTCTGTATCTGCTGTACATCTTCTCCTGGGGACTCACAGCGATTGCAGAAACCATATACTTTAAAGTTAGTTTCAAAAAGGTGCTTGCATAATAGATTTCCCAAAGAAAAAAGAGGGATTTCACAGATATCCAACATCTGTAAAAATCTCCTCTTTTTTCTTTCTACTATTCATTCTGCACTTGTTATACTTTTATCAATCCTCAAGTACCAGCTTAGCTGCTCCGCAGATTCCTGCATCATTTCCAAGAGTAGCAAGCTTAAATTTCACATTCTTATTTGCAAAGAACGCTTTTTCCATAAATGGTTTTTCGATAAATGAAAGCAGAACTTCTCCTGCTTTGGACACTCCACCGCCAATTACAAATACAGCCGGATCCAGTACTGCTGCCATATCTGCCATTGCATGTCCTAAGTAATTTCCCATCTCTGTCGCAACTTCAATCGCAACTTCGTCTCCTTCTTTGACTGCATCAAAAACAGCTTTTGCTGAAAGATCTTCCTTTGTCAGGATTGTTGCACGTGTCTCATGCTCCATCTTCTTTCTTGCAAGACGAGAGATACCTGTTGCTGATGCATACTGCTCCAGACATCCGTGTCCGCCACATCCGCAAGTATCTGTCTCTTCCAGATTCACACACATATGACCAATCTCTCCACCTGCTCCGTTCTCTCCCGTCAGGATCTTTCCATTGATGATAATGCCACCACCAACACCTGTTCCAAGTGTGACCATGATCATATTACGGTAACCAACACCGCCGCCTTTCCACATCTCGCCAAGTGCTGCGACATTCGCATCATTTCCAAACTCTGCTGTCAATCCTGTCAGTTCTTCCAGCTCTTTCTTCGCATTCTTATATTTCCAGCCAAGATTCGCAGAACCGTTGACAATTCCATCTACAGTAACAGGAGCCGGCACACCGACACCGATTCCAAGAACCTGTTCTTTCTCAATGCCGTGCTGCTCTAACTTACCATTGATTGCTTCTGCAACATCCGGAAGAATCGCCGCACCTTCATTCTCAGTTCTTGTCACGATCTCCCATTTCTCTACAATAGCACCTGCCTCACTGAACAGACCAAGTTTAACCGTTGTTCCCCCGATATCAACACCAAAACAATATTTCATGAATCTATCTCCGTTTCTTTTTATATTTCACATGAGAATGCGGTACTCTGTAACATTTGTACCGCATCCTCTGTTTCTCTTTTGTTTTATTTTCTTCTCTTTGCCAGATTCTCCTGCACACGTTTGTACAATTCCTGTGCAGCGTTGTATCCCATCTGCTTCTGTCTGTGGTTAACTGCAGCAGATTCTACGATGATCGCCAGATTACGCCCCGGACGGATTGGAATATTATGGCAGACAACTCGGTTTCCAAGAAATTCTGTATATTCCTCCTCCAGACCAAGTCTGTCGTATTCTTTCTCTCTGCTCCAGTCTTCCAGAGTAATGACCAGATCGATATTCTGTGTTTCTCTTACGCTCTGTACACCGAACATAGACTTTACATCCACGATTCCGATACCACGCAGCTCGATAAAATGTCTTGTGATATCCGGTGCAGAACCAACCAGTGTATCGTCACTGACTTTGCGGATCTCAACCACATCATCCGTCACAAGACGATGTCCACGCTTGATCAATTCAAGAGCTGCTTCGCTCTTACCGATTCCACTTTCTCCCATGATCAGAACTCCGACACCATATACGTCAACAAGCACTCCATGAATGGAAATGCACGGAGCAAGTTTTACATTAAGCCAACGGATCAGTTCTCCCATAAAGGAGGATGTCTTCTTACATGTACCGAATACCGGAATATCATTTTTCTGAGCAATCTCAATGAAGCTTTCATCCGGCTGAAGTTCATTGCTGAAAATAATACATGGTACTTTATGTTCCAGAAGTTTCTGATAAATCTCAACTCTTTTCTCGTCTTCCAAAGTCTCCAGATAGGCACACTCTACATTCCCTATAATCTGTACACGATTCAGATCAAAATGATCGAAAAATCCTGCCAGCTGAAGTGCCGGTCTGTTCACATCCGGAACAAGAACTTCACGTTCTGTGATATCCACTTCCGGAGTGAGATTTTTCAGATTCATCTTTTCAACGATATCGGTTAATTTCACACCACTCATCTTGTAATCTCCTTTTCCTGTATCTCTTTTCGTTTCAGACATGCTGCCTTGATAAGCTCAAGAGATATATGATATTTACTGCTCGCATAAATCCAACATTTCCCTACATCGCCTGTACATAAGTATATCATGATTTTCTTTTCGATAAAACCCTTAATCATGAAAGAATTGATAAACCGATTCTGCTGCCTTCTCATTCATTGACGGAAGCTGCGCCAGTTCTTCTACTGTTGCGCTCCGGATTGCATCCAGGCTCAGATAATGCCGCATCAATGCCTTTCTTCTGGCCGGACCGATTCCTTCAATATCATCCAAAACGGAATGTACCTGCCCTTTGCCACGCAGCTGCCTGTGGAACTCGATTGCAAACCGATGGGCTTCATCCTGAATTCTTGTGATCAGTTTAAATGCTTCTGAATTGCGGTCAATCGGGATTTCCACATTATTATAATATAATCCTCTTGTTCTATGATTGTCATCTTTCACCATACCACAGACCGGAATATTCAGCTTCAACTCATCAAGTACCTGCAATGCAATATTGACCTGTCCACGGCCTCCATCCATCAGAATTAAATCCGGAAATGTTGTAAATTTCCCAGCTTCTGCATTCTCCTCACGTTCTTTTAATCCATGTGTAAAACGACGCGTAAGAACTTCTCGCATACTCGCATAATCATCCGGTCCTTTCACACTCTTGATTTTGAACTTCCTGTAATCATTCCGCTTTGGTTTTCCTTTCTCATAGACAACCATAGAGCCTACCGATTCGAAACCATTTGTATTAGAAATATCATATGCTTCCATACGGACGATCTGTTCCAGTCCCAGTAAAGATGCTATCTCCTTCACTGCACCGATCGTGCGTCCTTCTTCCCTCTTTAGCCGCTCTTTATCTTTAGACAGAACCATCCTCGCATTCTCTTCCGCCAGTTCTACCAGCTTTTCTTTTGTACCTTTCTTCGGCACACGGATCGTTACTTTCTGCCCCTTCTTCGCGCTCAGCCAGGATTCAAGAAGTTCCTGCTCTTCGATTTCTTCCGGCAGCATCAGTTCACCCGGAAGAAAAGGGGTTCCTGCATAATACTGTTTGATAAAACTGTTAAGAATTTCCGATTTTTTATCCTCTTCGCTGATTCTAAGATAGAAATGGTCTCTCCCGATCAATCTTCCGCCACGGATAAAAAAGACCTGTACAACTGCATCTTCGTCCTGGCATGCAACTGCCATGACATCTCTGTCTTCCCCACTGGAATCTGTAATCTTCTGTTTCTGAGCCACCTTTTTCACACTATTTAATAACTCTCTATATTCGATTGCTTTCTCAAATTCCAGTGCCTCCGAAGCGGCCATCATCTTATCTTCCAGATCTTTTAAAATCATATCAAAATTTCCATTTAGAAAACGGATCACCTCATCAATGGATTTCCGGTATTCTTCCTGGGAAATGTATCCCTGGCACGGTGCCTCACACTGCTTGATATGATAATTCAGACACGGACGCTCTTTTCCAATGTCTTTTGGAAGTGAACGATTACAGCTTCTTATATGATACAGCTTATGGATCAGATCAATTGTGTCACGCACCGCCTGTGAGCTTGTATAAGGACCGAAATAACGTGCCTTATCTTTTTTCATCTGACGTGCCAGCATAATACGAGGGTATTCCTCTCCTGTTGTCACCTTGATGAATGGATAGGCCTTGTCATCCATCAGCATCGTATTATATTTAGGCCGATGTTCCTTGATCAGATTACATTCCAGAACAAGCGCCTCCAGTTCCGAATCTGTCACAATATATTCAAAGCGGCGGATATGTGTTACCATCTGTTCGATCTTAACCCCTTTATTCCTGCTGCTTTGAAAATACTGCCGCACACGGTTTTTCAGGCTGATTGCTTTTCCGACATAGATAATCTGATCCGTCTCATCATGCATCAGATAGACTCCCGGCCTTCCCGGAAGCTTTTTCAATTCTTCCTGTATATTAAAATTATAATTTTCCATAGATCCTATTTCTTGCCTCTGCTACAGACCAGCTATGTTCTTCTGCAATTTGGGAAACATCATCATACTCGAGTTTTTCTTTCACCACTCCATATCCAGATGCTCTCTTCACATGAACGGTTCCATATTCTGTCTGCACTTCGTCTATTTTCCGCTTAAGTCCATATCTTCTACAAAAATACTCTCTGACACCAAGTGTTGAAGTGTGTTTGAATATCAGCTGTAGAAAATACTCTTTCTGCTCTGCCCGGCACATACATGTAAGCAGAATCCCCGGCCGGTTTTTCTTCATCTGAATGGAGGATGTGTAAACATCCAATGCGCCTTCTTTGATCAGAAGCTCTGTCGCATACCCGATTTCCTCCGAAGTCATATCATCCAGATTACAGCACAGTTCCAAAATTTCTTCTTCTACCTTGTCTTGCGTTTCTCCAAGAATCGCACGCACACAGTTCAGTCTTTCATACTCTCTTTTTCCAAAACCATAACCGATTTCTTCCATCTGCAGAACCGGCATCTGTTCATACTTTTTAACAAAATGCTTCAGAAGTGCGGCTCCTGTCGGTGTACAGAATTCTCCCTCCAGGTCTCCTGCATACATTGGAATTTCTTTCATCAGATACGCTGTTGCCGGTGCTGGCACCGGAAGGATTCCATGTGCACATTTCACCTGACCATATCCGACACGAACCGGTGATGCAAGAATCTGATCCACCTGAAGTTCATTCAGCAAATAGCAGACAGCCACAACATCAGCCACTGCATCCATCGTCCCAACCTCATGGAAATGGATTTCATCCATGCGCTGACCATGCGCCTTTCCTTCCGCCTTTGCAATCAATTTATAGACTGCAACTGCGTCCTGTTTTACCTGATCTTCAATTTTTAACCGATTGATCAGACGAACGATCTGAGACATTGAGTGATGTCCGTGTTCTTGTGTATGCTTCTCTGGTTCTTCTGATTTATGTCCGATCTGCTCTTCCGTCTGCATATGAGGATTCTCTTCTTCCTGTCCTTTCACAAACACGCGGACCTGATATCCTCTGATTCCGCCTCTTGTACACGCCACCAACTGATATTTTACCCCCGGGATTTTCAGATCATTCAACTTTTTCACCTGTTTTACAGGTTCTGAAAACAACTGCAATAATGAAGCCGTCAGCATATCCCCTGCTGCTCCCATCCCACAGTCTAAATATAATGTCCTCATTCCTTCGTTCTCCTCTCTATGTGATTGATCCGGCTTGCAAGAAATCCCGCGCCAAATCCATTATCGATATTTACAACACTCACTCCGCTTGCACAAGAATTCAACATAGAAAGAAGCGCTGATATGCCACCGAAAGATGCTCCATATCCAACACTTGTCGGAACTGCAATCACCGGGCAATCCACCAGTCCTCCAATCACACTGGCGAGTGCTCCTTCCATTCCGGCTACAGCAATAATGACACGAGCTTCCATTAATTCGTCGAGATGTCCAAGCAGACGATGTACTCCTGCGACGCCTACATCATATAAACGGATTACTTCATTTCCAAGTGTCTCTGCTGTCCTTGCAGCCTCTTCTGCAACAGGGATATCACTTGTCCCGCCTGTTGCCACAACTATTTTCCCGTCTCCATCCTTTATTGGAGCTTCGCCTATAAACCCAATCCGGCTGACTTCGTCATATTGAAGTTCCAGGTGTTCTCCCACGTAAATCGCTGACTCCTTATTCATTCTTGTGATCAGGACTGCTTTCTGTCCCTTTTCCTTCATTGCTTCTGCAATCCGGAAAATCTGTTCCGGTGTCTTTCCTTCTCCATAAATCACTTCTGCCACACCCTGGCGCATGGCTCTGTGATGGTCAATCTTGGCAAAACCAAGATCTTCAAAAGGCTCTTCTTTTAACTTCAAAGCTGCCTGTTCTACATCCATTGTTCCGGATGCTACCTGTCTTAAAAGATCTATCATTTCCTTTTGTTCCATCTTTTTCGCCTCATTCTAATTCTTCTTATCCAGGGTTTCATTCATACTTCCCATTCTGTACCCTGTTAGATCCATTGTAACATAAGTGAATCCGAACTGCTTAAATTGTTTTACAATATCCTCACGGACTTCTTCCTGAAGCAACTTCAAAAACTCTTCCGGCAGTACTTCGATCCTCGCCATCCTTCCATGCATACGGACACGAAATTGCCGGAAGCCATGTTCAAGCAATAACTGTTCTGCGTTTTCCACCATGATCAACTTCTCTTTGCTGATTGTTTCTCCGTATACAAATCTTGAAGCCAGACAGGCAAAAGATGGCTTTTCCCAGGTTGAAAGTCCCATCTCTTTTGACAATTCACGAATCTCCGCTTTTGTAAGTCCTGCTTCGCGCAGTGGACTTTTTACTCCTAATTCCGCCACAGCCTGAAGCCCCGGTCTGTAGTCGCCAAGATCATCCATATTAGAACCTTCTGCAACATAAGCAATTTCATTTTTCTCTGCAATTGCTCCAATCTTTTCAAACAGTGCATGCTTGCATAAATAACATCTGTTCGGTGGGTTCTGAGAAAATCCTTCAATCTTCATTTCATCCACCTGACAGACCTCATGACGGATATCTTCTTTTTTGCAAAATACAATTGCCTCATTTAGTTCTCTCTTTGGAAAGGAACCGGATTGTACTGTGATCGCCATCACATTATCTCCCAATATCTCATGTGCCACCTTTAATAAAAATGTAGAATCAACTCCACTGGAAAATGCAATCGCAACACTGTCCAGTTCTTTTATGTACTCTTTTAAATGTGCTAATTTATTATGTAATTCATCCTGCATCTTTTTCCTCCTGTCTTGTTACTGTTCACACGATGTGCGACCAGCAACGCATCTCGCCATTTTAAATCGCCTTTGGCGATGGGGCGAGATGCATTCAAGTCAAAACACGCATCCTCCGTGTCAATCAGCGGAGTGATTGACACGGGAATGACCAGTAACCCTGTCTTTACCTTCTTGCTGTTCTGATTTTTTCTATCAATCGTAATTCTTTTCATACAAAAAATGCACCTAATTACAATTCCATAAATCCTCGTAATCAAGTGCATTTATTATACTATGTAAAGTCCGGTTCAGGTCAAGTTAATTTGTATTGCTTCATTAATTCTATTTCATGATATCTCATGGTTTATAGTTCCATCATTCCGGACATAATGCATCCTCCGGAAGCACCATTTTGTTTCAATTCTTCCCACTGTTTTTCATCAAACTTGATTCCACCAATCGCATATACCGGAACATTCACAGTACTGCAGACATCTTTTAAGAATCCAAGCCCTCTCGGTGCCAGGCCTTTCTTGCAATCTGTAACATAAATATGTCCTGCTGTCATGTAAGACACACCAAGTCTTTCTGCTTCCTTTGCATCTTCCACTGAATGAACGGAAGTACCGATTCTTTGAAATTGTTCTTTCACACCTTCCGGAAGTTTCCTTAATTCCGGCAATGGCAGATGTACAGATGTACATTCCAATTCCAATGCTGTTTTCCAGAACTTATGTAAAATACACGGAATCTCATACTTCTTGCAAACAGACAGAACTTCTTCTGACAGAATCCGATATTCCTCTTCTGACAGATCTTTTTCACGCAAAATAATTGCCTGCGGTTTCATCTGACAAACCCGTTCAATCTGCTCCAAAAATGGTCTTTCGCACAGTTTTCTATTACTGACAGCTATAATTTTCAAATCCATCTCCGATAAATCGCATTTCATCTTACACATAAATATAATCACTCATAACCGGCTGGAGATTATTTTTCAATAATGCATCATAAACCTCATCTACCGAACGTTCATCTGAAATCTCAAACTGGTCATCGCCCTTATCCTCGATATCATCCACATGGCTTCCAATTCCTGTACTTACCCCTGCTGAAATCTTAGTTGCTGCGATATTTACAAGATTATCTCTGACACGCGCACACTCTCTTGTTGAAACTGTAATGCTTGCAAATGGCATAAACAGACGATATGCACAGACAACCTGCAGAAGCTGTGGCTCATGAACATCCATCGGATTGATTCTGTCATTATTGATGATCGGGCGAAGTCTTGGGCAGGAAAATGCGATTTCTGCATGTGGATATTTTCTCTGTAACAGATATGCGTGATATCCTGTTGCAAAAGCATCTTTTCTAAAATCATCCAGTCCTAAAAGCGCACCGAATCCGACTCCTCGCATACCACCTTTTACTGCTCTCTCCTGTGCATTGACACGGTATGGGAAGATTCTTTTATGTCCTGCCAGATGAAGTGTCTCGTACTTATCTGAATTATATGTTTCCTGGAATACTGTCACATAGTCAGCTCCACATTCATGCAGATACGCATACTCATCTGAATTGACCGGATAGATTTCCAGACCGATCACTTTGAAATACTTTCTTGCAATCTTGCATGCCTCTCCAATATACTCTACTGTAGATTTGTTGCGGCTTTCCCCTGTCAGGATCAGGATTTCCTGTAATCCTGTCTCTGCGATTGCTGCCATTTCTTTCTCAATCTCTTCTGCATTCAATTGCGCACGGTTGATCTTATTGTGACAGTTAAATCCACAATAAATACAATAGTTTTCACAATAGTTTGCAATATAAATCGGTGTGAACATATAAACACTGTTTCCAAAATGTTTTCTTGTCTCTGTCTGGGCTGCCTGGGCAATTTCTTCAAAAAATGGAAGGGCTGCCGGTGATAACAACGCACGGAAATCCTCCGGAGTACGTTCCGAATGTGCAAGTGCATTTTTCACATCTGCTGCCGTATATTTACTATAATCATAGGCTTCCATTGCCTCGATCACCTGATCCATGATTTCTGATCCGATATCCTCCATTCCCGGAAGATAAGTCATATGATCGATTCTGTTTTTCTTCTGATCTTCCAGTATTTCTTCACTTAAAATACTTTCATTAACATGTGTATCATTCATCTCAACTGCCTCCTAGTCTTCCAGAAATCCTGTCAATGGTGAAGATGCACTTGCACCTCGTTCAATTGTTCTTCCAAGACCTGAAAGATAAGCACTTCTTCCTGCTTCAATTGCTTTCTTGAATGCCTCAGCCATCTCCTCGACATTTCCTGCTGTTGCGATTGCTGTATTCGCCATAACAGCTGCCGCTCCCATTTCCATTGCCTCGCATGCCTGAGATGGACGTCCGATTCCTGCATCTACAATAATCGGCAGATCAATCTCATCAATCAAAATCTGGATGAAGTCTTTTGTACAAAGTCCTTTATTAGAACCAATCGGTGCCCCAAGTGGCATTACACAGGCAGCCCCTGCATTCACCAGATCTCTTGCCGCATTCAGATCCGGATACATATATGGCATAACTACAAAGCCCTCTTTTGCAAGAATTTCTGTTGCCTTGATTGTCTCATAGTTGTCTGGGAGAAGATATTTGGAATCTCTGACAACTTCGATTTTTACAAAGTTACCACAACCAACTTCTCTGGAAAGTCTTGCAATACGAACTGCTTCCTCTGCATTTCTTGCTCCTGATGTATTCGGAAGAAGTGTTACATTTTCCGGAATATAATCCAAAATATTCGCAAGTCCTCCTTCATTTGCACGACGAAGCGCAAGTGTAATGATCTGCGCTCCTGCTTTTTCTACACATGCTTTCACAAGATCAAGCGAAAATTTTCCTGATCCCAGAATAAAACGTGAACTAAATTCTTTTCCTCCAAGTGTAAATGTATCTTTCTGATTCATAACTTAAATCCTTCTTTCTTTTTTATTCATTTAGATGTCTTTCTATACATCCTCTTCTCCAAGAAGCAAACGCGTGATCATATTTGCTTCATGCCCTGCACAGATTGCAACTCGTGGAGCCATTAATCCATTCCCATAAGTCGGCTCTGTCACACGATCTCCACATAAATAAAAGTTCTTCATCATTCTCTTAGTACTGATTATATTGCTGCTTTCATAGCCTGCCATACCTGTTGCAGACACAAGCTTTTTCTCCGGAAAATGCTCCAGAATTCCATTCACCAGCATTGCTTTTGCTACCGGATTATCAAATGCTTCACAGACAATCTGAGCATCCGCAAACAGTTCTTTCAAATTCTCTTCTGTCACCTTCACACAATCTGTACGAATATCCAGATATGGATTGATCTTTAAAAGCAGTGACTTTAGCGCATCGGTCTTATACATTCCGATATGCTCCATGAAATACTGCTGCCGATTCAAATTGGTAATATCCACCACATCAAAATCAATCAGATGCAGATGCCCTACTCCAATTCGTGCAAGTGAATACGCTACATTAGAACCTAGTCCACCAAGTCCGGCAATCGTCACCTGACCGGCTGATAAAAGCTTCTGTTTTTCCGGCGAATGGCGTTCATTCAGCGCTGTTTCGATTTCCTCTTTGCTTAATATTCTTTCTGATGCCATCTGATATCAGCCTCCTCCTACAAATGTCACAACCTCCAGACGGTCACCGTCTTTGAGCATTGTCTCTGAATAGCTGTATTTCGGAAGAATTTCTTCATTCATTTCAACTGCGATTCTATTAATCTGGTAATTGTTCTGCTCCAGATAATCCGCAACACTCATTTCAGATGTCAGCTGGATCTGCTTTCCATTTACTGTAATCATAACTACTCCTTTCCGGATAATTGAAAAAAGAGTTCATGAAAGAAATGTACCCGTGGTGGTGCACCCCTTCATGAACTCTCGCTCAATCTCAACTTATTCCAATCTTCAATTTTTCCTGATTAGTAACAAAGAATGTGCCTTGGCACATTCTTGCGCCTGCGGCGGTCGCTTGCGACATCTACATTGTACGCCGCAGT
>ENA-OPDW01000243-OPDW01000243.1-human-gut-metagenome-genome-assembly--contig:-NODE-243-length-47857-cov-35.161207_pt1 | contig 47857 bp, 42 predicted proteins | sample MGYA00241264_ERZ501508 | MGnify/ENA primary metagenome ERZ501508 (study PRJEB25962, sample SAMEA2042575) | human gut metagenome | biome: human gut; feature: human-associated habitat; material: faeces...
TGGAGCGTCAGGACATCCGCTGTTTCGATGCGTGGGCGGCAATCTTCGCCAAGAAAACTACCGACTTCGAGTTTAACGTCACCAACAACATCGTACAGAAGGAACGTTTCAGATACTTTATCAAGGTGCCGGAGCTTGCTGCCTTCTACAACGAGATAACCGACTATCGCACAGCGGAGGCGGTTGGCGTGGACAGACCGGAGAAGAACGAGATCCTTCATAATATACCGCCGACACCCGAGCAGGAGGATTTCATCCAAAAGCTGATGGAGTTTGCCAAGACGGGCGATGCTACCATTCTCGGCAGGCTTCCCCTGTCGGAAACGGAAGAGAAGGCAAAGATGCTCATTGCCACGGACTATGCCCGAAAGATGGCGCTCGACATGCGCATGATAGACCCGACTTGTGAGGACCATCCCGACAACAAGGCGAGCCATTGTGCCAAGATGATAGCGGACTATTACAAACGCTATGATAATCACAAGGGCACGCAGTTCGTGTTCTCCGACTTGGGAACATACCGACCGGGCGAATGGAACGTGTATTCTGAAATCAAGCGCAAGCTGATAGAGGATTACGGCATACCCTCGTCAGAGATTCGCTTCATTCAGGAATGCAAGAACGAGAGGGCAAGAAAGGCGGTGATAGCAGCTATGAACGAGGGATCGGTACGAGTATTGTTCGGCTCCACATCCATGTTGGGTACAGGTGTAAACGCACAAAGACGGTGTGTGGCTATCCATCATTGTGATACGCCCTGGCGTCCATCAGATCTTGAACAACGCAATGGTCGTGGAGTTCGTGCTGGTAACGAGATTGCTAAGTTATACGCTGACAATAAGGTGGATATTATCATCTATGCGGTGGAAAAGTCGCTTGACTCGTACAAGTTCAACCTCCTGCACTGCAAGCAGACCTTTATCTCGCAGCTGAAAAGCGGAGCCTTAGGAGCGAGAACCATTGACGAGGGAGCGATGGACGAGAAATCGGGCATGAATTTTTCCGAGTACATGGCCATCCTTTCCGGCAACACCGACCTGCTCGACAAGGCGAAGCTGGAGAAGAAGATTGCTTCTCTGGAGGGTGAACGCAAATCGTTTAACAGGGGCAAGCGTGATTCGGAACTGAAACTGAAATCAAAGTCAGAAGAGCTGGATGGCAATCGGGCTATACTCAAAGGCATGACTGCGGACTACGACAAGTTTATGTGTCAGGCGAAGAAGGACAAGGACGGGAATATACTCAATCTCATCACCCTTAACGGTCTTGAGTCCAATAATCTGGAAGTGATAGGCAAACAGCTTCAGAGGATGGCAAAAACGGAAAGGACAGATAGGGAATACAAGGAAATAGGTGCAATTTATGGTTTCCCCATCAAGGTTGTGAGCGAGACAATCTTTGAGAGTGGTCTGCCCTTCGTTGATAACCGCTTTGTTGTTGAGGGTCATTACAAGTATCAGTACAACAACGGACATGTCGCCAAGTCGGACCCGATAGCTGCGGCAAACAACTTTGTGAATGCCCTGCAGAAGATACAAGGGTACATTGAACAGTATGATTCAAGATGCAGGACACTGGAGAAGGAAATACCGCAGCTGCAGGAAATTGCTTCCAAGGTCTGGAAGAGAGAAGATGAGCTGAAATGTCTGAAGACAGAGCTGGCGGCATTGGACAGAAAAATACAGTTGGAATTGGCACCGTCTGTTCCAGAAAAGGATATAAGTGATAAATCTCAAACAGAAAACAATACAATCGAATTGGGAGGATTCCATTCTGATACAATAGTACACCAAGAAAGGAAGGTCCGAATTGGTCTTTAATAGTTCTATTTACTAAAGTAGCAAGCAAACTTATTATGAGTTTGTTTGCTACTACTTTTTCTTAATACTGTATAAATTATCTAAACACAGATAGATCTTCGTTCACGTTTTTATATCAAATAGTAATAAAAAACAGCATTTGTTTATACAAAATTTCTGAGATATTAAAGCGATTAGACTTAAATAGTCTTAAATTTGTATTGTGGTATTTGTATTTTCTGCCATTTCTTGTCTTTTCTCAATAAATTTTCGTATTTTTGCAGTCGGATTGTATAGCCAGACCGCAGTTGTCGCTGTAAGACGAGTTCTTTCATGATAACCGAGTCGGCAGCCTACGCCGTGCTGAGTGTAGTGAAGTCAACCATGACATATCTATACGAAAGCGGGCTTTGGGTGGGAAGACAATCCAGACATAATGGAAGGCGTTTATCGACGCTGTGTTTAAGACGGACCGAAATCTAGCAAATTCACGGTAATATTATTGTCTTGAACGTGGTCAACGGTAGATGTCCCGGGTGTGATTATATCAATCCCGTGGAGACCTGTAAGCATAGATTGTACCCTTTCGGGCGCAGTCAAATGTGTTGTATAGGTCTCTTTACGGACATGATTTTCATATCGGCGTGGGCTCTGACGTTGTCTGTTCGACAATAATAGGCAATTGCTAGAGCCTCGGTTCGTGGAATGGACAACAGGACGATTCCACGCTTTTTTTTGTCGCAATTTAACGGATTTCTGTCTAGAAAAAAGTTAGCACCGATATGAAAGTCGATGAATGGACATCTGAAGATGTACACACCTCAGGAGGTGGTGAATTCCCTCCTTGCGCTGGACTTACCTCCAACGCCATCCCCGAAGCTCAAAGCACTGTTTCTGCAGAGAGTTCACAAACAGGGGTGTCCACCAGAAGTGTCCATATATTAAGTAAGTCTAAAGTACAAAAAGAGGAAGAAATTCCTCATTGGTATGCTTTACGTACCACATACGGTAGAGAGAAAAAGGCATACGACTACATGACAGCCAAAGGCATCACTGCTTTCTATCCTACTACAAACACTGTAAAACTTATAAAAGGTAAGCGCAAAGTTGTTACCGAGTCACGTTTACCAAATATCTTCTTCGCCTACGGTACAGAAGAACAACTCAAATTTTTCGTTTACGACAACGTAAATCTCCCATTCCTTCGTTTTTATTATCGACACGTCCACGTTGGTCGCAGAATAGAGAAGATTCCTATGATAGTTCCTGACTATCAGATGGATAGTTTAAAAATCATCTGTGCTGCTGATGCGGACAATACTATCGTGTCATTAGCCGAAGTGCCAAAGTTCAAGCAAGGACAGATGGTGAGAGTAATAGACGGAGCATTCAAAGGAGTGGTAGGCAGAGTTGCAAGATGGCAAGGACAACAGAGAGTGGCTGTTGTACTGGAAGAACTGGTAACGGTGGTGACAGCGTATGTGCCGAGTGCGTTTTTAGAGAAAATCATTTAAGATGGGTTACACAAATAGCCAAAAACTCATAAAACAGAAAAACAATAATATGAAAAAAACATCTTTCCTTATTCTCGTACTTTGCAGTTTGCTATTTTCCTGTAGCAATTTATCTGAAAAAGAAATTGAAGAGATGACATCAAGTGGTGTTGTCTTAGTACAAAATCAAAGTTATTATGAAGTTGTTCTCTCAAATGGAGAATCCATTTATTTTTCCGGTTTCGATGAGGATGGCGATTTAAAGGGAATTGCTACGGATAAAGACTCTGTAGAACAAGTAATAAACTACGGAACAGGCTTTTTCATTTCACAGGAGGGTGAGATTGCGACGAATTGTCATGTCGTTTCAAATACAGTTGCAGACAAGGACGTGAATAAATCTGTGGATAAAGTAATCTCCGCCTTAAAGAAGGTGATTATTACAATATATAACGATTATAATGAAAAATTGGAAAGAGCTCAGATGGCTTATGATTATGCCAACCAAAGCTCAGAAGTAAGTTATGAGGACTTTTATAAGGTAAGAGACATTCGGGACGCGATAAAAAATGAGATGGAGGAATACGCTCAGTATTATAATGGTTTGGATGACATACGCGCTAATGATTCGGAAATAAAGTATCATAATGAGGTTAGCATTGCATACAACAACACGTTTGTGACAAAGACTAACGACTTCATCTCTTGTGTTGTAACTAAAACCGACCAAGAACACGACTTGGCTATAATTCAATTGAAGGACAAGAATACTCCAACGAACAAATATATATTCTCGGTCGAAGAGAAAGATCCTTTGGAGACCTACAACTGGGAAGACAAAATTGAAAAAAGAATCAAAGATGACAAAAACAGCAAGCTATTCATGTCAAGCTTTAATCTTGGACCCCAATTGGCTATAACCAAAGAAGGAATAAAGTCCCAATTTAACAACGGCAGCATAAGCCAAAAAACAAATGAACGACTAATGTACTCGATACCTACTCTCCCTGGCAGTAGCGGTTCACCTGTCGTGAATATGCAAGGACAATTAGTTGCTGTAAATTTTGCCGGTCTTAACGGCACTCAAAACTTCAACTATGGAATTAGGGTGAAGTATCTGAAAAATTTAATAGAGAAATAAGAAATACTATAATATGGAACATTTAATCGCTGATTCTGGGATTCATTTCATTACAAATGAGATAGAATTCAATCCTTCAGAGCCTCTGCTTTTGAGCGGCGGAAAAACTCTGAAGTATTCGTTTTGCGAGACCATTGATTTCTTGGAGGGATATAGAATATTCAACATTCTGTATTACGACCAGGACAGTGGTAAGTATATCCCTATAGATGAAATGCAGAATACTGATGACTGTGTTATTCGTCGCCCTAATGGCCGCGAGGAGCTGGATGTTACTGGCATGGTGCAAAAGAATCCATTGTGTAGTACTACCTTGCTAACTACCTATGATGAGGGTAACGAGGATGTATTCAGCATTAACTCAATGCTTTCTTTTCGAGTAAAAGATCCACAGAACCCTCATGCACAGATTTCTGCATTTGAACTCCTTTTGGACAAATGGCTTCCAATGCCAATGTTCCGCAAGGAAATTGACGGAGTAACCAGCAACTATCCAATGGGCTGGTGTCGTATGAAAATGCAAAGAATTGGACAAGGCAGTAAAAAAGGAATAGAACGCTTCCGTCTTATTTGGGCATTTGATACGCAGATGGCAGAGGACGAATTGTCCGTTTTACGTCCTTACATAACTGAGGATGAAAATGGCTCTGCTGAATATGGAATGTGTAACAAGGTTGACTTGTTGCTGAGTTTCTTATCTTCCGATGAGGATTTCCATGCTTTCTCTGACTATATTGCATCTTTGCTTGGTATAAATATAGAAAAAGAGGAATCTCGTAAATACAAGGCATTCTATATTTATTTCTTGAATTTCATTCGTTTGTCTGGCGGTGCGCCAGATATAACATTGCATGATAACAAGTGTAGAGACATATATGTAGACTTGGTACTTGACATTGGTAATAGCCGTACTTGTGGTATCTTGTTCGAAGAAGGTGATTTTGCAAGAGGCAAGATGCTTGAATTACGAGACCTCTCTATGCCATGGATTTCTTACGAGAACAAAACCTATGATATGCGAGTTGTTTTCCGTAAAGCAGACTTTGGCAATGATATCATCCTCGATGAGGAAATGTTCCAGTGGAAGAGTTTTGTTCGTATCGGTGAAGAAGCGCGCAGACTCGTATATCGTTCTTTGGAGGAAGAAGGACTCTCTGAAAAGACTACCAATTATTCTAGTCCTAAGAGATACCTTTGGGATACAAAGAAGTACGAAGGCGAATGGGAAAATCTTGTTACTACAGATGATCCATTCAATGTGCTTCTTTCGAATGAAATATCTGTTCCTACATTGTCTTCATTGTTCGATGATGATGGCAAATATACGCCCAACACAGACAGTAGCTTAGAGCTGTTGGATCTAGATGGTAATAAGCATCACTATTCTCGTTCTTCTTTGATGACATTTGCATTTGTTGAAATCTTCCAGCATGCAATATCTCAGATCAACTCAATCAAGTATCGTGAGAAGTGGGGCAATGTTGACTGCCGTCGCTATATTCGCAATGTGATAATTACATGCCCAACAGCAATGTCTTTGCAGGAACAAATTACTCTTCGTCAAAGCGCACAGAATGCTTACGAGGCTTTGACTTTGTGTATTCCATCACTGAAGATGGCTGAGATAATACCAAAGGCATCTGCTTTGAAGATAACAGATCCATACGCAGATTCTAATACTCGTGTATGGTCATACGATGAAGCATCATGCTGCCAGCTCGTTTATCTTTACGCAGAAATTGCACAGCGTTATAGTGGTGAAATACACAAGTTCTTTGAGTCAAAGGGACATGTTCGTCCAGAGTTTGTTGCAGAGGGCTACGAAAATAAAGCACTTACTATCGGCAGTATCGACATTGGCGCTGGTACAACAGACATTATGATCTGTTCGTATGAATATGAGGGACAAGGTCGTAGCAAGATTACCCCTTCACCTTTGTTCTGGGATAGTTTCTATCTTGCAGGTGATGATATTCTGCGCAACCTCGTCCAGAACGTTGTTATCGAAGGCAAGGAACATCGTCAGCCTAACCTTGGCAACTTGACAGGTGCTTTGACCGTAAGAATTTGTGGTATGTCTGACAATGAGTTGTTAGCACAGCCTTGTCTTGACAATGTGGTTTACAGAACAAAGGTAAACGACATTTGTATGACAACAAACGAAGAAGAGAAGGAAGAGAAGAAGGTAGCATTCGCTGCCAACCTCATCCATGACTTTTTCGGAACAGACAGCTCTATGATGGGTTATCGTGACCGTAGGTGTAGAAATGACTTTAACACTCAGATTTCTGTACCTATTGCTCAGCGTATGCTTGAACTCCTGCGTACCCATAGACCATCTAAGCTTTACACTTATGATGATTTGTTCCCAGAGGTCAAGCCTGCAGAATACCTGCTTAACTATTTTGAGCATCATTTCGGATTCCGATTTGAGGAGTTGAACTGGCGTTATGATCCTACAGAAGTGGCAAATATCGTTAAGTCAACCATGGAACCACTGATGAAGCAGATGGCTTTGGTGTTCTATGCTCATCATTGTGACATTATCGTTCTCGCAGGACGTCCATCTTCACTTGATCCTATCACAGAACTCTTCATTAAGTATGTTCCAACTGCACCAGACAGATTAATTAGATTGAATGAGTACCGTGTAGGTTCGTGGTTCCCAACTGCTGATGGTCAAGGTTACTTCTATGACCAAAAGTCTATTGTTGCTGTTGGTGGTATGGTCGGCTACTTGGCTTCACACAACGGTTTGAAGGGTCTTGTTATTGATTTCTCTAAGATGATAAAGAAGATGACTTCGACTGCAAACTATCTTGGAGAGTTCAATTCAAGAAGACAGCAGGTGACAACATCGTTGCTCACTCCAACTGCAGCTACTGCAGAAATGACCGTTTCTGTATTCCCTGCTTTCATTGGATGCCGTCAGCTGAATGCTACTAACTATCAGGCTCGTCCTCTCTATGCTATCTACAATCATGGTAGATCTCAGACATTACAGATTCGCCTTTCACGTTCATTCCATGAGAACAAGGAAGAAATTGTAATTGAAGAAGCACTTGATAGCGAATATCGCAATTGTAAGAAAGACCTTGAACTTGTACAGCAGTCGTTGGTTGATGACGGTAAGTACTGGTTGGACAAGGGTGAATTTGAACTTTCTATTAAATAAGAGCATCCATGTTACAGACTATAAAATCTCAAATAGAAAATATAAATGCATCGCTTGAATGGATTCGTAAGAACAAGCCAAACGATTATGAGCAGAGATTCCTCCAGTTGGTTGAAGAGCGTCGTAAGTTGAAGAAACTTGACACTGCCAATCAGGATAACCCTGCTATTGCTGCATACGGTGTTAGTCAGGTCGGTAAGTCATATTTGATGAACTGTATCTTGCAGAAGGATGGCAAGCCATTCCTTATCGAAGCAGACGGAACTACTTATAAGTTCATTGAGGAAATGAACCCAAAGACAGATAACACAGAGGCTACTGGTGTTGTAACTCGTTTTACGTCTTTCTCAAAGGACAAAAGTAAGTACAGCAAGGAATATCCTATACTTATGAAGTGTCTCTCAGTTGCTGATGTGTTGTTGGTACTGAGCGATGGTTACTTCAATGACATTAGTGATTATACCACCTATAGTGAATCGGAGATAACTGAGTTTGCTGAGAATCTATATAATAAGTACATCCAGAAGCCTGTTATCACTAACTCTGCTATTACTGCCGATAGCATTATGGACATTCGTGCTTACTTCCATAAGCATGTGAACAATGCTCAAGCATTCTTGCATACAAGTTTCTTTGATCAACTTGCTTTGGTTGCGGAACGTATTCCTGCAACTGACTGGGTTGATGTATTCTCTGTTCTGTGGCATCGTAGTGAGTATCAGACAAAACTCTTTAAGAAGATGCTTGGAACTTTGGCAAAGTTCAACTATGCTCAATATGTTTACCTTCCTGCACAGTCAATGTTGCATGATGGTATAAATGAGAATACTGTAATGAGCGTACAGTGCTTGAACGAATTGTTCCTTGCTTCACCTCGTTACTTCACTGATGCATACCTCCGTTCTGGAGACACATACACAAAGGTTGCAAACTTGACAAAGAGTGAGGTTTGTGCCGTTTGTGCTGAGATCATCGTAAAAATCGGTGACGAGTATTTGGAAAACACCAGCCGCTATAGCTTCATCAACATTAACGACCCAAGAGTACAAGCTGAATTGTCAAAGGGTCGTGAAAAGAAGGAGGTTAGCAATCCTGTTACTGGAAAGACTGATGTGAGCTATGAGACATCAATCGGAGTCCTCAAAGAAAATGATATGCTGGACTTCCCTGGAGCTCGTTCACGTAAGAAGGAGTTGTTGGACACATTGAATGAGGATGCTATTCTTATAAATGTGTTGCTTCGTGGTAAGGTCGCGTACCTGTTTAATATGTATAATGAGTCAATGCTCATCAATATATTGCTTTTTTGTCATCATGCAGCACAGAATGACGTGACCGACATCCCTCTTTTGCTCAATGACTGGATTATGAACTACGTTGGCGATACAATGGAGAAGCGTCGGAAGACATTGGAATTGACCGGCGGCATTTCTCCTCTCTTCTACATTGGCACAAAGTTCAACATAGATATGCAGAAGAAGACTGAGGATATAGAGAACCGAATCAATGCCCTCAATGGTCGTTGGCAGCAGCGTTTTGAGAAGGTGCTTTATCACCAGTGTTTCAATGCTGATGGTAGTTTGGATGCACAGAAGGTAAAGATTTTCCTTAACTGGACTCGAACAGGTGAATGCTTCAGCAATAGCTATATACTTCGAGACTTCAAGTTCTCAGGCCCTCTGGCAAGCAAATTGTACGAAGATGAGAATACTCCAAATCGCACAATGACTATCCCACAGGAGCACTATGAGAATTTGCGCGAGACATTTATTCATAACGATGCAGTGAAGAGATTCTTCTCTTTCCCTGAGCTTTCATGGGATGTTTGTGCTTCCGTTGATAACGACGGTGCTCAGTATATCATTTCTCAGCTGGCAAAGGTTGCTTCATGTATGGGAAAGACTCGTGATGAGCAGTTCAAGCGTCTGTTGCAGGTATCTTCAAGCAAGATCAAGAGCGTGATGGAAGGTTACTTTGTATCTACTGATCTTGACCAGTTGCTTCAGGCTAACATTCGCAAGGCAAGAGCTATTTCTCGTGAGATGGCATTCACATGCAACTCTGATAATTACTATTTCGGTCATTTGCTTCAGGCTTTGCAGTTAACAGAATCAGTATGCTATCGTGAAGTTCATTCTGTAATGCAAGGACCAGAAATCAATAGCAAAGTAAATGATTTTAAAGACTACGAGATTATTCGCAACCACTGCAAGAATTTTGGTTACCCAATTGAAGAAGCAAAAACTACAGATGATAAGTGGCTTTGCTTGATAAATTCATTTGCATTCATTTCAAGAGAAGAGGCTGAGGAGTATCTTATCAGAAAGAAGGTTGATGTCAACAAGCTCTTTGATGGCTCATTCAAGCGCAAGCTTAATTCGTGCATTATCGGTGATGCCATATTTGACAAGTGGTGTTCTCGAATCAAGTCTGTGGACTTCCTTAATGAGTTCTCTAATGAAGATAGTTTCGATACCAATATTATGACGATGTTGGTTGAAGAACTTATTCTTACAGCAAACTCATTGAATCTTCGTGATATTATGGCAGAGGCAATTGCTGAGTATGTAAATGTGGTAAACATTCATACTGCGAATGAAACATTGTTGGCTGATTTGCTTGCAAGCATCATCAATGACTTTGTCATGGACTTTGGCTTTAAGTATCTAAGCGATGAAGAGAAGAATAAAGCAAAGGGCGTATGTGAGAAGAGTAACATTCCAGCATTTAAGTACATCTGCAAGAAGACACCTGAGACTCTTGAAGAGGAAGAGTTGACTGCAATGTTCAACGAAATGTTTGAGAATCCTCAGGCATTGCTTCCTTCTTTCGATGACAACTATAACAAGTGGATTGAATACATGTTCGTGTCGTTCGTTGCACATCTTGACATACCAGAGTATGATCACGATGCAAACGAAGCACTTGCTAAGATTCTGGAACATATTAACGAAGCTTAATCCAAAGCGATAGATGAAAAAAATATTTTTTGGTAAAAAATTCAAGAATGGTACTCCATTTTGGCAGCCATGGAGCTTAATGGGATGCTTAGGCAGACTCTTAGGCTTCTTGCTGTTGCTGTTTGGTCTGCTACTTTTATTGAGTCTCTTTAGAGGCTGCAATAACGAGTCTGGCTCTAACGGAGGAACTGACAGACCTATAGCTCAGGTCTCTGACCCTGATTGGAACCAACCGATTGAGGGTGGAGAAGAAGTAGGTTTGCCAACTCCTGAAGAAAATGTACTTCCACCTTTTCAGGAATCGGAGCCAATTCCGAATCCTGAAAATGGAGGTGCAACCGAAATCTATCCAAATCTGCTGTATGTGATTTTTGATTCAGATGCAAATGATGAGACTTTCAAAACTTTCGCTAAGAAGTTCACTTCTCTATATGCTGCACCTGAACATCAGATTGAATACTACAATACAAGTTCAAAAACAGCAGTCTTGAGTGTGCCAGAAGAACGACGCGAGGCTATTTGCGACAAGTTGCCACAGCAGATTTCCGAGATAGATTTCTATGTAGTACCAGTTGAGGTTATGACACAATATGCAGAGGTCAAACCCAATGATCCTGCTTTTAATGATGCTAATAAGTCCTGGTATTTCAAGCCTATACAGATGTATGAAGCATGGGGTATAACACAAGGATCATCAGACATCATTGTCGGCATCGTTGACAGCTATATGGATTTGAATCATCCAGAATTGGCTGGTACTCGTGCTATTTATCCTTTCTCTGTCACTAAAGGAAATGCTAATGTAGCTCCTCCTCGTGGAATTGACAAGGGTATGGCTGGTCATGGTACATTGGTAACATCTGTAGCCGTTGGCAATGCTAACAACAACGCAGGTTCATCAGGTATTGCTCCAAGATGCAGGTTTATCCCTGTTAGTATCGGTGATGCTCTTAATACTGTTACCATGGTGGAAGGCATACTATATTGCATGTATCACGGAGCTTCGGTTGTCAATATCTCATGCGGAGCTCAATTCCCACCAGAGATTACAAGAATGCCTCTTGAAAAGCAGATAGAATTTTCTGAGCAATATGGCAGGCGACAAGAGGCCATGTGGAGTTATGTGTTCAAACTTGCAGACAAGCGCAATGTAACCATTGTTTGGGCTGCTGGTAACGATAACTGCTTTGGTGCAATGGACACATCAAAACGAAATGCAAATACTATTCGAGTATCTGCTGTTGATCGCAATCTTAAAAGAGCCGAGTTTAGTAACTTTGGTAACTTTAGCAACAGAGGTATTTATGAATCAACGATTTCTGCTCCTGGCGTAGATATTTGGGGAGCCTTGCCAAACAACTCATACGATGCATGGCCTGGTACAAGCTTCTCTGCTCCAATTATTACAGGAGTCGTTGCGCTCTTGAAGAGTGAAAATAAAGATTTAACAACAAAGCAAATAATTAAAATCCTACAAAGCACAGGAAAACCTGTAAATGGCTCACCAGAAATTGGCAATCTAGTACAAGTAAAGGATGCTTTAGTTAAAGCAAAACAAACAGTATCATCTGCTGCTACAGATGAATCAAGAAGATAATTATAAAAAATAACAGATATGGCTAAAAAACAACAAGCAGGTAGAATTACCATCGCCAACATTATCGCGATTGTCGGTATTGTTTTACTTTTGGTGTTCTCATTTTTGGGTCGCTCATATATGAGTGGCGGCGAATTAGGTTTTGACATCGTTATTGCAGTAGCAATTACTGGCTTTACTGCATTCTTACTTTGGTTCCTTATTAAAGCAAAAGGAGCTGAAAACAACATTGACAAGTGGAAGAAGGCAGAATTGGCAGCTCTTGTTATTTATATTGTATTTGCTATCCCTGCATCCTTGTTCGGAGGTATTATGCATTTCTTTGTGGTTAATGACCAAAAGAATGAGATTAAGAAATATGCAGAGGCAGATCTCAATATCATCGACCAAATGTTTTCAGAATACAAGAATTTTGAAACTGAGGCTTTGGCTATTACAGGAACTGGTCTTTCTAATGCTAAGGGTACAGGTCAACTCTGTGATGAAACCTTGAACAGTTTCATGCAGGAACGCTCAATCTCTACACGTGAGAGTGCAAAGAACTACGAGCAGATTCAGCGTAACAAATTGATCGGTGAAGGATTTGATTCTTACTACAAGTCATTCCGTAATGCTCGTAATGAGATTGAAGCAGCTGTTAGTAGCTGGAGTGTAATGCAGATTCCTTATAAAGCCAAGCAGATTGAAGAGTTAGCAACTTCTGCAAGCAAATACCTTACAAACTTATCTAACGAAGCAAAATTGCCAGTCATTGAGAACTCAGGTTCAAGATTTACTATTACAGGTTATCAGACCAAAGATTTCTCTGTTGATACGGAGAACTTTATGTTCAAGAAAAAGTTAGTTGACGCATCAGGTTTTAGCATTACAGCTTTGATAGTAGTTCTTCTGATTCATCTTCTGATTTTGTTCAACTACATCGTTGCTTACCGCACAGACAAAATCGCTGTTGGAAAGTATTCTCAGAGTGATGGTGGTCGAGTTCTTTAACGAATAAAATGAAATCTATATATGGCACTTACTGATTTACAACGTAAAAAACTTATAGAGGGGATAAACTCCATCTCTATTAACTCTATTATAAAATATATACAAATAGGTGATATAACATTGGATGATGTTCCCCACATCTCTGCTGAAAGAAAACAATATATTATTGACCAATTGAATAGCATGCCTAATCCCGTAGAACAACAGGAGTGGCAGGCTATTGAGATGATGCTTATCCAGCCTTCTACAGAACTCGTTCAGAAACTTTCTTCTTACATTGCTCGTTGGGATGCCGGTCGACCTGCAGGCAACCATGTAGAGTTGGCAAAGCAAAAACTCCCAGAGATTGAATCTCAAATCAAGTTAGAAGCTGAGAGAGCTGAGCAAGCAGAATGGGATGCCGTTGATCCTTTCTCTACAACAGATTTGTGGGGCTATTTGTCGAAATATCCAAATACAATTCACAAGTCTGAGATAGACGATAGTCTCTGGGGTTTGGTTAATCAAGAGAGCGTTCAGGATATTCAGAATTATATTACAATGCTTCCTCAGGGCATTCATGTTCGTGAGGCACAACTTATTCTTAACGCTATTGTTGAGTGGAACAATGTTAAACTTACTAATGACATATTCTGCGTTAATGATTATATTCGTAACAATCCGAATACTCCATTCAAGAATCAGGCTCAGGTACAGTTGATGGGCTTGAAACAGCAGGAGATTGGTATGATGCGTACCAATCCTAATAGCTATGAGGTTAATCGTCTTCTTCGTCTCATCAATGATGGTATTTTCTCTGACCATGAGCTGATTAATGCAAAGGTTATGACAGAAACTGTACTTGAGACATTGCGTAACCACGATATTAATGCTGACCTTCCTGACATTCGTCAAGCTATTGAGAACTCAAGAGCGGAATGTAAGGATGGTTATACAGACGTATTCTTCTTTGGAGTTCCTTCTACAGGTAAGACCTGTGTATTGATGGGTATGTCACGCTCTAATTCTTTGCACATCAATCTTGCTTCTGGAGGTGGTGACTATGCAGCAGCTCTTCAGCAATATACTGATGTTGGTGTAACAGTTCCTCGTACTCCTGGTACATTTGTTACAACATTGGAGGCTACTATCAGTTCTGTGTCAGACCAAGGCGGTGCTGTACATAAGATCAATCTCGTCGAGATGTCTGGTGAGGAGTTTGCTTTTGACATCGCTAATAACCCTGACAGGATTTTCACTTTCGAGCAAATGGGTAGCGGTGCAACTCAGTTGTTGAAAAATGACAACCGTAAGGTGTTCTTCTTGATTATTGACCCAACTGCAAATGTTGTTCGCATCAACCGTGAAATCGTTGTACAGGATGGCTTTGATGAAGATACTGGCGAGCCAATTACTCATACAGACCTTCAGTACTGCGTAGTAAATCAGCGTACTCTTATTCAGAAGATGGTTGACTTGTTCACTGATCCAGGTAATGCAGAAATCATGAAGAAGGTGGATTCTATCCATATCATCATGACTAAGTCTGATACATTGGGTAATCCTGTTGAGCGTGAAGAGAAGGCTCTGAATATCTTCCAGCAGAAATTCAGTGGCGATATTTTGAAACCATTGATTGACCTTTGCGAAGAATACAATATCAACTCTCGAACAAACTTCCACCCAAATCTATATACATTCAGTTTGGGAACATTCTATGTTGGAGGTTTGTATGAATATGAACAGACCGACTCAGACAGGCTTGTAGTTGCTATCAAGAATTCAACACAGAGTGTTAAGAAAAAGTCTTGGTGGGACCGTTTAAAAGAGACTGTTAATTAAAAACTGAAGAGAAATGGCAAATATAAATCAAATATCATTAAAGGTTTGCGGAAATCCTGATGCAAATGGTGGATTTCAGCCTATGGTAATCTTTAATTCTCCTTCAATAGAGATTAAAGATAATTTTTATACAGGTTTTGACGCAAACTCCTATTTCTTCACTATAAAGATAGAGAAGAATCAAGTTGTATATAAACTTATCAAAAATAATGTTAGTAGCCTTGGTGCAAGTCGCCAGGGAAGCTTGGTTATAGGTATAGCTATTCCAAAGGGATATAAGCTTGATGCAGGTATTTCTCCTTATACCGTACTTATTGAGTTGAAGAATAGATTCCTTGCACTTTGTATGACTTGTAAGGATCCGGCTACCGAAAAGTATGAGTTTAATAGCAATCGAGTTTCACCAAACATCTTAGACGACATAGCAAGTTCATATTCACTTGTACCTGTTCAAGCACCATATCGAACAATGTCAACCGGGGCTCCGATTGCCTATGTAACTATAACTGAGGATAAAATTGAACAATTGATGAAAGATGTTCATTATCCTGCTTTTGTAAAATACAGTGAAATTGTAGTTGCCAACTCTGTTGGAAGCACAAGCTATGCTCCGATTTCGAACCTGCCAATTCCTCGTATGGTGGAGTATTCAATCTATGACGATGGAGTGCTCCAGCCAATTGTCGTTTCTGATCCTAAGAAACTTCTTACTGTAAAAGGAAAAGGAGACCCAAAGTACTATGAAAATGATACTTTGATGTTTACTCTTGAGGAGTTGTTGAAAGGCGAAAAAGTACCTAATGTTACTCTTGATCGAGCTAATGAGATTATCAATGTTAGCTCAAAAGCTCTTGTAAAACCGATAACACGTAAGATTAATGTTGTATTTGTCCCAGAGGAATCCGAAACATATTTCTTTACAAAGACAAATGAATGGGGACTTTATTATGACAATCAACAGATTCGTCTTGCAAATGATCTGTCCTTTGTGCTGACAGGAGAAGAAATAAAGATCCTTAACAATATTCAGAACTTTAGAATTCGGCAGTCTCGCAAGGATAAATATGAAGCAAAAGTTTCATCTGTTTCCTCTAACGAAATTCGTATTTCAGCAGAAAAAATACGCCGTACTGTTGGCCCTATCGGAGGTGGAGGTAGAATTGGTGGTGGTCTTGTCGAAACACCTAGTATTAACGCTTATGAAGTATTGCTAACATTAGATCAAGCTTATAAGCGTAGTCGTTGTAGCGTGCAATTCTTCAACTCAGAAGGAGTATTATTGCAGAGCACTACAGCTTTGTTTGCTAGAGGTAATGATGGAAATCATATAGCTAGAGTATATGTACCAAAATCATGGTCGGGATGTAATGTTCAAGTACGTTTAAAATACAAGAATGAGTATTGGTATTCAAATAATTATCTTGGCAGAGACATTAATGGTGTTATAGAACTTCGTGACAAGGATTTTTCCCGTAAGTCTATCGGCTTCTATAGCAAACATTCAAGAGAAATTGTTCTATCGACTATTTTCCTTCTGGGCTTATTGTTAGGTGCAGCAGGAATGTATTTCGGAAAGGACTTTTTAGGTTCTAAAGATACTAATAATGCCGAAACAGACACAATAAGTTGCACAGAATGTGGTAAAATATGTGCTGATCAAGAAGAATTGATACATCACATGTCTGAGGCACATCCAGATAATGGAGATACCGCAGTTGATACTGACAACAAAAGGCCATTAACTTGTCCTGATTGTGGAGATGGTCCTTTCAATCAGGCAGAATTAAATGCTCATAAATCGACGTGTCCTAAAAAGGTTGAATGTAGCGAATGTGGTGAACGCTTTGCTTCTGACAGCGAATTGAGAACTCATAAGGAAACATATCATAATGCAGTAGTTGCCTCTTCATTCAAGTGCGATAAGTGTAATCTTGAATTTACTTCTGCAAAAAGCCTTAGAGCGCACAAGAACAAAGACCATGGTCCTAAAGTGTGCAATTATTGTGGTAATACTTTTGATGACCAAACAGCGTTAAAGACTCATATGCAAGCAAAGCATCATTTTGAATGCACAGAATGTGGTCCTAATGTATATTTCGCAACACAAGCTGAGCTTACTAAGCATAAGAGAGGAAAGCGCAGGGACGGTAAACTTCATTCAACAAGATAAGCATCATGAAAATAGTTAAGTTACTTTTAGTTTTCGTCATCATATTGGGTGGCGTTGTCGGAGCATTCTATCTTATTGGCGGAGGAGGTGGTACAGGTTTGGAAGAACCATCTGATGACACATACCAGACATATCGTACACAGTTTGAAAATGACTGGAAGGACAAAGGCGATTGGTCAGACAGTTTGTTTAGTGCTCATTGCGACATGGTAAAACAACTTAGTTTGGAGTACAATGTTGCTCCATTGAAGGATTTAAACACTACTACTGCTGTTGAGGTTGTTTTTGACAAAATCTTCAAGGAGTGGGAATCTGCATCATGCAGAAAAGCTACAATTGAGCACTACATTAAGGCCTTAGTGAAAATCCAATCAGAGGACGAAAGCGCTAAGTCTAATCCTAATGTTCAGAAGATCAACTCGGTTAATGAAACTTACAAGAAAGCCTACGCGCTTGCGCATAAGGGCATAGGATTAACTCCTGGTTTTGATGGAACTTCATGGAGATCGTTTTCTAGTTACAGCAACTCTATGTTGTCGGAAAAGAGCTCGATGCAGAATGATGCGAATTACAAACAGTATCTTGCAAACATCAAGGACATAAAGGATGGTTTGAATGCGATCCCTTCTAAACTTGATAATGCAAGGACTCGTTTCTACAACAATCTTGCAAGTGACATCGTAAAACACTATCGTAATATTGAGCAATCTTCACGTACAAGAAGCCAGTTGAATGAATTACGCGATGCTCGTAATAAGTTCAACAATGAGGCCCCTTCATCAAATAAATATTTAAATATTTTTTGCAATTCATTTGCAGATGACGTAGATAGGAATGAATCTAATGAAAACAACTAAGATTCTTAAATCATTACTTGTACTTTTTCTGTGTCTTGCTGTTACTTCAGCAAGTGCACAGAAGGAGTCTTGGGAAGAACTTGTTAATAGTAATCGGCAGATAGAGAAAGAAATACAAGCTCTACTTGCTGATACAACAGCTTTGCATCAAGCTATTATTAAGTTTGGAGCAGAGCAGTCGCGCCTTTATGCTCAGATTGACTCCATTGCCAATATATGTAACGAACTAAAAGGTGATGTTGATAACAAAAAAGTGGCTTCTGTTCAGCAAAAGGTTGACTCCTTAAATTGTGTTGTAGAGAAACTGCAAGCTCGCAAGAAGGAATTGGCAGCATTGCGTCAGCAAAAAGAATCTTCGTTAGCAAGTCTGAAAAGTAACATTTCTGGTATGGGCGCATATTCTGCCATTAAAGATGAACAGATGTATGCTCAATACAAGGAGGTGCTAACAAAACCTTATTCTGAAATTACGATAACAGTTCTCGATGAGATAGAATCTAAGATGAGATCATTCACAAAGTTGCCAGACTTTGCAGAGTTCAATGTGCGATTAAACGCATGTAAAAATAATAAGAAGTTATTTGACTTAGCCCAGAGTCTTTTGACGGAAAAGCTTAATAGTGACAAAATAGATAAAACTCGTGATAAACTCTATGAGCTACTCGACATAAAGAAGGATGATTTTCGTAAGGGCATAGTAAAACTCTCAGAAACTCAGTTTTCTGAGATTGATACGCTTGACATCAAACTTTCTCGATATGGTGCAGGAATAGTAGTATTACAAAATATTGTAAAAGCCGTAAATGAAAGCAATGTTCGCGAACAATACCATGGCAATAAGGCTGCTTGTATTGATGCCATGCGTTCTATTGTCATTTCCGAAGCACCTGAAGCTATTGAGAATAGACAGCGTTACTTCGATATGATTCCAACTCTTAAAGAGCTTTGCCAGAAGTATTGGAATGAATTACAAGCCGATCCTTTTACAGCACCTACTGAAACAGAAACATTAATCATGCAATTGAAAAGCGAATAGATATGAAAACAAAAAATATATTACTCGTTATGCTACTCGCCTTCAGTTGCAATGAAACTTTTGCTCAGTTAGATACAGATTATGAGGCGTTGTACAAAAAGGAACTTGCACGTCAGGATTCCTTAAATGACGTTTTGCAAGATTTGAAAAATCGCAAGAAGGAGTTGGTTGCAATTACAGGTACTGACAGCTCGAAGCTAACAAAGAAGTCTGACGCCAAAATTAAAGAACTGGATTCAAAAAAGGCAGAACAAACGAAACTGTTAAGTAGTCCTAACTACAAAAAGTTGCAAGAACTTCTTGATCAACAAAAACAATTAGAGTCACAGATTGCGGCTTTATCGACTGACACAACAAACTTGGTTACTCAGGTTTCTTCATTAGAAGCACAGATTGGCCAATTAAACGGCAATGTCGCAGAATTGGAGACTATAAAAAATAATGTCAGTAAGCAGCTGATTGATGAAAGCAAGGGTACATTAGAAAAGCCTTTCTCTCAGTTAAGTGTTGAAGAATTGACTGCTATTAAAACAAAATGCAGCAAATATTCAACTGACCAAAAGATTAATGCGCTGATAGCTAAAACTGACGATGTTCTTAAAAACAAACGTACTTATGATGACGCAATTCGTATTGCCAATTCAAAATTCAACAAAGGTAAATTGATAAGTATCTTAGATCGTTTGACTCGACTTCGCAATCTAAATGCTATTCAGCAAAATGAGATTAATCAGGTAAGAGGTGTGCTCTCGCACTTTGAACCGGGCATGACTGTATTCAAGGAGTTTATTCAGAAACTCAACAAGAATCGTGAAGGTGTAACAAGCTATTCAAAGGATGATCTGAATGATGACCTGCGACGAATAATGTCAAAGAACAATATAAAGGGAAGAATTGACTCTGAGATTACTCAAGTGCCATATTTGAATAAAGCTTATAAAGCTTATATCAAAGCAATAAAAGCAAATCCTATGAATCATTCTGCTATTGAAGCAGAGATTCTTGGTTACTCAAATTAACGAACTTGACATAAGAATAATATGGAAAGAAAGTCGTCAGTAAATGAAGTACATAAGGTTGTTCAGAAGGATTTTTCTGAACTGTTCAAGACCTTGTCCAAAAAACTTGGTCAAGACAATCCTTTTGCCAAAATCAGTATAGGTAATGGCTATTATCTTTGGTCAGATACTCGCTGTCAATGGTATCAAATGGTTGCTGCCAGCGATTTTGAGAGAAGTGTTGTTCAAGACGCTTTAATCCAAACCAAGAAAGATATTGCCTCGTTAATAGGAAGTAATACTGCAGAGCAACTCTTTACCATTCCTGATGATAGTTATATTTACTATAATGATGACGAAGGAGAGGTAAAAATTCTTGTTACTGGTTGGGGATTTAAGAAGCCGGTAAGAGTTAAAGGAGGTCCTGATAAAGGTGATTTGAAAAGAAATACTCCAGTTAACATATCGTTCTCATACGATGGTGAAAAGCAACCTATGTATGAGTTCGGAGTGCAGATTCCTACACAAGTCAAGAAGTTCAAGACAGATAAAACTGGTCAATATCACTTCAACAACCTTACACAAAAGGAGTTGTTGTTGAAGGACTTCGTAACAGGGAAAGACTTCCGTTTAGTTGTTGAAGAAGGACGTGAAAACTACGATTTTGACGTAACCATCTACACAACTCTACATGTAAAAGCAACAGTTGATGCTAATCCTGTAATTGGAGAGACGGTATCTGTCCAGTATTGCGGCAAAAACTACGAAGCATCAACAGATGCAAATGGTTCTGCGGTAATCCAACTCCCTTTACATGACAAAGAATTAGTAATTGCAACGTTGCGTGACCAATCGCAATCAGAGCCAATATCAGCAGGAACAAATACAATAGAATTTGTCTTTGAAACTCCTGTGGAGGAAGTGAAAACTGATATTGAAGTTTCTGTGATGGAGGACAGCAAACCTGCTATTGGCAAGTTTGTTACAATTTCCTATTCTGGCAATCAGTATACAGGAGTTACAAATGAGCGTGGCTTGTTCACACAACGTGTTGATGTGGTTGCAGGAGATACTTGTACCATTTCAGTTCCTGATTACGAGTCACAATCAAAAGTACTTCAGGAAACAGCTGTCAATGTTTTCCGTTTCGAGAAGACTACCACTCATCCTGAACCCCCTGTTGAACCTGTTAAGTTCTCACCATATATCCGGATCGAAGGGGACAATGGTTTCATTGGCAACAAATATCCTATATCTGTCGAATATAATGGAGTAACAAAGGAGTATATCTCTGATGAAAATGGTATTGTACAACTTCCAGAAATGGAAGAGGGTAAGACCATGAAGGTTACTGACGGACTCAATCCGACCAACTCAGCAGAGTATGAACTGAAATCTGGGCAACCAGAATATGTTTTCCATGTGCCATACGAGCCAAAGGAAGAAGATGTTAAAATAAAGGTGATGCTTCGTGATGCAGACGGTAAGCCTATCAGATGCGACCGAGTTCGCTTCTTACAGGAAGGAACTAATGATGTCCTTGCTACTCTTGATGAGAACGGTGACACGTATTTAGGGGCAGATACTTTCAAAGTGGGCAAGCCTATCTCTGTCTCTATTCAAGGTGGAGCAAAGACATACGATTCATTTACTTTCACCCTTGACAAGAACGAGAACGAATATCTTTTGCAAGAAAAGAATACCACTTCATGGTTGAATATACTCCTGCAAATACTTCTCGTTTTGGCTTCTATTGCTGCCGTATACTATCTATGGCATGTATTATCAGCAATCTTTGCAGGAACATTTGTAGGCATATATCAATAACAAAAACTCGAAAAGTATGGAAATCTATTATGATTTGTTTGTAATATATGCGATGAGCTTGCTCACTTTCGCTTTATATGGATGGGATAAACATTTGGCTGTCTATCAAAAAACTCGCATCCCTGAGTTTATCCTGTTGCTGTTCTCATTCCTGGGTGGCGCATTTGGGGCATTATGTGCAATGATACTTTTCAAACACAAGACTTTGCATAAGATGTTTCTTATTTGTGTTCCAGTCTTTCTGTTTCTTCAGTTAGCGATGGATGTATTGTACCGAGTATTCATTTTGCAATTATAAATGAGCTATGAAGTCATTGAAAACTATTCTTGGATTGATATATCCAATATTGATCATATTGTTGCTATTGAATAATTGCAATGGTTGTAGTAGAGAGCAATCTACGGTAACTCCACCACCTACGCCATTAATTGATTCAATTGCTGCACCGACTCCAGAAGATGAAGTTGAAATAGATTCAACTGCAACTGAAGTTGTGAGACAGGCTGAGTCTATCGGTTCTACTGGTGCTCTAAAAGTTACATTGCTTTGGAACTTTCATGCTGATATTGATTTGCACGTGAAGCAGCCTAATGGTAAGGTGATTTACTACAAAGATAAACAGGACTTATCAACAGGAGGTTACCTTGACGTAGATAATCGTGAAGGCGGCAATGGTGCTGCAGAAAACATATACTGGAATGAGCCACCAAGGGGACAGTATATTGTAGCACTTAACTATTACGGAAAGTCTCAATCTGGTAAATCCGAATCAGGAACATGTACAGTTGTTGTATTCCAAGAAGGTAAAGAACCTGTAGCATACAACGTGAACATGGCAACATTGAATGAGTTAAAAAATATCGTCTTAATAAATATAGAATAACATATGAAAACTTGCCCAAAATGTGGAAAGGTAATCCAAAATGACAACGTAAGATTCTGCAAAGAATGCGGAACCGACTTGTACGGAAAGAATGATGGCGGCATCTGGTTGGGAGATCCTACAAAAGATCCAGCTTCATCAACTCCGAAATCCTCAAAGAGTGAAACTCCTATTGCAAAAATCGGAGTAATTGCAGTTGCTATCGTTGCTCTGTTCTTAATTCTTTTCTTTGCTTTCTCTGGTAGTGATGAAGAAATTGAGGCTACAGCCACAAAGACTGAGGTCGTAGAGAAACCACAGGAAACTCAAAGTCCTGCAAGAACTACGGAGTCTGCAAGAAGAGAGACTCAGAGAGAGCAAACACAAACACCAGCAACCGAAACAGTTGTTGAGCAACAGCCTGTAGCAACTCAACCTGCTGCTGAAACTGAGAAGACAGAAGATTCTCAGAAGAAGAAGTTGAGTGCTGCTTTAGCCAAAGGTGATTATAAGCAAGTACAGGTTCTTGCTAACGAAGGCTATGCTCCAGCTTATGTGCCATTGGCAAAGTATTATTTGAATAACAATGAGTATGATGATGCTGACCGCTACGCAAAAAAGGCAAAAGCTGCTGGTCAAAGCGGAGCACGGGCAATCATTACAACTCTTGATAATCTTGGTTATTACGATTAAAAATCTTTTATACTTATGAAATATCTACTTTCTCTTTTGCTCATGATGGTTGTTACCATCAGCGCAAACGCACAGGATGCGTCTTTCTACCAGAAATACGCAGAAAAGGGTGATAAAGAGGCCATGTATAACTTGGCACAGTGCTACATTAACGGTAATGGCGGCGTTGCTCAGGACTACAATCTTGCAACAACATGGTTAACAAAAGCTGTAAAAAAGAATTATGCACCTGCCCAAAAAGACCTTGGCTTATGCTATTTGTATGGTGTTGGCGTTTTAAAAGATTACCAGCAAGCGTGGACATTGTTAAACAAAGCGCATAAACAAAAAAATGCTAGTGCTACTTATTATATAAGCCAAATGTATAAAAGTGGTATTCATGTTAGTGCTGATAAGGCCATGTATCTAAAATTCTTGAAGGAAGCAGCAGGTAATGGTGACGATGACGCTATGTTGGAATTGGGTCTATTGTATTTGCATGGTAGTGAAGATTACAATATAGATCAAAATGCAACATTAGGCGTTGAATCAATACAGGCAGCCGCAAAGCAAAATAACGCAGAAGCAATTCTAGAACTTGGTTTTGCATATAGAGAAGGAATGGGTGGATTAAAAGAAGATTTTCAAAAATCCACAGAACTCATTACTCAAGCTGCTCAATTAGGCAATACTAGAGCTTTGAGTGAAGCTGGTATGATTTATCTTAATGGCTATGGTGCAGAGCGCGATTTTTCTCAAGCATATAAATATTTGTCTGTTGCTGCAGAACGCGAGGTGCCAAATGCAATGAAAATGCTTGGAGATATGTATTATTATGGCTTAGGCATGGATATTGACAATAATTCAGCTTTCCAATGGTATCAAAAAGCAGTAAATGCTGGTTATGGAAATGCATATGCACAATTAGCAAATATGTATTTGTATGGCTTAGGTGTGACTGAAGATGAGCCAAAAGCTTTTCAGCTTTTCAAAGAAGCTGCAGATGCAGGCTATTCTTCTGCGCAATCTGGTTTAGCAATGTGTTATGAAAATGGATATGGTGTTACCAAAAGTCTCTCTAATGCTGTCTCATATTACAAGCAAGCTGCAGAACAAGGAAACAACTATTCTATGCATCGTCTATACTTTATCCTGAAAGAAGGTGGAGACGGTGTAAGCAAAGATACACAAGAAGCAATTCAATATTTGCGTCAAGCAGCAGATAATGATTATGACAATGCATTATATTCGTTAGGATATGAGTATTTGGTAGGCGAAATTCTTCATCAGGAAAATAGTAAGGCTTTGGAATATATGACTAAAGCAGCTGACAATGGATATTCTTTTGCTTGTGCAGTTTTAGGAACTTTTTATTATGATGGAGAACCATTAGTTGAAAAGGATTATAATAAAGCTTTTAAATATTTGTCTGTAGCAGTAAAGGATGCAAGTTCTATAAATGAAGGTTTATTGGCAGATGTCTATCGTAAGATAGGTGCGTGCTACCGTTTTGGAAGAGGTACGGAAGTTGACCAAAGCCTGGCTTCCTATTATACAGAGCAAGCTGCAAAATATGGAGATAAGGGATCTCTGGATGCAGTTAAGATGTTGAGAAGATAAATAATATAGTTTATGAAAAAGGGTTTATTATGCATACTTAGCTTGTTCAATGTTTGTGCCATCTCGGCACAAACATTGAGCAATGTTCAGAAACAGGTTAAGCAAGAAATCTATAATGCAATCAAGAAGGTTGGTACAAATCTTCAAGATGATGGTGGAGAAGTCATCCGATTCACATCCAGAGAAATAAACTACATAGTACAGATTAGTGCGGATGATAAAGATCCCATGTATGTAACAATAGGTGCTTATTTTAACCTTCCAGAATCATACAAAGAAGATATTGCACGTAGAGCTGCATTAAATGCCGCTGGTGGTATGCCTGTTTTTTGTGATTGCAGAGACAATGTTTTAGTGTTCGATTGTGAAATGTATTTGAAGGAGTCAAAACCATTCACATCGGTTCTTCCTTCTATGATAAAAGCAATAAAGACCTCTGTTGAAGGATTCAATGGAGAGTATGAAAAGCTCAATCAGACAAACTCTTCTACTCCTTCCTCCACCTCAAATGGTACGTTCGGAAAAGCTGACACTTATATTTTCCCACATCATTCAACAGCAAGTGATAAAAAACTCTTTGTTTCTAAAGTATATTGGGAGGGGGAAAATACTGTATTAGAGTTCATTTCCTATAATGGTGGTCAGTATCAGTGGTGCTCTATGAATAAGAATGCCTATATTATGGCAAATGGAAAGAAGTATTCACTAAAGCGTGCAGAAGGTATTGCTTATTCTCCAAGTCATACAGACTATCCAAACTATCAATCGGCTAACAATGTCTCATTGACTTTTAAGTTATATTTCCCAGAGATACCTAAGACTACAAAGACACTTGATTTCTATGAATCAAGCACTGAGGGGTGGATTGTAAACAACATAACATTAGACAACAATGGTATTCAAAATATTTCTGGTGGTGAGACGATTGTTACTTCTGATCACAAATGGCGTGCAACAGGAATCCAAATTTTACCTACTCAAACCGTAATCAAGAAAGTTGTTACTCCAACCACAAAGGGTACATATGTTAATAGTAGCCAAGATGAGTATATTCAAGATGCTGATACAGGTCGCAAATACTATCTTCAGAATTCAAGCATTGGCTTCGAAGGAAATAGAACCATCGTTCAAGACAACAAAGACCACGAGTTCTTCGAGGTTTATCCTGCATTACCATCATCGGTAAAACGAATAAACATCTCTTCAGGGAGTCAATATTACGTGGAGAATCTTCAGATTAGGTAGAAAATGGGGCACTTTATTGTGCCTTTTTTCTTTAAATCAAGGGTCTGCTGAGAATATTTATTGGGCAAGACCACCCAAATGTGAATATACAATTCAACTCGTATATTATCAACTATCAAAACCCACGGGTGTCGTAGGCTCTGGAATATGTAAGGTTGTTGTATTCCAAGAGGGTAAAGCCCCACAAACATATACAACAGAAATGTCTGAAGTAAAAGAAACAAAGAACATTCTAAAAATTAAAATACAATAATTATGAGAATATGTCCAAAATGCGGCTTCAAGATAGAGAATGATGAAGCAAAATTCTGCAAGAAATGTGGCTCTCGATTACCTGAGATTGAAAAGATAGCAGAAGGAACAATACATACATCTAACGATAATGGTGTTACATTAAATCCTCGGCAAGAATCTTTAGCATTCGTAAAAAAAACGCAAGTGAAAAACATAGAGGTTGATAAAATACCTAAGCAGCACGACATACCAGATATCAGACTGTCCCACGAAGAACATGTAACGAATAGGAATATGATGTGGGCAGTAAAGACATGTTTCAAAAAATATGCAAAGTTTGAAGGACGTGCATCACGTTCGGAATATTGGTATTTCGCACTATTCAATAATCTGATATTCTTTATTCCTGTATTATTGGCTTTTGCTATTGACCATGATGTCATAAGTCCAATATTGTGCATTGCTGCATTTATATATTTAACAGCAACGATTATCCCGGGGCTGTCTGTGTCTGTAAGAAGACTGCACGATGTTGGTAAAAGTGGCTATTTTTACTTTATATGTTGTATTCCTTATATTGGAGGATTTATTCTGCTGTATTATTTCTGCAAAGCAAGTGAAATAGGTGAAAACATATACGGAAAAACATATTAGATTAAGAATTTTGTGGAAAAAGAGGTAAACAGACATGGCATATAAGGTTAAATTCCCGGATGGACATCAATTGGTTATAAATTCCGTAAGTGACATAGCCATCGTAACCAACACAGATAGAAATTTATCTCAGTCACTTAGTCAATCCAATAAGCCACTTATAATAATATTCGAATGAGGACAAGAGTCATCATATACCTTCTCCTGTTGCTCTCTTTGTCTGTCTCCGCACAGACAAAGAGAGCTTTGATTATAGGGTTAGGAGAACAGCAGGATAAGGCTTGGAACAAAATCAATGGCGACAAGGATGTTCCGTTTGTTCAAGCGATGCTGAAAAACGCAGGATTCAAATCTGTCATGACATTGGTAAATCGACAGGCAACAAAGGTTGGCATTGTTAGGGCATTCAAGAGAATGACGGCATCATGCAAACATGACGATGTGGTATATATCCATTATTCTGGACATGGACAACAGATGACGGATGTGCATAATGACGAGAGAGACGGACTGGATGAATGTTGGATTCCGTATGATGCTTGTCGGAAAGCAAGCGCAACTTATCATGGTGAGAAACATCTGACGGACGATGAACTGAATGTGTATCTCAATGCTATCCGTAATAAAATCGGAGCGAAAGGAAAGCTATTGGTGGTAATAGACGCTTGCCATAGTGGTGATGGCACTCGTGGAGAAGATGATGAAATAGTACGAGGTGTGGAAGACACGTTGGTGGTTGACAGCGAAAAAGCTCGCGGCTTATATGAAACCTTTGAGGCGATTAAATCGTTCTTCGTTGGTGACAATGGCAAAGAAAATGTCATTAATACTAAGGCAAAACCATTGGCGGAACGATGGATTACCATCAGTGCTTGCAGAAGCGACCAAGTGAATATCGAGATGAAGAAACCTACAGTTGGTAAACTAACATACGCATTGTGGAAAGAACTGAAGAATAGTGATAAAGTAAACAACGACGAGTTTATGAGACGAATCAGAAAGTTCGTGAACCGCAATACCAGTAGCAGACCGCAACAGCCAGAAATGACAGGCGAGGACATCAATAAATACAACATAACAGACATACTGAGTAGATAGAATGGCAAAGACAATACAAATGCGTACACCGCAACAAGAGAAAGAAGCCCGACTTGTTGCTGGCATGTATGATAAGGATAGAAAAATACAGTCGGAACTGTATGCTTATTGCTCACGATACTTTTGGGCAAACTATCGTGGCGTGTTCTTCGCTGATGAGGATTCTGCCACGGAAATATTCCAAAACACATTCATTGCGATGTGGGAGAATATCGAGCGCAGGAAGATTTATGTGAGCGATGGCAGAGTGATGGGCAAGAACAACGAACCTTTGAGTAGCAGCATCCTTACCTATTTTATGGGGATTGCTCGCATCAAGTATTTGGAATGGGTAAGAGAACATCCAACCTATGCAGATCCAGAAACAGAAATGGGACGAAAGATAAAGGAAGAAGGATTTGATGCGCAGCAATACATCAATATGCTATATGATTCGGAAGACAACAAGATGCTTGACATCATTGCTGATGTCATATCACATATGTCGGAGCGGTGCTGTGAGATATTGAGCAAGTTCTACTATGAGGAGAAGGACTTGGACACAATCCTGTTGGAAATACCGACAATAGACTCAAAGAACGCTCTCAAGACGAAGAAGCACAAGTGTATGGAGTCATTGCGCACTTCGGCTCGAAACATTTATCACAACTATTTGAACTCATAAAATGGCAGATGGATATGGACAATAATAATTTTCAAGATAGAATAGACGAATACTTGCTTCATGGTGACACCATGTCGGAGGAAGACAAGGCACAGTTCCTGAAAGAGATAGAAGAGGATGCAGAGAAACGAGAACTGTATGAGTTTACGAAGAATGTTAAACAGGCGATGGTGAGCCGTGGAGAGAAGTTGAAAGCCATGACAGAGTTTCAAAAGGAAATAAAAGATGGTCGCAGAAAGTCTTGGCTTTGGATTTCAAGCATTGCTGCTATATTGGTGATAGGCTTCTTTGCTATCAATCCTCTGTTTGTAGAAAACTCCCCTACTGACAATGTGCGTGGCGATGAAAACGAAGTGTTTGATATGACGGCACCAACAGACAGTATCAGCAATGACTCTATATCAACAGATACCATATCATTGCATCATGAATAAAGCATTGCTATTATCGTTAGTTCTATTCTGTTGTAGTTTGCAGATGCAAGCGCAGACATTGACCGAGGCGGAAGTCACGGCTAAAATGAATGAAGCCTTTGCTTTGAACAATGCCAAGAAGACCGCTGAAGCCCTGAATGCTTTTCTCCTTGTCGGAAGAAATACGGAACAGCAGCGAAATGAGGTTGAACATCAAGTGTATGTATGCAGTCAGACGATGGCTTGCATGTGTTATGAAACCTTGAAACGCTATGAAGAGGCGTATCTATTGGCTAAGAAATTGATGTCAGGCGGTCTTACAGAGAAAGAAAAAAAAGATGTCGGTCATCTGTATGCCATGAACGGATATATGTATGCCACCAGTTTTATGCACAGAGACAACAGGCAATTAGCTAAGGCTCGTGCCATATTGGAGGAGATTATGCCATACGCTGATGGCAAGGTAAGAGAATATGTTTTGCCAAAGATTCCCTTGTCATGGTATTTTGAAGGGGCTGAATATCATTTGTCCCAACAGTATGACAAGGCTTTGGCGTGCTATCAGAATGCTCTAAAAGGTTTTCAAGAACAGAGAAGAGTAACGGATGAGATTTCTGTATTGAAACAGATTGCGACAATCAAAGGTTTGCTTTATGATATTGTTGGGTCTGAAGATGCATACAAAAAGGCTTTATACTTAGCAAAGCAGTATGGCAAACCGGATGTTCAGATGGAAATTCTGAAAGAACTGTGGTATATAAGAAAGACAATAGGCGATGTGCGGCAGGCTCAGACCTATTCTGCAAGTATGGATTCATTGGTTGAAGCAACTTACGACTTGCAGACAAAATACAACTATTACAACCAAAAAGGCAATGAAGCGAGAGGCTACGGTCAATACGGCATTGCGGAGCAATGGTACTTGCGCGGGAAGAATATTGCAGAGCGTGCTGATGCAAAAAACATATCAGCCAATAAACATCTGAGTTATTCCAACTTGCGAAATCTGTATGCAGCCATAGGACGGTATGACGATGCTCTGCAATATGCCAGGAAAGCAATAGAAGAATTTCAGGCACATATCCCAGTGGGTGATGCCACTTACAATATGCCTTACATGGCTTTGGCTGATATTTATCGGCTGATGGGTGACAAGGAGAACTGCTATAGGAGCCTTGATAAGATTTTTGAAACGGTTTCACGAATAGTAGATTCTAAAGAACTCTATCACTTATATACAACAAAAGGCAGATGTCATTTTGCTTTCAAAGACTACCAATCAGCCTTGAATGACTATAAGAAAGCAAATGAATTGCTTGCCACAAAATATCCACAAACGGATGGCGACAGAATATCCTTGTTGGCTCTAATAGGAGGCGTTGAGCATCAGTTGGGGAACTATGCAGAATCTGAACAGTATTATCGGAAGTATGCCGAATACACAAAGGTACTATATGGTGAGAACAGTCTGGAACATATCAATGCGCAAATATATCTTGCCAATGCAGAAGGTTTTGCTGGGAATGTAACGTATGGTTGCAATGATTATACAGCAGCGGTACTGCAATTGAAGGCTTTGATGAAACAACGCATCCCATACATGAATAGCACAGAGCGTGAAGGTTTGTGGAATCCTCTATCCTCATTGTTTACCATGATGACGCCATACGCTTTGGAGGCAAAGCAGACACAGACGGCTTTTACAAAGAATTGCTATGACGCTCTTGTTATGTCGAAGTCTTTTCTCTTGGAATCGGAACGCTCCATGTATGATGTCATTAAGAGGATGGGTACGCCTGAGGACATGCACGACTATACTACATTGGCAAGTATGAAAAATCAGGTGAAGGCTTGGGAAAAAGACTATAATGCAAATGCTGACAGCATCCTAAGTGTGTCAAGAAAAGCAAGCCGTTTGGAAAATCTGTTGATGAATAGATGCAAAGGATATAGTGAGGGCACAGACTTCATGGATGTGGATTATGATGCGGTGAAGCACGCTTTGGGACAAAACGAAGTGTTGATAGACTTTACCGACTATATTTCACAAACTCAAGGAAGAAAGTATGCAGCTTATATTATAAATAAGGTGCAAGACTATCCGCTGCTAAAAGCTTTGTTTGCTGAAAGGCAGATTGATTCTCTTGGCATCGTGAGACCAGATATGTACTATAGTGAAGATTATTCAGAAGATGTACTGAAATTGTTATGGGAGCCATTGAAAGAGAATGTATCAGCAGGTGCTACCATATACTATGTTCCTTCACAGCTACTGTTCCAGATTTCATTGGAATCTTTATCATTGCCTGACGGTTCACTCTTAGGTAGCCATTATCATTTCGTCAGATTATCTTCTGCCCGTGAATTGGTGAAGATGAAATCAAAGAGTAATAGTAACAAGGCTAATACTGCGGTATTATATGGCGGTTTGCAATATGACTTGGAGACAACAGCAATGGCAGAAGAGTCCAAGAAATATGATTTGTCGAATTTGCTTGCCTTGCGTGGTGAAATTGCTCGAGGTGATTCCGTATTTCATAATCTACAAGGAACAAAAGAAGAAATCTTGAAGATAGAAGACTTGTTGAAAAGAAATAAATGGCAAGTCTCTTCGTATATGGGCAAAAACGGCACAGAAGAGTCTTTCCTAAATATGCACGGCAAATCGCCAAAATTGCTTCATCTTGCCACTCATGGATTTTACTACACTCCAAATAGAGCGGAGAATGTAGATTATCTCAAAGGCTATACAGATGCTATGTCTCTTTCAGGACTTGTTCTGTCTGGTGGTAATGCTGCTTGGTTAGGCAAACAATTACCAAAAGGCGTGCTTGGTGGTATATTAACAGCTAATGATATTGCACGTTTGGATTTGAGCAATACGGATATGGTGGTGTTGTCTGCATGTCAGACGGGACAAGGCAAGGCTACATCTGAAGGATTATATGGATTGCAACGTGCTTTTAAAAAAGCAGGAGTTGGGACAATCGTCATGTCTTTATGGAGTGTGAGCGATAAAACAACTTCTGAGTTTATGACCACATTCTATGAACGGCTTACCGACAAGAAAAATGCGTGGAACAAGCGCAAAGCTTTTGAGAAAGCCAAGGAAATTATCAGAAAGAAGTACCCTGATCCTTTCCATTGGGCTGCGTTTGTGATGTTGGATTGAGAATTTGTTAAATTGAAAATCAAAAACTAATGAGAAGAAAATATATAATTCTACTTATTTTATGCTTTTCCGTTTGCTCAATAAAGGGACAAATAAAAAAGAACAAAGTGGATTCTGTCTTTAATCAATATAAAGTAGAACTGCCACAAACAAGTACTGCATATAAGTTTTTTAAGGATAGCTTAGGTAACACAAATATAGATTCTAAGGAAAAATTCTATTCATTTTTGTGGAAAAACAGAATAGTGCCAATATTTGGTGTTATTGACGATTATAGTTGTAAAATTATAGGGGACTTGATTCTCTTGTACTACAAAGAAAATCAACAGAGGAAGATAAGCATAATTATAAATTCTATAGGTGGAAGTTTAGTGTCCACATTGGGTATTTATGATTTAATCTATATGATTGGGGATGATTGTGAAATTTCAACATATGCTTATGGTATGGCGGCATCTTCTGCTGCTATACTATTGATGGCAGGAAATAAAGATAAAAGGATAGCGGATCCATGCGCAAGAATTTTAATACATAGTCCTCGATTAGGTGAACATAAAGAAATCAAGGAAAGTGAAGACACAATAGATATAAATAAGGAATTGACTTCATTGAAAAAGGAAGTTTATCAGATAATTGGAGAACGAACAGGTCATACTATTGGTGAGACAAAAAATTATTGTGAAAGGGAAACTTGGTTTGCAGCCAAAGAAGCTTTGGATTTTGGAATAATAAACCAAATATGTACTTGGGCTGAATATTCGAAATCATTTGTCCCATAATAATTAATTTAGTAAGAGGTTACTAATCAGCTAATAGATTCATAAATAGTCAAACAAAACTATTATGAATATGAAGCAGGAAGAAATTGTAAGCGAAATTCGCAAAATGTGTGGTCAAACGCTACCGATGCCTTCTTTAGGTTGGCATTTCAAGTACAACGGACAAGTGTACTTCTATGTAGCAGGTAAGGATAAAAGCATGATACGCTTCTGCATTCCCTTTGTTGCTGGATTTTCATTACAGAATAAGAAACAATTGAAAGAGGCGGTGAACGAAACTAACAGAAATGTTAAATTCATCAAGGCTCTGCTTTCGGAGAAAGATGAGGGCAAAGTCTCTTTGGACTATGACCACAAGATTACAGATAAGGAATCGGCCAAGGACATTGTGCCACATATCATAAAAACTTTGGATTTTGCAGTAAGATACTTGGAGGATAAAGTGAAATGTAGAAACTATGAAGGTGAGACTATTTGAATGTTTCAAGGTTTTATTTGGTCTGAAAAGACCAGAACTCGATAAAAAAGATGATATTTACGAGCAATTTCATCAAACAATAAAAGCTCTGTCCCAAAGGCTTACAGTTATGAAACATATAGAAAAGAACATTTGCGAGGATTTTGCATTGTCTAATGGAGGATGGTTTGCAAGGGCTGTTGCTTTGGAAATCCAAAAAGATTTACATAATACAGGCAAAGGGTATCTTAACTTGCATTTGTTGCATCCTCATTGTATGTGTGATGTATCAGTAACCCTTATTTATGGGGATAAAGGTAGAGTGCTTGCATTTCTTAATGATAATGAAAGCATAAGTAATTTGATAGATAAGGTAAAAATACTTGATGAAAAATTAAGACATTGGGATGAATAGTAGTTTTCTGCTGATTTAGAGGTTGCGCCCGACACGGATAAGGGTTTTTATCATGGGATTATTCGATTTTTTCAAAAATAGAGGTAAAGTTACACAAAATGGGCTCACTCTTGAAGAATGTATTGTAAAGATGTTTGCTTCGTCAGGAATCAAACCCAATCGAGATGAAAATAAGTTTGCAACAGAAGTAGAAGGCAAACATTGTGTATTCAATGTAGCATTAACCAGTATAGACGGAAATAGACTGCTTGTGTATGTTCCTTTCCCTATACCTGTAGATGCTAACGTAGCATTTGCTGCTAACTATGAAGTTAAAAGAATAAGCAAGTGTTCTACAGATGAACTTCCAGGAACAAATATTTATCTGACAGAAAAAGACGAAGGGTACAAAATCGCAGCTGCTACGGTAAAGAATTTTGATGTGTTGTCTGAGAACACCCCAAATGAAATCCAAGAGACAATGATTCACACAGTTGATGTTGTTGACGATAAGAATTTTGCATCTTTAGCTGCTGCCATATTTGGATATAAGTCATACGAGGACGTTAAGATAAATATGCAAGCCAAATCAACAGGTGGAAACAATGTGTCCATTCAATTGAAAGATGGCTATCATGAGCTTTTGGACAAAACGCCAGACCTCAGTAATTCACGATACGGTGGAAGACTTATGGCTTATGCTATACATATAATAAACAAGAATGACGGTAATGAAGTTGCAGAACGAGCTACCGAAGCATTGCAAAATTCATTCGACAGTTTTGTACAGGTTGTTTATGACATTGCAGATGAAGAAGAACGTGATCTGATGAGAAAGCTTCGTTTCCTTGTCAAGGCGAAGAATGAGGACGACACAAATGACGATGATTTTGTGCAGGGTAAGATGGAGGGACTTATCATCTGCAATAGCAATCCATGGGATTTACTGTATGATGATAGAAATGCCTATGATGTGGATATGTCTGAAGAAGAAAAACTGTATAAAAGATTATGTGCTCCTCAATATAAAGACTATCCATATGAACAACGTGACCTTGGGGAGGGAATGAGCTTGGTGAATCAAGTGATTGGAGAATATTGGAAACCTCGTTACTTGATGGATAATGAAGCGAATTGTGCATACGAGTTCATGTCAAGTTCTGAGACCTTACAATGTGTCACAGATGACGACATTGATTGGTACAGTATAAAAGATTTGCCACAGGATGCCCTTGACAGAGCGCAAAGACATTCATTCCATTTTCCAGGATATATATCTGAATACAAAGATGGTGTGGCAGAGGTGAGATGGCAACTCAACCCTGATGGAATGTACTATCGAGATGAGGATGGATTCGGCATGACCGATGATGAGGAAATCAATCTTTATGGTGCTATTGACAAAAAAGGTAAGGTTGTCAAGAAGTTTACCTTAGAAAAATAATCGATCATTTGGGTTATTTTGAAAGGATAAGAGAGCGGAAGGCTATGTAGTTTGTATTTCATAGACTTCTGCTTTTTGTTTTTCGGTACAGAAAATCACAAAATAAATATTTTCTGATAGCAAATGGTTACTTCGATACTCTATATCTCATAAACAGACAAATAACAAACTTAGAAGTTGTGCCCGACACGAATTAGGGTATCGAAATATGAGATTCAAAATGTATTCGTGGATTATATTAATGATGATGTTTTTAAGTACAATGACATCCTGCTCTGCAGACAAGAAATCTTTGCCTCCTGATGGGTATTTGTATTGTGGATATTGTCATGGTACAGGATATGACTACTATTACCTTGGTGGACTCATTTCTGAGGAATGTAGTAGTTGTAGTGGAAGTGGGTATGGCATAAATCCAAATTATTCTACAGGGATGCCAACATTTAAAGGAAGTGGACATGTTCATGTTGACGAACATATTCCATGGAATGAATGCGATATATGCGGTAAGCATAAACTGTATTGGTAAGCAATCTATAAAACTAATGCGATGTTGAGTAAGAACCAAACACAAAGTTATAAAAAATGAAGAATTGGTGTATATATATGATAATGACGTTGTTCCTTGCAAGTTGCTCAGAACAACAGGTAATGGAAGAAACAACTTCTTCAACAAAGTTGACAGAACAGACAAGTATGACTGTCAGTCCGCAAGACTCGGTCATGTCCTTGCTCAATCATGCTCGTTGGGGTGATGGTTCGGCATATTTGAAATTAGCAGACTGTTACCGTGACGGATTCGGGGTAAAAAAGGATTTCTTTGGCATGATAATGATGGCAGAAATAGCTGAAAAACGTGGCGGCATTCAAAAGGCAGATGATTACATTAATAATTTGCCTGATGGACATGAATACAAGACGCTACTTCTTTTGATGGATGGATACAAGTCTTATATCCAAGAAAATGCCGATAGTGTGATGCAAGTACTTCGTGAAAAAAGAAGTCCAGAAGCCCAAACATTACTTGGCTTTATCATGATGGATCAAGGAGACACCATCACCGCAAAAAATATTATTGAAGAAGCAGCAAATCAAGGTTGCTCGTTGGCGAAACTGCTATTGACAGTTCCCGACTGGAAAGGAAGCGTGAGAGCTGATGCTACAAAACTTGTCATCATAGCAGACCAGATGCCACTTGCCTACTATCTTCTAGGCAATCTCTATTATGAGCCAGATGAAAGAGGTGAAACCAACAAACAACTTGCTATGGAATATTACATGAAAGCAGAGGAACACGCTGTATTGGGGCGACGTGGTGCATCGAGAGTACTTGACTATTACAAAAATGGAGGAGATTTTCAACTGGCAGAAGATGATGTCAAGCGATTGGAACTGATTGTACAACCCAAAAGTGTTGAGACGGAATGAAGACTATAACGCAAGCATTTAGAACATCATTAGTATTTATGCTAATATTCTATTGCGTAGGAGCCTATGCTCAGAGAAAAGAAGTTTCCTATTTCTGCGATAGTGTTGATGTTTGTCCATTGGCAGACAAAGAACTTATAGACTCATGCTATAATCTATTAGATAGAAATATGATGTTAGAAACAGATGGTATATATGGGCAAATAGCCGTTATTGATGCCACAACATCAGAAGTATTAGCATGGGCATCATTGGAGAAACAGTTAGATGGCGATTGTGGATGGTGTGGTGACATGGTATATGTACCATTCAAAAAGCAAGTCTGTTCCACAGATATTTTTGTACCCTTTATAGCAGCAAAATGTTTAGAGGAGTCAAATACGCCTTTAGGGAAAATGGTCGATACCGGATGCGGAATATTTGAAATTAATGATAGTCTAAAAATACGTGACCATAATTGGCGAAGAGGTGGCTATGGTGAAGTTACATTTGAAAAGGCGTTACTGATGAAGTCACGAATCGGAATGTACAAGGCTTTCATGACCATGCCAAATGGTGCGGATTTATGGGAACAAGCGTATGATACCATCCAAAAGAGTAATGCCATAGAATTGGCAATCTCCTTTAACCAAATGTATCATCAAAGATCATCTTTGGAATATGTCAAGAAAATAGCTACTGGCATTTTCGAGAAGACTGGCATACAACATCGGCTTGCTCCAAGAGGTATTAAACTGGCAGGTATATACAACATTCTACAATGTGATGACAATAAAAGAAGTTCGGACGAATTTACATTCATAGGTTGCTTCCCTGCTGATAATCCGAAATATACCATCAGTATGGTTGTTGTTTGTCCACATAAACTTCCAGCAACTATTGGAATGTTGAGCAAAGAGGTGAACCTACTGACAGAATGGTTGATGAATAGGAATATATAGAGGTTGTGCCCGACACGGATTAGGGATTCGTTATGAAGAAAATTAAGTTTACAGAGCAGATACATGTCCTTGGTACTACGTTTAAGGATATTTACGAGATAGCTGACTATTCGTGTAAGGAAATGCCCAAGGATGGTGTATATGTAGGACAGCTCGTGAGACATCATCTTTGGTTTGATGAATGCGATTATCTCAGCGACAATTATTGGTGGCGTTGCTTTGTATTTGCAAAATCAAAGGATGAGGTTGAAAACAAATTGGAAAAGTTAAGAGAGCCGGAATTTAGAGAAGATTTAGCTCCAATGATATACTGGGACGACGAATACGATGATATGAAAGTAACAGATGATATTACACGATGAAAAAACTATTGTTTATATTCCTTATGCTTGCAGTTCTTACTGGCTGTCATGGCTTGCGTATGGGAGTCGGATTAAAGGGGGAAGTCATTGAAGAAGACACTCTTGTCTTGGATGGTGATACGTTCACTATTCAAGAACGAATTGGTGACAGTCTATTTATTGTTTGGAACTATGAACATTCCGATGAAAAGACACCATGCTACCTTCTGAAGTATGAACGTAATGGCTTCTATTATCCTCAAATTGGGGCTACGAGTATCACTTCTATTGACAATACCGTCAACTATGTGAGCATTGACGACAATGATGTTTATGACATCAAGGATAGAAAGATATTGTTCTCATCTCCATGCTGTGCGTCTGGACTTTATTATCTTGGTCAGTGGAAAAGCTTACACCTTTTCGCAAGTTCCGATACGATTTGCTTCTCTGATGGAAAATGTGTTGGACTCCAAGATGATGTGTTTTGTCGCAAACCTAAGAAAAAAGGTATAGTGACTTTGGTGGCAGGGGCGCAAACAAAAGATGTTTCATTCGGTGATTTATACAACGCAAAGAAAAAGAGTGATGCCCCCGATACGACAACAGAAAGATTGGCAAAGAACTATTATATCAAGCCAAGGAGCAAGTACGAACGGATGGAAGCTGGATTTAGTGTAGATTTGGATATACCGAAAGGTGATGCTGAATCTGACAAGGCTATTCGGGAATGGATGATGGCTGCTATTAGAGACGATGCCTTTTATCAGTTGGAAAACAATCGGGGTATTCCTGTAGGGAAGTGTACATCGTTAAAGAATTTACAGCTTTCTTTGGATGAATATGGTGTATTGTGGGAGAAACTTTGTCGGGCAGAGTATCAAATGGAAGATACTTTGGAACTTAGAATGACGTGCAATATAAGAGTGAGGAAAGTGGCAGACTGTGATGACTATACTACATACTATTATTGGGCAAGCCTATACAATGGAGGACTTCATGATTTGCCTCGTGAGTATTACATCACATATGACAAACGAAGAGGCGGATTGCTGGATGTCAACAATTCCGTGAAACTTACGATGGTACAACAGTTTCGGCATTTAGCATTGGAGAGTTTGAAGAAAGAATACGATTTCTGTTATGAACGTGAAAATTCATGGGAGGATTTTACACATAGCATATTCTCTTTCCATTGTCCAATGATTGATACAAGCGGTATGGATGAGGTCATGCGGTCGTTGCTTGTTCATAATTACTCTTGTGATGAATGGGCTGGATGGAATGGGTACAACGAAAAGCCATTTACAGAGGAGGATTTCCCTTTGACTCATTTTGCTGTGTTGCCAGAAGGCATTGTCCTGACATATCATCCTTATCAGATTGATTGCTTTGCTGCAGGCGAATACCATGCAGTTATATCTTTCAAGGAAGCTAATAAATGTTTGATGTTCGACTATTCCAAGCATGAGGACTTGAAACCAGAGTTGCAAAGATTCATCAAATAATAGTATTTGCGGTTATTGAGTCAAAATGAAATGTCAAAATGAAAACGACTATCAAATGGATATTTCTGTGTTGTTGAAATAATATTGTCTGAAATGCTACGTTACAGATAGATAAGGGGTTATGTTTACCTCTCTATTATCATAAACAATAAAGAATCGTAATATGGAGATAAGATATGCAACAATAAGCAAGACCGGTAGAAGGCATAATAACGAGGATGCTTACAAGGTCATTGATATGCCACAAAACAACCATTTTATGGGAATAGTCTGTGACGGCATGGGCGGTCATTCCTTTGGAGAGACTGCCAGTGAAACGGTATGCAATACTATATCTGACTTTTGGAAGAAGCATATCAGTACGCCAGATTGTGACTCAAAGGTAAAACTCGCTTGCAAGAAAGCAAATTGTGCCATTGACCAAAAGGCATTTGAGCTTCATCATGCAGAGATGGGTACGACTATGGTCATGGTAAGTATTGAAAACGATGTGGCAACCATTGCGCATATTGGTGATAGTCGCTGTCATGTACAAAGACCTGGTGATGGATTACTTTATCAGACAAAAGACCATATCCGGCTTGATTTTGGATGGGAAATTGTTGCCAAGTGCTTCTTCTCTTACCGCCCAGAAGTGGCAGTACCAGACATCCGACAAATCAAACTACAGACTGGTGACAGAGTTTTACTTTGTTCGGATGGACTATACAAAAGCATGGCTCCTGACATTTTGCAAGCAAGGATGATGGATGACAAACCATTGGAAGAGATACTTGACGTTTATGATTTCCTTTGTAAGAAACAAGGAGATGACAATTATACGGCAATATTGATTGAATGTTTCTGAATATAGGGAAAAGAATTATGAAGACTCGTTATACATTGTTTGTATTGGGCGTTGCACTGTTATTGATAGCTTCTTGTAATAGAGAAGATATAAGCATAACCTATTTCAAACAACTGCAAAGTACTTCTGACAAGACCAACAAGGAAGACTCCTTGATGATGCCTTGGGGATTTATAGAATATGACTCCGTTCGATTCTCGGATGGTTCATATGCTGTGCATCGTTTGCAATATGCACCGCAGAACTGTCTGACGGAGTTCTTTGATAACAAGGGACGAACGATTGCCACGATAGCAAGGGCATCGGAATGTTATGCACAAACTCTTGTGTATGATTACGATGATGAAGGACGGTTGTCTCATCTCCTCCAATATAAAAGTGAAATCTTTGAAGGCTTGGATTCAGACAGCGCAAGCTATGGAAGGAACAAAGAAGGGTATCTTGGCTTTCGACAAATGATAGCAGATATGGTTTATGAACATCCTGACACTGCAAAATACCAACAGACGAACATTGAATATGATAAAGATGGCGATGCTGTTAAAGCCTATATGGTATATGGCAGTGATAGCATTGTTGCGCCAAGCGGATATAAGTTGACCATAGCGGTAAAACCTTGCCTGAGTTTTTGGCAAAGCGACTTGCATGGTGGCTTTTATATCTTCCATGTGACAATGGAACCTAAAAGAAAGGATTTGCAAAATTATAAGGTTTGCCGATTTGCAGATTATCTGCCCTCAATGGAATCGGAATATCGGAATGGGCGCATCGTCAAAACAGTATGGCACCATGATCCATGTATAGAGCCAGATGATAAAGACCTTGTCTTCATCCCTGTAAGAGCTGGGGACTTGAATGTGTATTCCGTTACGTGGGAGGATGGCAGCAAGCATCAACGTGTATATAAAGATGGGCTATTGGCATATAAGCAAGAAATCAGCAGGTATGGTACTGCGTTGAAAAAGGAAACGTACTCTTTCCTATCAGACAAAAAGGTCAAAATTACATATGAGACCATTGATTATAAAACCAAAGCATTGAAGACAATATCAACTTCAGTCATGAATGTTCCTAACATGGAAAAGTTTCATGAGGACATAAATGTAATCAGTGGAAATTACAGATGGGAAAATTATTACAACAAATAAAAACTTACGGATATGGACAAGAATAATTTAAAGGATGCCTACGATATAGGTGAGAATATAGCAGTGTTTAGTGGTGAAGGAAGAAGTTACACCATCATCAATAAGGAAACAGGTAAGACAAGGCAACTTGTAAGTGAAGACGGAAGCCTTCTTGTGACAGATAACGAGATTGACTTTGATGCAATATATAAGGGATGTCCTGATTTCAATGGATGTAAATCTGTTCGATATTGGTTCGGCAGATATGATAATTTCAGAAATGGAGTTTGTGCCATCTGCTGGACAGTATATCCCGATGGACGCTACTTTGCTGATGAGGATGGTTTCGGAATGGAAGATAATGACGAAGAGAATGCTTATTGCATTATCAATAAGGACTTGGAAATCATCGTGCCTTTTCAACCAATGGACGATGTAAAGGAAATGTTGAAAAAATACGAGAAGTAAGTATGTTAGTTGTACATCCCAAAGACAGAACGACTTTTGTACTCTCTGCTTTATATGAGGGTAAGGATGCCAATGTGATTAGCAGCAATTGCTCTAACAAGGAAATTGAGCATTTGTTGCATCATGTTTCTACACAAGAACGAATCATGCTACTTGGACATGGCTCAGACAAAGGACTGTTCTATCGAGAGGATGACACTAAGGATGAATTTGACAAAATCATCGTTGGACACCCACACAGTTTCCATTTGCGTAAGCACGGTGGTAATCTGATTGGCATATGGTGTCATGCTGATAAGTTTGCAAGAACAGAAGGTCTGCATGGATTTTTCTCAGGCATGATAATATCTGAGGAATCAGAAGCGGAGGAATATGGAATAACAGTTACAAAACAGGAGATTCTAAAGTCCAATACAATCATGTTTGGACACTTACGCTGGTTGCTTGACGAGGAAATTCCCCTATGCGAAATACCACAGCGTATTAAAAACATGGATGCTGAAAGAACATCCCTATCTGTGTTTAACTATAACAATTTCCATTACATATAATCAAAAAGGTTATGCAAGTAATTAAACTTAACGGTGATCATTTGACATTCAAAGGCAGGGTTTATGGCTCTGTTGGCATAGAATATCGTATAGAGTATGATAAAACTGCTTTTCAAGTTGAATATAACTGCGAATATGTATATTACGAAGAAGATAGGGACATGTTAGATGGTGCAGACGATTCTACTGTAACATACGAACTTACTCCATTAAAGAAAGGACTGTTTGATATTTATGAAGTAGAAGGCTTTCGGTGTCAAGAAACCGCAAGAAAAAAGCATACGATAGTAGTCATATAACACCAACCATAAGACTTCATCAAGAAATTTATAACTGATGGATGTATGTAAAATAAGTTTTAAAAATAGTATTCTTGCCATTTGGAACCAATTGACAAGAAAGGGTGCGTGGCGAAATATATTTGTCACTCACAATGCCTTTGGGATATTCAGCGAGTATAGCCATATATCTCGTCGCAACGGAAAGCCTAAGATTCCTTACCCAAATAAGAAAGTTGCACTTAGGGCAGCAGAAGCAATGGGAAAAAAGCATGGTGTGCATTTTTCTGTTTACAAATGTGCATGGTGTGACGGATGGCATATAGGGAAGAATGCGCAGAATAAGATCAAGTCAGACGCATTGGAGGATAAAGCATTGGTGTCTGAGGATGCAACAAGTGTTTGATGTTTGACTATTAACAGATGGGAGAATTATTACAACAAATAAAAAACATAAGACTATGATAGTTAAGAAAGGACTTCTTTTGTGTTGTATATGCTTTATTTTGTGTTTGTTTAGTTGCAATCATAATAATAATGCTGATATTCAATATGTTACAACAGGCGCTGAGATCGCTAAGCCTGTGCCAACAGTTTGTTTGTACACTTTGGGGAATGTATCAACAAACTTGCGTGAAGCAATGCTTGACTCTTTAAAAGCACATTATCCCAAATGTAAGTATGTGGGCAATATTGCTTTGGACAAAAAAGCATTGACAACAAAAAGAAAAGACCATGTGCGCTATAGGGCTGATTTGCTGAATGAGCAATTGAAAGCATTCAAGTCCGACTCGACTATTGTCATTGGATTGACACAAGCAGATATAGGATTGGACAATTTCCGTAACCGACCTCATAGTGGTATAATGGGACTTGCAAGTGGCATTGGTACTGGTGTAGCGGTATTCTCATCGTACCGTCCTCATGGCTATGGGCAATTGTTCTGTGTGATGCTTCATGAAATAGGTCATACACAAGGATTACGACATTGCCCCGATACGGATTGTATGATGCAAAACGCTAAAGGAGGGAATCCATTTGCAAAGACAAACAGTTTTTGTGCCAAATGCAAAAAGTTCATGAAGAATCGACATTGGAATTTATAACTCATTTGTTATTGCTACAGGTACTTTCAGCCTTATTCCATTGATCAAAAGAAAATTTAAAGGATGATAACAATGATAATATAGACTGAATGTGTCTAAAGTTTTACAACAAATTATAACTTACTAATTGAAACAACCTATGGAAGAGAATTATAAAGCAACCTCACGTAATGGACATGAGTTGAAGGATATGTTTGATCCAGAGACGAATACGTTGGATATACGGTCAAATGGTCTTTACCCTTCAAATGTATTGAGCAATCTGTGCAGCAATGGATTTCGTTTCGAAGGAATGATATGTGGCAGCATGGAGGGGTTCCTGCAATCATTGAAGAGGCAGGACCTTGACAAGCAGCGTCAGATATGCAGCATGAAAGGTGGTAATGCCAGAAAGATGAGTGTAACGTCATGGCAGACAGACCAAATCGTTTGGTGGAAAGGACAAGCCATTGACAGGCAAAGTCAAACATATCAAGACTTGATTCATCGTGCTTACAAGGCAATGTTTGAACAAAATGAACGTTTCCGTGCTGCTCTGATGCAAACAAGGGGGATAGTACTGGCACATTCTACTGGCGAGAATAATCCATATAAGACGATATTGACACCAACGGAACTGTGTGGAATGTTGATGGAGTTGCGTGATAACTATGACAAGCGAGACAAGACTCAAGAACTCATCGAAAAGTCTGTCACCAACGAACTGGGAGATTTGGATTCAGAGAAACCAATGGCAAAGAAGATTGTCTATGTTGATATGGGTGGAGTACTGATGGATTTTCATGCAGGATTGGAACTGATTAGCGATGAACTTCGCAAGGAATATGCAGGAAGATATGATGAAGTGCCGAACATTGTTTCTTACCTACCACCTGTGAAAGGTGCTGTCGAGGCTATGTATGCCTTACAACAAAGTGGTAAATACGATGTTTATATCCTTTCAACCTCTCCTTGGAGTAATCCAACAACATGGTCAGATAAAGTGGAATGGATAAATAGACATTTGGACAAGTATTATTGTAAACGTCTAATTCTTTCTCACCACAAGAATTTACTCAGAGGTGACTATATCATTGATGATAGAGGAAAACATGGAACAAGTGGATTCAAGGGAGAATGGCTTCGCTTTGGAAGTGAAGAATTTCCTAATTGGGAGAGTGTACTTGAATATCTCCAGACGTAAGAAATGGTATAGATATCATCAATAAATAGGTAAAGTAAAGAATTACCGAATAAAGGAAATCGTATCCCTCAACTCAATTTGATATAAAATCGAATGGGCTGAGGGATTTTTATATACTTTGATGATAGGAATGGGTTACTTGTTTTACTCTATACACATAAACAAATAAAGTTTGTAACACAAAAAATATCAGATAATATGGAAGAGCTAAAAGACAAGACAGCAATGCAGAAGACTCAAATCTTCAATGTGATAATCCTTGACCGTAGTGGTTCTATGCAGAGAATACGTCAAGCAGCGGTGGATGGATTCAACGAAACCTTGGTTGGAATCAAGAAAGCGCAAGAGAAATTTGCCGACACACAGGAGCATTTCGTTTCACTGGTTACTTTTTGTAGCTGTGAGACATGTAATGTTTTTGACAAAGTACCTGTGGGTAAAGCGCATCCGTTGAGCATGAACGACTATGAACCATGTTGTTCAACTCCTTTATACGATGCTATGGGATTCACCCTTACTGCGATGCATAAACAGATCAAAGACATTGAGGATGTTGCGGTTGTTGTTACTATCATTACTGACGGTTATGAGAATGCGTCCAAAGAATATAATGGTAGTAGTATCAAGGCACTTGTGGAAAAGCTTCGCAAAGAAGGCTGGACATTCACTTACATGGGAGCAAATCAAGATTCAATGAAAGTTGCCATGTCGATGTCTATCCGCAATGCTCGTAATTTTGACTATAGTTCAGAAGGAACACGTGCTTCCATGCGCAAAGACACCACGACCCGTATGAATTTCTTTTCTCGTCTTTCTCAAATGAAGAATGAAGCTGCTTTTTGTGCAGAACCGATGTCAAAGGAAGAACGTCTTGGTTGCTATGGTAGATTGGCAGATGAAGCCTTTGATGAGGAGGAAAATAAGTAGAAGCTTAAAATAAGGGGCATATGAAAAGAGCAATTATTTTATTTTGGAAAGGGCTGACAGGTATTATTTCAGCAACAGCAGAATGGTTCACCGTGATACTTGGAATGAAGGATGAATCTAAGTATGGCAAGTTTATTCGACGTGTTGTTGGAGGCTGTTTTGCGTTCATCATGTTTGTGTTTGCATGTGCTGGAGGTAATGCGCTATACGAGTTTGTTTACAAGAAAGTGAATGCTGCGAAATATTTGGGTGACTCCTACTATGACTCGCAGTACCTATCAAGAAATGCTACTTACTATAGCCGTGCTTATGAAACGGATGGATATGTGGAGACTCGTGATGGCAAGAAGACTGTCAAGGGCATACATTGGATTTCAAAACCATTGGGGGACGACTCACTTGTATGCTATAGTAATGGTAATGCTCGTGGTTACTTCAATATGCTGACGGGTGAAATAGCTATCAAGCCTCAGTACAAGCACGCATGGGTATTCTCTGATGGCTTGGCTTCCGTAGATGACAACGGAATGATAAAATTCATCGACTCCAAAGGAAATGTCGTTATTGACTTGAACATTCCATACATCACTGGTGCAGAAGGGTATGTATTTCACAATGGACATTGCGTAATACATAACAACAAACGTGACAAATTTGGCTTGATAAACAAAAAAGGAAATTGGATGCTGAAAGCTGAATATGATGCTATTTCGCCCAAGGATTCTTTCTTTGTCGTAAGCAAAGGAGGTATGCAGAGTATTCTAACAGAAAATCTTAAACCAATATTGCCTTTTATGAAAGCAGACCTCTGGATCTCTGGTAATAGCATTACTGCAACAATGAAAGACCACACTCTTCGCAAGTACAATTTGCAAGGTGAGTTGATTGACGATTTCTTGATTAGTAATGTTGACAGATTATTGTATGACACCGATGAAATACGATATACTACGGCAAAGAACTATGATGATGAGGGTAATTTAACTGGGGAAACGGCAGAAGCAGAACCAACACCTTATCAAAAGACTGCAAATTGCAAAAAGTATGAAGCAGAACTTGGTTGGTATGGGTTGATGTCACCAAGTGGAAAAGTCATTACTCCTCCAAGATATTGCGATATTACAGCCATTGGCTACGACTTGTATTTATGCAAAACTGATGATATTAGAGGTGAAGTTCTGAATGGTAAAGGTGTAAGAGTTAGGTAAACGACTCTCTCATTTACTCATTGATAAAGCTGACAACGCAAAAGACTTTTCAATAAGATTCAAAAGGATGGTAGGATTGAAACTCTTGCCATCCTTTTTCGATTAAGTTCCACAACCTACACTTTGTCAGTTTATGGCATTATTGTCAATGATTATTATTCAACAGCGGTTCTTTTTCTGACAATATGCTATTTGTACTATGAAAATACATAAAAGTTGTTATAATATATGTAAAGATTCGTCTTTGACGCTTCCTGCCATTATCTTTGCCGATTAAAATGTTAGTGCAAAGCAATAATGAAGTAATAGAAACGTAAAAAGTAAACAACATGGAACGCAAAGAACAGACCGGGCATATCTGTAGATGGATG
>ENA-OPDW01000249-OPDW01000249.1-human-gut-metagenome-genome-assembly--contig:-NODE-249-length-47124-cov-9.883575_pt1 | contig 47124 bp, 40 predicted proteins | sample MGYA00241264_ERZ501508 | MGnify/ENA primary metagenome ERZ501508 (study PRJEB25962, sample SAMEA2042575) | human gut metagenome | biome: human gut; feature: human-associated habitat; material: faeces...
TATTTTCAAACTTTTTCATAAATAATACTTGAATTTTATATAGTTAGCTTTTTATGCCTTTATTATACCACAATTATCCTATTGTTTAGGAATTAAATATTCTAACGCTCGACTCGCTACACCATTAAACTTACGCTCAGGTATACCCAGATAGTAGCCTTGCCCATAATGTACATGTAAGTTACATATACATTCTAATTCTTCTTGTGTTTCAATGCCTTCTGCGATTAATTTCAATCCCATTTCATCACAATAATTCACTAATAATTTCATCATACTTTGTTTAGACTTACTTAAATGAATATTACGTACTAATTCAATATCGGCCTTTAAATAATTGGGCATTGTATTCACAACACGATTTAATCCAGAATACCCAGCTCCAACATCATCTAAAGCAATCTGATATCCTTGATCAATATAGTGATTCATAATGGATTGAAGCAACACATAGTTTTCAATGTCAGTTCTTTCCGTAATTTCAAAGACAATGTCTTCATTTAATAAACCAAACTTTTCTAATTTTCGATTGGTAAAACCAGAAATAAAGTTAGAATCTTGAAAGATCTGTCCATCCACATTTAAGAATATTTTTGTTTCCAAAGGCTTATTCACGGATGTCTCTAAAGCTTTATCTCGACAAAGCTTCTCTAGTTTCCATACATAGCCATATGCTTCAGCTACTTTAAATAATTCTTCTATATTCATGTACAATTCTTTATTTCCAATCCGACTTAACGATTCATAGGCTACGACTTGACATGTTTCTAAATCTACAATGGGTTGAAACACAGGATAAATAGCTTTTGTATCTAAAATTGTCAATAGTGCTTGTTTTTTCTTGTTCACAATTATGAGATTACCAAAGATTTATTAATGAATATACAAACTGAAATTAATTCTTTGTAAAATATGATACACTATTCTTAAACATAGACACACTTAAAGGAAAATAATATTATGAAAACAATTCAAAGAACACTCGGGATTTTTATAATCCTTTTTTCCATGCTTATTTCACCGGTTCAGGCAAAGGAAAACACATCATCAAACTGGATGCAAAGTATTTCAGGAGATACAAAGCTTGGTGCATTACGATTCCAGGTACACATGATTCAGCCACACAATATGTTAGTTTGAGTCCAATCTTTCAATGTCAAGATACAGACATTAAAACACAACTAGAAAATGGCTATCGCTATTTAGATATACGCTTGGTTTTAAAGAATGATAATCTTATCTTGAAACACAACTTTGCCAAATGTAAAAAAGAAAGATCTATATTTTCTACACCACTCACTTTAGATGATGTATTAGAGGATATTTATACTTTTCTAGACAAACATCCATCTGAAACCGTTATCTTTTGTGCGAAGAAAGAAAATAGGGGTATTTAAAGGAATATGATTGCCAGAAAAAGAATTATGGTATCTTCATTGTTGATTTTGCAGATCAAGAATTAGCGCACAAAATTTATTTGACAAATTAAAAGAGTCAAAGCATTTTAATTCGCTTTGACTTTCTTTTGCCTTAATATTTCAAAACTAAATACAGCAGCCGCACTGGCTGAATCTAAGGCATTTCTAAAATCTCTACCGTATTCTACGACAATATTTTGTTTGGATGCTGCCGTAATTGTAGAACTAAGCCCTCTTAAGGCGCCGCCTAAACATAAACAGAAATCGGATTCAAAAGTATAGTCATAGAGTCCTACGGCATCTTTTCTGTGGGCACACAAAATAGGAAGTTCATTCTTTTTACAATAGTCTACTAGTTCTTCATCTGAATCTACAAAATAGATCGGTAGTTTTTCATAGGCACCGGCACTTGCCTTTAAAATGGTTTGTTCGGCAAAGCTCCAGTCTCGTTTTGGAAGAATCATCGCATCACATCCAGATGCATAGAGAGTCCTTGAAATACTTCCCAAATTATATGGATCTTCTACGCCGTCGATGTAACAAAGAAAACCTTGAACATGTCCTTGGGTAAGTTGAGGAATCTGTTTTTCTTCAGCTAGAAGTAAAATACCACCATGTGTTTTACCTGTTGCCAATTCATTGATTTCATCACGCGAACAAAAAACAACTTCACAACCACGACTTTTGGCAATTTTAGCCAAATATCTTGTATCTTTTGTATTTTTTTTCTTATCAATATATAGTTTTTTACAATCTCGAGACCCTGCTTCTAATAGGGCTTTGCAGGAAATAGCCCCTTCAAATATTTTTTCCATACGACTATTATAATGGCTTTTATAATTTTTTTCTAGATGCTATTATATATGGTATGGAAGGAGTCTTACTTAAATGCATTTTAAATTAACCCAAGAAATGAAGCAGCGAATCATCGTTTATTCTACGTCTTTCATTATCGCAATCTTATTTTTTACAATATTGAATAAATTTAAAGACATTAAACGAGCCATTCAGTTTATATTAACGATACTATTTCCTTTCCTTCTTGGAATTGGATTGGCGTTTATATTAAACAATCCACAAAAATGGGTTGAAGATAAGTTACTACAGAATATTCCAATGCATAAAAGCCACAAAAGAATTCTATCAACTGCTCTTGTGTTTATATTGACCATTGGATTCTTGATCTTATTTTTCTCCATTATAATTCCGAATACAATTGATTCTGTGCGACAATTTTCTAAAAACATTGCGGTTTATTCCGATACTTTAATTGGATATACAAAAGATTTTGCGTATAAATTAAACATTTCAGAAAAGCAAGTTGAACAAATGTTGATCAATTTTGACGTCACAAAGAAAATCACAAGTGTAGTCACTGAATCGATTCCTAAAATCGCTTCTTACTCTTATGGATTTGTGAAAGGATTCATTAACTTGATTTTAGCTTTCGTTTCCGCATTCTATATCTTATTGGACCGTGAAAAACTTGTTAAGGGCATAAAAAAGTTAAATTACTCATTATTTGATAAAAACTTTGCGAACTACTTAACTCTTTGGACAAATGACGCGAAGACTGTATTTGAACAATATATCGTAGGAAATATCATTGACTCATTTATTGTCGGTGTTATCTGTTACTTTGGTGCCTTAGTATTAAAACTACCTTACACAAGTATGATTGCCCTGATTATTGGTGTCACAAACGTCATTCCCGTCTTTGGACCATTCTTAGGAGCTATTCCCGTCATCATTATCTTATGTTTGATTGATCCATTCTCAGCCTTGATTTTTACCATATTTATCTTCATTCTTCAACAGTTCGATGGAAACATTATTAAACCAATTGTACTTGGAGATAAACTAGGAATGTCAGGCTTCTGGATTTTATTCTCAGTTACTATAGGAGGTGCATTATTTGGCGTTGTCGGAATGTTCTTAGGCGTTCCTATATTTGCACTTATTTATGCAGGTGTACATGATTATATTCAAGTTCGATTAAGAAATAAAAAAATCACAATCAACGATAGAGCAGGAACTATTGATTAGTTTCCTGCTTTTTACGTGCAATTTTTGAAAAAATGTGTATACTTATGTAAGTTAGGAGGAACTACCTTTGAATTTTATAGACATTATTTTAGATACAATACACGATACATGGGCTATGCTCCCCTTATTGTATATTACTTATTGTATATTAGAAGTTTTCGAAAGAAAGAATACGCAAGACGATAAGCTTTTCTTTGGACTACAAAGACTTGGACCTATTTTAGGCGCATTAGTTGGATTGATTCCCCAATGTGGATTTAGTATTCTAGCCGCTATGTTGTTTGTCCAAAATAACATTACATTAGGAACACTTGTCAGTGTTATGATTGCGACAAGTGATGAAGCCATTCCAATCCTTATTAGTAATCCTAAGATGTATTCATCTTTACTTGGTATTTTAGGATTAAAATTAGTTATCGCAATCGTTGTTGGATTATTTACTGATCATGTACTATTTCGTAATCAAAAAATCCTCCGCTTCGAAGATATGGAAGAAGAGGATTATGACGATGAAGAATACGAGGAAGAAGAAAGTTCAGGATCAAGCTGTCCATGTTGCTATCCTGAATATCCATTATGGATCAGTGCTCTATTACGATCTTTAAAGATCTATGTATTCATCTTTATTACTAGCTTTGTATTAACATTATTAATGGAGTTGATTGGAGAAAAAACATTATCTATGATCTTGCTTCAAGATAATTTATTCCAGCCAATCATTGCCGCACTATTCGGCTTTATTCCTAACTGTGCAGCTACAGTTGTTCTAACGCAGCTTTATACAGCTGGTGAATTATCCTTTGGATCCTTACTAGCAGGACTTGTCACAAATGCAGGACTTGGTTTAATTGTGATGATTCGTTATGAAGCCAAAAAGAAAGACATTTTAAGAACCATTTCCATCCTATTTATAACTGGTGTTATCGTAGGTATTGGATTTATGTTGTTATAGCCACTATTGTGGCTATTTTTTATCTTCCTGGAAAGATCCAAATTTCAAAATGTTCAGTATCATACCAAAACAAAAGAATAAGTATGGCAACAATCAACAAAACAATAGCGAAATATAGAGTACTCATCTTCTCCGCAAATTTGTCTGAGTTCAATTCTGGATGTGCTTCTAGTTCTTCCAATCGTTTCTTTGCTATTTTATCAAGCCAATTCATAGTTACCTCTTCTTAGACTAATATCGGAAAATGAAATGGAAATATATCAATTTCCGGATGATTCCATTGATACCAAAGTGCTAAAACAAGTACAGCTGCTAAGATAACAATCACATAGAATTTAATATTCTTCATTAATGTATTTCCCTTTTGCTCAAAATCATTTGAATTCAATTCTGGATGTTCATCCAATTCTTTGATTCGTTTTTTCGTTGTTCTTTCAATCCAGCTCATAATTAGTTACACCTCTCTTTTATTATATTTTAATCATTAAATTTATATACAAATATGGTAAACTTGGTCATTGTGCTGACCAAATAAGCACGAAAAAAGCTAGAAACAAATGTCTCTAGCTATCTTTCCAAAAAATGGTGGGGACGGTGGGACTTGAACCCACACGGGATTTCTCCCAACGGATTTTAAGTCCGTTGCGTCTGCCTATTCCGCCACGACCCCATGTGATTGGAGGTTCCGATCAGATTTGAACTGATGATCACAGAGTTGCAGTCTATTGCCTTACCACTTGGCTACGGAACCATTTCGTTGACTGCCCATATATAATACCTCAACGCATAATAAAAAGCAAGAAAAAAATTAATTTTTTTTACATTTTTTTAAAAACCGTACATTTTCTGTTTTTGGTTGAACTTATTTGACAAATGCCCTATCATTAAATTGTCAGTGAACAAGAGGTATTAATTTATATGCAACACATTATTCATCAGCTTCAAAAAGAAAAGAAGCTAAGACTATTGACGTCAATCATTATGATTGTATTTAGTGCTTTTATGCAATGTTATATCATGAATGTATTTATGGCACCATGCAATTTGATTTCAGGAGGATTTACCGGACTTGCTCTATTAATCAATAAAGTCTGTGCTCTAGTAAACATTAACTTTCCTACGCAAGTTGGAATCATCGCATTAAATGTTCCTGCTGCTATACTATGCTACAAACACATTTCTCCAAGATTCACATTTTTGAGTTGTGTACAATTCTTTCTAGTATCTTTCTTTATTTCTATCTTCCATTTTGAACCCTTCTTTAAAGATCAAATCTTAAACGTTCTATTTGGAGGCTTCTTATGGGGCTTCTCCATTTCCCTATCCCTAAGAGCTGGAGGATCTACCGGAGGAACGGATTTTATTGCTCAATACGTTTCTAGTAAGATTCATAGAGGTATCTGGGACTATGTATTCTTCTATAACTGCGCTATGATTATTGTCTTTGGATACTTATGCGGATGGATTTATGCAGGATATTCCATCCTATTCCAATTCTTATCTACAAAGACAATCTCATCTTTATATCAAAGATATGCACAAATTACCGTTGAATTTACGACAAACGATCCAGACCCAATTATCGATGCCTTTATGGCCACTTGTCGCCATGGTATGAGCGTATTTGAATGTTATGGTGCATACAGTCATCGTAAGTATTACGTATGTAAAGCCGTTATTTCTACTTATGAATTAAGAGACGTTGTCGATAATGTAAGAAAGGTCGATCCTAAAGTATTGATCAATACATACAATACAGTAAACTTCTACGGAAACTTCTATCAAAAACCTTTGGAGTAGTATTACACTACTCCATTTTTATGTTTATAATTAAATAAAGATCAAATCACAATCAAACTAGGTCTTGAGTTTGGCATACAAAAACATACGATTGAAAAATATGAATCTTTATTTTCACGTTATCCATTTGATTTTATCATTCTTTCTGTTCATCAAGTCAATGACCAAGAATTTTGGGCCAATGATTTTCAAAAGAACAAGACACAAGATGATTATGGTATAGAATACTACAATGAAATCTTAGAACTAGTGAAACATTACAAGAATTATTCAGTACTCACTCATTTAAATTTAATCAATCTCTATGATCTACTAGGACCCTATCCTTTTAAAAAGATCAAACTCATTCTAACTGAAATCTTTGATATAATCATTTCAGATGGCAAAGGCATTGAAAACAACACATCCTCACTTCACTATGGCTTATCAGATCTGAAACCATCTATAGACATTCTAAAGCTATATAAGGAACTAGTTGGAACCATCATTACCATTGGAAGTGATAGTTACAAACCAGAACATTTAGGAAATTATATTGATGAAACAAAAGACATATTAAAAGAATTGGATTTCTCATCCTTTTGTACATATAATAAGATGTAACCTAATTATCATAAACTGTAAAGGAGTATTATGAACTTAAAAGAACAAAGAGAAAAAATATTAAGCGGACAAATGTATAATGATCTTACTAATGAACTTGTAAAAGCCAGAGAAGATGCCGTATATCTTACAAATGAATACAATGCAAGCTATGGAAAACCCACAAAAGAACGAGAAACCATCTTAAAAAACTTCTTAAATCCATTGGAGAAGGCGTTTATTTCGAACCTAATTTTCGTTGTGAATTTGGCTACAACATTACAATTGGAAATAATTTTTATGCCAATTTTGATTGCGTTATGCTTGATGGTGGTGGCATTGAAATTGGTGATAACGTACTATTAGGACCCAGAGTTGGTATATATACATCGAATCATGCGATTGATGCGTGACAACGCGCTCATGGTGCATGCTATGCCAAAACTGTAAAGATTGGAAACAACGTCTGGATTGGCGGAGGAGTTCAAATCAATCAAGGCATTACCATTGGTGATAATACAATCATTGGCTCTGGAAGTGTCATCACAAAAGATATACCAGCCAACGTTATTGCAGCAGGTGTTCCTTGTAAAGTCATTCGAAAGATCACAGATGCCGACAAGACAAACTATAAACCATAAGAAAAAAGGAAATGTATCATTAAAACACATTTCCTTTTCATTTACTTATTATTACGATTACCCATGCCAATTAATTGTAGGATTCTTAAGAAGATATTCAAGAAATCCAAATACAATTGTAATGCCATGAAGATTGCGATCTTATCTTGTGCTACGACTGAACCATCCGATTGAATCAATAAACGATTCATTCTTTGTACATCCCAAACTGTGATGCCTGTAAAAATCAATAGAGTAATGATAGAAAGCAAGCGAACATCCATGCTAACTCTAAATAACATCATAAAGCATTGTGTAATAATCAATACAAAAAGTCCAATCATACATAATGAGCCAAAGCTAGTAAAATCTTTTTTAGATGTTGTACCAATAACAGCTAAACTAATAAAGTAAACTGCACTGACTAGAAAAGCAGTACCAATTGTAGCTACATCATATACATAGCCAATCGAAGTAAGTGAAACACCCATACAGATGGCATAAAGCACTAACATGACTTTCATACCTGTACTTGATGTAGATCTTGCCATAGAAACACCAAAGGCAATGGACAAGATAAATGGTGCAATCACAAACAACATAAATAGAAATGGCACGGTACTCAATAAAATCAATAAAGCATTTGTAGCATATAAACCATAAGATACAATTGCCGTGATGGATAAGGCAATAGCCATCCATGCATAAGACTTCAACAAAGCACTTTTTAAAGTGCTTGTTGAATAATATTTCATTGAATCATTGTTAAACATATTAATCCTTTTTCTGGATAAATTCTAATAATTGCTGAGCAGCAATATTTAAACCTTTACGGTTTGATTTATCGAATCCTAAGTGCGTATAGATTTCACCAACAAATACTCCGTTGTCTTCTAGAGCCTGGAACATTGTGTCGATGATTGGTTCACAAAGCTCTTGTTTTTGCATAGGACCAAATGGGTTTGCGAAGTAAGTTGTTGAAATACCAACTTCTTGCGTTGTACCCAAAGCCATACGCTTACCTAACTTACAAGTATCTTTTACTTCTTGAACAGTTAATTTCTTTAGACCAAATTCATTTGTGTAGTTGTTTGCGTACGCAAATAAATCAATTTTGTGGTTGTGAACAACAACACGATATGGAGCTGCAGGCTGAATCATACGTGAGTTTGGATTTTCTGGAGCCATGAAAATTGAACGGTCCATGTCACGATATGGAGTACCTGGATCCAAGTCATCTAGACGAATGAAGGCACCAATTTCAGTTCCCTGACCATATGGAACGCCATCTTCTAAGTGAATTGTTCCCATATCATCAAATACAACTTCTACTTCACGAATCATATCTCCGGCAGCTGCCTTTAATGCTTCAATGGATTCAGATTTACCAGCACCACTATCACCCATCAACATGATACCTTTCTTAGTTCCATCCTTTAAATAGATGTTTACGAAAGCACCATGGATTGGTAACCAACCTTTTTTCATCTGTGCCAAGTTGTGTAATGTTAAACACATTTTCTTTAAATATCCAAAGTATTCGATACGAGGATTGTCACTAATACATCCTACCCAAATATCATTGGCCTTATCATAATAGAAGTTTGTTGCATCATTTCCATCGTCATTACCAAAAATAACAACAAGATCTGGTTTTTGAGCACTTTCTTCTTTTGTAGCTAATTCAAACAAGTTAGCCATACTCAATGCACTAGACATATATTTTGAGTTGAAGTATACGAAACATAATAAAGCTCCAACTTTACAAGGATAACAGAACCAGTTTGATTCTCCCTTTTTGAAATATGTCATTGGCTGTGTATCTATTTCAGTAAACATACCGGTACGTTTACTTGATTTTGGATGCAAAATCATTGGAGTTCTTAACATAACTGTATCGATCATTGGAATATCTTGTAATGCAGCATATTCATCAGCCCATACTTTATCCAAAGTATGAATTGAGAAACATGCATTTGTTCCAGCTTGAACCTGACGATACACTAAGTTTGGTCTTCCCATTAATTTTTCTTCAAACAAACGATATGTACGAAGTAATAAATCATTTAAAGCTGAGTCAAATGTCACTAATGTATTAATACCAAAATCCGTTGAATTATCACTCTTCATATATCCAAAACGTTGTAAAGAACGCCAAGTACGATACATCTCTTCAATAACATCTAAAGTTGCATCTTTATCTGAAAGATAATATTCATCTTTTAATTCTTCACAAGTAAAGATTGACAATAAACGTAAGAAATGACAGAAATCATAAGAAGCTTCTTTTGAATTCAATTCACCATTCTTTGTCAAATACGCGTACATGTTCGCATTATCTGTTTCCTGATATTCAATGAAATATTGAACGAATTTTGCGAATGTATGAGATTTTAATAAAACCTCACGACTCTTTGGATATGCCAAATTATAGTTGATAATAACCTGGTTGTTAAAAATTTCAATTTTATTTTGCATAATTACACTCCTTTAACTATGACTAATATACAAGAAAATTGTATGAAAGTAAATGTAAAACTTAATTTTTTGTTTATAACTCAAGTACAAGCGTTTACATGGCGAAAACTTTTTCGATTTCAGAATAAACATCCTCAATCGCAATTTCAGTCTTTTCACCCGTATAACGATCTGTCCACTCAAGCTTACCCTCTTTAATACCACGGCCCACAGTAATACGATAAGGAACCCCAATCAATTCCATATCTTTAAATTTAACGCCTGGACGCTCATTACGATCATCCAAAATAACATCAAATTTGTGTTCTTTACAGAATTCATATAGATCATTGGCAATCTTAACTTGTTCTTCATCCTTTAAAGATACTGGAACAATCGCAAGTCTAAATGGTGCAATTTCAACTGGCCATTTAATACCAAAATCATCATGATGCTGATCAGCAACGGCTGCCATACATCTTTCCAATCCAATACCATAGCTTCCCATCCAAACTGGCTGTAATTGGTTATTGGCATCTGTATAGTAAAGATTCATGCTCTTAGAATATTTTGTACCCAATTTAAATAAGTTACCAACTTCAATACCATGTTGGAAAGTTAACTTCTTACCACACTTAGGACAAATATCCCCTTCTTTAACCTGACAAAGATCTGCCACTTCAACAGGTGTAAAATCTTTACAATTTACATTCTTAATGTGACGATCCGATTGGTTAGCACCTACAATGAAGTTTTTCATATGTTTGATTTGACGATCCATATATACAGGACAATCAATGCCGACTGGGCCTGCAAAACCAACACGAGCATGTGTAACTTGTTCTACTTGTTCAAAGCTAGCCATTTCCATTTCATTAGCACCCAATAATTTCAATGCCTTTGTTTCATTTAATTCACGATCACCAGGAATACAGAATGCGATTACCTTTCCATCTACGTTATATAGTAATGTTTTAACGAAATCACTTTCCTTCTTACCAAAAAAAGCAGCCACTTCTTCAATTGTTTTTGCGTTTGGCGTATCAACAACTTCCATAGTAAGTTCTTCTTCACTAGAATCTTGCATAGTATCTACTACTTCAGTGATTTCTAAGTTGCTAGAATAGTCACAACCAACACATCCAACAACAACATCTTCACCAATACTTGATAGAGCCTGATATTCTTCTGATAATAAACCACCCATAGCTCCTGTATCTGCTTTAACAATCTTATATTCCAATCCTAAACGATCCATGATACGGCAATATGCATCATACATTTTGTTGTAGGCTACATCCAATCCAGCTTCATCCACATCAAATGTGTACGCATCCTTCATGATGAATTCACGAACACGAATCAATCCATAACGAGGACGAGTTTCATCACGATATTTCGTTTGAATCTGATATAAGTTATATGGGAAATCCTTATAAGATTTTCCATCCATACTACTCGCTACCGCAAACAATTCTTCATGTGTTGGACCCAAAACATAACGCTTATTATAACGATCACTCAATGAAAACATATTTGAACCAAAGGCTTCACGACGACCCGATTGTACATATACATCTTCTGGAATCAATGCTGGCATCAACAATTCTTGTGCATCTTTCGCATTCATTTCTTCACGAATAATATTTTCTACTTTAGAAAGAACCTTCTTTCCCATAGGCATGATCATATAGATTCCGTTTGAACATTTTTTGATCATTCCAGCACGCACCAACAAATTGCTTGATACGCTATCTTCATCTTTCGCATTTTCTCTTAATGTATAAAAGAAACTCTGACTTAATTTCATCTTACTTACCTCTTCCACTATCTAATTTTACGAATCATCGCATCGACTTCAATAGGCCCAGACCATTTTGTATGTACGATCTGCATCGGCTTATTACAAACCTCTAATACATTCTCTTCACTATCATACACATCATCTACATGTACAATTGTACTTGGAATGTGAGGACCAAATATTTCTAAATTCTGATTTGGCATGAAATGATTCTTTACTTGTAAAGTCGCCATCTGACTTTCTTTATCATAATCCTGTACAATGGCTACATATTCCTGCGTTACCGTTTCATCATGATCTTGATACAACTGTACCTTATATCCAGGAAGACCATTATAGAAGCCCGGTCCTGTCGGTCGGTTCTCTGCCTTGGCAATTTCCTTTTTTACACGCTCAATGATTTCAACATCCGCATGCCCATGCTCATAAATATAATCAATCAACATACGATAGCTAGAAACAACCGTAGCTAAATAATAAGCACTTTTCATACGCCCTTCAATTTTCAAAGACGCTACACCCATATGGATAAAATCCTCAATATAATCCACTGCCTGCAAATCCTTTGAAGACATGGAGAATAAATTCGTCGGATCACTTAATTCTGTTTGCCCATCCATTAAATGATATTTCCAACGACAACTCTGCGCACACCCACCACGATTCGCATCACGAAGCGTCATATGATTGCTCAATACACAACGTCCTGAAAAAGAAATGCACATGCCTCCATGAATAAAGACTTCGATAGGAAGAATATTCTCTTCACAAATCGAACGAATATCATCCATTTGACATTCTCTGGCAAGAACAACACGGTCCATACCCTTTTCTTTCCAGAATCTTGCAGCACTTGAATTTGTAGAAGAATGCTGCGTTGATACATGCACTTCAAACTTACATCCAAGCTTTTTAGCCAACATCATAATCGATGGACTTGCCACAATAATCGCATGCACGCCAATCGAATCCAACGTTTTTAAATACTCTTCAATACCATCCAAATCCGACTCATGCGGAAGCATATTTACAGTTACATGCACATGAGAGTTATGTGCATTCGCAAATTTGACTAATTCTGCGATTTCATCAATGGAAAAGTTACTTGCACGCGAACGCAAACTAAACTGCTTACCACCAATATATACGGCATCCGCCCCATATAAAATCGCAATCTTCGCTTTTTCTAAATTTCCAGCAGGAGCTAATAATTCAATCTTATTCATTTACTTGCTCCTCCTTTTTCTTAATTGTCTCTTCTAAATACCAACGGTTTGTTGACTCATCATCCGTAATTTTAATTCCTTGTAAAGCTAAATCATATAAGCCCAAGATTTCAACAGTCCAATCATCATCAAAAAACAAAGAATCAATGCGGAAGCGATGCATTCCTACATCTGTAAAATCCCACATTTCCTGTAATGAGTTGATTGGCATTTCACTAAAGATATGTGTACCCGACTCATCTTGCACAATTGGCATACGTTTGTCACGTGTTTGTTCAATCAAGTCATAATGACACGGTAATAAACATTTCGGTTTATTCACAGCCTCTAAATAGTTAGTGACCAAAGGTCTTCTTGAATATAGAATTGAGAAATACCCATGCACTAAGATTTCAATATCCGGATTGTGCTTTCCAATACTTACCACTTCTTCAAGACTCAATTCATGAGCTAAAGATACAGACTGAATGCCTAAAGACATATAGAAATCCACATCTGCACTTGAAGCCACCAATGTTTCCGGTTGATAAATCAATTTGGATTCAATCCCCAATTGTTTCGCCTCAAAATATAGACCTTCATCCGCATAGTAAATACCATCCACATCCAATTCTTTAAAAATAGAAAAGTATTCACGAACACCCGATAGATCTTCATCCATACATAATCTTAAAAAGTTGATATATAATTTTAGGCCAAGCTTTTTACACTTCTTCTTCCAAAGCTGTAAATCCTCTTTTTTTACCGTAATACTCGAACGAATCGAATAATGTTCAACACCAATGATCACAGCATCGGCCTTTGCTCTTTTTAATTTTTCTAATGAATCAATAGAATGAATTGTTGTTATAAACATAATTACTCCTTATCAAAACATACATAGTTATTTTACCACAAATGTGATTTTATGCCTACTTAACCTCCTATTTAAATCGGACTTAATTTCATATATACTTATGTTAGGAGATACTATATGAACAAACAAACACTTAATGAGAGATTTGAAGATTACAATGAACCCACAGAGCAAGAAGAAATATGGTCTGATGAAATCATTGGTGAGGAAGAATTGTAGAAAAAAAGAATGCCATTACGACATTCTTAACAAGGCTAGTTCAATCTAGTCTTTTTTAATGAATTCAACCAATTCCTTTGCACTATATACCACATGATCTGCACAAGGCCCACTTACTTGATGATGACGATTAAAATGAATCGTCTTCATGCCTGCACTTTTAGCCCCCTGCATATCATTGATATAGTTATCACCCACATAATACCATTCACTTATATCTTCCTGCATCGCTTCCATACACTTTTTAAATGCATTCACATCTGGTTTTGCGACACCAAGCTGTCCACTTGTGAAGACATGAGAGGCTTTAAAATGCTCAAAGACATGAAGCACTTCTAATTTCATTCTTTGATGCGCATCCTCTCCATTTGTCAAAATCGCAAGTTCATCTTCACAATTCGAAAAATAATCAATCAATGGTGCATCCATTTCAATATGATGCTGATAATATTTATAGCGAGACTGAAACTCTACAGCTTTTGAATGAGAAAAAATAATCCCATACTTTTCACAAGCCTTTTCAATACGATAAACACCAGATTCATCAATCGTAATCTTTCCTTGTTGAAGATCATCAAAAATCATATCTCCAAACTTACGATAATCCGCATAAAATAAATCCATATCCACATCTACATTCGGAAGGAATTCTTCCATGCACTTGCGAAATGGCCAAGATAAATCATAGAGTGTATCATCACAATCAAACATTACTTTCTTCATATAATCACCAAAAAAAATATAACATAAAAAAGAAGATTTCACTATGAAATCTTCACTTGATTTAAACACTTACGAACATGTCCAGACTGACCCGTTACCTCTTCATTTTCAATTAAAGATACATGCACAGCTTCTTTACAAGATTCAATGGCTGCATCAAACACAACATTGATCTTGTTGTCATTGATTTGTTTTAAAGTATGAATTTCTTCATTTCCAAAACGATTGGCCGTACTAAACGCAATCGCAATATCACCTGAACCATTGCCCATATGCGATCCTGTTAAGGCCAAACCGACTGGCATTCTGTTACAAACTCTACGTAATTGACGATCACTTAACGGGGCATCTGTCGCAATGATCATCATGATGGAACCTTTTTCTTGTTCTAAAGGCAATTGATTCCCCTCAACTCTATCTAATAGATACTGTTCTCTTAAACCAAAATTAGAAAGTACAAGAACACCTAGAGTATATGTATTCCCATCAATTTCAAAGATTCTTGAACTCGATCCAATACCACCTGACATTTCAAAACAAGACATGCCTCGCCCTGCACCAACACTGCCAAGTTCAAACTCTTTTTTACAATCACTATACGCATCATATACATCTTCTTTTGTAACAACGCAATCACGAATCGAATTTAGATATCCATCGTTACATTCTCCAACGACAACGTTTACACTCGTTAGATCTTCATTTTCTTTTACCATGATATCAACCAAAGCTTGTTGAACAACACCCACATTTAAAGTGTTTGTCAAACAAATATAGCTTTCCAAAGTACCTAACTCCATAATTTGTGGTAAGCCAGTTGTTTTGCCAAAACCATTTAGAATACTACAACCACAAGCTAACTTTTGATGAAATACATCTTCAGCCGTACGAATAAATGTAACACCCGTTTGGTAAGTTCCTGAACTAATTGTCTTATGCCCTACAAGTACACCTTCTACATCTGTAATTCGATTTAATTTTCCTTTTTCCATAAGTAAACACCTCTTGCAACCATTATAGTAATAATTTTTAATTTGCACAAAAAAAGAAGCCGAAATTAATCAGCTTCTTTCATTTATTTCTTACTTGTAAAGTTCTACTAAACGTTGTAAGTGTTCGTAACGTTCTTTAGCTACTTCTTCTGACTTAGCAAATAATTTTTCTGCTCTTTCAGGGAATGGTTTCACTAAACGAGTGTAACGAGATTCGTTGTGTAAGAAGTCTTGGTAAGTTCCATCTCCTTCTTTAGAAGTTAATGTGAATGGGTTCTTACCTGCTTCTTTCTTAGCTGGATCAAATGAGAATAAGTTCCAATATCCAGATTTAACGGCTTTCTTCATTTCATCTTGACAGTAGTTCATTCCACCCTTAGCAATACCGTGTAATTCACATGGTGCATAACCGATGATTAAAGATGGTCCTGGATAAGCTTCTGCTTCAGCAATACATTTAACGGCTTGTGCAGGGTTAGCTCCAAGAGCGATTTGTGCTACATAAACGTATCCGTAGCTCATTGCGATTTCTGCTAAAGATTTTTTCTTCATTTCTTTACCAGCTGCAGCGAACTGACAAACTTCACCGATGTTAGATGCTTTAGAAGCCTGTCCACCAGTGTTTGAATACATTTCTGTATCGAATACCATAACGTTTACGTTTTCACCTGATGCAAGAACGTGGTCTAATCCACCGAATCCGATATCATAAGCCCATCCGTCTCCACCGAAGATCCAAACAGATTTCTTAGCTAAGTATTCTTTCTTATCTAATACAGCTTTAGCATCTGGGCATCCAGCTTCAGCAGCTTTTTCTACTTCAACTAATAATGCTTTTGTTGCTTCTGTGTTAGTACGAGTATTTTCTTTAGTTTCCATGAATTTTTCGAATGCAGCCTTGAATTCAGGAGTTGCTTTTTCGCTTTCGTTCATAGCACCTAATTTTTCGATAGCTTGTTCACGTAATACTTTTTGTCCTAATTGCATACCGAATCCGTGTTCAGCATTGTCTTCGAACAATGAGTTAGCCCATGCTGGTCCTTGTAAGCTGTCTTTGTTTACTGTATATGGAGATACAGATGCTGGACCACCCCAGATTGAAGAACATCCAGTTGCATTTGATACATACATGTGTTCACCAAATAGCTGAGTAATTAAACGAGCATAAGATGTTTCAGCACATCCAGCACATGATCCAGAGAACTCTAACAATGGTTGGTTGTATTGAGAACCCTTAACTGTGTCATCAGCGAATCCAGAATCTTTCTTAGAAACGTTAGCTACTAAGTAATCGAATACTGGTTGTTCTTCAGCTTGAGATTCTTGAGGAACCATCTTGATTGCTTGAGTTGGACATACAGTGATACATTCACCACATCCCATACAATCTAATGGAGATACACTCATTGTATATTTGAATTCTGTAGCTTTTGGTTTAACATCAGCTAATTTGATTTGTGCAGGAGCAGCCTTCACTTCTTCTTCGCTCAATAAGAATGGACGAATTGTAGCGTGTGAACATACGAATGCACATTGGTTACATTGGATACATTTTTCAGGATCCCATTCAGGAACTGTAACGGCTGTACCACGTTTTTCGTAAGCACTAGCACCAGTTTCCCATTGACCATCGATGTTTCCAGTAAATGCAGATACAGGTAATGAATCTCCATCCATTTTGTTTACTGGTTCCATGATGTCTTTAACCATCTTAACTGTTGCAGGACGTCCTGACAATTCAGGTTTTGGTGCATCAGCTTCTGGGTTAGCCCAAGATGCAGGAATTTCAACTTTGTGAGTTGCACCAACACCAGCATCGATAGCTTTGTAGTTCATTTCAACAACTGCATCACCCTTCTTAGAGTAAGATTTCTTAGCAGCTGCTTTCATGTAATCTACAGCTTCTTCAATTGGCATAATGTTAGCTAATTTGAAGAATGCAGATTGTAAGATTGTGTTTGTACGTTTACCCATACCGATTTCGATAGCTTTATCGATGGCATTGATTGTGTACAATTGGATATTGTTGTCTGCGATATATTTTTTAGATTCAGCAGGCATGTGTTTGTCTAATTCTTCGTCTGACCATTGGCAGTTGATCATGAATACACCACCAGGTTTAACGTCTTGAACCATCTTGTATCCATTTACTACATATGAAGGGTTGTGACAAGCTACGAAGTCAGCCTGGTTAATGTAGTATGGGCTACGGATTGGTTTGTCTCCGAAACGCAAGTGAGAAATTGTGATACCACCAGTTTTCTTAGAGTCATATTGGAAGTAAGCCTGAATGTATTTGTCAGTGTGGTCACCGATGATCTTAGTAGAGTTCTTGTTAGCACCTACAGTACCGTCTCCTCCAAGACCCCAGAATTTACATTCAACAGTTCCTGGAGTTGAAGTGTTAGGAGCTGGTTTTACTTCTGGCAATGATAAGTTTGTAACGTCATCCACGATACCAATTGTAAAACGAGGTTTTGGTTCGTCTTTTAACAATTCAGTGTAAACAGCGAATACACTTGAAGGTGGAGTATCCTTAGATCCTAAACCATAACGTCCACCGCAAAGAGTGATGTCATTTAATCCTGCTTCGCGAAGTGTTGTAGCTACATCTAAGTATAATGGGTCAGCTAGAGCACCTGGTTCTTTAGTACGGTCAAGTACTGCAACTTTCTTAGCTGTCTTAGGAAGAACTTTTAATAAGTGTTTACTTGACCAAGGACGATATAAACGAACCTTAACTAAACCAACTTTTTCTCCTTTTGCAGTTAAGTAGTCGATAACTTCTTCAGCAACGTCATTGATAGAACCCATAGCGATGATTACACGATCAGCTTCAGGATCTCCATAGTAGTTGAACAAGTCATAGTTTGTTCCTAATTTTTCGTTGATTTTACCCATGTATTTTTCTACTACAGCAGGTAATTCATCATATGCAGTGTTACATGCTTCACGGTGTTGGAAGAAGATATCTCCATTTTCGTGAGAACCACGCATAGTTGGACGTTCTGGATTTAAAGCGTGTTTACGGAATTCCTCAACAGCTTCCATTGGACACATTTCTTTTAAATCTTCGTAGTCCCATTTTTCGATTTTTTGAATTTCGTGAGAAGTACGAAATCCATCAAAGAAGTTAATGAATGGTACTTTACCTTCTAAAGCAGCTAAGTGAGCTACTGGAGATAAATCCATAACTTCCTGTGGGTTAGTTTCACATAACATAGCGAAACCTGTTTGACGACAAGCATAAACGTCTGAGTGATCACCAAAGATGTTCAATGCATGAGTTGCAACTGTACGTGCAGATACATCGAATACACATGGTAATTGTTCAGCAGCGATCTTGTACATGTTTGGAATCATCAATAATAAACCTTGAGATGCAGTGAATGTATTAGTCAATGCACCAGCAGCTAATGATCCGTGAACAGCACCAGCAGCACCTGCTTCTGATTGTAATTCACTTACAACTACTTGATTTCCAAAAATATTTTTTTGTCCAGCTGCAGACCATTGGTCAATAGAGTCTGCCATTGGACTAGATGGAGTAATAGGATAAATTGCAGCAACGTCTGTAAAAGCATACGCAACGTGAGCCGCAGCCGTATTTCCATCCATAGACTGTTTTGCTCTAGGCATTAATATTTCCTCCTTTATAGATATTCAATACCATAATTTATTATACGAGCTTCATGTCAAATTTTAAAGGTTAAATTCACCATAGAGGTTAGTCTCATCTAATTTGTAAGCGTATAAAAAAGAGACGTAAACACTTGCTTACATCTCTATTTTCATCATTACTCTTTACCTAATAGTTTGAACATGTTCTTTTTATAAACTTCAACACCAGGCTGATTGAATGGGTTAGAATCATTCATCAAAGTTGTCATTGCGATGGCCTTGAAGAAGAACATACATATATTACCAAAGTCATAAGAAGTCATGCCTGGCATAGTTAATAAGATATTTGGAACTCCACCTGTTTCTTCATGAGCCTGTAATGTTCCTTTGGCAGCCATTTTATTAGCCCAATCCACACTCTTACCAGCCAAGTAGTTCATTCCATCTTCATTGGCTTCATCATTAGGGAATGTTAAATCGATCATTGGTGTATCAACATATAAGTTTGTTTCGAACAATACTTTCTTACCTTCCTGAACAAATTGTCCTAAAGAGTGTAAGTCTGTTGAGAAACATACTGAATCCGGTAAAATACCCTTTCCATCTTTTCCTTCACTTTCTCCAAACAATTGTTTCCACCATTCAGCAACCATCTGCATTTGAGGTTCATAGTTTACTAACAATTCAACATCATACCCTTGGTTTTGAAGAATACGACGAGCCACTGCATAGCGGTAAGCTGGGTTCTTTTCAAGATCTGCATCTCCATATTCACCCATACCATCATGTAAACCTTTCATCAAAGCATCGATATCGATTCCAGCTACTGCGATTGGCAATAATCCAACTGGAGTAATTACTGAGAAACGTCCACCAATATCATCCGGAATTACGAATGTTTCATATCCTTCTTTATCGGCTAAAGCCTTCAATGTTCCTCTAGCCTTGTCTGTAGTGGCAATAATACGATTCTTCGCATCTTCACCATATTTTTCTTCCATAAATTGTTTCAAGATACGGAAAGCCAATGCTGTTTCCGTTGTCGTTCCAGACTTAGAAATAACATTTACAGTAACTTCCTTATCTTTAATATGATTCATAACCTGTGAAATATAAGTAGATGAGAAAGTGTTTCCCATATAAATAATTTCAGGCTTGTTGTCACCATATAAACCATTCATCATTTCAATGGCAGCACGAGCACCTAAATAAGATCCTCCAATACCACATACAACGAATACTTCTGTGTTTTCACGTACTTTTGCGGCAACCTCTTTAATGCGACTAAATTCTTCTTTATCATAATTGTTAGCCCAGTTTAGCCAACCGATAAAGTCGTTACCCTTACAAGTACCATTTTGTAAAGCTTCATCAATTGCGCGAACTTGATCTTGATAAGCCTTTACATCTTCTTTTAAGAAAGCATGATTTAAATCTAATTGAATCATTTTTATTTCCCTCCATAGCTATCCTAAAGAAGATTATACCACGATTTAACTTTGTATGATATAATGTTTTTCGTTAGGAGTGTGAATTTATGATACCATCGTCCTTATATCCACTTGTCACAGCTCTTTTGAGCAATATACTTGCACAAGTGTTAAAAACGGTCGTATATTATTATAGAACTGGCAAATGGGACTTTCACTGGGTCATCGCAAGTGGCGGCTTTCCAAGCAGTCACTCATCAACTGTAACAGCCCTTTCCCTTTCCATTGGAATTCAGGAAGGATTTGACTCAGCCATATTTGCCGTAACCACCATCTTTTCCTTTATTGTTATGTACGATGCATGCCACGTACGCTACTATTCCGGTAAAAATATTGAGCTAACACAACAATTAGTCAAAGATTTACGCGAAATGACAGGACTTCACTTTGATGATCCCATCTATCAGGAAAAGTTAAAAAATGTACTTGGACATAAATTTGTCGAAGTCATTGGAGGATTTGTGGTTGGACTTGCTGTCCCATTGATCTTATGTCCACTATTTTTATAAGTTAGGAGTGTTGTTTTATGGATACTGTAGTAGATAGTAAAGCCGTTAATGATTGTTTAGATAAGATTCGCCCTTACATTCAACATGACGGAGGCGACATTGAACTATTAGGAGTTGATGAATTCAATGTTGTCTATGTATCTTTTAAAGGTGCATGTCAAGGATGTATGATGGCTTCTGAAGATTTCTCAGGCGGAATCAAAGAATTATTGCTTGAAGAAGTGCCAAACATCCGTGATGTAGTACTAGTAGGTTAAGATATCGAAAGATATCTTTTTATTTTTAGGAGTTTTGTTTATGTACACCAAAGAACAATTACGAAGATTATTAATTCCGTTGATGTTCGAACAAGTTTTAACCGCATTAATGGGATCTGTCGACACCATTATGGTCACCAACATAGGTTCGGCTGCAATTTCCGCCGTTTCCCTTGTCGATTCATTAAATATTTTGATCATCAATATATTTGCCGCCATGGCAACTGGAGGCGCCATCATCTGCGCCCAATACTTAGGATCCAACCAAAAAGACAAGGCCAACCAAGCCTTGAAACAATTGATCTTTTCCGTAACTCTTATTTCACTGATTATTACCATTCCCTGCATCCTATTCAGAAGGCCCCTATTAAGCCTGATCTTTGGATCCGTAGAAAAAAAACGTGATGGACAATGCATTAAACTATCTTTTCATCACCTCCCTATCCTATCCCTTTATCGCTCTATATAATGCAGGTGCCGCAAGCTTTCGAACGAGTCAAAACTCAAGACTTCCCATGGCCATTGCGTTTGGCTCTAACATATTAAACATTATAGGAAATGTATTCTTCATCTTTACCCTAAGTTTAGGCGTAGCTGGAGCTGCCCTATCCACACTCCTTTCTAGAATCATCAGTGCAATTATTATCCTGATTCTTTTAAAACAGCCCAAACAAGATTTATATGTCGATTCCTATTTAAGTATCCGACCAGAAATTGAAACAATCACGAAAATATTAAAAATCGGTGTTCCAACCGGTATTGAAAATGGTATGTTTCAATTTGGAAAACTTGTGATTCAATCCACTGTATCTACAATGGGAACAACAGCCATTGCCGCCCAAGCTATGGTGGCCATGCTTGAAAGCTTTGCATGTCAAGCAAGCATCGGTATTGGACTTGGTATGATGACTGTCGTAGGAAAGTGTGTGGGTGCTAAAGAATATGAACAAGCTAGACACTATACGATTTCATTAACCAGACTAGCTTGGATGGTATGTATTATATTCTGCGCTATAATCATGCTTTTTATCCAACAAATCACAAGCCTTGCGGGAATGGAAGCAGAAAGTGCTAAACTAGCCATTTGGCTAACACGCATTGTCTTCGCTTATAAAATGATATTCTGGACACCCTCATTCTTACCAGGCTATGGCCTAAGAGCGGCTGGCGATGTAAAATTCAGTATGATCACATCCACTTTATCTATGTGGATTTGTCGAGTTGTAGTTACCATCTTTTTAGTCCATACTTTTCACATGGGACCTTTAGCTGTATGGATTGGTATGGGTGCCGATTGGACAATTCGCTCCTTTATATTCTTAGCTCGTTTTAAATCGAATAAATGGCTAGAACATAAAGTCATCTAACACAAAAGGAGTAGTTCACGCTACTCCTTAAAAAATCTAATTTGACTTTTTGGCTTTTGATTGACTCTAATGCATCACAAATATTGTTCTTTTCTGTTTCGCCAATGACTTGATCATCCGCTACAAGTTGATACATTTCTTCATCTATTTCAATCGTTTTCGTCAACAATCTTATTTTTTGACAACTCTTTTTGACCGAAATCTTTAAATATATCAAATTGTTCGCAAACAGATGCATAAATATCTTGTTGCGTTAAAAGAGTATCAATCAGATAATTTCTTTCAAAATCCCATTCTTTTAGGCCACGCAGATAAAATGCACGATCTCGATCTAATAGCACAAATGGAATATGACTATTCTGTAGACATTGTTTAAACATAATCATTCGTCCAGTACGTCCATTTCCATCTCCAAACGGATGTATTCTTTCAAAACAAACATGAAATTCTACAATATCTTCAAATGATAGAACCCCTTTATTTTGAAACTTTTCCAACAAGGCATCTAATTCCGTTTCAACATCAGCTGGTTTTGTCGTTTTAAAAGGATTTATCATTCCAATCCCATTTTCCCTTACTTTAAAACCACCTACATTATACGGATTATCCTCATAAGACGTACCTCTTTTCAAAATCATATTCATTTGAATCATCATTTCTTTTGATAATGGTTCATCTACTGTCTTCAACATATAATCAAACAACCGAAAATGATTTCGTGCTTCTAGTGCATCATCTGAATGAATTGTTAAATCATTCTCTTCAAATATTTGTTTTATTTGATTCTTAGATAAATGAGAACCCTCTATTTTGTTGGAATTAAACGTAAAATTAATTTGTGTCCACACATACAAATCCTTATGTGAAATCAATTCATTCTTAATATTTGTCATACTTACTTAAAAATTTGTTCCATGAAATACTGTAGTTGTACCTTCCACCAAGGCCAGTCATGATACACATCATAACCCCAGAAATCACACCAAGCATCGATGTGTTGATCATAAAGGATGGTGCTAAATTGTCTTAAGGATTCAACACACTCTTGTTCCCAATTGCCTTGTCCTACACAAAAGATCAATTTGGATTGTTTATACAATTCCATATAGGGATGATCTAAAGACATATTTTTCATGTAGGCACATGGATTATTATGGTACGTATTTTCATCATGATAATCTCCATAGAATAATTCTGTATCATAAATACCAGATAGGGCTAATAAGGTATCGAATTGTTTAGGAAAACGAAAGATTAAATTTGCGGCATGCGTTGCCCCTAGACTTGCCCCTGTAACCATCCATTTATCATAGTTATTCATTTTCTCTTGTACACTAGGAATCAATTCTGAAAGGATATATTCAAACCACAACTCATGTTTCAACATACGCACCTTTGTATTATTCGGATAGGACCATGTTTCTAAATCCAAAGTATCACACGTAATAATCGTTAATTGATTGGATTCGATCCATTTCGATACTTCATGAATCATACCACGATCTTCCCATTCAAAGAAACGTCCATTTTGACTTGGAATGGCTAGACATAATTTACCGCCTTGGCCATAGATTTTATATTCCATTTCACGATCGAGACAATTTGAATACTCTTTTATATATTGCACTTGCATGGTGTTACCCCTTTCAGAAAATTTTTGTTTTATTATAGCACATTTTATTGAGTTTTAAGGTTTCTTGCTTTATAATTGTACTGTTTTTGACAGGAAAGTGAGTGACAGTATGTCCAATAAAGAAAAAATTCTTAACATTGCCGTTATCGCCCACGTTGATGCCGGTAAAAGTACGTTAGTCGATGCGTTTTTAAGACAGAGTGACGTTTTCCGTGACAACGAAGAAGTTGTTAACTGTATCATGGACTCAAACGATCTAGAACGTGAACGTGGAATTACGATTTATTCTAAAAACTGTTCCGTTATTCATAACGGTGTAAAAATTAATATTGTAGATACGCCAGGCCACGCCGACTTCTCAAGTGAAGTTGAACGTATTATCCGTACCGTAGATACAGTTATCTTGTTAGTGGATGCGAGTGAAGGTCCAATGCCTCAGACTCGTTTCGTATTATCAAAAGCTTTGGAAATTGGTTTAAAACCAATTCTATTGATCAACAAGATTGATAAGAAAGACCAAAGAGCTGAAGAAGTTGTCGATGAAGTTTACGAATTGTTCTTAGACTTAAATGCCAACGACGAACAATTAGACTTCCCTATCCTTTATGGTGTAGCAAGAGAAGGACGCGTTCAATACGACCTTAAAACACCAAGCGACAACATCGACCCATTATTCGATACAATCTTAAAACATTGTGATGTATATCCAGATATGGATGAAGAACCTCTTCAAATGCAAGTATCTGCCTTGGCATACGATGAATACATTGGTCGTTTAGGAATTGGACGTTTATATTCAGGTGTTTTAAAACAAGGACAACAATACATTCGTTGTAACCAATCTGGATTGAATGCCAAAGAAAGCTTATCTAAATTATTCGTATACAAAGGATTGTCTAGAACAAGTGTTCAAGAAGCACATTCAGGCGATATCGTAGTTATCGCTGGTATGCCAGATATCAGTATTGGTGATACAATCTGTACAGCCGATCACATTGAACCAATGGAACACATTGAAATTGAAGAACCAACTCTATCTATGAACTTCCATGTAAACTCAAGTCCATTTGCAGGACAGAGTGGTAAGTACGTGACAAGTCGTAACTTAAAAGAAAGACTTGAAAAAGAACTAGAAGTTAACGTTGGTTTAAAGGTTGAACCAACTGATTCAGCCGATTGCTTCAAAGTAAGTGGTCGTGGTGAATTACATATTTCTGTATTGATTGAAAATATGCGTCGTGAAGGCTATGAACTAGCTGTTTCTAAACCAGAGGTTATCCTACACAAAGATGAAAATGGACACAAAGTAGAACCAATCGAAGAAGTTGTATGTTTAGCTCCAGAAGAATATTCAGGTACAATCATCAACAAATTAAATCTTCGTAAGGGTGTTATGCAAGATATGTCTGAAGAAAATGGATATGTGAAGATCGTGTATACAGCACCTACTCGTGGTTTATTAGGTTTCCGTTCAGAATTTATCAATGATACACACGGTGAAGGTACATTAGTACGTCGTATTAGTGGTTATGAACCATATAAAGGAGAAATCGCACAACGTATGGAAGGTGCTATGATTTCAACTGAAACAGGTGAAGCCATGACTTACGCTTTATGGAACCTTCAAGAACGTGGTCAATTGTTCATTTCTCCACAAACACCAGTTTATGAAGGTATGATCATTGGTCAAAGTTCCAAAAACATCGATTTGGATGTGAACCCATTAAAGAACAAGAAATTAACAGCCATCCGTTCAAGTGGTCGTGATGAAGCTATGTTATTAACTCCACCAAAAATCTTCTCCCTAGAAGAAGCATTAGAATGGATCAACGATGATGAATTAGTAGAAGTTACTCCAGATGCGATTCGTATCCGTAAAAAAGGTTTAACAGCTCTAGATCGTCGTAACTTATATCGTCAAAAGATGAATGCTCAATAATTAAACGGATTCAAATGAGTGTCACAAATAGTGATGCTCATTTTTTTATGCTTATAATTACTCGCCATTTCATCTTTTAAGCAGAATTACATCTCAAATGTTTTTTCTTTCGCATTGACCCACTTCGTCGCTCTGAATCTTTTCTTCCTCTCTGCTCCAACACTGATCTTCTCTTTTTCTCACTTTCTATAGCGAATATTATAAAAGTCGTAACATATAATTTGACTAAGTTTATATTCAAACTTGTGCTCTGACTTTTTTCATTTAATTTGATTATTAGTTTTCATACTCAATTAATCAGGCAGTCAACAATCTACTCTTAGACTTTAATGCAATTGAACACAAAGAAAAAGCTCATCAACGTACAATGTAGAATTCTACACGGTGCGCCAGTGAGCAATCTTTATTAAAATAACTCTACTCGTCCTAATAGCATATCAATTAAATTGCAATGGAAAATACCATTTTCATCGTAAAAATTATGCGGTATATCCATGCGAATAATTATTTTTTTGAAGAAATCCTTCGTAAGCATTAAAGAAGCCAATTCAGAAGATGTTTTCTGTTCTGTGTCCATCCGAAATGCCGATTGAATATAGATTTTTCGATCCGCATCATTTACTACAAAATCTATTTCCTTCTGAAGATTTTTCCCATTGCTTCGATCCGTTACAACGCCAACATCTACACTATAACCTCTGCGCATTAGTTCATTGTATATAATGTTCTCCATAATGTGCCCTGGATCATATTGACGATAATTTAAACGAGCATTACGTAAACCAACATCTGTATAATAGTACTTATTGGGGTACTGAAAATAAGTTTTTCCCTTAACATCATATCTTTTTGCCATGCTGATCAGAAAAGAATCTATCGTATGCTGCACATAATTCGCAACCAAGGTAGAACTTATTTTTTCATTTTTCATACTAGTCAAGGTATTCGAGATATTCGTAGGGTTCGTCAATGAACTTATCTGCGAAGCCAAAAAGTTCAATATATCGCCAAGAATATCTTCCCGTTCAATTTTGTTGCGTTCCACAATATCTCTAATGTAAACTTCCCTAAATAGAGAAGTCAAATAGTCCTTCTTATCTTTTTCATCTTCTAAAGCCAATAACCTAGGCATTCCACCATAAAGCATATAGGTATCTAACGCTTTTCTTTCATCCCCTTTAACATGCGAATAATATTCTTCAAATGATAGCGGATAAACATGAATCTGTGTTGAGCGCCCTCTGAATTCCGTAGCAATGTCATTAGACAAGCCTTTAGAATTACTTCCAGTTACATAAACATCAAGATTTCTGTATGCTTTAAGTTCATTCAGCATATCATAAATCGTAACTGTAATTCCGCCATTTTCTTCATCAATAACTTTAGTAGTATATTGTACTTCATCAATAAAAAGATAAAATTTTTCTTCTTTTTTATCACAAATAGCATCTTCTACATACTCGCAAAGAGTAATCGGGTTTCGATATTTGTAATATCGTCTTTGATCTAACTCAAACTTAAGAATATGGTCTTCTGGTACACCCTGAGAAAGAAGATACTCATAAAACAGGTCAAAAAGCATAACTGATTTTCCACATCTACGAATACCAGTGATAACCTTCACCTCTCCATTCCACATATTGTGAATCAATCGTTTCAAATAAGAATCTCGCTTAACCATTTTTTTACCTCACACTTGCGTCGTATTTGTCGCAACTTTCACCTGTAGTATACCAACCTATTCAAAAATTATCAATCCTTTCACAAATATATACATTAAACTTACGACGTGTACGACGTAAGTACAAGATGAACACTTTTTTCAATGGCATAATTTCAACTGCCGCTTAAATATGTTTGTCAAAATAATGTTTGATAAATACATCACTGGATCTTACAATTTCTTGTAAAAGAGAACCATTATAAATATATAGATTATTTGTTTGTTTTTTCTATAGTAATGAATATGTACGAAATTTGCATTCGTGTGAAGTCCCCCGTTTACTATTGAACGCAAAAAAGGTAGGTGCACAACACCTACCAAGTTACGCGGGCTCATCACCCTAAGTTCATGAATCAGTAGCGGGCTCATCACCCTAATACTCATCTCTTACCAGCTTCCGCCGCCTCCGCCACCGGCGCCTCCACCAGAGAAGCCACCAAAGCTAGAGCCCATGCTATCGGCTGTGCTTTTCATTTGTTCTGTTTGATAATCCAATAAATTTTGATGGATTGGTTCATACATACTTCTTGTCAGCATTCTATAATAGAAATAAGAAGAATATGGATCTGAATAATACGAATCATACCAATCTGGTTGTGCCAAAGGAATCGTACTAAACTTCTTTGTCCACATTTCTGAAAGTCCAAAGACCATCGCATATGGAATCACATCATAATAGTATGAAGGATTTTCCATAGACAATCTTTCCAATTGTGGTACTTCTGCTTTTTCAACAAAGTCTTTAAAACCTAATAGCTCAGGAGCTACACTTTTAAAGTAGTCACTCACTACATTAAATTTAGAACTCAAAAGTATTGGTAGTGAAACAACCACAATACCTACCATCATAAATTCAAATGGAACAATACTTAGAATTGAATCGCATTGACGGTATATAAAGTACGCAAGAATTAAGATAAATGCCACACTTAATACTTTCTTTAATGCACCTAGTTTATTCTTATTAAATACACCAGTTGCTGCTACAGAATAGTTCATAACCATCATAAGCACAAAGCTAAATGTCGCAAGAATGGTTTCAATCAAATTATCTACAATACTATATCGAGTATTGAATAAGATACATACAATCATACAAATCATGGCTAGAATGCATACCACAAAACCATGATCAATAGTAGAAAGTTTTTTATCGCCACTAAATTCGTCATTCAAAGCTTCTTTGGCATCATCCATAGCCTTACCAAACTTACTTGATAGTTTCGATAATTTCACACTGTTTTTTGTTTTAAACAAACCGTTATAAATCTTCTTTTGATGTTTTAAAACAGGCGGTTCATGATTCTCCACTTTTGTAAGAACCAAGTCATCCTCCGTTTCAGAAATGGTTAAATATCCCTTACTTGCCCAATACGGAATCAAGGCCATTAAATCCTCTTGATCCACAGACTCATCCACAATCGTTCCAACCATAGCTGGATCCATATCTTTTGGTGGATAGAAATTCACAATTGGTGTAATATGTGCTTTCTTTAAAAGAAGAGCACGAATCAAACTGTATAGGCCAAATAAAATAGCTAAACCTAAAAAGATAAATGGAGTCTTGGAAGTGGTTTGTTTGGCACCCACAAAATAGCCTTGTCTTAATTCACCAAAAAGAGTAATGGCTTGTTTAGCACCAATATCATAGGCAGAACCACGAATAGAATTAGAAGTAATGATGGGAGTCACATTTAAATCATTCGATTGATTTCCTAGATTTCCACTAAAAACTTGAATGTTTGACATTTCTTTTTCTGTCAAAGCCTTTTCAAACTGAATATCAAAACTAAAATGAGAAATCGTTGTATCCCAATTGTTTCCAAGAACCGAATAATAGATAAAATCCAAATCGGAATGATAATCTTCTGGAATGACAATCGTATAAGTCAACGTATACGTATGAGGGCCAATAACCGTATAGTCTTCACTACCAATTTGAATCACACGATTTCCTGAATCACTATCTACATCATATTCATCATTTAAAACTGCGATATCTTTGATTTGCAATTTATACTTTTCATCTCGATTGATATACATCGTTTCAGGAATATTACGATAAATCCCATGACGATAACTTGAGAAGTTGACATCAATCACTTCTTTCACATCAATCGTATTATTTGAATGATATATCGCATTTACTTTGTAGTCATCAATCGTATACCCACCATCATCTGCATGAATATCCACAACAGAAAAGCATAGAATGAATGCAAACAAGAAGGCCAAGACCTTCTTAAAATTTAACTTGAACATTTTCTCTTTCCGAAGCATTGGCCACTTCAAACATTGTCTTCTTTTCAAAATGGAATAAAGATGCCACAATATTTGTCGGAACACTCATAATCACATCATTATATTCACGAACTAATGCATTATAGTATTTACGAGAATTTGCGATATCCTCCTCTACCTTCTTCAATTGATTTTGAAGATCCATAAAATTCGTGTTTGCCTTTAAATCTGGATATTGTTCTGCCACCGCAAAAATTCCCTGAATGGCATTTGTGATCTTATTTTCACTATCCATGACATCCTTTGATGTTTTCGCCATATTTCTCTGGGCAATCACTGAACTCAATGTATCCGCCTCATGTTTCGCATACCCCTTCACTGTTTCCACTAAGTTTGGAATCAAATCAAAACGTTTCTTCAAATACACATCCATTGTAGAGAAGCCTTCATCCACTCTATTTGATAAACGAACAAGCTTGTTGTAGCTTGACATCACAAACAATACCAACAAGACGATTAATACAATAACAACAATAATTAAGATCATAATAAAATCCTCCTGATAAAATTATACCTCAAATACACAAAAAAAAGTAGAAGCATAACACTTCTACCCTTACTCATATATATTACCAGTCTGTCGCAATATCTAATTGAGTATCTGAATTTTGCGTAAAACTACCTGTATCACAGACGATTCCCTGTCCTAATGAAGTATCTACAATAGATCCTCTAGGATACTTATTTAAATCGGCTGCCACAATAACATAATCCCCTAACATCTTCGCACCATCTTCACGAACCCAATAATTATCATTGTTTCCCATACCACGCATAATGTCGACTACCCCTGACATATTTAAGTTGTAGTATGTTTCCTTTCCATTAGGCCCATAATATACACCACCCGATGCAGTAAGTGCATTCGCATTACTTACATATTGTGTGTATGATGGTTGCGAATAAATGACCTGAGTCACCGCATTATAATTGTTCTGAACGAATGTTACATCATTCAATAACTCCGGTTGCTCTAAGATCATTTCTTCAACGCTTTTCGACTCTTCTTGTTTCTTGCTAGATTCTTCCTCGATATCTTGAATCTGTTTTTCGAATTTCTCTTTTAACTCTTGAGTTCCGTTTTTTGTATCCACACGCATCAAAATGTTTGTATCCGCATTATTCGTTTTGGCATAAACCTTACTTTCTTCCCCAATAACTGATGATGTTGTTAGTACTGTCAATGCTAATGTCGACAACAATAAACCCGAAACCAATCCTTTTCTTACTACACTACTCTCTAAATTTTCTTCTTTTATAAAGTTCAAAACACCCTCCAATCTTCCCCCTTGGCCTCATAAAATACGAGGCGGTTGTCCACAAAAAAATGGACAACAACACCTAATACTATACACAATTCTTAAAAAAAAGCAAATTTCGCCACTAAAAAAGGCCGTTTCATGCCAAAAGTGGCGAGAACGACCCATTTGTAAGCGATGTTTTCAAAGAATGAAATTAGAATCCAACTACATTCAAAACTGCTGCAATAGCCCAAATAGCTGCCATAATCAAGTTTAATACTTTACTAAATTTCTTATCACTTAAGTAAGCTAAAGTAATACTGTATAAACAACAGATAGCCTCCAATACAATGATTACCATTAATGTGTTAAATGTACTAAACATAAAAACCCTTCCCTTCTAAATATTTCTATAATCTTGCACATTTTGTGTCATAGCCATTTTTCTTTGTCTTTCTAAATTTAAATCTAAGTGAGACGCATCCTGAATCACTTTTACCATATCTTGGTAGTCATTCGCATCAAAGACAAAGTTTGGCAATACATATTTGCGATTATGGATCGTTTGATTAAATCCAAGAATCAACAGATTATGTAAGAATGCTTCTTTTGTGGCATCCACGATCTCATTTTCATAGTTGACATCTAAGAAGTAGTCACACGTATTAAATAAATCTAAGATTTCACTTGCCTTGCATCCTGGATACAAACGTACATTATCATATTTTTCAAAAGACATCAACTTTTGTGACATCTCCGTTAATGCACAAACATGGAATTTCATGTTAGGCAGTGAATTTACTAACTCATCCAATTTCTCAATATGATCTGAGTTTGTACAAATCAAGACATTATTCGAATGTCCATTCTCTTTTTCAAAGTTATATACATAACCCAAAGGTTTGACAATATTACTATTTGCACCTAATTCAATAAGCTTTTCATACGCCTCTTTTTTCTGAACATAAATCTTAGAAGTTCGTCTAGAATTACCATCCAAAATAACCTGCATGTTTCCAGGAATATCTTCTCTATAACCCTCTTGCCAGAATAAGACATCACTATGGTCTCGATCTTCTAAGCTTTCCGATACAAAGAATGGATTGGATAAGGAGTTATAGAATAATCTTGTTGGATATACATCCAATTCTGTAAATAAATGTTTCGCAAATTCTACTTTATTCTTAAAGATATATACCTTATCATCTTGATTTAAAATAATGTCATGCGTCACAAAATTCTCAACCACTTTTTCATTTCCTGAAACATCATAATAACTTCTAGATACAAGCTGACCTTTCTTATTAAAAATCGTTCTCGCATACAAGAAACCATATTTATTATAATGATCACTCACACGAGCTACATGTGTATCATCATACCAATCTACAATCTTGACAAGTCTTTTATGTAAAGGAGAAGTAAAGAAAATCTTACCTCTTTCATGATTTAAATCAAAGACTTGACCACCCGTATTACTCGCCTTGATTTCCCAATAATCTGGAACATCAATCTGGTTAAAATATCTTGGCTTTCCACCCTCTTTTTTACCACAATAATACGTATAAATACTCGTTACATCCTCTGGTAAATATCCATCATCACTAAACGTAATAATAGGACCACTAAATCCAGAAGAACGCATGCTTTGATACAACATTTGACTATCTTCATCAAAATTATCTAACAATACAACTGGAGTTTCTAACATACTGCTTTCCTCCATTTTTCTTGTACGCTTGAAGTTAAGAAATCTTTGGCCACTAAGTATGATACTTCGTGACACTTGTCTAGATCTTGTTTAAATAAATCCACAATACCCTTTCTCAACACTTCAACACGATCCTTATCCTCTTCAGGTAAGGGCATCAAATATCCATTTTCACCATCACGAATAAATGTAGGATTTCCATAACGAACATCAAAACCAATGATTGGCAAACCTCCACCAACAGCTTCCATCAAAGTAAGTCCAAATCCTTCACTTGTACTTCCCGCAATGTAAGCCTCATAATTTTGATACACTTCACTCAAATCATGTTGACCCATTAAGTGAATATAACTTGATGCATTATTCTCTTTAATAATATTTTCAAGTTTCTCTCTTTCGCCACCAACACCATAAATATCCAAAGATAATTCTGGTACTTCACTACGAGCTTGAATGACAGCCTTACAAATCCAGTCTACATGTTTTTCACTTGCCAAACGACTCGCCGTAATTAAAGAATAAGGTTTTCTTCCTTCTTTTGGATACTTCAATTCCGGTAAAGATCCCACTGGAATTGTATAAACACAAGGAGTCATTCCATAATATTTCTCAAATTGTTGAATCATCAAATCACTCTGTGCTTGTGTTGAACAAATATAGAAATCAATATGTTTATGCATATTAAATTCATATTCATAATAATTATTCCATAAGATATAATCCTCATTTGTCTCTTTTTCACTAAAGTGATCCGCATGTACGACAGTACCCACTCTAGCTGGCTTACAATTCATTAAAATCGATTGACCAATATCTGTAGAACGATCAATTAGAACTACGTCATCACTTGTAAGATTTAATTGAGATACCATATAGCCTACAAATTCTTCTTTTGAACATAATATTTTATCTTTAAATTTATACATCACACGATCATCATCAATCATTTCTTCATACGCAACACTACCATCCTCATTAAAGAAACGACGATGATATAGATGTGCCTCATTATTAAGTGGTGCAAAGTATTCCGAATATACACGACCATACGTAAAATAATCCTTGCGAATCAAACATCCATTGGAAACCAATTCTACACGATGTACATAATCATCATGATCATTGACCATATAAGCCGTATAGAAATTGTTACTTCCATTAAACACATAACAACAAATCTTGCCTTCTCTAGATTTAGTATATTCCGTATTACTAAATGTCTTTTCTAAATCACTTAAAGTATAAGTAACAGGTGCTGTTTTAAAATCCGTAAAGAACGTATATAGCCAAATAACTTCAGAATCTTCAAAACCAATATTCTTCGTCATATGTTCTATATTTTCTTGTGGAAACATATCTGTAAACACGAATTTCGCATCAACACCTATATTACGAAACATTCGAGCACGATAGATCTGAGCATATTCAACACCACTACTTGCCCAGCCAATGCCTAAGTTAAAATTATAAATCATAATCCAAAAAGCTCCTTTCCTTAAGGATACAATATAATCATCTCGTTGTCTTTACCAAATGAAACTTCTCCCAATAAAATATTACGAATCATCGCTTTTTTTATTGATTTTTCCATATCTTCAAATGAAATTCTAGCTTCTCTTTGATATTCAAACAATAAGTTACGCTGTGCACTTGAACGACCCGAAATTGCAGCCTGTAATTGTTGAAGATAGTCAACCTCTTCTACCCAACTATCATCAAAAGCTTTTAATGTACAAAGACGGCAATACTCAGAAAAACGATCACCTATTGACTTCCTTTTATTATTGAAAGCCATCTTTGAATATTGAATCAAATAATCCTTTTGATTCTTTGTACTCTCATCCATTTCCTGTAAACGATACGATAAATTATCTAGCACATATCTATGAACTGCATAAGAATCTAATTTCTTATTCGACTTCACAAAATCCTTGATGTTGTCTTCACAAATCGAAAGAAGGTAATTCTCATCCAAACTTTTTCCATCTAATAAATCATTACGAGTTTTATACATAATCGTCCTTTGACGTTGCATAACACTATCATAATCCACCGCATTCTTTCTTTGGAAAACAGATGATTCCGATTTAATTTTCTGTGACTTGTTAATTAATTTTTTAATTCGACGCTTAGAAATATGTTTATCCTTCTCAATATATTTTTCTAAAAAATCATCCCCTAATATTTCACAAACATCATCCTCTAATGATGTATAGAAAATAGATACACCTGGTTCTCCTTGTCTTCCAGCACGACCTCTAGCTTGTCTTTCATCACGCGTATTATTCATACGACCAATTCCTAATACACATAAACCACCAAGTTCTTTAACCCCAGAACCCAAACGAATATCGGTACCACGTCCTGCCATACTTGTAGCTACAGTCACTACATTTTTCTGACCAGCTTCTTTAATAATTTCAGCTTCCCAAAACGCATTATTCGCATTCAATACACTATGCTCAATATTTTCCTGTACTAATAATTTAGACAACATTTCCGTATCCGAAATTAAAGACGCAATTAGTAATACGGGCTGTCCAGTTTTGTGTCTTTTTACAGTTTCCTGAATGACCGCATCAAACTGTTCTTCACTCGTTTTAAAATACTGATCTGGTAAATCAATACGAGCTAAAGGTTTATTGGGTGGAATAACAACAACTTGTTTGTGATAAACTTCTAAAAGTTCATCTTTTCCATCCGCAATCGTACCACTCATACCCGACATTTTAGGGAATAAATTAAATAAGTTTTGATATGTGATGGAAGCCACTGAACGCTGTTCCTGACTTAATTTTAAACGTTCCTTTTCCTCAATTGCCTGATGAGAGCCACCACGAAGCTTCATGCCATTCATTTTACGACCCGTACTCTTATCGAGTAATACAATCTCACCAGAGTCCGTTACTACATAATCCACATCTTTATCCATTAAATAGTGTGCTCTTAATGCCAATACGACATGTCTTAAAACATCAAAGTTTTCTTTACTATATAAGTTTTCAATACGGAAATAACGCTGTGCATATTCAATTCCCTTATCGGTTAGCCAAACCTTGTTGTCTTCTACAATATAATGTTCATCCTCTACTAGAGTTGTGACAAAAAAATCGGTAATACCATACAAATTAGATTGAACACGAGGAGAACCAGAAATAACTAAAGGCATACTTGCACTATCTAATAAAACAGAATCTGCCTCATCAATAATGACGTAATACAATTCACGCATAAAACGATCTTCTTTAGAATGAACTAAGTTATTCAATAAATAATCAAATCCCAATGAACCATGTGTTGTATATACAATATCCGCTGCATAAATTTCTTTCTTTTGATCATTATTTAAATGCTCATTTGTATCACGAGTAACACCGGCCTTAACACTTAAACCCAAAAACTCATAAACCTGTCCCATTTCCTCAGCATCACGAATGGCCAAATATTCATTGGCCGTAACTAAAATACTACTTTTACCCGTCAATCCATTTAAGTATAAAGGCATAGTGGCCGTTAAGGTTTTTCCTTCACCCGTATTCATTTCTGCCAGATAACACAAATGTAAAGCTATACCACCCAATATCTGTACATCAAAAGGAAACATACCTAGTACACGATAATCTGCCTCGCAGCATACCGCAAACGCTTCAGGAAGAAGATCATCTGTTGTTTCACCTTTACTTAATCTATTTTTAAATTCTACCGTCTTATTTTTTAATTCATAATCACTTAAGTTCTTTACCTTCTTACACTCTTCTTTTACCTTACCCAAAAGAAAGTGTAACTTTTTATCAATCTTATTCATTTTACCCTTCCTTTTCTGTAATCACAAAAGAATGAAAATGCATCTTTGAGCCACCCGCATTTATAAGTTGTACACGATAGCTATATGTCTTTAAAGGACACTTAAAATCCATTTCCGGTTCACGAATGATCAATGTGCCCGCCTCATTTTCATAGCGGTCATAAAATACCATTCGTATTAAATATGATTCAAAATCACTCATATTTACCTGGATATGATAAGAACTCTCTCCATCAATAATAGGTAATGATGGTTCTGTTCGCATCATTTGATAATTTACTTTAGAATACCATTCTTTAATAACAGTACCAGGAGGCATCAATTCATTTTCAAATTCAATATCGTCCTTTTTATGAAAAGTAATTTTTGAACCATGTAAGTAAGTACCAAATAAATAATCATTCCAATAAATTTTCCAAAATTTACTTTCCATCTTATTCTTCACCTCGATTAAAATCAATTTGTAAAGTTTTGTTATATTGACTCAAAAACCATTGTACAACTGACGTAGTGTCATCATTGTGACGACCATGAATGCCTTTCCCAATAATTTCAACGCTTGTATTATGAATATGAGAAAGAATTTTATGATATGCAGTCATATCATAATCATCTTCAATCATATATGCCATTTTTAATATTGTGTTATTCCAATTTGCATTATCGAATGCATCCCACATTTTACTATTAAATTTTTCAACTGAATCTTCGCTTAAATCACCACTATGTTTAGCCAATACATCTAATGATGTAGGATAACTCCATGGTCGTTTTATTCTTTCATTTGCTGCTACTGTACCTACACTCATTACAGGTTTTCCTAAAAGCAATGTATGTGGTTCTAATTTTGAACCATAATATAAAGAACCAATAGATCCCATTGATAAACCAGATATTACTAATTGCTTATTTGTAAATCCAAGTTGTTTTAGACAATCTTTTATTCCAAATATAATATTTTTTTCATATTCTTTATCTCCAAGGTAATAAGCTCCACCCTCTACACGAGATTCTGTAATCAATAAAAATGGAGTTCCCATTCTACGCATCATATTAAATCCTTCAAAACTTTCCATTGTTTTCCATCCACCAAAATAAACACATAATGGTGGTTTCATATCCCCTGGATCAAAATACATAAAAACTTCTTCTCTTTTAGACGTAACATAGCGCACTCCTCCTGGAAAAAAAACACCATAGGATTTTCTAGAATGATGATCATGTAAGTTAATTATTTTAAGTTTTCCTTTCCCTCTTGCGAGTAAAGAAACAAAAATAGATCCATCCATTTTTTTATTTTCTATTGAAACCATTGATTCCAAATCCCTTTCGTTAAAAATCCACCGATTTTGAACTGTAGAAATAGAACCTGATTGAAATTGTTCAATTTTTAATTGTATATTCACAGTTGGATCCTTTTCATACTCTAACCAAAAATCTATTACTTGCTCGTTAAATAAAGGAACATTCATTTTCCAATAAGCAATTTGATAAAAGTCATCTCCGTATTCTCCATTAAGTAAAACTCCGTTATATCCATCCCAAGAAACTGAACCATTAAAGCTTTGAGAAATGCTTAAACTTAATGCATCAAACTTTTCACCATAACCTGATGAAAAAAACAATTTAATATCATCATTTACAAATTCTTGAAGTTTATTAAGTGAATAAATTTTGCCTACCCTTGATTTGTATATCCATTCTGTCCAATAATCTAATTCGACATTCTCTAACAAAAACAATGTATACGCACGAATCTTTTTTAATAAAATACGTGCTTCTTTTTCATTTACGCAACGGTTTAAAACACAAACATCATACCCTCGTTCTTTAGCGTGTCCTAAATCATTTGTATAGTTCCAATCAACGTAGTCAGGAATATGAAGCTGTAAGCTTAAGTCTTCATTTCCCACTTGTAAAACACTAATCTTGTTCAACTTGCTTCATAACTCCCTTCCATTTACGAATTAAGCTTGCCGTATTATATTCTTTACCTAATTCATAAGAATAAATCACACACTTATTCCAATTGGTAATATTATCTAAATAATAGGTTAAACAATGAGATATCTCAGATATATCCTTCACCACAAATCCATTCTTTCCATTATGAACATATTGCGTAACATGAGAAACAATTTGAGGTATTGCACTACTAATACAAGAAATCTGTAAGTATAGATCTGGCTGTGTTGTCACATCCACCATAATACGCTGTTCACGAATACATTTAGAAATACTCAATTCATCCACACATTGATCGACAAAGAACTTTATAGGAACCTTCTTTTCGTCATCCAAATCAAATTCCGCCTTATCATTTGTCTCTTTACGAGCCAATCTTTCATCCAATCCATTCGCTTTTAATACATCACGAACAAAACTTAAAACCGAATCCACACGATCCCAGTTCGCATTACGCGTAAAGAAATGAACTCGTGCTGTTTCATTTGTTTCAAAATACTTAGCGAATAAAACAATCAATGCTTCTAATTTAGATTGTTCAATTGAATCAATTGGAACTAAGATATTTTGAACTGTTAATTGTTGACTAATCCCAAAATCAGCACGCGTATCAAAAGGTGTAATATCTACAATTGGTAAAGTTTTTCCGGCATACTTTTCTAAAGGACGAATCTTATGTTTCGAATCCACTATGCAGTAATTTGTACTACGAATTAAAGATTTCAATTCTGCATCTTCAAATAATTCCATACGATTTTGATAGAAAGAAAGAATTGTTTTTCTTTTTGAGAATAAACTTTCTAGTAAATCATGATGCAGTGTATGCATAGCCAAACAGAAAATATCTGTAGAATCAGTCATTTCATCTAAGTATGTTGAAAATACTTCTTCAATTAAAGATTCCATCGAACCATAATTCAAAGAATCAAACGCAAACCTTTTAGTTCCAATTAAGTAATATGGATTCTCAGAATTAATTTCTATATGATCATCTTCAAAAAAATGGAGTAACTTCCAATTGCCTTTTCCATCTAGATATTGTTCATAAACTGGCTGATTCTTTTCATAAACAATCGTTGTAGATAGAAAACCACGATCATCATAAATATTTTTACGAACCATAACTTCAGATTGAAATAAAAACACTTCAATCATATTTCCATCTTCACCAAAATGAATTTCTGCATACTTTTCATTATTTACATATGCCACAATACAAAATGGTGTATACACAAATTCCGTGTGGTCTGGCCACATTAAATCTCTATAAGATAGAATATCAACTTTAGTACGTTTAATTTCTTGAATTGCATCAAAACAAGACCAATATGGCGCATGAAATACGCTTTGACGGTGCAAAAAGTGTCTAAAGTTAGGGCAATAGCTTAGATTCAAAATTTTATAATCCATGATATTATTACGATTAAACATCTGAACCTGTTTTACACTATCATCAAACTCTGTTACAGTTCTTCTTCTATACCAATATTGTTCATTTTCTTTATATTCATTTTCATGATACCAGGAAGGTACAAAATACATCATAATGACTACCCCCTAAATAAATGGCTTATATGAATCAAAATCACGATAAGCACGAATTTCTAGATAAATACTACACAATAATCCCGAAAGCATCATAAATGTCGTTGGAAGCATAGCTACAGATGCATCTACAATACCTTTATACTGTAAATACATACAAAGACTTAAACAACCACACATAATTAGTCCACTTAAGCAGCTAAAGAATAAGACCCATTTACGAATATAACGACGAGTAGGTTTTCCTGCAGGAATATTTTCAATACAATCTCCAACTTGAAGAAGATCATCCGACAAGTCTTTTGGATTCACAAATAATAAGCTTAATAACACAGTAAACACAAATAACATCACAATATAAACACGCATACCAAACACAGTCGACATATTTAAATTCTTATATAAGAAATTAATGATTTCTGATTTATGATAATGATGAATCAAAGCCACAATCAATTGTGGAATCATAAAGATTGCTGAACCAAACATTAAAGCCATAAAACCGACTGGATTATATTTAATAGCCAAATAATTCTTTTTTGCGTGTACATTATGCACAGACACTCTCTGTAAAGGAATCTTCTTTTCATGAAGTTCCATAAAGACCATAATGATGACCATCACAAAAGAAATCAAAAGAGGAATCATAAGTGAATCCATAGATGATTTCATTAATATCGCAATTAAAGATTCTGTCATATTCACAATAATAATTGGTGCAAAACCACCAACTCCATACTTCTTATTATTGATCAATAGATATTGAGCAATACTAGCACCCGCCATTAATTCAAAAATAACCACTAAAATGCTCATTAAATCTTTTTCAACATATTTCAATGACAACGCATAAAAAATAGATTGCGCAAGAGCAACCACAAAACATACACCCGTAATCCAATAATTCATAGCCTTAGGTGAAGTACGAGCCCTAGCTTCTTTTGATCGCATTGCGAATAAAATACTGATCAATAAACTCGCCGTAATATATGGTGAAATACCTAAACTCATCACATAACACTTTTGACCAGCACCACTCACAGCCATTGTCAAAATAGCACCTAAATCAAGCCCTGCATTATTATATTCACTCATATCTATTCCATTTAAAGGAATCCGGTGACATAAAAGATAAACTAAAATCACAGCAACAGAAAATAGACATCGATTTCTAACCAAATGTGTCTTTTCCTTCATAAACATCACTCCCAAATAAAAATAACAGTAACCAAAAGTTAGCTACTGTTATTTTATCATTATTTTATTTATTTATCTTCTTTTTCTTTAGAAGCATCGTTTCTTTCTTTTGAGGCATCGTTTCTTGCCTTTTTAGAAGCATGTGCATTTACTAATGAAACCAATGCACCAACAATAGGTACCCAAGACCACCATACTCTATGAGTTACATCCAATGTTGATTTAGGCATTTTTTCCTTTTCGATTGTTTCAGTTTCTTTGTCAAGATTTGCCTTAGGAGTTTCATCCTCTACAACTTCTTCAGTTTCACGAGGAGCTACTTGTAATGGAGCACGTGTATCCACAACAACTCGACGATATGTAGTATCTCCACCAGTAGTCGTAGTAGTTACACTAGTTGCGAAACTGTCTGATGCAGAAGCAGATTCAGAACTACTTAAAGAGTTAGATTCACTTGAACTTAAACTATTAGACAATGATTCAGAAACAACAGTAGAAGTTGATACAGAATCACTCATACTTCCAGAAATAGATTCAGATGCACTTGTTGATGCAGATTCAGATGCAGATGCTGAAGTTGAAGCAGATTCGCTTGCGCTAGCTGATGCTGACTCAGATGCACTTGTTGATGCAGATTCTGAAGCTGATTGACTAGCACTCAATGATGCGCTTGTTGAAGCACTTAATGATTGGCTTGCTGATGTAGAAGCTGACTCAGATGCACTTACTGATTCAGATGTAGATTGACTAGCTGATTGGCTTGCTGATACTGAAGCACTTGTACTTTCACTAGCAGATACTGAAGCGCTTGTACTTTGACTAGCACTTACTGAAGCCGAAGTTGATGCACTTGTTGATGCTGATAATGATGAGCTTACTGACTGGCTTACGCTTGTTGAAACTGATTGACTAGCACTAACAGATGCTGATGTCGATTCAGATGCTGATACTGAAGCACTTGTAGATGCTGACTCAGATGCTGAAGTTGAAGCACTTTGACTTGCTGATGTACTTGCTGACTCAGATGCACTTGTTGATGCAGATTCTGAAGCTGATTGACTAGCACTCAATGATGCGCTTGTTGAAGCACTTAATGATTGGCTTGCTGATGTAGAAGCAGATTCAGATGCAGATGCTGATTCACTTGCACTGATTGATGCTGAAGTACTTGCTGATTCGCTTGCGCTTGTTGAAGCACTTAATGATTGGCTTGCTGCTACTGAAGCGCTTGTACTTTGACTAGCACTTACTGAAGCTGATGCAGATTCAGATGCAGATGCTGAAGTTGAAGCAGATTCGCTTGCGCTAGCTGATGCTGACTCAGATGCACTTGTTGATGCAGATTCTGAAGCTGATTGACTAGCACTCAATGATGCGCTTGTTGAAGCACTTAATGATTGGCTTGCTGATGTAGAAGCTGACTCAGATGCACTTACTGATTCAGATGTAGATTGACTAGCTGATTGGCTTGCTGATACTGAAGCACTTGTACTTTCACTAGCAGATACTGAAGCGCTTGTACTTTGACTAGCACTTACTGAAGCCGAAGTTGATGCACTTGTTGATGCTGATAATGATGAGCTTACTGACTGGCTTACGCTTGTTGAAGCACTCTGGCTTGCTGATATTGAAGCACTTTCTGAAGCAGATGCAGATGCTGATGCTGATTGACTTGCACTGATTGATGCTGATGTACTTGCTGATTGACTAACACTCACTGATGCACTTGCTGATTGGATTGCGCTTGTTGAAGCACTTTGACTTGCACTGATTGATGCTGATGTACTTGCCGATTGACTAGCTGAATTACTTGCTACAGCACTTAAACTTGATGATGTAGATGCGCTCAATGATGTTGATTTAGAATTTGAATATGAATTAGATACGCTTAAAACTTCTGAGTTTGTTTTTGAATATGAAGTTTTACTAACATTCATATTTTCAATTGCACGCTTTGCAAATGATTTATCAAATGTAACATCAGTAAATATATCACGATTATATAATAAATTATAATCATTTTTCCTATAATCCCAGCTCAAAGCATATAATATATTATCTTTGACTTCAACACCATCCAAATAATATCTATTTCCTCCAATTTTTATTTGAACATACTTCGGATATTTAGGAAATGTTGTATACTTCTCATGATATGTTTTATCTCCATTATTTTGTACTTCAACATAATTACCATTGACTTTTACTGGAACCCAACATTCTTTACCTTCTATCTCTTGTCTAACTACATAAACATCTTTACCCTGTACATTCATGAACACTTTATTTCCTGAGTTTTCATTATAATCTGTAAATGAATATGTAGGCTCGATAGTCCCATCACTCTGAATATAATAACCATCCCAGTTGATATAAGTTATATTTCCTGATTTATCTTTTTTGACATTATGTTCATTAAGATCAATTGTCTTTTTTTCGTTTTTATTAGTAATGTACGTATATACATATTTATCGCCATTCTGAACTAAAACGCCTTCTTTAATTAAAGCATCATTACTCTTCACAACATAAGCCTTATCACTTAATACTGCACCCGCTAGATCACTTCCATATGTTGAAGTTAAAGAATTAGAAAGAGATTGCGATTCACTGAAATACTTACTCATACTTGTTGAAGGATCAACGCTTCCACTTTCTGCGATAGGCATTGTAGAATTTCCAACTGCATTCGTTGTATAATTTGCAGCGTATACGTTTTTATCTTTGAATAAACCATTAATTAAATTTCCAAATTTATTTGATGAAACCTCATCATTTTTTACTGATTCAGAATTTACTATTGATTCACTATCACTTACAGATACAGACGTAGAAGTAGATCCACTCTGTGAAGTACTCGTTAATTGAGATTCACTAAGACTTACAGAATCAGAAACTGAATTGCTTTCAAAAATTGAATTATTTTCTGATTCAACTGTAGAATCATATGCACTTTGTGATACAGAAACATTTGTACTATTTTCAATACTTGCATAATCTACGGTAGTCGAATCACTTTGAGACAATGATTCAGACATATATGAAGATGTAGAAGCTTGAGATTCACTAAGGTCACTAACTTGTGACTCATTATCTAATTCAGCAGCATAAACAGCGTTGTTACCCGCAAAGATAGTTCCGCCACCTACAACAGCACCAGCAGCTGCTACACCCTTTAAAAGATTGTTCTGTTTTTTTTCTTCTAACATTTTTCTTTTTCGACATATACACTCATTCCTTCCTTAAACTTTTTAATTTATACGAAGCCCTCAAATTAAAAACAAAAAAATCAAGCAGAGTACACGAAAAGAATGCACTCTTCCCTTACTAGGTTTAATAGTAAACGGAAAGCTTGATTTATTCAAGTAAAATAATTGATTTCTAACCACTTTTTAATCAAAAATATACATTTGTTAATCATCAATTAGAAGCAAAGAAAAATCTATTAAATTAATATAACCGCTTTTATAACTATAGTTATAATCTTAGTAACTAATCATTCTAACTCCATAATCGCATCAACAAACAATTTCTTAGTGAAATAGCCATTGTTGATTAAATATTGAACTTGTTTTAAATTAGAAACCATTCGATTATATTCTTCTTCAGAACAACTCTGAACAACTTGACTTGCTTCTTCTAAACTAGATACCACAAAGCCAATTTCTTTTTCCTTAATGAAATCTGCATTGGATAGATAGTCTGGAATTATAACCGGTATACCTGCAGACAAATAAGAAGCCAACTTATACGAACAATTCATCTTGTAGTAATCCCTTTCATCCTCAGGATTTTCTGAATTTCCCCAAACAAGGCCAAAACCACCTTTAGATAGTTGTAATAATAATTCATATTTATTTAACCAACCACCAAAATTAACATTTGTAGAATCCGTAATATCTTCTTTTCCAAACACATATAAAGGTGTTTCTTGATGCCAATTCTTTACAAAAGGAAATCTAGACGCTTCTCCTGTGAAATATAGTTTTCTTTCAAATTTAGGATCATGTAGACGAATATCATTTTTAAAATCCCACATCTTCTGAACTACATATTTCTCATTCTTAACACCATGTTCCACTAAACACCTATACATTTTTTCTGAAGGAACAACTAAAACATCACACTTATTACATATAGTCACAAACTTATCCATCAAATAATAATTGGATTCAAACTGAAGTGGCACAATATCATGAATAAACAAAATAATTTTAGCTCGATATAATTTCATTCGATCAATTAATGAATCATCCCATTCCATCGCATTCCACGTTGGAAACTGAAAAATGACAATATCCCCTTCTGTGATTCCAGAAATCAATCCATCAAAACGAGCACTCATTTCATTCCAAGGTTCCTTTGAACTATCATACAAATATATTGGTAGTTCTACTGCATCCAATGGACTTAATATTTTCACCACTTCATTTTGAGCCATTTTCGCAACACTCCAATATACCTGATTCGTAATATTTGTTACATGTACTTTCAACTTCATCCCATCCTTACATTAAACATGTCTATAAATACATAAAAAATGGACATGTCCTCAACACATCCATTCTATCACACTATTCAATTAAGGTGACTCCTACTTTCCAGATCTGATTCAAGAAATTCAGATTCAATGTAGCCAAACGATTATGCTTATCATACTTAATAATATAATCATCCATATTTACTAATGGACCTCTTGTCACATGAATCTTATTGTTGAATAAAATGCCATAAGACATACGAAGAATCTTCTTGTCATCCATCAACATCGTAAGAATACGAATCTCTTCATCAGTTAATGCAGAAATATCCTCTTTATATTTTAATTCATGAATAAAAACACTCTCCAAAGGAAACTTTCTAAAAATACGATCCACTTCTACCTGTGACAATTTACTCACCACAAATACATAGCCACCGAATAAAGTTCGCAATTGAATCTGTTTAGAAACCCTATGATAAAACTCCATCTTAGGACTAAACGCAAAAATACCCTCATTTTCATTCAAGTATTTACATACTTCCTCTTCCTTAGAACGTATGGTCAATAATACATACCAATGTTCATCCAAATTCATAAGTAAATTTATCTCCTTCTCTAAAATAAACAGTTGGAGATAAACTC
>ENA-OPDW01000274-OPDW01000274.1-human-gut-metagenome-genome-assembly--contig:-NODE-274-length-44645-cov-11.060462_pt1 | contig 44645 bp, 51 predicted proteins | sample MGYA00241264_ERZ501508 | MGnify/ENA primary metagenome ERZ501508 (study PRJEB25962, sample SAMEA2042575) | human gut metagenome | biome: human gut; feature: human-associated habitat; material: faeces...
CTAGAAACAGGACAATCATTTGATCCTGCATTATTAAGATAAGACAAATGCATCTGAATGCATCTGAACTTTTAAAAAATCGCATTTTAAAAGTTCTTTTCGTCATGCCTAAATTTAATCCAATATTCACACTTTCAAAGATCAATTTAAAACTAGCCATAAATTTCCAGTTATTTTATATTTTCAAACTTTTTCATAAATAATACTTGAATTTTATATAGTTAGCTTTTTATTTTTTGAATAATTATAAACATTTTTTATCTATACTTCTCTAAGTTGCTTTAAATATATCATTGCTCATTTTACTTGGTTTATCTCCAACTGGACTCATGCCGTGCCCGCACACATTAAAAGCGAACCCTACCATTATTATGATAGTGATTCGCTCGTTTGATCTGCTTTTTCTGTTTGCCGCAACATGCGATATCCAACCCCCACATGCGTCTGAATATATTTAGGATTTGAAGTGTCTGGCTCAATCTTTTTACGCAATGTAGCCATAAACACACGAAGACTTGGAGTCTCTGTACCCTGAACGCTTCCCCACACTTCTTGCATGATATAATTATGTGTTAAAACCTTATCGGTATTTTTAGCTAAAACACACAACAATTTATATTCAATCGGTGTTAAATGGATTTCATGCCCATTCTCATATACACAACCCTGCGCATAGTTGATTGTCAAATCTCCATTTTCATATACACTCTCATTTACACTTATGGTCTGACTATTATTTAATCTTCGAATTGTTACACGAAGTCTAGCTAACAATTCATCCACTGAAAATGGTTTTGTCAAATAATCATCGGCCCCTAAATCTAAAGCTTTCACTTTATCTTGATCTTCACTTCTTGCCGAAACCACAATAATTGGAATATTTGACCAAGAACGAACCTTCTTTATAACTTCCAAACCATCCATATCTGGCAGTCCTAAATCTAGAAGCATAATGTCAGGATTATAAGAAAGTACATTCATGATTCCTTGCTTCGCTGTTTTTGCCAGACGAAACTGATAATTTTCCATCTCTAGAGTTGTCGTAATCAAATTCCCAACCGCAATATCATCTTCAATTACTAAAATTTGAACTCTATTCATACAACTTTACCTCCACTGCATCCAATACAAACTTAAAACAAGCTCCATGAGGCGTTACATTCTCAACCCAAATCGTACCACCATGCGATTGAATAATAGATTTACACAAAGATAGACCTAGACCCATGCCACGTCTTGTATCTCCACCTCGATTGTTTTCCGTATAGAACATCTCAAACAATTGATCTGGATGTAAAACACCATTTCCATCATCTTGAACTTCAATTAAAATTTTATCCTCAACCCGCCTAGCATTCAAAGAAATATTTGAATTTTCAGGCGTATATTTGATCGCATTATTTATTAAATTCACTAAAACCTGAATAATCAAGCGTGCATCCATATTAGCCATCAATAAATCATCCTCTAAATGCATAGAAATATTATGTTTACGTTTATTACGACCCAAATGATGAATGGCCTCTCTAAAAATATCCTCAATCATTTCTGGTTGTAAATTCAACTGCATCGTACCATTTTCAATTCTCGTTATAAACAATAAGTTTTCCACCAAATCATACAACCACATCGCATCATTATAAATATCTTGATACAATTTCTTCTTCTTTTCTTGTGAAAACGCATTCTCGTTTTCCAACAATAAACCGGCATTGCCTGAAATACTAGTCAGTGGCGTTCTTAAATCATGCGAAATCATACGTAATAAATCGGCTCGCAACGCCTCTTGTTTGGCTTGCTGCTCAATTTTTAGATTTTCTAAACGAATCATTTCCTTCTCTAAAGCCATACCACACTCGTCCAATATCGCAAGCCACAAATTTTTTTCAAAAGAATCTATCTTATCTTTTAATACAATTCCAACCACGCCTAACACTTCGTGCGTTCCATTAATAGGTAAATATAAACACATCGAATCCGAATGATAACTCGTTGTCTTTCCAGCCTCATGCCTATTTTTATAAACCCAAGCCACAATATCCGTTTCTACAGGACACTGTCCTAATAGAATAGGCTCATCATTATGTGGATACAACACTAAATCCGTATCCAATAATTTATGCAGCTGTTTTAACATCGAAGCATAGATCGCATTCATATCATTCGCCTTTTGAAGCATCTGGCTCATCTCCAATAAGACTTGCGTACGATACACTTGTTTGGCATTTTCGAAAGATTGTTTCTTTAATCTTGTCATTAATGAACTAGATGACATGGCCACCACAAACATAACAATATATGTCGTAATATAGCTTGGATCACTCAACAAAGAAAAGTAGGGGTATGTAAAGAAAAAGTTAAAGCATAACACTGAAAATAAAGACGCCAACAAACTATAGATATATCCACTTGTCCATATAGATACAAATACAATGCCCAAGATATAGATCATAATAGGCGTTGTAATCAAAAATTGAAAGTGCATAAATCCCTTGCCAATAAGCGTACAAAGAAAAAGAATCCCCATCATTTTTAATGTATCTTTCAATGAAAAACTCAAAAGATTAAAATTAAAATGAAACATGCGACGATAATCCTGCGGATAATTCACAGAATATATATCAATATCTTTCAACTTAAACAATGCTTGTTTCGCCAAATTTTTTTCTAAAACAACACAATCCACCTGAGAAACACCCACATATTCCACAAGCTGAGGCAATACATCCTGTCCATAAAGAATCGTTACTTTTGCCCCTTTACTCTCCGCATACTTAATATTTTCACGTAAACAACTCTTTGATGCCGCACTTGCCCCCTCATATTTTGGAGTTTGCACAAAAATAGCACTCAATACTGCATGATTGCTTTTCGCAATTTGAGCTCCCTTATCAATAACTCTAGAATTATATTTAGAAGCCGATAAACATATTAATACATTCGCCATAAAGCTAGTATAACACAAGCCCACAAAGAATCATTCATCTTAACATTGTCTTAACATAGTGTTAGAATACTTTATGGAATCTTAATACAGACTAGTGTAGAATGTTTTAAGATATTAGAATAGGTGGTTTTATGTTTAAAAAACGTATGAAACGCATTACCCCAGGACAAATGATCATCCTCAGTTTTGCGACTATGATATTTATCGGTGCCTGCCTGCTTATGCTTCCATTTTCCACAAACGATGGTAAGGGCGCACCATTTTTAGATGCATTATTCACTTCAACCAGTGCCTCCTGCGTAACCGGACTGATTATGCATGACACAGCACAATATTGGTCCCCATTTGGACAACTCATTATCTTGATTCTGATTCAAATTGGAGGTATGGGCGTCATTACGATGGCCATTCTACTCTTTGTTCTTGGAGGCAAGAAAATTGGTTTTAAACAAAGATATTTTATGCAACAATCTATTTCTGCCCCAAAACTAGGGGGTATTATCCGAAACACAAAATGGATTCTAAAAGCTGCATTATGCGTCGAAGCACTAGGTGCCATCTTATTAGGCATACGCTTCTTACCGCGTTTTGGACTTGTCAAAGGCCTATGGTATTCCATATTCCATTCCATCTCCGCCTTTTGTAACGCAGGCTTTGATTTAATGGGCACAAACCAAGCTTACTCATCTTTAACAGGATATGCCGGTGATATTTTAGTATCCAACGTCATTGCAGCACTTATCGTACTTGGTGGTTTAGGCTTCTTTGTCTGGAAAGATGTTGTTCAATACAAACGTCATTTGCACAAATATTCCTTACAATCCAAAGTTGTGCTATTTACGACAGCCACTTTATTAATTATTAGTACACTCTACTTCTACATCAATGACTTTAGCCATTGGAATATGCGTCTAGCCGATCAAATCAACGTTTCCATTTTCCAAGCCGTATCCCCAAGAACAGCCGGCTTTAATACGATTGATTTAAACAAAATGAATCAAAGCAGTATCCTCTTTATGACACTATTAATGTTGATAGGAGGAAGTCCACAAGGTACGGCCGGAGGATTTAAAACAACAACATTAGCCGTATTGATTCTTAGTATTCGTGCTGTATTCAATCATAAACAAAACCCACAATGTTTTGGAAGAAGAATTTCCATGGACACATTAAACAATGCTACAGCCTTATTTATGTTATTTATGGTATTATTCTTTACAGGAGCACTCCTTATTTCGGCCTTCGATCAACTACCCATTCTTGACGCCCTATTTGAAGCGGCCTCTGCCATTGGAACCGTTGGACTTACATTAGGAATCACACCCACACTATCAAGTGCATCACATTGTATTTTAATTTTCTTGATGTTCTTTGGAAGAGTTGGAGGCTTAACTTTACTTTTAGCCATTTCAAAACATCAAGTTGTCGCAAACGCAAATTTACCACAAGAAAATATCACAATTGGATAACAGGAGGAACATATGAAATCAGTATTAATTATTGGTATGGGACGTTTTGGACGTCACATGGCACAAAAACTATATGATTTAGGGCATGACGTTTTAGCCATTGATAAAAATGAAGAAAAAATCAACAAAGTCCTTTCTTATGTCACAAACGTACAAATCGGAGATTCTACCGACGAAAGCTTTATTGACTCACTAGGCGTATCGAACTTTGATCTTTGCGTTGTAGCCATTGGAGATGACTTTCAAAGTTCACTCGAAACAACAGCCCTATTAAAAGATTATGGATCAAAACTTGTTGTCGCAAGAGCCGTACGCGATGTACACGCTAAATTCTTATTGCGCAATGGAGCCGATGAAGTTGTATATCCTGAAAAACAAATTGGTAACTGGGCCGCCGTACGTTTTTCAAGCGAAAACATCTTTGACTACGTACAACTTACTCCAGAATATTCCATTTATGAAATTGCCGTACCAACCGCTTGGATTGGAAAAACCATGTTAGAACTCGATATTCGTAGAAAATACCATATCAACATTCTAGCTACCAAAATCAATGGAATTCTAGACCCACTTCCAAGTGCTGAACATACTTTCCAGGAATCCGAAAACATTCTTATTCTTGCGCAAAATTCAGACGTACAAAAATTCCTTCGTTTTTAATGAAATCTTAACATGACGCCTCATTCTTTTACACCGTTTAAACATTTAAAATTCTACAATAAAGGTGTAAGAAAGAGGCGATTATTTATGTTAGGAATTTTATCAATAGGATCCGTAATCTACATTTCTTTCTTAGTCCCACGACTCTTAAATCACATCTTAAATATCACTCACCATTAATGTATGCCACGAGCATACCAATTATCCCCATTTTTAAGTTATAAATATACTTAAGAAAGGGGATTTTATTATTATGAAAACATGGAAACTAGTCAGTGGAATCATTTCCATTGTATTAAGTGTATTTGTCGTATTCCAAAGTATGATAGCAGGCCTTGCCAACGCACTAGAAGAAAGTGGACAAGTAAGTGGCAGTGCAGGACTTGTTGTTAGTATATGCATGCTTTGTGGAGGAATTGTATCGATTGTATCTAGAAAGAATAATTCAAAAGGAACCAACATTGCACTTCTAATTCTATTTAGTTTAGCTACATTAACAGGCTTTGTACTTGCAGAAAATTATTCAGACCTATATATTTGGTCAGCATGGTGCTTGATCAATGCAGTACTTGCCTTCATCTCATTAAGAAAAGGTGCCAGTAAAATCTGACACCTTTTAAAAACGCTTTACTTATCAAATAAATGGATATTTTTACACATTTTTCCGCACTTTTTAGTATTGCTTTTGCACATTTTTCCGAGGTTATTAGTACCTTTTTTACACATTTTTTCTGAAGCATAAAAAAAGACAGCAATTAAGCTGCCTATCTTACCATATCACGAGTGATGTCTTTTAAGCTTTTAGCCCCACACATCTCCATAGTATCTTGAAGTTCACTGCCAAGTTTATCCACTAAGACTTGAATACCTTCTTCTTTTGCTCCATAGATCGCATTCACAAATGGACGAGCTACAATGACAGCATCCGCACCCAATGCCAAAGCCTTAAAGATATCGACACCATTACGAAGTCCACCATCCACAAAGATTTTCATACTACCATCTACAGCTTTTACAATCTCTTCGAGTACTTCAGCAGTTGCAGGCGTCTGATCTTGAACTCGACCACCATGATTCGAAACCACAATTGCACTAGCTCCCGCTTCTTTTGCCTTTAAAGCCCCCTTCACACTCATAACACCCTTCACAATAAATGGTACAGGTGTATTTGAAATGATTGCCTTTAATTGTTCTGTATTCATTCTTCCTGCAGGAGGCTGACACCCCTTTAAGAAAGGAAGTCCAGCTGCATCTACATCCATAGCTACCGCAAAGGCATTACTGTTTAAAGCTAAATTTAGCTTTTCCAAATAAGTCTCTAAGCTCCAAGGTTTAACGGTTGGAATACCATACCCATTATTCTCTTTAATAATTCGTGTCGCATTTTCCATTATACTAGGATCTTTTCCATCTCCTGTAAACGCACAAATGCCAGCTTCTATACAACCTTTTACTAAGATATCATTATATCCATTATCATCATATGCATCTGAATAGTGCATGGCTACAGCTCCTACAGGACCTGCAAAAATCGGATATTTAAATGTATGACCAAATAGTTCTAATTCTGTACTTACTGGCTCATTATCTGTAATTGTATCCATATTTACACGAATGTTTTTCCAAGCATCATAGTTACGCATCGCAACATCCCCAATCCCTTTAGCACCAGGACCTGGAATCGTATTTCGACATGCCTTTCCATCACATACAGGACAAGACTTACATAATTTTGTCCCCATCACTTCACGACTTTTTTCCATCAATTCCATATAATTCATAATCATTCCTCCATTACATTCGCTATAACTAAACCTAATATTCCGGCTACCAGTTTCACAACCACAAACCAAGTCACACTTGCAGGATTGACTGAGGCAATAAAACCGAGTTGTCCGCCAAACACAAAAGCCCCACTCAATGAAAAGGCAGCATTTAAAATCTTGCCCTTCTTATTCATCTTACTAAATAAAGGAAGCATCGCAATACTTGTTCCAAAAGATAAGATAATTCCCATGACCGAATACTTATTAATATTTAATATTTGACCTACTCTTTCAATCTGACTCGAAAACTTTCTTAATACAATTTCACAAAATACTAAAGAACCACACACAATAATACTCATTTGAAATACAATGCGTAGTGCTTCATTGATTAATGTCACATTTGTGAAGTTCATATTGAAAAAGAAGGTTAGACAAACTAGAAAAAAGAAAATATACCCAAGCATTTGTACTAATTTAGAAAATACGGTTAATACCACAATTAATGTTTTAAATGAAATAAAAAATAAACCAATCAAAATAGCACAAATAAGAATTACGGGTAAAAACACAATCAAAAAATGATCAATATGCAATAAAAAGTCACAACCAATAAGAATAGGTAATAAACCTAAAATACCATACACAACTCCTTTTAAATAGTGATTCAAATCATCTTTATCCAGTTCATTTAAAAAGATTGGCAATTGAAAACTAATCAAGCACCCCCAAAGTAGATGTTAATAATACACCACAGAAAATCAAGATATTATCTGCATGTGTCATAGACTCTATAATGGAATAGCCTCCAAGATCTGGCGCCAACAAACTCGAAATAATCATTTCTTTATTTTTGAAAAGAGTGGCATGACCATTTAAAAACGCAATCGCAATACAATAAAAGCCTCCTACGCTCATCATAAAATCGCCCATCGTTATAATGCCTCGATCAAAAGAAGTGGCTAGTCCAAGTCGATTCTTAAACATCTTGTCAAATAAGCCTAAAGCGGCAAAGCATAATAAAATAAAAATAATCGGATTCATGCATTCATTCTATTATAATAATGAAAAAAAGTCGAAGAAAATTTCTTCGACTAATGTGCGTTACTTGCTGCAACTTTTACTCTAGACCACAAATCCGCAATGATCTTACGTGTAATTTCATCATATTGGAATACTTCATCTTTATCGTAACCAGCACGAGGTGTATATGCGTTAATACCATCATAATCTCCGCCTTTACCACCAAGTTCTTCCATAACTTCTTTATTTGGTGAAGTATATCCAACATAACTCGAATTATCCATAGCTGCATCATAACTAGTAATATAACGAATAAACTCATTCGCAAGCTTAGGATTCTTCGCATTCTTAGGAATAACCATCGCATCTGACCATAAGTTTGTTCCACTCTTTGGCATATAGAATCCCATATTTTCATTTTCTGACATGACATAAGCCGCATCTCCAGAATAAATAAGTCCTAAAGCCTTTCTAGCCTGTGCCATATTATCAATAATTTCATCTGTTACAATTTCTGGATCCATTGTCTGAACACATTGAATCAACCAGTTATATGCATCATTCAGTTCATCTTGACTTGTCGTATTCATTGAATATCCCAATGCTTTTAATGCCATCATGAATGAATCTCTTTCAGAATCATATAGATAGATATCTCCCTTAAATTTCTGATCTAAGAAAATATCCCATCCATCTTTTTCCAAATCTTCTTCAGATACTTTTGTCTTATCGTATACGATACCAACAGTACCCCAGAAATAAGGAATTGAATATTCATTCTTTGGATCATACGGAAGACCTTTTATCGCATCCGCCAATTCACCTAAACATTCTTTGCGAGTTTCTGGCTCTAATTTTTGAAGCATTTTTTCCTGCATCATTCTTTGAATCATATAATCACTTGGAACCAATACATCATACGCATCGCCATTGGCAACCTTAATATACATCTGCTCGTTTGAATCAAAGTTATCCATGATAACCTTAGCTCCCGTTAACTCTTCAAAACCTGAAATGATATTTTCACCTGTATATTCACCCCAGTTATATACATGTAAAGTTTGTCCTGCATAAGGCTGACTACCAGCTGATTTATTCAAGCCAAATAAAGAGGCCACTAAACCAACTACCACAACACCCGCAACAGCCCATTTCCAAGGTTTATTTTGTTTTGAAGGGCTTGTCTTTTTACGAATCATTGGCAAGACATTCACAATTGTTAGAGTGATTGTGATCAACAATACAACCAATGTACTAATCGCATTTACACTTGGATTAATACGCTTAGACATTGTATACACCATAATACTCAAGTTCTTTACACCTTGACCCGTTACGAAATAGGAAATAACAAAATCATCAAAAGACATTGTGAACGCAATCAAAGCACCCGAAACAATACCCGGCATAATTTGTGGCACAATAACTTTCACCAAAGCTTGCCAAGGCGTAGCCCCTAGATCCATTGCAGCATCGGCCAAGTTTGGATCTAATGATTTGATCTTAGGCATAATACTCAAAATAACATATGGAATACAGAAAGCAATATGTGCTAATAATAATGTCACAAATCCCTTTTCAATTTGGAAAGTAATAAATAGAAGCATCAATCCAATGGCAGTAACAATTTCAGGGTTCATGATTGGAAAATCATTGACCTGACTGACAAAAGCACGCAATACTTTCTTTGACTTTGATAAACCAATCGCCGTAATCGTACCAATGATTGTAGAAATAATTGTTGCCAATAAGGCAATAATAATTGTGACATACAAAGATTCCATCATACCGTGGTTTTTAAGCATAGCCTCATACCAACATAATGAGAACCCTGTAAAGTGTGTTAACGATTTTGAACTATTGAAGGAAAAAATAATCATGAATAATATTGGCGCATAAAAGAACACCAATAATAAAGCCATGCCTACTTTACCTAATACTCTCTTATCTTTCGACATGCCTATTTTTCCTCCTTATTACGCTCTTCCAATTTCCTTACAAGCATCATTAGAAGCATCATGATCATAGCCATGATCATTGAGATAGCTGAACCAAAGTTCCATTCTCCCACAGTAATGAATTGGTTTTCAATGACATTACCAATCAAGAAGAATTGTCCTCCACCCAATAATTTAGGAATGAAGAATGAACTTACAGCTGGCAAGAACACTAATGTGATACCTGAAACTACGCCCGGTAATGAAAGTGGGAAAATAACCTTCCAAAACGTTTGGAATTTATTGGCCCCCAAATCCTGAGCCGCCTCTAATAAAGATTTATCCATCTTCGTTAAAGCCGTGTTGATCTGCAGAATCATAAATGGCAAGAAGTTATACACCATACCAATCAATACAGCAGCTTCTGTATATAAAAGTTCTGTATGAATTCCAAACAAGCCTAAAAAGCTACTAATAATTCCATCACTTGATAAAATACCAATCCATGCATATGTTCTTACAAGCATGTTGATCCATGTAGGAAGAGTAATCGCAAGAACTAAGATTTGTTGAACTTTAGGACTATTCTTAGAAATAAAGTATGCGATTGGATATCCGATCAACAAACAAATAATGGTTGTCTTAATGGCAATCCATAAAGAACGCCATAAAATCAACAAGAAATCTTTGTCTGTAAAGAAACGAACATAGTTATCTAATGTAAGCTTAAAGTGCACAATACTGTTGCCTTGCTGAATGATTGAATAAAACGCAATCAGCAACATCGGAAGCAACAACATGATGCAAGCCCACACAATATAAGGGATTGCTAATTGTTGAAATTTTTTCATTTTCTAGAATCCCATTTTCTCCATAACATGGATATCTTCCGCAAAGAAAGTAAGTCCGACCTCTTTTCCTTCCTCTACATAATCCGTTGTATGAATCTTGAATTCACGACCCGTCGTCCAGAAAGTTACCTTATAGACACCTTCCTTAATTGTTTCAGGATCAAAATCATAATCTACATCTAGATCTACTGTTTCATTTTCGTCATCCAACTTCCAGCCCTGTGCATTTGCCCAAGTCTTCAAGTCTGTATCAATAGCCATGGATTCCTTGATTTCATCCACTGTTTTAAAGAAGTTAAATGCAGAAACGGCTTCATTGGCCTTCTTGTTTTCAACAACCCTTTGATCCACAACCCAAATCTTACGCGTAATTGAAGTTTTATTGTTTGTTGAGAAAGTAACAGTATATTCTCCTACTTCCTGTTTTAAATCTGTATCAATATCGTGAATTGAAATAAACTCATCTGTTTCAGGATTCCAAGCCTGTGCATCGGCACGCGCAATGATTTCTTTATCATCAATATCCTTCATATCTTCTAAGTCTAGATAGAAGTCGTTGGCAGAAATCTTTTCTTTTCCATCTTCACTTGTGATCGCATAGTTCTTGTTTACGTGCATATTTACCGTGACATGCGTACCAGGAACCGTTTCCACCATGATTTCATAGTGAACACCCTTAAATAATACGCTCTCAACTTCACCAGTCATCTTGCCATCTTTCACATCCACAATATCAATATCTTCTGGGCGAATTACGACATCCACTGGTTCATTTTCTTTATATCCAACATCGACACAATCAAATGTAATATCATCAAAACGTACTTTCTTATCGCAAACCATACGTGCTGGAATAATATTACTTTCCCCAATGAACTTCGCAACATATTGATTGACTGGTTCATTATAAATATCTTCTGGACTACCAACCTGCTGAATCTCGCCATCCTTCATAATAACAATCTTATCTGACATTGTTAGTGCTTCTTCCTGATCATGCGTAACGAAGATAAACGTGATTCCTACTTCTTGTTGAATCTTCTTTAATTCATACTGCATTTCTTTACGAAGCTTTAAATCCAACGCACTCAAAGGTTCATCCAACAATAATACGCTTGGCTCATTAACTAAGGCACGCGCAATCGCAACACGCTGCTGCTGACCACCAGATAGTAAAGTAACATCTTTATTTTCAAATCCTTCAAGACCAATCAACTTCAACATTTTCATGACCTTTTGATCAATAACGTCCTTACTCATCTTTTTAATTTTCAATCCAAACGCAATATTGTCATACACATTCATATGAGGGAATAGTGCATATTTTTGGAAAACCGTATTCAACTCACGCTTATAGGCTGGCACTTCACAAATATCTTCTCCATTTAAGATGACTTGTCCTTCGCTAGGCTCTAAAAAGCCCCCTAAAATACGTAATAAAGTTGTTTTTCCACAACCACTAGGCCCTAATAGTGTGACAAACTCATTTTCATATATATCTAAATCAATACCCTTTAACACAACTTGACCATCAAATTCTTTTACGATGTGGCGAAATTGAATTAATTTATTCTTTTCCTGTTCCATGTATGTTCTCTCCTTGTCAATTAAAATACAGGCGGTGTAGATACCCATAATACTTTGGCATCCACACTCGATACGTTTTCTAAATAATGCCCTTCCTTACCTGTAATATAGAAGGTTTCTTTTGATTTAACTTTTAACCTTTTATTACCAACAACTAAAACAACACTGCCCTTTAAAATATAGCCAAATTCCTCTCCCTCATGAGCCTTGACTTCCTGTGACTTTGCGCCCGGTTTTAAAGTCAATAAAAGAGGTTCCATCTGATTCTTTTGAGCATTAGGAATAATATATTCCGTAACCAAATCATCTTGTTCATTCACAAAAAAATCCTGCGTATGGAAAACAATCTGCTCTTCCTTGCTTGATTGAAAGAAATCTGCCAAATTGGTACCTAAAGCTTCCAATATATTCTCCAATGCAGAAATGTTTGGACTTGTTAAGTCGCGCTCTAACTGTGATAAAAAGCCTTTTGTTAATTCACTACGATTCGCAAGTTCTTCCAAAGTCAACCCATTCTGGGTTCGAAGCTCTTTTAGTTTTTTGCCTATTTTCATTCAATCACCCCTGCTTGTTTTTTATACTAAACTTTTTGTTTCATTAAAAGAACAAATCTATTATATAGGAAACCCTCAATTATGCAAGAAAAAAGAGCATTTTTTTCATGCTCTAAAGTTAAATTAATTTTACTGTTTCATATTTCTCAAACGATACAATACACAATTTGTCATAACCGCCAAATATAAAGCCTCACTCATACCTTGTGTCTGTAAAGTCAACGGATTATTATCACAAATCATAAAGTCCATGCTGATGTTTGTTCTTTGCGATATTTTTAAAATCTTATCCACATTGATCTGTCCCTCATCCCAATACTTAGCAGTATTTCTCGTTACTTCCATATATTTGCCAAATTGAGTTTGCGAAAGTGAAAAAACAACTTCCCGTATAAAACGCATACGATCACCCATATCATTTTTTAAATTGTATTCAAAATTCTTAAATTTCGAACTTCTTTTAATATCTGTAAATAGTTCGGGATGAATCAATTTCATAATATCTTGAACCTGATTCCATGTTAAGCCTTCTAAATTAATGGGCTGATTATACATTTGATCAAAGAAAATCGAATCAATGGACTGATGATTATAATCTGCAAGAATAAGCACAATACGCGTTTGCGTACGATCCTCGGAATGAATTTGCCTTCTAAAATTACGCAAAGACATATGGGCTGCTTTGGCAACTTCTTCCTCTGAAATATTATTATCTTCAATAAATTGCACAATTTGTTTCATAAAAAAAAACACCTCCACGTTAAACCTTTAATGCTTGTGTTTCCTTATGTCTCGTTTTGTTTTATCTATATTCGTTTTGACTGCTTTTGTTGCTTACTGTTCTTCTTTGATTCTAGAATTTTTAGCTTCTATACATCAAAATTACATCACAAAAAAGGGGCCTAATCGGCCTCTTGTTTTTGTCGCTCTATATCTTCTCTGATCAGGTCTTTCAGATATCTGTTGACGCTCTCTATTGTGCCTAGATACTCCAGAATGTCTGTATCCTCCTTAGTCTTCTATTATTTCCATGATTACGTCCAAGGCGTCTTCATCGCAATTGTGCTTGTATAGCCAGCTTTCTATTTCTTTTAGAGTCATCATGTGTCTATCGTAATACAATTGATCCAGCACTTCTTCCTTTAGTCTCATTGCTGCTTCTTCTCTAGTCATATTAAGCTTCCTCCTGTAGTGTTCTAATTTGGCGTTGTGATTCTTGAATCAATGTTTCATAGACGTCCGCTTCGTAAGCTAGTTTTCTGATTTTTCCGAAGTCAATGTCTCTTTCTTCTCTTTCGATTGCATTTAGTTCGTATTGAATTTCCTTTGCGATTCTTGTTTGTTCTTCAATCCAGTTTTGAATTCTAGTTTCTAGTGTTTCGATATCTGTTTTCATTGTGTTCTATCTCTCTTTCTTTTTACACGCACACTGTAATGTAATACAGTGCATAAAGCAAGCAAAAAAGCGAAAAATAAAGCAGAAAACAAAAAAAGAAGGGAATGCTATTTTTCAAGCATTCCCTTGATCCGTTCCGATAGGTCTTTGATCTGTTCTTTTAGTGTAGCCACTTCCTTCTCCAGTTCACTGTGGCTTTCTAATTTTTTTGCTAGGCTGTCGACCTTTTTGTCCATCTGTTCTACCTTGTAATCCAGCAATGCTGAATGTTTAGAATTGCTGGTCCATGTTGCTAGGACTGAAGGTACTCCGACGCAAAGTCCGGATATGATCGCCACAATAATTGTATCAGTCATTATTCTTCCTCGTTTACTTCTGGCAAACCTGCTAGGCTTGTTAGAATCGAGCATACGCCTGCCACGACCGTTGTGCTTGCTGCGTACATCCAGTTAATGTCCGGAACGGCTGCTCCTACGGTGATAGAGGCTAGCGCTGTTTGAGCCATTGTCTTGATTGCTCGAACTCCTGCTGCTTCCCACCATGCTTTGTTTGTAAGTCTACTCATCCTCGTTACCTCCTACTAAAAAGGGCACGCCTTCTGGCATGCCTTCAATCACCTATACTATTCTAGAAACCGTTTCTGATGCACTGATCAGAGTTCCGGCTGCTGATGTAACCCACGTTAGAGCGACCTTGTTTCCTGGTGCTGCTGGTGCTGCCTGGATAACAGCGGATACTGGAAGAGTGATCACGTTGTCTACTGCGGTTGTTGTTACTTGTGCTACGGCTCCCGGGACTGCTGTTCCATTGGCATAAAGTTGCACTTGATTTGTTCCCGCTGCGGTTGCTGAAATCACGAAGCTTCCATCCACTTTATAGGTTCCAGGTTTTACGATCTCCAGAGCGTTTCCGTTTAGGTTGACTCTGTTGTTTGTCCGAGTCCGAACGCTTCCTGGTGGAATCGTTGCGCCTGCTGCTAGTGTTGCGCTTGTCGTGTTGACGACTTGGATCATTTTTCTACCTCTAGGCTACTGTACTGTAGCGCCTGCTGGGTAGTAAGTTCCATATTGTGGGTAGTAAGGCGGATTTGTGTAATATCGTCCTAATTGGCTCAAGATGTTATGAGTTTGTACGCTGTTTGAAATTGCCTGCAAGCTTTGATCATATTGAGTTTTCAAGGCATCATATTTGTCTTGCATCATTTGAGTCTTTAAGTTGCAGCAGCATTGTTCCATCTGGTGAGATAGGTTGTTAATGCTTTCCTGTACTCCTCCAAAACCTTGGCATAAAGAACTATTTACACCGTTGAAGCCATTCATCATGGCCATCTGTGTTTGGTTTGCGTTCTGCATCTGGTTCACATTCATCTGGTTGATTAGCTGCGCGTTTTCGTATGCGTTTGAGCAAATTCCGTTTGTGATTCCGTCTAGCTTACTAATAATAGCTTGTGTATCAAATCCGCGCTGAACCTCTGCTTGTGTGCCTTGCTGGTTGCTTCCCCAGGCTCCGCCGCCACCAAATCCAAAAATCAAAAAGAATAAAATTAGAATGATAATTCCGTTTCCTTCTAGAAAGCCATCTTTGTTTCCAGTTACAGAAGCGATATCAGATAATGATAAGTTGTCCATGTGTGTTCTCCTTTCTTATCTATCTTGATTTTGCAAAATCCTATTTTAGAAAGCCCTTGAACTGTTCCGCCATTTGTTTGGCTTGATCCAGTTGAGCCTGCGTAAATTTTCCGGAGGCCATCAGCTCGTTTAGAAGTTGCTGCGGATCCTGCGTCCCTAGCATCTTTTTAAATTGCTGAAATTGTTGCAGCATGTTTCCTTTTCCTCCTGGTCTATTTTGAAGTAGTGGATTCATGACGGTTGCCTCCTCTCGCATTCTGTTCTACCTTTGAAAGCCATTCCTTGAATTCAGCCTTCGTTAGGTACTTGTCTTCCGGTTGATCTTCTTTCACTTCCTGGAAGCTATAAGCCTTGATCGTACAGAAGCCACTCGCATCTGCTTGTTTCTGATAAAAAACGGGCTTGTTACTATCCATTAAAATCACGGACTGGTTCGGTCCTAAAGTGAAAGCTTTGGCGCTTTCGATTCCGTTTACAAATTGAATCTGGTTCATTTGTTGAGTCGGTGCCTGCATCTGTGGCATTCCAAACTGCCCAGGCTGCGGCATGAAATTATTGAAATATGGCGTGTTCATTGTGTTCTACCTCTTTTCACCTATATTCTCTAATATTTCCACGTCTGGAATTGTTCCTCTTTTGTCCTTCTTTAGCTTGTAAAATCCGAAGGCCATATCAACCAAAAGGGCCCAGTAGTAGTCATTTAAATCTTTGACGGTTTCTTCGAATTCGTCTTTTGACATGCCTGCGTCCTGGTAGTGCCATTGCGAGTCTTGCGTTTTGCTTCTTAGCTGATAAACGACTTTTTTCTGTCTGTCGCTCAGTCCTTGTTCTTCAATTAGAAAATGTGCAAAGTCTGGGCGTAGAGGTGTCTGGTATCTTCTATTTATTCTCCTGTTCATTGTGTTCTATTGCTGATCCTTTCTATTTAAATGTTCCGTATGGACTTGTATTCAATCCGGCTGAGTTTAGCTCTCCACAGGCCATCCAGCGTCGTGTTCCGTCCGCGCCAATCCAGCTGATCCACACGAATCCTTCTCTACGAACATACCCGTCATAATTGACGTGCATTCCGTTAGTATAAGTTAGGCCTGTATCCTGTCCTTTTAAGCTTGGAGCTCTACGAATCTTGATTGTGCAAGCAGGATAGAATGTAGCTTTTTCATGTACAAAGTCTGAAGGGATACCGTTTAGCACGGATGCTGATCCCGTAGAGGTCTGGCCTCCTTGATTGAATGGTACGTGGCTAGCATCTGTCCAGTTTGCGAATGTTCCTTTATTTAAAATCACAGTTCCGTCTGTTACAAATGCTAAATCTGCAGATACGTTATTCGGCAAGTGATACACTCCTTGCGAATTTCTGTCATACATATGAGAGAACTTTCCTTTTGCTACTTCGATATGTGCATGATTTCCTGTAGCGTACCCTGCAGTTCCTTCATCTCCGAACGTATCTCCTTGCTTGAAATATTTCACTCTTTTGATATCCTCGATGTAGTTATCATGAATAAACATAAATGTAGCGAAATCAATCGTTCCGTCTCTAAATAGCACTTTCTTGTCTGATTCTAAGAAAACTGCATTTCCGTTTCTTGCCGAGTCATAGGCTACTAGGTGACAGTCGCAAGGTGCGATAGTTTCATCGATTCCTGTGTCCTTTCCCGCATTGTCTAGGGCGTTAGTTCCTAGATGTGTTCCTACGTTGTTTCCTTGAGTCACATTCATGTACTCCATTGGAAAACCTAAAAGCTGATATCCGCCTTTTGTGATTTTTTGTCCTTTTCTCATTTTTTTGGACCTCCTTCTATTTATTAAAAAAAGAGCCTATTTCTAGACTCTTGTAAAAATAATTTAGTTAACTAGTTCTTTTTTAGTTTACTACATGATTTCTTTCCAAGTTTCTGCTCCAACGCCGAATACTCTTAGATTCCGAATTTGCAACTTTGCACTGCTTTTAGCTTGGATTATACATCCGAAATTTTCTGACTAATTAAAGCGTTTTGAATTTCAAGAATTTGTTTTTGCAGGGATTGATTCTCTTCTTTAATTCTTTTTCCGATATATTCTTCTGTATCCGCTACATACTCAACAGATATTTCGTTTTCTGATGTCAGTACGGTTGTAGGGTAATTTGTGTGAATCGCCTTTAATTGCTCGCTATCAACTGGAGCGGTGATTACTTGCTCCACATATTCTTCGTATTCATCATTTTCCCCAACAGAAAAACAGTATTTCAGCCCCTCTTTTTGAACAAGCAAATTCGTATATCCTTTTACATTTGCTTGAATTTTTTGAGAAGCTTTTGTTTCCCCTGCATCAATTGCAAACCATACTTCTTCATCATTTTCACCTGTAAACTTGATATTTCCACCTGCACTCAATTCTCCGTTGGTGATAAGTGTAAATAGCGTACCGGCTTTTGCTTCGAATGGAACGTAGTAAGCATATCCATTTTTTGTATCATCAAGAATATTCTTTCCCGTGATTATGATTTTTCCTGTTCCAGACAATATCCTTATTGGAAGGTTCGAAGAATCATTTATAACGATAGTTTTTCCTAATGCTTTTTCTATTATTGCAGGAGCTTTGTTTCCTATGTCTTCCTTTAGTTGACTAATGTCATCAGTGGATGCTTGCAAATTGTCGGCATATTCCTTTGCTTTATCTTCTGAAGATTTCGCGTTTACTGCGCTCGTATTAGCTTCATCTTTTAATACGCTTGTATCAGTTTTGATTTGATTCAATTCTGTTTTTGTTTGATTTACAAAGTCTTTCGTATCATCCAAAGCTTTTTGAGCATTTGTCGCACTAACTTGTGCATTTGTAGCGCTGGTTTGAGCGTCTGATGCGTTCTGTGCGATTTGGCTAGCCAAGTTCCTATATTCCTCAGTTACATCACCGGGTTCGCCTTTTGGACCTTGTGCGCCTACAAATTCTCCGTTATCCAGTTTAGCCTGTACTAAAGCAATCAATTCATCCATTGACTGAATTTTTCCATCAATCTTAACATAATAATTCTTGATATTTGGATCATCAGGGTAGTTCTCGTCTTCGCCGATTCCACTATAATTGCTAGGGGTAATCATCATTTTAAAGTTCGGAGTTAGTGCTATAGGAGCACTTCCTGGGTCTCTAGCGATAATCTGTGCTTTAACTTCACCACTATATGTTGTCAACGGTCTTGATACTACATACAAATCACCAACTAGTGGCACTTCTTTTTCATAGTTATCTTTTTTCACATATATGTATTTGTTAGGTAAATCCGGTAGTCCCTTGAAATGGATTACAAGCACTTCATTGCTATACTGTTGCCCAATATTGAAGCATACGGGTCTTGATACATTTATTTCTTTAATCTGCATAATGCTCCTCCTTTAAGCAATTCTAACCCACATCACTATCCAACCTCTTCCATTAGGTGCTACATCTGGATACTGTGCTGTTGTTGGCGGTGTATCTGGTGCAGTTTTATAATCCCAAGCGCTCCACAGCCATCTTTGTCCCTTACTTTGATTGTTCTTGTAAATTTGTACATTTCTGGTATTTTCAAATTTAGAGCTTGATACATCTAAAGCAAAGCTTGAGTCGTAAACCGGATGTATACAAATATCTACGTGTTGCCATTTTCCGCCTAATAGTTTTTCTATAGGGCAAACCAATTCTCCATTATCAATCAGATCATTCAAAGATCTATTCAAGGAGCTATACAGATATATCGATCCTACAGGATAACAGGCATTTAGTTTTCTATCCATATACAATTTTAAAAGTTTTCCACATCTAGCCGAGAGAGGTTTGCTAGGGTCGTTACTGTCTAGATTATCAACTATAAGTCTTTTCATGTTCTGTAGTAATAAATTCATCTTATGCACCTCCTAAATTCTTGATACGTTTCATTTTTCCGTCTTTTTTATAAAAGCCTTTTTTAACTTTGATACATTTTCCATCTTTCTTCAGATAAACTCGAGCACGCTTAATCTGTCCCTCTGTTTTGATTCCAATTCGTAATTGGTCGACTGCCGTTGTAAATTCTGCATATTTACCTCCAGTAAGAGCTAATGCACCATTTCGGTCTATTACCTTAAGTGTAATCTTGTAATGCGTTTCCGGAGTCAAATCCGTAAGTGTTACTGTTCCGTCCGTGTTGTCAGGATTTACATTCCATGTATTACCACTGATTGAATCCCACAGGTATGCTCTCCAAAAGTTGTGCTCGTTACTTAATTTGTAATCGAATGTAGCTGATTTAGCTTTAATATCTCTCGGATTTTCGCAGTGATATATGCTCGGCTTAGGCATGGAGATTGAAGCTCTAATACTACCGTTAGCATAGTAGACACTACCGCAATTTAGAGCTACTCCTGGTGCGTGGTATACCGACTGACCTTTTCCGTACGGAAGGTCCAAAGTTCCTTTAGCAAATTCCGGCGAATTGCCTGGACCGCCTGTATAGTAATGAATATTGAATGTGTGTACTTTTGTATGAAATGTGAATGTAGCTCCATCATAGTCGATACCGCCATAGGCACTGAATGAAAGATACGCAGAATAATGCCATCGCATTAGACAGTTTGGGTAGTCTCCTACTATTTCCGTTGAATAGTTCACTACTAGGTTTACATATTGATTATTCGTTTTAATGACTTCACTTGGCATCTAACCACCTAGCTTTCAATCTGTAATACAAGCCACCCGTCCTTCGCTTCTGTAGGTGGATTCACTTCAGGGTCATCCGTTACGACTACATAGCCTACTGAACTCTTCTAAGCTATGTGAAACTTCAGTAATATTCGTTGTGTTCTGTTCAATCGCGTTTGTGTTGGCATTGATTTTATTTAGAAGATTTCCTGCTGTATCTCCTGTAAGAGTTCCTTGTATTGATTTCATTAGCTCACTAAACTGCCTTTGAAATTGGTCTGTTGGAAGCTTGATTAATCCATCCACCGCTAATCCACAGTAGTCCTCATTTAAGCGTTGGTCTGAGATGTCTGCATCCGTAATAGATGCGGTATTACTCTTTACTAGGATAGTAGCTAGAATGATTTCATATTGATTCACATTTCGTACTGGTGTTGGCATTGTTGCTGATCCCTTCACGTATTTCAAAATGCAAGTATTTAGCGACTTATCATATCTAACTGAGATATAGTCGTATCTATCAAATGCGCTTGCCGTGTCAATCGTAAATTTCACCTCTTCGTCATTGGCATATGTAATTCCTCCAATTCCGTTAGTTGAGGCTAATAGAAAAGCAACCCCTTCACTTACATTCACAACCATTCCGCCCGCTGATGTAACTTCTAAATCGTTGCCTGTAGCATTAATAATTCCTGCTGTTCTTGCCGAGTGAAACAATCTTACTTGCTCAGCTAAATATTCCGTATCATTCAACGGATATGCATATTGCGCCATTCCTCTACCTCCCCGCTATATATTTCTGTTTCAAGTGTAATTTGTACGTCTTTGTTTGCCTCTTCTACAAAGTTTATTCCTGTAATCCTCTCATTTTCTTGTATTCCGTATTCAACAGACTGAATTGGGACTATGTCTCCTAAATCATAATCAGATCCAAGTACGGCTATTTGATTATCTGGTATTAATTCAAAACCAAATTTATAGGCACTCTTGTTAGCTTCGTCTAGTTTTGAATTCCCACGTTCTTGAAGCATTGAATTGTATTCTTCATTCGTATAGGTGTGTTTGTTTCCATTGGAGTCTTCGTACTCGGATTGAATATCTCTCGCATCTACATAAAGCTCTCGAATTTCTTCTCCTTCTTTATGTCTGTCAACGATAACGTATCTTCTTTGCTCTCCTGAGTCCTCTCCTAGAACATAGGCATAATTCTTGTACTGCGAATAGTCTCTTTCATAGCTGATGTTCGTAAGGTTTCCTAGAGCATCACTGAACTTTGCTCTCGGTCGATATCTACCTTCATAAATTTCAAGTGTGTTTAGCTCCTCAAGCGGATTCATAAGAACTCTGAACCCTAATCCCCCTTGTTTACAGTACTCTAGAAAAGAGGCTTCTAAAGTTTCATACGTGGTATCTGAACCGCCCTTGATATTTACGTCTATTCCTTTTAGCTCCGGTACGTTAATATCAAGTCCCCTTTGGTTATCATGCACCAATTGAAATAAATCACCCTCAATATTCTTGATCGTGTGGGTTGTCGTATTGATACGCTTACCAAGGTTATTCATAAATCCGTGTATTTCGATTTCGTCTGCATTGTAAAAAATGTCCTCTATAAATAGAATTTCTCTACGCTCCTTGCAGACTATCCTACTTTCGCTATTCAAATACTTAAGATTATCTTCCGCTTTTTTAGCGTGTATCTCTGCAGTACCTGTATCGTTATACCTTGGTTTCCATTGTATAGATGTACAATTCTGCAGTTCTCCTTGTCGCTTGCCGTCTTTGTCATAAATCAAGTAATTCATACTAAATACCTGCCATAACTTCATCAAAAGTCAGTACAACTTCTAGACTTTTTTCGTTTGTCTCTGAGCTATAGCGAATAACATTATCGCCTTGATTCAACTTAAAAAAAGTACTTTCATAGCTCATATCAGGGAAGGCATTCATTACTGAGTCTTCCTTTATTAAATGACAGTACTTTTCGTTGTCATAAGTGTTAATTTCTAGTGTTTCGCCACTCTGCAGAGTTAGATTAGGAAACTCGATAGTTTCCTGGGTATCAACTTTTACAATTTTTGGAGCTTTCACTTCTGCAGTTGCAGTCATACGTACTAGAAATCCTGTTTCCAATGACCCTTTGTTTTTGATTGTCTGTAAAGGTTGATAAATTCTTTCTGAAATTTTCCATTTTTCTGTAGATGAGTAAGCCTGTTTAAATCTGAATCTTGATTTCAGATAGTTGAAATACGTTACATTCGATATGTGGCTTCTCGGATATGGAAATGGTGCCCTTACAACAAACTGAAAGTTCTGCCATACAGGATCGATACTGATAACCGGAGTTGGCTTTGGGATTACTACCCAGTACACATCTATTTCGGCTAAATCATCTATATATCGCAAAGTAGCAGTTACTCCCGGAAGAATAACTGCTAGTAATGTTTTACGAATACTCGGCTTATAACGGTAACGTCCTTCTATCGTAAGGTCCTTAGCTTGCACAGATATACCTGTGATAGAAGAACCCACTTGATTATTAACAGTAGACTCTGACAAATTTATTTCGTTTGTTGTAAGTCCGTCTATACTTGTAATACGAATACCAGAGCTCGCAGAGAACTCTACTGAATCACCATAAGCGTTGGTATATATAACTTTTATTGCCATGCTAACCTCCTTACGCTGTTTCTAGTCTGTTGACCGATTTCGCTAGGGCTCAAAACCTTAGCTGAATTGATAGTCTGATTTACATTATAGACTGTTGTGTTTCTCGGACTTCCTTTAAAGCCTCCAGAATCACTTTCTAGGGCCAATCTTGAAGTTAGGCTGTCCATGTTAGCGGCATCTATTAGTTCAGTCGCCATACGTCCCATAAAGGCCTTAGCCTTTGGCATAGCTTTTTCTACACCTAAAGTAATTCCGGCTGGAATCCATTTACCGATACGATCGGCAAATAGTCTTGAAGGTGATCCAATTCCTAGTGCTGACTTTACGCCATCTATAAGGCCTCTAGCCATATTTCCAAGCCAACCAGTCAAGGCTCCCCAGGCTCCGCTGATTCCACTTCTTATTCCGTTCACAATATCGGCACCAATTGAAATCATTTGTCCCGGTATTTGTCTGACTGTGTTTACAATTCCATTAAAGAATTGCCTTCCCGCTTGAATCGCTTGATTTGCAAAACTTCCGACAAAGCTTGCCGCACTTGAAATCGTATTTGATAGAAAGGACCACACGGTTCCTGGTAGCTGCTGGATAAAGGTCACCACATTAGTGATGAATTCTTGTCCTGCCTGAACGGCTTTCTGGATCATTTGACTTACCCACTCGGCTGTCTTGTTGATTGTCTCAAGAAGCCATGTCCAAACCATGCCAGGTAGCTGGGTGAACCACTCGACGACTCCAGATATAAACTGCGGGATGTCCTGCGTTACGAATTGCACTAGGCTTGCGCCCCATTCGATTAACTTTCCTAATATAAATCCTACAGCGTATCCGATCCAGTATGGTATCGTTGATCCGAAGAACGTTTGAATGTTCGTCACTAGTGTGTTTATGCCTTCAGGAATCGTTACCGTAAAAAACTGAACTACTTGATCGGCTAAGTTCTGTGCTGCGTCTACAAAACTTTGAAAAGCTTCTGGAATTGTTACTGTAAAGAAATTAACGATCCCATCTATTACTTGTCCAGTAGTTTCCTTTATACCATCCCATAAATTGATCCAGAACTCTCTGAATCCGTCGCTTGTATTCCAAAGATATACGAAGGCTGCTACTAGTGCTCCGATAGCTACGACTACCAATGTGATAGGTCCACCGATTACTCCTAAAGCTGCGCTTAGTCCAGAAAGTCCTCCACCGGCTAGTGTAAAGGCTTCGGCCATACTAGCAATCACGCCTGTTCCTGATGAGGCGGCGTAGGCTAGGCCATCAATCAATCCAGAACCTTGTGATACTAAGTGTCCGAATGTCTTGATCTTCTTTCCTGCATCCCCGATTGTTTTTGCAATGTCGCTAACAGCCTTGATTCCTTTCCAAGCTGCAAAAGCTCCGGCTACAGCGGCAATCAAAGGCATAAGTCCTTGAATCGTATCTGCTACAGTTTGTACCTTGTCTATAATATCCGGGAGCTTTTCGATAAAGGCTGCGACGAACTCCCCTACTTTTTCTACAAGGATTGGCAGAATATCTCTGATTCTTTCCAGAGCACTTTTTACAAAATCTAGAGAATCGTTGGAATCCAGCTTTTGTGCGATTGTATCTCGTACGCTGTTCCAGGCTTCCTGAATTTTTTCTGTTGCTGCTTTTATAGCTTCCGCGGTTGGTGCAAAAAATTCTTTTAGTGCGTTCAGTACTTTCGGAACTTCTTCAGCAATCCAGTTTAATCCGTCTCTGATTACTGACCCGAAGTTTGCAATCATTTCTTGAATTGTGGGTAAGCTGTTATCAGCTAAAAAATCATTGAAGGCCGTGATAATATTTGCAATGCCGATTGCGATACGTGCCGACATATTCGTGAAGCTTGTCGCAAAGCTTCCGGCCATCTCTTTGGCTTTTCCTGCTACTGCCGGGAAGGATTCTGTTCCGTTTTCTAGCGCATCCATCAGTACGTCGTTGAATTCCTGCGCACTAATCTGGCCTTTGGAGAATGCGTCTGATACTTCCGCCATACTCTTTCCCGCTTTTTCTGCGAAAATCTTTAAAACAGGAATTCCGGCGTCAGTCAAACGTTGCCACTGATCTGCAGAAATCTTTCCAGATGCATTCATCTTTGCGATGGCGTCTACTGTATTTGCCAAGGTTTCATTGGTTCCGTCTCCATAAAAAGAAACGGCGTCCATCATATCCTTTACCATTCGAGTAGACTTATCTAAGCCCAGTCCTGATGTAGCCAGTTTTTGTGTTGAAGTGGCGGCTGTATCTAGTCCATAGGCGGTATCCGTTACAGCGTCACTTAAATTGTTTACAACCTTCGCAGCTTTTTCACTGCTTCCTGCTAAAACTCCTATAACTTGTTTAGCTTTTTGCATGGCATCTAATCGGGCAGTTGCTTTCCCGATTGATCCAGATATTAAATCCCAGCCTTTGCTGGCTGCTTTGAATACAGTTGCGCCCACGAAGGTTGACTTCACTTTGTCCGCGAAGCTTTCCGCACTTTTATGCGCTCCGCTAAGGCCGCTTTTGTACTCGCTGTCATCAAGTCCTAGTTTGACTTTAATTGTTCCATCAGCTCCTGATGCCATTTTCTCAACCTCCTAGGTTTCTAATTAGGTTTCTAATCTGGCCAGAAGTTCTGCTTCTATTTCTTGCGGTGTTCTTTCCTTTTCGGGCCCTTTTTCCTCTGGTAGACGGTAATACTTTTCTAGACGTTGTGCATGAATTTTCTCTTCCCCTTTTAGGTTTGAAGTGTCTCTGGTTCTGTAACCAATAACTCGTATGATCATGGTATCGTCGTTTAGCGCATTAAAAAGTGCTTTAAATTCGAACCAGTGAAGTTTGGCATCTAAAAGGTTTATATTGTATTGCTGTCTAAAGGCTGCATATATAAGATCCATATCGTATTCGAATCGATAGCCTTGTCGACCATTTGTCTTGGCATAAGATTCTCTAGGCTTTTTGTCGCAAAAATAAAAGCCCATTATTGCTTTCCATAGGTCTTTCTGATCACCTTGAAAAGTGAACGGATTGATTCCTATTCGATCGCAAATAATGGGCAGCTTCAGTTCTTCTGGTATTGCGTTATCTTGTATAACGCTGTCAACTCGGACCCAGGTTCTAAAGTCTGCATAGATAGCTAGACTCGTTCCGTTAACGTCTATGCTTTCCGGAAGGTCTTCTCTCTCTAGCCACAGCATTTCTTCCTCCATATCGTTTGTCTGCGTATTCTAATGTCCTGTTAAATTTGTCCATAGACTCGCAAAGCTTGTCGATTCTGTCCAGATTCTTCTTCTCTTCTTCCGCGACTTTTGCCTGCTGATCCTTTAAAAATTCATCCTGGAAGATGTTGTGCAAAGTGAAGCAAAGCTCAAATTGTGCAGAGCTTTCTTCGTACCCTCTGAATAGCGTTTCAAAGGCTCCGTCTCCTAGAATTTTATTAATCAAAGTAGGACAGCCCTCTAAAGATTCTTTTCCGAATTTGCTTAGAGAATTCTGTTCTGTCGCCCAATTTTCTAGGGCTTCAATCTTAGAAGTGTCCTTTAAATCGACTAAGAATCTGTGTCCGTCAATGTCGATTTCTTTTAATAGCTGCTTTTGTAACTTTAGCTCCATGATGTCCTCCTTATATTTTTATGTGCTTTACTCTGTGGCGCTGTCTGCGGTAAATGTTTTCGTTTTAATATTAAATGTTCCCGGTACCTGATCGCCTTGTTGCGCGAATGTTCCAGAGCACATTAGTTTGCCTCCGGCCTCTCCGCTTCCTGGGTTATCTGGTTGCACTTCGTAGATTCTTTGATATGCTACAAAGTCCCCAGATTTGGCTGTCTTCTCGTTCCATGTTTCCACTTCGATCTCTTCAAAAGTAGAACCAACTCTCTGTTCTTTACCTTGCAAGTACACCCAGTAGTTAAATGCGTCTCCTGGATACGCTCGGCCCTCGTAAGATACTGTAGGCGCATAGCCTGTAACCTGGCTTTGGCTTCCGGCTTCTCCGATATATTGCACCCCATCATCTGTTGTAGCGTTCAAGGCTTGCTCCCAGTTTGTCAATCCCTTGTTGGCTAGAACGTAGCTTTCCGAGCCTGTGAATTTGACGTAATGCAGGTTGTCTTCGACCTTTAATTCTCTATTAGGCAGTTCTGTTGTCATCATTCAAACCTTCCCTTCTTTTCGTAGGTTAATGTCATAGAGCAGTAGAAAGTTGAAAGCGCGGCCTCTTCTCCCGTGTAATCAGAAGGTAGCGTTGTGAGTGCGACCTCTTGCGGTATTGCTTCGTCCAGTGCTAGATTTGGGAAACCTTGAGCCTCTTCTTCCGCGAGTGCCTGTACTAGTGCATACAGGATTCTGGACAAGTCCAGGCGTGCTTTCGTGTCCTTTCTGCTTGCTTGAATATAAATTTCAAATGGGTAAGTAGCCCTGTAGCCACCACCCAGATAGTGTTCTATTTCTTCCGTGTAGCCACTACTTTTGAAAAGCAAAGCGGTGTGCTTGGAATCGTTGAAATACTCCAGGCACCACGGTATGTTGTTGATATTGATTGAAGAAAAGAAATTGTATAATCCATCTTCAATCTGTTTTACGTCTTCCAGCTTTATGATCTTCTTTTCACTCATCTGAATTCCTCCTTAAAAAACTTTTTAGCGCCTTCCATCCAGGCAGTCTTTCTGGCTTTCAAAGTCTTAGGCCACCACTCCGAACCTCCTTGTCTATAGCTCAAATTTCGAGTTGTATAGACTTTTGTTTCTCCGTGTTTAGCCCATGGACTGTGGCTATGGGTTCCGATCATCACTCTTCCTGTATGTTGGAAGTGTGCGTATGGTGTGTCCCATATGATCCAATCATTATCCTGTGCCGCCCATCTTAAAGCTGATGTTCTCAGCGTTCCTTTTCCGATAGGCACATTTTTGTTCGTGTCTTGAACGATAAGCTGCTTTAGCTTCAATCTAGATCGGCGGAGCGCTTTGGTTCCTCTGGCCTGTAGCTGTGCCACCGGGATATCGACTATAACTTTTAGATGATACTCACTCACATGTTACCTCTATGAATTCCGGCGTATTTCTCAAGGGATTTAGAATATTCACATTTGTGATCTCATAAATGTCGCCGTGTACTTCGATACGGTCCCCGGTTCTAATTGTGAATTGAGTATCTGGCGTCTTAAATTCTGAAGGGGGAACTAGAACCTTGTCAGCCTTATAATCGTTCACGTCTATCGTTATGAGGATCGTATCTGAATTACTGGCACCCGTCTGTCCATAAGTCCGGGCTTTTGTTTTGGAAACCTTTACGTGTTGGACCGTTACTGTTGACGTAGTTTCTTCTAGGTTTTCTTCGCCTAGAATGTTCATGACTTTTATTGTATGCGGCCTAAGCCATCTCGGGCTTTTCACCATACCGCTTGGCAGGCTAGTCCTGCTTTGAGTAATTGGTAGTCGAGCTCTGATACTGCTAGGCTCGACAAGGGTATGTCATGGAACCTTATCGTTTTCGCATTATCTACGGAATACGAGAAGCCGCTTGTGGTTGCGCCTGTAAAGTTCATATCGCTAGAACCTACGAAGCAGTCCATGCCGCCATGTGCTTCTATGAAGTCAATCTGGTATAGGACTACTTTTTTTAGGTCCATGCCGTAGTCTTCCAAAGCCTGAACTTCCCAGTATGGAATCTTCTCTCGAATGTAGGCTTCTAGAAGGCTTTCAGTTCTTGGTTCTATTTGTGAATACTCCACTTCATCCAGTAGCGTTCCACCTAGGGCTGTGTATTCCTCAAAGCTTAGGATCATGCTTTATCCCCTTTTTATCCGGCTACTGCTGTGACCTGAACGTTACGGAATACACCGGCTTTTGTTGTATCTTTTGAAACGATTGCTGCAACCATTTCAACTTCACCTAATTTAACAGCTCCTGGAACACTTAAGTCAGGTAAATATGTTGCGATGATCTTGTCTCCTTTTGGACTTACTGCGTGAACGGCGTTTAATCCAAATTTTACAGCATAGATGCTTGTTGTTCCTGTTTTCGCGTCAATAGGCACGCACATCTTTGTGTTTGTTCCGTCAAAGTATCCTCCCATGTCAACAATAGCGATTTCGTCGTAGGTTTCGACTTTTTGTCCGAAGTCGTTCTTTGAACGATCATAGTAACCTTGCATTTTAGCTACAGTTTTTAGCATTGTAGCTGTCTTGCTGTTAACTAATAAAGCATCTGGTTTCTCAGATAATTTTCCTAGCCATGAATCCAAGGCGAATGTGAATTCATCCGCGTTTTCTTTGATTTTTGCGGCTGTTGACATGTCGAATGGTGCTGCAGCATTTTTTTCTTCAGTATTAGTTCCTGTAACTAAAACATCCAATCCGTCAAATGGTGTGGCGTCGGTTCCTGCGTTCCCTTTAGCTGTTGATTTTCCATTAATAAAGTCGTAATGAATTTTATTTTTTACGGCCTTAATTTTCTCCTTCATCTGGAATGAAATCTCTGAACTTGAGGCTGTTCCTTCTAAAACACGATCCACTTCAAACGCGCCACCGAAGATTTTTAAGTTAACTGATTTTTGCGTTTTAATCGCTTCTCCAGGAGTGTAATTGCTATTCAATTTACGACCTTCTGCCACTGATGGTGTCTTAATTTGTAAATATCCGTAAGTTAATGTTGAACCGCCTGTTCCTGGTGATACTGAATTATCGAAATCTAATCTGTCTAAAATAAAAGAGTCTCTACGAAACTCATCAATAACCTGTTGGTCTACGTGATTGGCTAAGCCAACTTTTGCTTGCTCTAATGTGATTGCCATTTTCTAGTCCTCCTATTTGTTTTTGTAGTATTCTTCAATTGCTCCAGCTAAATCGCTAGGCGCTTCTTGCTTGTTTCCAGGTTCTCCTTTGTGGCTTCCGTCCAATAAGACTTGGGATCCACCTTCCGGCTCAGCTGGTTTTACTGGTTCAAATAAGAAGCCGTCTGACTTCTTGATTGCCTCGATTTGTTCATCAAGGCCTGTGATTTTTCCGTCTTTGTCAATCTTGATAGCATCCTTATCTAGCATTCCCATCAACGCCTTTTCGGAACGTGTTCCTGATTTTGCAATGGCTAGCTTGATTGCACTTTCAAGTCTTGCGCTTTCTAGATCCTGACTGTATTTAGTCTTCCAGTTCTCGACGTCGGCTTGTAATTGCTTTACGTCTACTCCTTCAAAGTTCTTGATCGTGTCTGCTAGTTCTTGAATGCGCTTTTCCTTCACTGCCAGTTCGTCGTCATACTTTGACCTCGAGACGTACTCTCCTGTGGCCAGGTTTGCTAATTTAACAGAATCATTTCCCTCTAATTTAGCAGCCACTTGTGCGTACAATTCTTCACCTAAAATCTTCTTTAAAAACTCCATTTTGTCCTCCTGCGTTTTTTATATCTGGTTCACTCCAGTATCGAGTCCGGCCTTTTATATCCCGTGCCGAGGGGTAGCCAAGCCTTTTAAACGCCGTGCTTAGGGCATAATAAAAACCGCGCCATTTCTAGCACGGTTCTTGTCCTTGTTTAGTTGTGTTCTAGCCTTTCAAATTTTTTAATTTCTGTTCTTCTAGCTTAATTAGTTCATCCAATTCCTCTTTTGACAAATCAAGAAGTACTGGGGGCACTCCGTCAAAGTCTTTCCATGGTTCTAAGCTTTTATAAATTTCTTGTATTCTATCTTGTGTCATAGCTTTCTCCATTCCAAGCCATAATCTTTTCCTATTTTTATCATAGCTTTTTCGTATGCCTCAAGGTCAGTATACCCTTCATTTTTATAATTCGCAACCTTCATATCAAAGATATATGAAGTCACAGGCTTTCGAGCTTTATATACCCATACATCGCCATTATGGCATGCTACCACACCGACGTAGTATTCTCGATTTTTTGCTGTTGAAAAGTCTGAACCGCTAGGTGGTAGCGAATTAGGGTGGTTATGTATGCCCACCAAAGTCCTAGGCTTAGCTTTTCGAACGGCTTTCAGTACTTCTTTATTAGCTCTCACTGTCTGTGGTTCTTTGGTATGTGCTGATGTAGCTACCACTTTTCCGGTATCTAAATCTATTAAGTGAAGCGTTTCGTATTCTGTTCCGGACTTATCTTTTAGAATGTCTATAGCCTTTTTATATAGAGTGCTATTGGTTTGTTCATTATTTGTTATCGAACTGAATTTCTTTTTATATTCTGGTGAATTTACAATCTCCCAGTTAACGCGGTCCTTGTTCCTTTTCGACTTTCCTTTTTCTGCTTCTTGTGGAGCCCTATAGTCCAATCGTTTCTTCGGTATTCTTACAGGCTTGTAAGGTCTGCCTTTTGTTCCGCCTATCTTCTCGGCTGAATAGTCTCTCTTTAATCGGCCCTTAGAAGCGTCCACAAGCTCCTTCAGTCTCATCTTGTTGTATTTATACCAGTAGTCCTCTTTCGTCGTGTCTAGCCCTGCTGCGGCTTTCACACGGCGCTCTCTGTCCCACTTTCTCATTTTTCTTTCGTAGGACCTTTGCTTTTGCTCCATCTGGTATATCCTGTCGTTTTCTTTAGGATTTACAGGCTTGTTGTAATCCTCGCTTATTCCTGGAAAGTATGCAGTAAATGAATGCCTACAGTTCCATCCGCCAAGTCCTGCGCCTGTTCCGTATCCCGTAGCCTCATAAAAGTTCTCGTAGTTTCCTTCCGGATAGTTTACCCAGAACACTTTTCCTTGCCAGGCTGCGTGGCTTGGTCTGGCGCCCATGTGGGCACTCGTTTGTACTAGATTTATATCTAGCTCATCAATGACCGATTTCTCGCAAGCCAGGGCGTTCTGGTTTACTGCGGTTCGTACTGCCAATCGAACGGCCGCCTCGATTGATCGTTGAGCACCGCTTGGGTAGGATACTTTTGTTAGGCCATCTCTGCATAACTTGTCTATTGTGTTTGCAGTTGCTTGATCTAGTGAGTAAGCTCCGCTTGATACCTGAAGATAAGCCATGTCGTAGTATCTCATAAAAGTGTCGCTAGCCAGTTGAGCTGTGGTCCTTGTAAGGTTCTGGATATCTCCCCACAGTGCTGATGTTCCTTTTTTGATCTGGTCCGAAAACTCTAAGCCACTTGTGTCGTATCCTCCAGCCTCTAGTCTGTCGAAGGTATCGCGGATACTTTTATAAGCGCTCTGTTGCATGATCCGGTCGACTTCTTCTTCGGAAGTGTGAAGTATTTCAGCTAGTCTTTTGTTAATCCAGTCTTGCTGCAAACCGAGTTGTTTTAGTTTGTTGTTTAAATACTCCGTTGTGCTTGTCATAGCGTCCTGATTCATCTTGATTCGCTCCGCTATGTCCACCAGTATTTCTGTGGCCAGTTCCTGATACAGCTTTTCTAGGTCGTCACCTACGTTCTGCAGGTAGTTCGGCTCTAGCATTAGGCTTCACCCTCTGGCCCCTCTTCGATTTGTGTTCCCTCTTGCTGGAAGAACATACTTTGAATTCTGTCTGCTGGGTTCTCTGTTTCTCCGGTCATCTCTCTGGCTGTTTCTTCGTCTTCTCCGTAGTATCGGACGCGATATTCCCATTTCTGTAGGATGCCGGCCGAGATTTCCTGAAGCATTCTTAGACGCTCCGCTTCCTCATCTGAAAACATAGTGTCGTCAAATTGAATTGTGATGCGAACGTCTGGATCAAGCCCTGATATGTGGCACTTCTCTTTGCCTAGGATGATAATCGATCTCGTTAGCTCTGTAAGGGCGTCCTGGATTGCGATACGCTGCTTCCAGACGCTTTCTGTTAGCTCTTTATTGCTAGCTCGAACCTGAGTTGCTGTGGTCATGTTCTGGATGCTGAACTGGTACCTATTTTGCCCAAGCCCGCATTTACTTGATAGAAGATTTAGATTGAATTGAACGTTCTCTTTGTTCTCGTCAACTCGAAGGCTTGGATTGTATTCCTCAAAAAGTCGCGGTTTATCTGGGCTTACTTGTGTTCCCGTACTTACGTATAGAGATTTCTCCAAAGTTGCACCGACGTCTGGCTCTTGCCTTACTGGTACTCGTTCACCTTTATCGTTTAGCGCGTAGGCTGTTGGCTTCATGCTGAATAACGCCTGATCCATGAAAACCTTTTTCTTTCCTAGCAAGGTATCCATGAATAGATTGTCGTATGCCAAGTCGCAGCTTTCCAGCATGTCGATTGCGTTTGCGTAGATCGACATCCCTAATGGTACGTCTGCTATGTTGTTTTCAACATTGGGCTTTAGAATTACAAAAGGCTTACAAGGTAGCTTGTAACTGATTGCTTCGCCATTTGGTGCTGATACTCTTTCATAGCCTACAGCGTCTCCTGCCACGTTGTTGATTTTGAAGTAATGGTTGTAGATTTGGTAGCCTTCTTGCTCTTGCTTGAAGACCTGGATGTACATGAAACGCTCCCCGTTTTGTGTATACTCGCTAGCTAATGCGATTTCTGAAATATCTTCCTCGTCATAGGTCAACGGCACGATTTTCTGCGCGTCCTTGATAGCTTTGATTTGTACGCTCTGGGCACTTAGCTGCCCTTTGTTTACTGTTGGGTTTACAAGCTGCAGATAGAAGCACACTGTGCCTTGTGCGAATTCTCTCTCGACCGCTTTGTTTCCTAGCTTCCAGAACTTGCTGTTTCCTAAAACTCCGCCGTTCTGGTCCTCTTTGTCTCCGGTCAGAAATTCTTGCGTGATGCTCGTTCCGTGGTCATCACACTCTACAAGAATTCGAGTCTTATCGTTTAGAAGTAAATCGGCCCAGTCTTCGCAGACTTTCTTAGCCATTCGCATTTGCTTGCGTTTTACTTGTCTGCTGTTTCCGTTTTCGTTCTTGATCTCGTATTTATGAAAATCCTGAACGTAGCCCTTCCACCAATCGTTCCAGAATTGAATTTTGTTGTAGTAGTCTTGGACTTCCTGGCTCACAGGATATCCTAAGTCCTTTAGTATTGTGAATAAAACTTTCATTTAAGTACTCCTTCCTGTGATCAGGTCCATAAATGTTGACCAACTGTAAAAATGGGCATCGAATGTATCGACGTCGGTCGTGAAATCATCCAGAATCTTGTCTTCCTTCGATTTTGTATCGTATAGGGCTGTGCTCAAACTTTCGACTACCATAGGTACTGCCTGGAACTTCATCTTGTGTCGGTTCAGCAGCATGTTATATGTCAGAATCCTTGTCTTTCCGTCTATCTTGCGGCAATCCATCACATTGGTTGGGAAGCCTGCCCTTTGTACGGCTACTCGTATACTGTTCAAAATGACTTGTTCTGCGTTATCTACAAAAACGCTTGATACCACGAAGCCTTGAATCCATAAAGCTCTGATCAGGTCGACTGTCTCTGTGCAAAGTCTTTCGGCGTCTATAGTTCCTTTAGCATGTACGACTTTACGTTCTGCAAAGGTTACAATCTCAGAAAGGTCTGCCGTGATTCCTGTTACGATCAGGCTACTGTGTGAACGTGTTCCACCTATGTCCAGGCCTATGTTGATCATGTTGAAAAGTGGGAGTTCTCCTTTGACTTCCCACTCGTCTGGATTGTCTGCAAACTGTGGAAAGAGTAGCCCTTCCGCGTTGCACCATTCTCCTAGTATGTATCTGTTGTATAGGACTGTCCCTCGATATTCGAGTTTCAAGTTTTCCACGAATTCCTGCGGCAGAAACGGGTTGTCTTCAATCGTGTATTTCTGTCGGAAGATGTCAGCTCCTGATTCTAGAAACTTTAAAAACCAATGGTTCTTGTTGTCCGGGTTGCAGGTTCCATCAAAGCAGCTATACGGTTTATCTAGACGGGACTTTAGCATGTCAAATACTTTCTTATTCCAGGTTACGACTTCATCCCCGTAGCAGTACGCTACTGAGGCCCCTTGAATCTTTGTGACCTGGCTTTCTTTGTCTGCGCCTATCGCGTAGCAGTTACGGCCGAATAATCGCACCGTGTTGTCTGGTCTTACTCTTCCAACCAGTTCTGGCCCGTATAGTTCTCGCATTGGTTCTAGAACGTTTCTTTCAAGTGTCGACTTGGTGTTTCCTATGAGGAACACGTGGCCTGGAAGGCCCTCTATAGCTCGAATCCGTTTCGGGATGATGTAATAGTCCAGCCACGTCTTTCCGCTACGTGTAGCCCCTTCTTTTATGTTCCAGCGGCTCGGTTTATGATTCCAGAACTCTTTCTGTTTCTCAGTTAGTTCCACTATCGTCTCCGGCTACTGTGTCCATAGCTTTCAATAAAAGATCCAGTTTCGTAATCTCTTTAGAAGGGTCGCCTTGTCTCTTGATCTGTTCGGCTTGTGCGTTCATCAGCTTCGTTCTGGCTCTGTCTAGGCTTGTGACTGGTTGCTGTCCTGTAAGGTCTCGAATGAATTCTGCAGCCCTTACGTCTCCGCGTGTAGCTTTGTTGAACATGGTTGCGGCTAGAAGCATTTGATTGCTGAGCTCGTCATCTTCTAATCCCATGTCGATCAGTTTTTCTTTATTTCTTTCGCTTGGCTCCAACTCTAGGATTGCGGCCAGGCATTGTTTCAGCTTCTTTTTCTTTTTCTGGACTTTCTGGCTTGCGGCTCCACCTTTGCGTCCCATCTCTGCTGCATTCTCTTTCGTGAAAGGCTTCAGGTTTTGCATTGGGTCTTTGCGCTGTCTTGCCGCTTCGCTTTTTGTACGTCCAGCTAGTCCCTTAGCAGGCATCTGATATCAGCTCCGCCTGTTCTCCGGTGTAATCTTCCCAGCGCTTGATAATTACATCGGCATAGTGTGGATCATACTCCATCATGAAGCACCTCCGTCCTAGCTGTTCGCAAGCCATAAGCGTGGAGCCTGAACCTCCGAATAAGTCCAATACGTTTTCTCCAGTTCGACTGCTGTTCTTGATCTGCTTTGCAATCAGTGGAATTGGTTTCATGGTCGGATGCAGATCGGATTTCGTGGGCTTCTTCTCGTCCAGAATCGTTGTGTCCTTGCACCCCCCAGGATTGATTTTAGAAGGTCTTTAAGCTCGTCCTTCTTCATGCTGTCAATGTCCAGGTTCTCTGTATCTTCGAGTACGGTTACAAGGTTTCTAGTGTTGACGAAGTAATGGGCTGCGCCATCTTTCCATCCGTAAAGGCACGGCTCGTGTTTCCACTGATAATCTTGTCTTCCTAGTGCGAATGTGTTCTTGTTCCAGATCAAGGTTTGTCGGATGTTTAGGCCTGCGCGTTCTGCTGCTTCCAGGAAGTTCTTACTCTGTGTAGATGCGTACCAAATGTAGAAGGCACCTCCGGACTTAAGTTGTTCTGTCATGTTCTCAAAGGCTACTTTTAAAAACTCGATAAAGCCCTCGTCGTCTTCCCATGAGTCATTATCAATGACCAGTCCGTCGGTTCTTCGGTGTAGCTGTTTGGCTTCGCTTGGTCTCATATGCTGTCCTAGAGCTACGTTATACGGTGGATCAGTTACGACCATATCCATGGTAGCGTCGCTGCAAAGCTTTTCTACGTCCTGGCGTTTGGTACTGTCTCCGACCATTAGTCTGTGCCTTCCTAGCATCCAGCATTGTCCTCTTTTGGTTGTTGGCTCTTCCGGAATCTCTGGCTCGAAGTGGTCGTCCTCTGCGATTTGTTCGTCGAATGTTTCTGTCTCAAATCCGAAAGGCTCCATATCGAAGTCCATGTTGTCTAGCTCTTCCAGTTCAAACTGTAAAGCGTCAAGGTCCCATTGTGCTGCTTCCGCGACTTTGTTGTCTGCCAATCGGTAGGCTTTCACCTGTGCTGGTGTTAGATCGTCGGCCTGGATGCACGGCACTGTCTCAAGGCCTAGCTTTTGTGCTGCCTTCCATCTCGTGTGTCCTGCAATGATGATCAGGTCTTTATCCACCACAATCGGTTGCTTGAATCCGAACTCGTCTATAGATGCTGCGACTAAATCGACGGCATCTTCGTTCAGTCTTGGATTATTCTCGTAAGGCTTCAGGTCGCATGTTCTTATGTCTGTAATATTCATGTGTGTTCACCTCTGTTGTATTAAAAAAGAAGCGTTAGCAGCTCAGGGTTCTCTCCAATGAGAGGTCTATCCTGTTTAGCTTCTAAGGCTTCTTTGTTGTCTATGATTACCCGGAGCGCTGAAAAGAAAATAAAATTAATGTCCATGATTTGTCGTAGCTGACGTTTGACGTTGTCTGGAAAGCACTCGTTTTTTATAAAGGAGGACGCTCCGGGTAAAAGAAAAGAGGGCCCTTTTCTATCGGTCCTCTTTTACAAGTACTAATATACCACTTTAAAGTGGTACACAGTGGGAACTCTTTAGCTTTTTGTGAGCTTTTTTACTTCCGCCATTAGATGTTTATACAGTCCCCGTCTTGTGTATCCATATTTCTCAGCAACTTCTTCGGCCTTGATTCTATGAATGTACAGATCCCATAAAATGTTCTGGTCTTGCAAATCGAGAAGTTCTGTCCATCTTAGGTCTGTCAGCCTTTTCTGGAAGTGATGCAGTTCTTGTTCCTTGGCTGATATCTCTTCAAATAGCCCGAGCGGGCTGTGGTACTGATGCTGATATGTTGGCATAGGCCACTTGCTTCTTTTCTGTTCTGCAGTCAGTTCGATTCCTCCAGACTTCGCAAGGCCTGTTGTCTGGTGGTTTAGTACTTCCAATTCTTGATTCAGTTCAATCAAACGGTGGCAGCAGTAGCGCACCGTTTTTAGTTCTGGGATTAATTCATCATAAGTCATATTTTACCTCCTTAAAGCTTCGATTAAGGCTTTTTGTGTTATGTTCTTGTGTTCTAGTGCATCCAGCATATCCTCGTCTACTGTGCCTCTAGCTACGATCTGATAAATTGTCACGTTTTGTTTCTGTCCTTGTCTGTAGATTCTGGCATTTGCCTGCTGATACAGTTCAAGGTTCCAGTTTGGAAGTGTATACCAGATTGCGATATGTCCACCACGTTGAAGGTTAAGCCCATGTCCTGCGCTTGCGGGATGTAGAAGAAGCACGTCTATCTTTCCGTCGTTCCAGTCCTTCACATCTTTCTCACTGTTTAGACTTCTTACTTCGATTTTTTGCTTCTTCAGATGTTCTGTGATGCGTTTTAGTTCGTGTTTGAAGTAGTAAAACACCATCACAGGGTTCTGGTTTGCTGATTCGATCAAGTCGTCTAGTGCCTCAAGTTTAGCAGAGTGAAGGGTTGCTACTTCTTCGAGCTTATTTCCTAGCTGATCACGTTTATAGATTTCTCCTGATGTCATTTGTAGCAGCTGACCGCATAGCACTCCAGCGTTGGCTGCTAGCAGTGATTCGTTGTTATCTAGTTCCAGAACCTTCTCACGTTTGAAAGCGTGGTATTCTGTCATTGCTTTTTGAGGTAGCTCGATTGATTTTTTTAAGTACTGAACCGGTGGAAGTTTGGCGCAGTCTGCCTGATCCAGACTCATGCATACGTCACCTATTTTCTTGTATATTTTTTCCTCCGCATCTGGTCTTGGCTTCCAATCGTATACGATCATCCCGTTTCTTCTTCCTGGAATTAGATATCTTTCTCGAAACTGAGTTAATGTTCGACCTAATCTTTCTCCCTGATCGATCAAATATATCTGGCTCCAAAGGTCCGGGATTCCTTTCGGCGCTGGTGTTCCGGTTAGACCTATAAATCTGTCAGCTAGTGGCATAACTTTTCTTAGGGCTCTGAACCTCTGGCTTCTTGGATTCTTGAAAGTTGATAATTCATCAATTACTACCATGTCGAAGTCAAAGTATTTATTGTCTACTAGCCAGGTAACGTTCTCTTTGCCTATGAGATAAATGTCTGCCTTTTGTTGCAGTGCTTTCTCACGCTGCTTTGGAGTGCCTGCTATGATTGAATAGCTCAAATTCTTAGTATGACTCCACTTTTCTATTTCTTCGGGCCACGTGCTTTTTATTACTCGCACAGGGCCTATGATCAGAACTTTTTCTGTGTCGATTAGTTTTAGAAGGCTGATGATCGTTAGCGTGGTTACGGTCTTTCCGGCTCCCATAGGGAGAAGAAGGCCACACTTCTTATGATCCAGTCCGAAGTTGATAGCCTTCCTTTGATAGTCATGAGGTTTAAATTCTGTCAAAGTGTCGCTCCTCCGGTATGATTCCAGACCGCATCAGATTTGTTAATTCGTCCACCTGGGCCTTTGTGCTGATGCAGTATACTTTCATACCTGTTGCCCGTATTTGGGCTACTGTGGCTTTTTGTAGAGCTCTAGGCTTGCCGCCTGGCCTTTTTACTTCTACAAAGAAAGCCTTTGAATTATATGTGATCAGTCTATCTGGCACGCCTGCGTTTCCTGGGCTTACAAACTTCCAGGCTTTACCGCCTAATGCTGATACCTTTTTGATCAGGTAATTTTCTACTTGATTTTCTATCATTTCTGGAAGAACTTCTTTTGAAGTTCGCGGTACCGCTCGGCGCATTCTGGACACAAGTCTTTGTTGTCAATTGTTGTGATCCAGCCCTCTGGAAGTCCTTTCCAGGTTTCGATTGTTTTTCCGTTTTCAATCTTGCTCTTTTCGATTCCGACTGATGTTTCTTTTCCGCATCGGTCGCACTTGATATACATTCTATTTTCTTTCATGTTCTATTCCTCCTCTAGTCTTTTAGCTTGTCTTTCCTGTTTTGCTTGAATAAGTTCTTGAATCTCAGGTCTTTCGATTTGATAATACTCGATAAGCTGATCCATGCAAATTATTACATCCGCCATTTCTTCGATCAGGTTATGTCTTAGCCCTTTGAACTCTAAGGGCTTTGTTTTTTCTTCCGGATTGCGTACCAGTTTAGAAATTGCCTTTTGCAGTTCTGATAGTTCTTCCATAGCGACCAGGCTCTGCCTTTCGATTCCGTATCGGTCCATTGTTTCGTCGTTGACTCTTGCGTCTATTTCTACCATAAAACCTCGATATGTTCTGATGTGATTTCTTTTCATTTCTGTGTCTCCTTTTCTAGTTGATTTTTGGCCCTGGAAACGGATACGTTCGGAAACGCCTTCCAAACTCTTTATATATATACTATATTTTCTCGCGCGCATATACATACGCATATACTGTATTACACTATATATCTTATATATTCATTAAGTTAGTAATATTTCTGTTTCCACTGTTTCCAATAGCTTAGAAAGCCTTATTTTATGCGGTGATTCCCTGGAAACGCTCTATGATTTTAGCGTTTCCATGTCCGTTTCCACCGTTGCCTTGTATTTTTTTATAGCCGTTTCCAGCGTTTCCACACTTTAGAATTAATGCCCAACCAATTTAGGATTCAAATAAACCCGTTGTTTGCCATAGCAGGCTCCCCTTTGTCTTGGTGCTGGTCCTTTATTCCACCCTAAACTTTCCATGATTGCCTTGAGTTCTCTCTGGTCCACGGGTGTAAATTTATTCTTTGATCCATTCAAAACTTCGCACCAAATTTCGAGTAAACTTACGCAGTCTCTGATGTCTTCTCCCTTGTTCTTCGGGTCTTCCAGCCATTGGGTTCTGGCGTATAAATCCATATCTTTCCAGCCCTCTGGCAGCTTTCTATCTAGATAATCACGGACCATGTCCTCTCGGACACTGGTAAACGTGTGCTCCTTTTGCATCTGTTCGGCTCCGGTCAAAGCTTCGCCCTGAAGGAATAGTTTTTCTCCTTCCTTGAATCTTTGCTTGGCTTCAGCCCAGATCTGGTCCCGTTCTTTTGGTAGATCATCAAACACAATCTTTTTTGCCTTCGATATATCCGTATTTATCGGCCAGAATCTTCGGTTTCCCGTGTAATCTCTCAGAAACTCATCATCATTTGTGGTTCCGAAAAACACGCACTGTCTCGGGTTGTCTGTAACTCTTCTTGCGTAGGCTTTTCTGTATCGGTCGTCCCTTTTACTTATAAATTGCTTCATGGACTCAATGTCGGCTTTTCTGGCTGCAGATAATTCGGACCATTCAATAACCCATGATCCATGCAGGGCTTCGTATCCTTCTTTCCCTGAAATTGTTGTGATTGAATCTGAGAACCAATCTCCGCCCATGATGCTTAGCATGTGGCTCTTTCCGATTCCTTGGTGTCCTACAAGTACAGGCATGTAGTCCATCTTGCATCCTGGCGTGTAGATTCTGGCCACGGCTGCGGTAAAAGCTTTCCTTGCGACCGCTCTGCTGTACTCTGAGTCCTCGCTTCCTAGATAGTCTATAAACAGCGTGTCTAGTCTTGGTATGCCATCCCACTCTAGTGTGTCTAGATAGTCACGTACTGGGTGAAAGCTGTTTCTCTCCTGAACATAGGCTATAGCGTCGTCTACTTTTCCTTTGGCGACAATGTTGTATTTCTTTTCTAGATAGTATCTGAAGCTTGCGTCGTCCGTATCGGTCCAGGTCGGGTCGCTTGGGTTGTAGTTCCACCATGGCAGGTTTCCCTTCTTGACTGGTTTCTGTGCGAATAGGTCATTGCCTCCGACTCCGTTTTTAAGCTTTGGATCATTTAAAAGTATGCGGACTATGTTGTCTGTAGTTGGCTTGAAGTTTCCCTTCTTGTCCATGTCCATGGCATCCAGCCAGTCCTCGTCTACTTCTTCTTTACTGTCTTCTACCCCTTGCGAACCCCTCGCGGTGTCGTCCTTGAAGTCGTCCCAGTCCTCATGAATCTGTTCCTTTTTGTCTTCGATCAACTGCTTTTTGGTGTTCTTGTCTGACGACATCAGATTCAGCATCTTCTCTGTGCTCTTTTCGTCATCTGGCCACTTGTGTATCCTTACAAGATCATAGGCGTTGCATAGCTGCTGCCCTGTCGGGTCCGTATTGTGATTACTGTAGGCGTACTTATCGTCGTAGATGACTAGGCCTCCTGCTGTGGATCCATTCGTATAGGTCCAGCGGTTCGGGTCCTCTGTCGGCGTGTATTCCTCTGGTATGAACTTCTCGATCGCTTCTTGGATTGTGTAGGCCCTGCAGAATGCGCCAATCCATCCGGACTTAGATAAAGGGTCTTCCTGGTGTCTAATGTCGCTGTGATGCAGTTCTGTCTCTCTGTTGGAGCGAGGCCAGTAGCTGATGTCATGCCAGTCTCTGTACTGCGCCAGGATGTCATCCGGGTTCAGGTACGCGTTTCTGTCTCCTAGTTGTTCACAGATGTATTCTCCGTCCTTACTGGTGCTCGGCCAGAACATCATTCGTGCTGGCTGGTACGTTGTGTCGTCGAAGTATTCCATTCCGATTGTACTTGCAATCTTTCGAGCGATTGCCTCGTATTCTTCCGGTGATACTCCTCTTTGTAGGGGCAGAATCCATCTGTATTTTGGCTTTTCCGGTGTGTGCTTATGCGTGGAATATATCACGCTGCAAAAGTCGCACGTTATTCGGATCAAGTCTAAAAAGTCTTTGTCTGCGAAGTCAGCATCCAATGTGATCATACTTCTTGATAGAACGCTTTGATTGTTTCGTCTGCCATCTTTTAGTTCTCCGGCTACGAATCCACCGACGTCCTTGATATCGGACTGCAGGTCCTTCGTCATGTTTTTGTACTCTTCCACCGTTTCTCTCGTTCGGGTCGTTTCTTTTAGTTCTGCTATGAATTCATCCCAGGACATTTCCTGGTTGAAATATTGCTTTTGTTTTCTGTTCTTGCAGGTTGCTATTGCATACATCCTTCAGCCTCCTGTCTATTCTTCCGCTATAGGATAGCCTCTAAAAGTGGGATTCGTTACCAGATAAATATCTAGATGTTCTCTCTTGATTCCTAGAAGCTTTGCTAATTCACTAGCCGTTAGAACCTTCAGAGTCTTAAGATAATCTGGACTTAGAATATAAAAGATTCTCTGCTTTCTTTTGTAGTTACTCATTTCATATTTCTCCGATAAACCACTTTTTGAAGCTCATGTTTAATGCTCTGCTGTGTTCCTTGCTGGAGCGTTCCATTGGCCTTGATCTCTTCTAGAAGCTTTGTAGTGCGTTCAGCGCGCTTGCTGGCGTTCTCTGTATCGCTTTCCATATATCTGCAGACTACGGCTAGAGCGTTCGCGATATTGTCCAGGCGGTTGCAGATACGGTCTGCGGCCTGGTTGATCGCTTTTTCTAGCATGTCCGCATTGTCGAAGCTGGCCATGTCTTCCTTCCGTCTTTCTTCAGGCGGTTTGTTCAGGTAGGTCAGGCGCTGCTGTATAGCGCTCTGTGATCTTCCTTTTAGAACTTCTCTATAGTTCTTATAAATTGCAGCACTTGATAAACCTATAGCGTTTAGTTGTTTTAGAAGGTTATCTTCCTGCTGCGTCCATTTAACACTCATGTTTTATCCTCCTAGCCTTGGCGCTTGTGCTATATCTAAGCCGAACACGTCTTTCAAAATATCTAGAATGATCAGCGCTGTGGTGATATAGATCAAGGCTATAATTAAATTTTGTTTTTTCATGTTTTAGTCCTTCTTGTAATAACCGGATATAAAGCCGTCTCCTACTAGAACCAAGTCTGGCACCCAGTCTATTGGTTTAGCCATTACTTCTAGCAGTTGTTTGAATTTTGTTTCTTTTTCTTCCGTCGGTACTTTGCAGATCACTTCATCATGAACGTGCATGATTGTTTTAGCTCCGATCTCGTCGCATCCTTTTAGCGTCTCGCATAGGCAGTCCCTTGCGATAGCCTGAACTACGTTCTCCGTAAGCTTTCCGCCCCAGGTTTTTGTCCACTCCCACTTTCGTGTTGTCTGGTTCAATCCTAAAAAAGATACCTGGCCATCCTTGATTCGTGGACTAACGTAACCTAAAATGCGACCATTTGGTAGTTGAATATAAGCGTTTCCATTACTTTTGAAAACCTTCATATTTCGGTCCAGAGTTGTGACTTTACTATCTGTAATCGCATCCTCGAAAGCTCTGCCTAGCAAGTACCAGAAGTCCTTGATACGTGGCGAGGCTAGTCTCCATTTCGTCACAATCTCTTGCTGCTGTTCTGGGCTTAGCCCCATTTTACTAGCACCGAAGGCTTCCAGTGCTGCCGTTCCGCCTCCGTATCCGAGGGCAAGTTCGGCAATCTTTCCCTTTTGTCTTAGATGTCCATTGATTCCGTGCTTTTCTACAGGCACCCCGAACATCTGACTGGCTGATGCACAGTAGATGTCGCCGCCGTTCTTGAAGACTTCTTGACGCCATGTCGTCCTTGTTAGCCAGGCAATCACTCGAGCCTCTATGGCTGAGTAGTCAGCAACTATGAAGCTGCTGCCTTCGGGTGGTGTGATCACTGTTCTTAGAATCGTAGCGAACACATCATTCATGCTTGGAAAGATGAGCTCTAAGAGTTCGAAGGCTCCTCCTCCCTTCACGAGCGCTCTTGCTTCATCTACTTCATCAAAGCTAGGCCTTGGGAAGTTCTGCGGTTGGATCAAGCGTCCGGCCCATCTTCCGGTTCTGCCTCCGAAGAATTGGAAAGTCCCCCTGATGCGGTCGTCCTCGCAGCATGCTCTCTGGAAGGCGTCGTATTTCTTGACGCTTGTCTTCCCGAGCTCTTGTCGTATTTCTAGGTGTTGATTGCCAAATTATTTGAATATGAAAGTGAATAATCTAATCACATTAAATG
>ENA-OPDW01000302-OPDW01000302.1-human-gut-metagenome-genome-assembly--contig:-NODE-302-length-42131-cov-7.588602_pt1 | contig 42131 bp, 40 predicted proteins | sample MGYA00241264_ERZ501508 | MGnify/ENA primary metagenome ERZ501508 (study PRJEB25962, sample SAMEA2042575) | human gut metagenome | biome: human gut; feature: human-associated habitat; material: faeces...
TGATAAACTATGAATGTCTTTCATGACAAATTCCTCCTTTGATATTTTGCGATTGGCAGACCGCAATTTTATTTTATCAAAGGAGGAATTTTTTATATATTTTCTTTATACAAAAATACGCTAACTCCAAATTGAGTTAGCGTAAAATTGTCGAAAAAAGCACCTAATGTTACTTGCTTTTGGTATAACTATCTACTTTTTAATAGGTTCTCCCATAACTGGTTCATAAAATACCGGCAAAGCTTTTAAAAACATATTTATCAAATCAATATGTTGCTGCTCTGATATAAAAGCTTGGTAATGTGAAGCACGAATACCATTAGCAGAAAACAGTCTTCCAGTAATTACTTCCCCTTTTTCTCTATCATAGTCATACGGAGCATAAGCTGCGAAAAGATGATCGCTTCCATACCATTTGCCAAGGTCTCTATCGGCACCAACCATATCGTTATATATCATAACAAGAAATATTGGTGTGCCACTATACTCATATGGGTTTTTTATGCTGCCAAAAAGGCTTGATATATCGTCAATACTAACTGATGCTTTTTGGTTATTTTTCTTATCTATAATTACAGCTCTATCAATTACTCCTTTTGCACTTTGAGTCCGAAGCCAAGCAACATATCCGTTTTCTGTTTCTGGTGTATGTGCTAAAATAACTCCTCCAATTCTTTTTTCTTTCAAGAACGGAGCCAATTTCTCTCGTACCGACGCTGTAACGTATTTTTCCTGCCCATCTTTAATAGAAACGTCTAAAACAGGTTTATAAAATTCTGGTAAAGCTTCTACGAACATTTTTACCAGATTTAATTTTACGCTATCGCGTACATAACCTTTCTTTTCAGCAAAAGTTGAAATATCACCTACACTAATTTCTTTTTTATTGTCATAACTATAGCGAGCAAAAACGGGAAAAACGTGGTCTTTACCAAACCATTCTCCGCAGAACATAGTTTCATCTGCCTGGTCATTATATACAGTTACGCTAAATTTAGCATAATCATCTATTCCGGGATGCGTAATTGGGTAGAATAACTTTTCGTTAAAATCATTCTGAAAATTCTTGTTCCAATCTTCACCCATGTCAGTGGTTATATAGGCTTTTTGATTGTTCTTTGTATCTATGACAACCCCTGCACTTTTACCGTTCTTCAATCTTATCCAACCAACATATCCGGAGTCATCCTTTGCAGACGTATAAGCTACAATATCGCCTTTGATATTATGCTCCTCCATGTATGAAGTAATTTCTTTTTCTGCTTTATCCTGTCCGCATCCGGCTACAAGCAACGCTAACATTGATAATACTGCACATAAATAATATACAAATCTTTTCATCATCAACTCTCCTTTAAAATTATGAATGTAATGGATGAAATATTAACTAATAAATTTAGCACCTCCATAAATTTTAGAAAGTAAATCTCATGCACAGAACCCTTTTAACCTTAGTCCATCTCATTATAATTTTATACCCGTTAAAAGCTATAGTCAAATATAAAAACATATGATATCTATTAACAAGTGAAAAAATACGCTAACTCAGTAAAGAGTTAGCGTATTTAAAATTTACCCCCTAAAGGTGATACGGTTCCCCGCGGCTTATTTTAAAAGCGCGGTAAATCTGTTCTACCAGCAAAAGGCGTATCATCTGGTGCGTAAAAGTCAGTTTGGAAAAGCTCCAGCGCATATCTGCTCGCCTGCGCAAAGTATCCGTATAGCCAAACGCACCACCTATAACAAAAGCTATATGGCTTTTACCCGCCAGCGCCCAGCCGTCAAACAGTTCCGCCAGCTGCGGCGAGGTTATTTCCCTGCCCTGCAAGTCCAAAAGCACCACATAAGCGCTTGCCGGTATGGCGTTTATCAAACGCTCCGTTTCTTTAGCCAGCACCTGCTCTTTTTCGGCAGGCGAAGGGTTATCCGGCATTTTTTCTTCGCCAATGGCAATGGTTTCCAGCTTGCAATACGGCGTCAGGCGTTTGGTAAACTCGGCAATGCCTTCGGTAAGGTATTTTTCCTTAATTTTACCTACGCAGACGAGGCTGATTTTCATATCAGTTTCCCTCCGGCATTTCCTGCAAAGTTACCTGCAAGGTGCGCTCAATGCCTGCACGCAGCACAACAATGGCAACGGTGTCGCCAACTTTCTTTTCTGCAAGTTTGGTGCGCAGTTCAGGCACGGTTTCCACTTTAGCGCCGTCAAAAGTTAAAATAATGTCGCCGGGGCGCATGCCTGCATTATAAACCGGGCCACCGGTAACAATTTTCATTACAAAAATGCCGCCGTGCAAATCAAGGTCAAAGCCATAACGTGCGGAAATATCTTTATCAATCAGGCTGGCGCCGATATAGGGGCGCGCAATGCGTCCGTGCTGGGCAAGCTCGTCCAAAATAGGTTTGGCGGAGTTTACCGGGATGGCAAAACCAATACCTTCAACGCCGCTTACTGCCACTTTGGCAGAGTTAATGCCTACAACCTCGCCGTCGGCATTAACTAGCGCGCCGCCGGAGTTGCCGGGATTAATGGCGGCATCAGTCTGAATAAGGTTAAACTTGCGGTCGCCCAGTTCGATAGAACGGTTCAACGCGCTGATAACGCCAACCGTTACGCTGCCACGGAATTCCAACCCAAGCGGATTGCCGATGGCAATAGCGGGTTCGCCAACCTGCAAGGTGGAAGAATCGCCGAATTTGGCTACCGGCAAATCTTCATCAACATCAATTTTAACAACGGCAAGGTCCGTTGCAGCATCTGCGCCAAGCACCTTGCCTTTAACGCTGCGCCCGTCCGTCAGGCTCACGATGATTTCCTGCGCGCCTTCCACAACGTGGTTGTTGGTGGCAATCAGGCCGCTTTTATCGTAAATAACGCCGCTGCCGGTGCCGCGCTCGGTAAGCTGTACGCGGTTAAAAAAGTCGCGCACATAGGCTTTGTTGGTTATGCCTACAACGGCAGGGCCAACTTTTTGTGCCGCTACCACTACCGGCGTATTGCGCGCGCCGGAAAGTTTTACTTCCTGCTGAACTGCGGCGGCAGGCTGTTCTTCTTTCTGCGTATTGGCAGTATTGCCGATGCCGCAGCCGCCTAAAAGCACGGCCGTGCTTAATATGCCGCACAAAAATAAATTCATTGATTTTTTAAGAAATGTTTTCTGCATTTTTTACACCCCTCAATAATTTTTTACTATTTCATCCTGCGAGGCTACATATATTTGCGTATCCCCGCCGGTTTCTCCTGCGTCCAAAATTCCGCGCACCGTTTTAAGCGCAAGCTCCGGCGTGTTGTTTTCCTGGCTGAGATGCGCCAGTATTACTTCACCCGGCAGCCGCTCCATCTGCGAAAGCAGCCAGCCCGCGGCTTTGTTTGATAAATGCCCGCGCGTGCCCAAAATTCGCTGCTTTAACGCATATGGGTAAATGCCTTTTTTAAGCATTTCTTCATCGTGGTTTGCTTCAAGCACCAGTGTGTCCGCACCGGCTACGTTATTTTTAATTTCTTCCGTAATGAAGCCAACGTCCGTAAGGTACACGCAGCGCGCACCGGCATAGCTGAACACATAGCCTACGGCACCTGCCGCGTCATGCGGAACAGCAAAGTTTTCAATTTTCAGCCCTTCCGTTTCCAGGCATTTTGGCAGCAGACGGCAGCAGCTGCGTTCCATTTCGCTGCGCTGCGGCAAACTGCGCCAGGTCGGTTCGTTGGCAAACACCGGCAAATGGTATTTACGGCTGAATACCGGCAGGCCGCTGATATGGTCGCGGTGTTCGTGCGTCAAAAGCACACCGTCCAAATCCTCCGGCTGCATGCCGGTTTCTTTTATGCGCTGCGTAAGCTGACGGCAGCTGATACCGGCATCTATCAAAAAGTTTTTGCCGCCCGCTGTAATAATGGTGGCATTGCCTTTGCTGCCGCTGGCCAGCACGGAAATTTTAAATTCGCCCGTCATGCTTCACCTGCGGCAATGGCTGCGCCTGCGCTGGTTCCTATGCGGTCGGCGCCTGCTTCAACCATGGCTTTGGCAGTTTCCGCATCGCGGATTCCGCCTGCGGCTTTAACCTTTAAACCATACTTGCCTGCTTCTTCGTGCAAAAGTTTTACATCCTCCACAGTTGCGCCGCCTTTGCCGAAACCGGTGGAGGTTTTTACAAATTTTGCGCCGCCGTCGGCAATAATGCGGCAGGCAGTGCGTTTTTCACGCGGAGTAAGGTACGCCGCTTCGATAATAACTTTTACCGGGCAGGGCGCCGCTGCTTCCACCACACGGCGGATATCTTCCGTTACGGCAGCATAATCGCCTGTTTTAAAGGCCGAAACATTCATAACCATATCAATTTCATCGGCATGTTCTTCCATTGCCGTTTTGGCTTCCAGCGCTTTAACGCTGCTGAAAGTTGCGCCCAGCGGAAAACCAACCACGGTTACAACTTTTACCTCCGTGCCCTGCAAAAGGTGCTTTGCCAGCGGCACATAGCACGGATTTACGCATACGGCGTACAGGTGGTATTTCTGCGCTTCGTCGCAAAGGCGCATAACATCTTTAACGGTTGCTTCTGGTTTTAATAATGTATGTTCAATTCTTTGGGCAAGTTCCATAGTTAATCCTCCCCATTTTTACTTTTATACCTTATAATTATAGCAAAAGTTAAGCACTTAAGATTGATAAAAAAGTAAATTTTTTTAAATATTTGTAACTTTTATTTTCCCCTGAAAAATAAACAAGACCCCAAACGGGGCCCTTTCAGTACGCTCAATGTTTTTTGCGGCAGTTTTCGCAGACTCCGTAAAAATAGAACTGGTGCCCGCTTAATTTGTAGCCGCTTTCTTTTTCGGCCTGTGCCATAATACCGCTGTAATCAACATTAAACAAATCCTCTACCTTGCCGCAGCAGGTGCACTGCACATGGTGATGGTCGCTGATGTCGGCATCATAGCGGAAGCTGTCCTCACCGGTATTGATGATTTGGATGACATGCAGCCTGTTTAATATCTCCACGGTTTTATATACGGTAGCAAAACTCATGGAAGGATATTTGGGGCGCAGCGTTTTGTACAGCATTTCAGCGCTGGGATGTTCATGCGTTGCTGCCAGCGTTTCGTACACAGCCAGGCGCTGCGGCGTAACTTTATAGCCGTTTTCGCGCAAAATAGCAGTAAGTTCGCTGTTAGTTAACATAAGCTCCTCCTTCCGGCATTGCCCTTAAAGCAATGCAGCCTTAATAAATCTTTTTAATAATTATATTAAATAAGATTTTCTCTGTCAATATTCATTATCCGTTGACAAAAATATTTCACTAAAACGCCACAAGGATTTTTCCTAACCGCGGCGAATGTAGTAATATTATTTTTGTAAAACGAGGTACGCCATGACTATTGAACAGATTATAGCAGCCGAGCTGAAAGTAAAACCGCAGCAGATACACGCCGCGCTGGAACTTTTGGACGGCGGCAACACCATACCCTTTATTGCACGCTACCGCAAAGAAGCCACCGGCACTTTGGACGAAGAAGCGCTGCGCAGCATTGAAGAACGGGCCAAATACCTGCGCCAGCTGGAAGAACGCCGTGCGGAAATACTTGCCGCTATTGAAGCGCAGGAAAAACTGACGCCGGAACTTAAAACGCAGATTGAAGCCGCAGTAAAAATGCAGGAGCTTGAGGATTTATACCTGCCCTACCGCCCCAAAAAGCGCACCCGCGCGCAGATAGCCCGCGAAAAAGGGCTGGAGCCGCTGGCAGAACTTATAACGCAGCAGGTACAGCCGCCGCTGCCGCTTGAAAAACTTGCCGCACTGCATATCGATGCGGAAAAAGGCGTAAACAGTGCCGAAGAAGCGTGGCAGGGAGCAATGGACATCGTTGCCGAAAACATCTCGGATAACGCCGCCGTGCGCGATTTTATACGCCGCGAACTGTGGAAGAACGCCGAGCTTGCATCGGCGCTTGGCGCAGACGAAACAGAAGCCAAAGACTTTTTAATGTACGCGGATTATGCCGAACCCGTACACCGCCTGCCGCCGCACCGCATTTTGGCACTGAACCGCGGCGAAAACAAAGGGCTATTAAAAGTTAGCCTTAAATACCCCGCCGAAATTATGACCGAAAAACTGGCGCGCAAACTTAAAATACAGCAGCACACCGTATGGACGGAAATGTATACAGCGGCACTTGCCGACAGCTACAAACGCCTTATTTTCCCTTCGCTGGAGCGTGAAATAAGAAACGAACTTACCGAAAAGGCCGAAAAGCAGGCCATCAGTATTTTTGCGGCCAATCTGCGCCAGCTGTTATTGCAGCAGCCTGTTACCGGGCACACCGTTCTTGGGCTTGACCCCGGCTACCGCACCGGCTGCAAAGCGGCTGTCATCAACCCGCAGGGCAAAACACTGGCCACTGACACTTTATACATTACCGGCAGCGAAAGACAAAGGGCACAGGCCGAAGCAGGCTTTTTAAACCTTGTAAACACTTACGGCGTAACGCTTATTGCCATCGGCAACGGCACTGCTTCTTACGAAACGGAAGAATTTACCTCGCAGATGATTGAAAAACACCGGCTTAACATTGCCTACACCATTGTCAGCGAAGCAGGCGCTTCCGTGTATTCTGCCTCTAAGCTCGCGCGCGAAGAACTGCCGGAGCTTGACGTTTCGCTGCGCGGCGCGGTTTCCATAGCACGCCGCGTGCAGGACCCGCTGGCGGAGCTTGTAAAAATTGAGCCGAAGGCTATTGGCGTAGGGCAGTACCAGCACGACGTTAACCAGAAAGAACTGGCCGAAACGCTCACCGGCGTTGTGGAAAGCTGCGTTAACCACGTTGGCGTGGAACTTAACACCGCCTCGCCCGCTCTTTTAAGCTATGTGGCAGGAGTTTCGCCAACCGTTGCCAAAAACATTATTGCCTGGCGCGACGAACACGGCAGCTTTACCGCCCGCAAGGAACTTTTAAAAGTAAGCAGGCTTGGCCCCGCCGCCTTTACGCAGTGCGCAGGCTTTTTACGCATTGCAGGCGCGCAAAACCCGCTTGACAACACCAGTGTACACCCGGAAAGCTACAAGCTGACGGAAGAAATTATAAAACTTTTGGGCTTTGGCTTAAAAGACTGCACCGGCGCAGAATTGCAGCACGCCGCCGCAAACGCCGATGCTGAACAGATAGCAAAAACGCTTGATGCCGGGCTGCCCACCGTTACGGACATTTTGGCAGCACTGGCACGCCCCGGGCGCGACCCGCGCGAGGACACACCGCCGCCCTTAACACGCAAACACGTTGCCAAATTAAGTGACCTTGCCATTGGCAGCATTGTTAAAGGGCGCGTGCAAAACGTGGTAGACTTTGGCGCGTTTATTGATATAGGCCTTAAAACCAGCGGCTTTGTGCACCGCAGCGAACTGTCGGATAAACGCTTCCGCCATCCGCTTGACGTTGTTGCCGTCGGCGATATTGTAGAAGCAGAGATTATCAGCATCGACGAAGCTCGCAACCGTATCGGCTTAAGCCTGAAACGTGCCGCCGCACGAAATAAAAACTAAATATCCTGCTTACAGCAGAAATAAAATAACCTGCCGGGCGTTTTTGCGCAAGGTAGGTTTTAATTTTACGGCAGCCTTAAAATGCAAAACCAATAATTTGACAGGTTTTAATTTGCCGCTTAATATAAAAGCAAAGCAATAAATCGGAATTTGGAAGGATAGAAATAAATGAAGAACGGAAGAATCATTGTAATTACCGGCGCACCGGGAACAGGAAAAACCACAACATCAACTATTGTTGCAAAAGAATCCAGTATAGAAAAGTCAGTGCATATGCACACAGATGATTTTTACCATTATCTTAGTAAAGGAGCAATTCCCCCACATTTACCTGAATCTAACGAACAAAACCTAATTGTGATAGAGGCTTTTTTAGAAGCCGCAAAGCGTTATGTCCGCGGAGGCTATGATGTGATTGTAGATGGCATTATCGGTCCTTGGTTTTTGGAGCCGTGGTTAAACATTGTACGCGAAGGATACGAAGTTCATTATATAATTTTAAGGGCTAATAAGGAAGAAACTTTGAAGCGAGCTATTGAACGTTCAAAATTAGATAGAAAAACTAATATTGAATTAGTAGAAACTATGTGGAAGCAATTTAATAACTTAGGAACATACGAGAAAAATATTTTAGACACAACTCTATTTTCAGTTGAAGATACGGTTTTTGCTATTAAAGAAAAAATTGCAAATAAATCAGCTTTACTTATTGAATAGCTTTAAAAACAATAATACAACTTACAATTTGACGCACAATATGCGAAAAAACGATACAATTTTAACTACATAATCAGCTAAAAGCATAAAATAACCTGCCCGCGTTTTTGCGCAAGGCAGGCTTTGTTTTATTTGTATATGATTATATTTACGTTTTTAATTATAATTAAGTTTATTATTTATTAAGTTAGTTTTTACTGCTGTTACTTTTTATAGGCTAAAATATTAAGGTAGCGTAAATTTTGCTCGTTATTCAATCGCAAAATTTGCGTAGCTTCGCTGGCACAATTATTGCCTTCGCTATCACTCGGCACTAATTGGCGACTCAGCCCAAAATGCCTTCGCTCCAGCAAAAAATAAACGGCAAATGCAATAAATAAGCCAGTATTTGCAGCACCTGCGGAACTCGTTTGCTGCGCAAACTCAAACAGTCCTCGGCAAACGCTGCAAATACTTTAATTATAGTTTGCCTATTTTTTGAATGTCGCGCCTGACGTAACCCGTGCCTTTTTATACAAAGCCAATTTTAGTTTTATAACAGCCTTATGATGCCTATGTAAATTTAATAATTTTTGATAATTCATATACCACATTAAAATTTTTTCTTAATTATTTATGTTAAAATATAATTAGAATAATAAACCTCAATTCAATGTATTTATTAGATAAGGAGGATATTATCATGCTGTCAGAAGAAAGAAAAAAAGAACTTGATATTCTTATGGAACGTGCGTCTTGTGCTGGAGATGACTATTATTTAGACATGGAACAAGATGAGTTTGACGATGAAATGGAAGGCTGTGAGGAAGAAGAATTTTACAAAGGATTCTGCCGTCAAAGAGAAATAGGTTTTGAAGCTTATAAAAAAGAAATTGCAGAATTATTTTCGCATATCACATCCGCTGAAGAACTCCACTACATGATTGCAGATTATAATTATGATGATGGAATGTTTACAGTTGAACAAATTGTAATGAATACCGCTTGTGATATAGTTACTGCTAAAATGGTCTACTGGCTTTGCGGCCCAACTTATTATTACGACAAATACGGCAGCCCATCAAAGTGCAGTGAGGAAGATATAAACCGGGATGCGGCATTGCTATTAACAAAAATGGAAGCAAAGGCTGCTGCAAACGCTTTCAAAACCGGACTTGAGTGGTATGGAGAGTTAGTTGATGAACAACCCGCTAATCTTGATTTCACTCAGGAGCCATATTGCCATGTGCCAGCAGCATTTTTGCATCGCTGAAACAGTGCAAACACTTTGCGAATGTAAAAGAGCAGTACAAATTACAACTGCATAATCAGTTACAAACATAAAAATAACCTGCCGGGCGTTTTTGCGCAAGGCAGGTTTTGTTTTATAAATTGACGATATTTTCACCTTAAACTCAACAGCCACGAAATGAGCACGGGCACGATGAGGGTAAGCACCAACCCGTTGATGAAGGAGTACATACCGACATGCAGGTTGGTATATTTTATTACTACCGGCAGTCCGCTGTCCATAGTAGCCGCACCGCTGGGGGCAAGCGCCAGAAATTTATGCACGCGCACCAAAAGCGGTATTAAAAAAAAGCCGGAAATTTCGCGCATCATATTTGCCAAAAACGCTACTGTACCAATTTCCGTACTGTACATAGCACTGATAACAACCGAAGAAAAACTGTACCATCCAAGCCCGCCGCCGACAAGCAGCGAATCATACGTGCTCAGCCCGGCGATATGCCCCAAAAACAGTGCGCCGCAAATGCTGCCGCAGGCTACCGCCAACGGTATGGCAAGCGCCAGCAGCGCGCTGTGCAGGTTGCAGATGCGTTTTAAGATGCCGCGGTTGCTGCCGATTTCTATACCGGCAATAAAAATCATTACATCCAGCGCCGACATTAAAATTAAATCCAGCGTGTCTTTAACGCCCGTATCTAAAAACAAATAGCCAAAAAGCAGCCCGCCAACAAGAGAAACGGCAACACTAAGCATTACTCGCCCTCCTCTGTATCTGCCGGGCGCGCCAGCATTTTAATGGCGGCAGATAAAAAAAGTATGCTGCCGCAAACCGCGCCAAAGGCAATGGCTCCGGCCTGAACGCCGAGCGTGCCCAGTTTTGCCAGCAGTGCGTCATCACAGCCGATTTTTGCGCCAAGGCAAAACAGCATGGTACACAGGCACAGCGTAGAAAGTTTACTCAAATAAAATTTTATTTTATAACTCAGCAAATTGGCGAGCCCCACGGCAATGCCGAGGACAATCGCCAGCATGATTTCCTGCATAAGTCCCCTCCAAAACAAAAGGCATGCGGCCTGCATGCCTTAATTTTATGCTATTCCAAAGTTATAATCAGCGGGTATAAAGGCTGCGCGCCTTCAAGCACCTGTACTTCCGCGCCGGGGCACAGCTTTTCAAGTTCTGCCGCTGCGCTTTGCGCTTCGTTTTCGGTAATATCGCTGCCGTAGTACAGGGTTAAAAGTTCCCAGTCCGTACCGGCTTTCTGCACCGCGCCCACGGCCGCTTCGTTTAAGCCCGAGCCTGTGCAGACTATTTTATTTTCCAACAGGCCGATATAATCGCCCTTAATAATGGGCAGCCCGCCAACAACGCTGTCGCGCACGGCGATGCTTACTGCCGCACAATGTGCGCTCTGCACCGCTTCCGTCATGGCGGCTGTGTTTTCTTCCATCGTCTGCGAAGAATCAAACGCCAGAACTGCGGCAATGCCCTGCGCCAGATTAATGGTCGGCACATAGCTTATACGGTCCGCTCCAAGCAGTTTTTGCGCCTGCTGCGCTGCCAGCACAATGTTTTTATTGTTTGGCAGAATAATATATTTGCTGTAAGCGCCGTTTTCAATGGCGTGTACAAATTCTTCCACAGGCGGGTTCATGCTCTGCCCGCCGCTGATGATTTCATCAACACCCTGCGCCAGCATAATTTGCGCAATGCCGCTGCCTGCCGCCACGCTTACAAGGCCCGTGCCTTCTTTTTTGGGTGCCTGCTGCTGCACTGCCGCCGCGCTGAATACACGGTGTTCGTGCTGCGCTGCCATGTTGTCAATTTTAATATCGTGCAGCGTGCCCCATTCAAGTGCCTGCTGCAAAACAGCGCCCGGGTTGGCAGTATGGATATGCACTTTTACCACGTCATCCATTGCCGCTACAATAAGCGAATTGCCTAACGGCGATAGTGCCGCGCGCACGGTTTTATCATCCACTGCCGTATTTTTTACAATAAATTCCGTGCAGTACGGATTTGTTAAGTCAACTTCTTCTGCCGGCAGGACGGCAATTTTATTAACGGATATGTGCTGCTCATCTTCCTCCGGCAAGTTTTTGCCCAGAAGGCCGTTTAAGCAGCCCTGCAAAAATACAATTAAGCCCTGGCCGCCGGCATCAACCACACCTGCTGCTTTTAAAGCTGGCAAAAGTTCCGGCGTGCGGGCCAGTTCTTTTTTGCCGCCGGCAATGGCTTCGGTTAAAATTTCGGTAAAGTCCTCGCCGCGGCGCACTGCGTGGTAAGCCTCTTTGGCTATGCCGCGCGCCACCGTTAAAATGGTGCCTTCCACAGGTTTGGCAACACTGCGGTAGGCATATAAAATGCCAAACTGAAAGGCCTTGCCAAGCTCATTGCCTGTAACGCGCGCTTTGCCTGCCAGCCCGCGCCCAATGCCGCGCAAAAGCTGCGAAAGTATTACGCCGCTGTTGCCGCGCGCGCCCATAATGGCACTTTTGGCAGCCGCAGCGCCAACCTCCGCCGCAGAATCCGTATCAAGCGGCAAAAGCGCACGGTGCACCGCTTCCATGGTGCGCATCATATTCGTCCCGGTATCGCCGTCGGGCACCGGGAACACGTTTAATTCGTCAATCTGCCGGTAACCGGCGGCAAAAGCCGCATAAGCGCCCAGCAGCATGTTTTTTATATCGTGGCCGTTGATTACAGCCGTCTGTGTTAAGTTCATCTTCACTCCTTGATTATGGCATATAGCCCTGCCTTTTTTATTTTCCGGCCGCGCCAGATTTATTCTTTGGTACGTACAAAAAGCCCAATGCAGCCGGGCCCCAAATGGGTGGCCAAAACCGCGCCGATGCCCGTCATAAGTACCGGCACACCGGGATAACGCTTAGTCATTTCTCCGTAAAGATATTCGGCATCTTTTTCCGCGCCTTCATGGGCAATGCAAATTCTTTCAAGCTCTCCGTGCGAAGAAGAAATTTCAAGCATTGTGTTAAGCACCTTGCTGCGGGTACGGCATTTGGCCGCTACAACAAGTTTGCCTTCCTTATCCAAAGTTATTACCGGGCGTATGCCCAAAAGGCTTCCGAGCAGCGCGCCAACAGCACCTATGCGCCCGCCCTTCTGCAAATATTCCAGCGTATTTACCGAAAAACAGGTTTCCGTGCGTGCAATGGCGCCGTTAATAAACACTTCCAGTTCATCCATACCGGCGCCTTCATCGGCCTTTTTCAAAATATCAAGCGCCAGTGCGCTGATGGGCGTTGCCGCCGTAAGGCTGTCGAAAATGCGGATATCGGCACCGGGGATTTCCTGCATTACCTGCCGCGCTGCCATGCAGGCGGTATGGTAAGTTCCGCTTAAAACGCTGTCTACAAAAATACCTATAACTTTCTTTCCTTCTTCAGCAAGGCTCGTAAACAAATCCAAAAACTCACCAACCGGCGGTTGGGAAGTTTTCGGCAGTTCGCCGCTTTCCTTCACCATTTTAAACATTTCTTCCGGCGTTTTTTCGCCGTCGCGCCATTCAACCGCTTTATGGCGGAAAGTAAGCTGCAAAATATGGCAGCGTGCGTCATGCGCCAGCGGAGTTTCCGCGGCGGAAGCAATGCTGTCCAAAACTATATGGATGTCATTATTCAAAGTGCCATCCTCCTGTCTATATAATAATTCCGTTAAGATAAAGCTGACTCTATCATTTAATTTTACCATATAGACATAATTTTTTCCACCTGCAAAATAAAAAGGCCCCTGCCCAAAAGCAGGAGCCCGAATATCAGCCGTTAATTAAAAGTCGTTTTCCATGAATGCTTTGTCAACGCGTTTCATTTCGCGGGTTACGCAGCGGCCAAATTCTTCGCTTACCCAATCCCAGCGGCTGGTAAGGGTTTCGTCGATTTCTTTGTCCTCATAAATGCGGTGTTCATAGAACTTGCCGTTTACTGCGCTGTAAGCATAGGTTTTGCCGGTGATGTCAAGTTTCAGAATGCGTTCTGCGCTCGGGAATACCGGGTTGTCTTCGCAGGTATCAAGAACCATGCCTACAACAAGGTCTGCACCGGATGCTTTGGCAATGCGTACCATAGCGTCTTTGGAAGCGCCGTCTTTACCAATGTTTTCAGCTGCAATAGCATCGTTGGTAGCGTCATTTTCAAGCAGTTCGTATTCAGGATAATCGAACAGCTGAATAGCGCCGCTGATATAAATCTGGCCTGCGGTTTCGGAACCGGAGTTGTTAACCAGAGGAAGTACTACAACTTTAGCGGCTTCGGCTTTGCCCATAGCGGGAACAGCAAAACATACAGCCATCAGGGCTACCATTAACAGATTAAATAATTTTTTCATTCTCTTACCTCCCAAGATAAAATGGCTATGTAATAATTCTAACACACTTCAGATTAAAAAAACAGTATGCAGTAAAAAAATAATCGCATAAAAAGGCACAGCCCGTGCGTATTACAGGCTGCGCCACAAAATTTTTACATTTAATTATGCGTTTGCGGTTTCATTTTTGCTTCCGGCTTTGCTGCCGCACAAAGTTTTAAGCCCGTTGGTAGCAATTAAAAGTGCCAGAATAATAAGGGCAATGGCAACAACAAGCTGCAAACCGTCGGTAAGCATGCCAAACGGTGCGCCGGTAACGAGTTTGTTAACAATGCCGTAAATGCTCATGGCAAGCGCGCTCATGGTTGCGGCAAACATAAAGCCCATCGGCACATAAAGCATCCAGCCCTGGCGGCCGGTAACTTTAAGAAATACCGAAAGCGAAATGAATACCAGCGCTGCGCACAGCTGGTTGGCTGCGCCGAACAACGGCCATACGTTCATATATCCGCCCAGGCAGAGCAGATAACCGAAGAACAGGGTGATAACGGTTGCAAAATATTTGTTGGTTAAAACTTTCTGCAGGCCGCTCATTTCTTCCGGTTTGCCGGAAGTGAAAAGTTCCTGGAAGCACATACGGCCGATACGCCCAACGGAATCGAGCGTGGTAAGCGCAAGTGCGGATACGCACATGGTAATTACGCAGGTGGCAACGTGCGCCGAAAGGCCGAACATGCCCATAAAGCCGCCAACGGCACCGGCAAAAATCTGGAACGGCGTGCCTTTGGGCATTACGCCGCCGGTTGCCGCAGCGCCTACAACGATAAGCGAAACAACTGCAAGAATGGATTCAATAAGCATTGAACCGTAACCGATAAAGAGCATGTCTTTTTCGTTGGAAACGGTTTTGGAAGAAGTGCCGGAAGATACCAGGCTGTGGAAGCCCGATACAGCACCGCAGGCAATGGTGATGAAAAGTATCGGGAACAGCGGCTGTCCGTTTACAACAAAGCCGTTAAATGCCGGCAGTTCGATAGACGGGTTGGTAAAGATAACACCGATAACGCCGCTGGCAATCATGCCTAAAAGCAAAAATACGCTTAAATAATCGCGCGGCTCCATTAAAAGCCACATCGGCATTACTGCCGCCATAAACATATAAGCAAAAACTACATAAAGCCAGGTTGTTTTATCGTAATACAGCGGGTATTCAATGCCTGCCCACAGCATGGCAAGCATCAAAACAATGGCAACGGCCAGTTTCGGGCCTTCTGCCAGAGGGCATTTCTTTAAAAAGTAGCCGAACGCAATAGCAACAACAATGTACAGCATCGAAATAGATGCCGCAGCAGCATTAGGGGTTGCAAGGCCGCCGTCTGCCTTAAAGCCGTTAAAGGTGCTGGCAACAATATCTGCAAAAGCAGCGGTTACAAGCAGGGTAAACAGCCACGAGAACAAAAGGAACATTTTTTTGCCGGTTTTGCCGATGTACTGTTCAATAAGCATGCCCATTGATTTGCCTTCGTTTTTAACGGAAGCGTACAGCGCGGTGAAATCCTGCACGGCACCGAAGAAGATGCCGCCAATCATCAGCCACAGCATTACCGGCGCCCAGCCGAACATAGCGGCAATAATCGGGCCGGTTACAGGGCCTGCGCCCGTGATGGACGAAAACTGATGCGCAAAAACCGTAAATTTGGAGGAGGGAACGTAGTCGTTGCCGTCCTCATGCACATAAGCCGGTGTTCTTGCATTGGGATCTACGCCCCACAGTCTTACAAGCCAGCGGCCGTAGATAAAATAGCCGCATGCACACACGACTAATGCGATACCTAACAACATTAATCCTGTCATGATACTTACCTCTTTCCCTTAAAATAAAATAATAATATAGCTTGAAATTTATCACCAAAATCCTTTTCTGTCAACAAAAACCGTAAATTTTTGTGAACTTTTGCAAATTAATCCTCAAAATGTAAAGAATATAATAAAAATAGTGAACTTAATCAGTGTTTGTGCACTTATTTAAAACAGTAAAAAACGCCGGGGTTAAATTTACATAAATAAAAGCCCCATGCTTACCGCACAGGGCTCATCTGATTAAATGTTTTCAATTATATATCATCAATCAAAAATAATAATTGAGGTTTACTGCCGCGCTTAAGTCGTATCTTCATTATACATGGCAAGGTCAGAAAATATCGCTATGGCATCGCTTTGTACATCAAAACCGCCATTTTTATTCTTTGTAAAGCTGTTTGACTTGGCTGCCGTTACCGTGATGATATTATCGTTAAATGCTTTATCACCTGCCACAACATCAAAATGATTATTAATCGCCGCCATTAAATGCCCGGCATTACCGGCACAAAGCACCAGCAGCTTATTATTATTAACCGCTTTTTTCTATCTCAATCTTACTATCAAAACTTTGAATAAAATCTCTTATTTTATTCAAATCTTCTTCACTTTGTACATTTGATAAATTTGAAGCATTTCCCCATGAATTATTGATTATTTTTATATCAGGATTAGTTAAATAATTATCGTAAAAACTACTGCTAGATTCAAAACCTCCACCGCCATAATAATGCCCCATAACCGAACTGCTGGCAATATCAGCATCGTAAGCAACGCCGTGCATGCCAAAACCGTTTTTATCTGCCGCTGCTATACCTGCTACATGCGTTGGATGTCCAATTTCTTCCCATGTCAACGGAACATCAGAGCTTTCTAATCCATCAAACACTACGCCGCTGCCGGTTTTACCACTAAATTCCGGATGGCTGAAATTAACAATACCTACATCAGTAACACCTACCGTTACGCCTTTGCCGGTGTATCCTTGCGCATAAACACCGGCAGCATTAATCAAATCAAGCACGTTTTCGCCCATAGCTTTATATTCGTCCGTCCTAAAACTATCGGCGCTAGCCGCAAATACGTTATAAGGCTTTGCCAAAAGCATGCTTAAAACTATTAAACTTAAAAGTTTTTTGTTTGTTTTCATAATATATAACCTTCTTGGGCACATATACGCAAAAAATCCCACGGAAAATTCCGTGGGATTTTTATTGTACTGTTTAACTTATTAACTTTTAAAGTTTTAACAGCAATTAAAATGCCGGTACAACAGCGCCTTTGTAGGTTTCTTCAATGAACTTTTTAACTTCGGGGCTGGTGAGGGCTTTAGCCAGTTTTTGCAGTTCGGGGCGGTTTTCGTCGCCTTTGCGGATTGCAACTACGTTAGCGTACGGAGATTCTTTAGGTTCGGTAAAGAGGGAATCTTTAACCGGGTTCAGTTTTGCTTCCATTGCAAAGTTAGAGTTGATTACGGAATAATCAACGTCGTTCATGGAACGCGGCAGGAGAGCTGCTTCGATTTCCACAATTTCAATGTTTTTGGGGTTATCTACAATGTCGCCGGGGGTTGCGGTAATGGTTACGCCGTCTTTAAGTTTTAAAAGGTTGGCGCTTTGCAGAAGCATCAGTGCGCGGCCGCCGTTGGTCGGGTCGTTAGGAATGGCAATTTTTGCGCCCTGCGGCAGTTCGTCAAGAGATTTGTATTTTGTGGAATAAATGCCCATAGGCTCGATATGCACTTTGGTTAAGGTAACAAGCGGCATGTTGCGTTCTTTGGCAAATTCTTCAAGATAAGGAATATGCTGGAAGAAGTTAGCGTCAATTTCCTTGTCGTTCAAAGAAAGGTTCGGTTTTACATAATCGCTGAACTCGATAATTTGCAGGTCAACGCCTTCTTTGGCAAGCTGCGGTTTAACAAAGTTCAAAAGTTCTGCATGGGGCACCGGGGTTGCGCCAACTTTCAGCACGGTTTTGCCGTCTTCGGATTTGGTTTCGCTGCCGCCGCAGCCGGCAATTAAAAGAGCCAGCACCAGAACGGAGCAAAGGACTAACAGGATTTTTTTCATCTTTACATCTCTCCTTTTAAATTTTACACACTACTTACTGGCAATAACGAAAGCAATAAAAAAGCTCTTTCCGAGGAAAGAGCATATACTTTACTTTCCTCTCATCTATCAGGAGTTAGCACCATGGCACAGCCTGGTTGCCGGGTTTCATTGGGCCTGTCCCTCAACCGCTCTCGATAAGAGTGTGTTTATTAAGATGAAATTATAATACAGCAATCGCAAGATATTGTCAACAAAATTTTACAATTTTTACAGCTTTGTTTACGCTTTATGGCGCGCACAGTAAATTTTACTGTAAATTGTAAATAAATTAACATTTTATTGGCGCGCTTAATTTACGCAAAACAAAAACCGGCCGAAGCCGGTTTATTGTTTAATATGCTGTTATTCCTTGCTGTATTTGGCAATGCCTACTTTGTAAAAATCGTTGCCTTCGGCATCAATACACACAATAGCAGGAAAATCCTCCACTTCGTAACGGCGGATGGCTTCCGGTCCCAAATCTTCGTAGGCAATCATTTCTTCGCCTTTAATGGACTGGGAAATTACCGCTGCCGCACCGCCAACGGCTACAAAATACACTGCGCCGTATTTAACGCAGGCTTCAACAACTTCTTTGCCGCGCAGGCCTTTGCCAATCATGCCGCGCATACCTTCGGCAATCAGCGCCGGTGTATATTTATCCATGCGCCCGCTGGTGGTCGGCCCGGCACTGCCAACAATTTCGCCCGGTTTGGTTGGCGAAGGGCCAACGTAATAAACAACCTGCCCTTTAATATCAAACGGCAGCGGCCTGTCTTCGGCCATTGCTTCCGTCATGCGTTTGTGCGCGGCGTCGCGCGCGGTGTAAACAGGGCCGGTTATGCGCACAACGTCACCGGCGTGCAGGTCTTTTATAGTTTCTGCCGTTAAGGGCGTGGTAATGTGTTTAATTTTTGCGTCCGTCATTTCTGCGCCCCCTTACAATACGGCATACGCGCGGCGTGCAGCGTGGCAGTTAAGGTTTACAGCCACCGGCAGCGCGCCGATATGCGTCGGTGCGTACTCGATATTTACGGCAGCGGCAGTGGTTGTACCGCCAAGCCCCGCAGGGCCGATGCCGGTTTTATTAATGCGCTCTAAAAGTTCTTCTTCAAGTTTTGCATAGCGTTCATCGCTGTTGTGCTCACCGATGGGTCGCGTCAGCGAATATTTGGCCAGAAGCGCGCATTTTTCCATATTGCCGCCGATACCGACGCCAACCGTTACCGGCGGGCAGGGGTTCGGGCCTGCTTTGCGCACGGTATCAAGCACAAAATCAATTACACCCTGCACTCCGTCGGCGGGCTTTAACATTTTCATGGCGCCCATGTTTTCGCTGCCGCAGCCTTTGGGAGCTACGGTAATTTTTACTTTATCGCCCGGCACAAGGCGGGTATGAATAATGGCCGGCGTGTTATCCTGCGTGTTTTTGCGTTCAAACAACGGGTCGTCAACGGAAGATTTGCGCAGGTAACCCTTGGTGTAGCCTTCCGCCACACCGGCGTTAACGGCTTCTTCCAGCGCGCCGCCGGTAAAATGCACTTCCTGCCCTATTTCCAGAAACACCACTGCAAGCCCGGTATCCTGGCACAGGGGCACATCTTTACGCGCGGCAAGTTCCGCATTTTCAATAATGGTTTCCAAAACCTCCCTGCCTAACGGCGATTCTTCCGTATCGCGGGAGGCTTTAAATTTTTCCAGCAAATCCTGCGGCAGATAGTAGCAGGCGTCGCAGCACAGTTTGGCAACGGCTGCCGTAATTTCTTTAACGTTTAATTCGCGCATGGCCGCTCCTTATCTGCCAATGCGTTTTAAAGCATTGGCGCGTACAACTTCAGGGTCAACTTTTACGCGGGCTACGCCGGTTTCCATAGCGGCCTTGGCAACCGCTGCGGCAACGGCAGGCGCAACGCGCGGGTCAAAAGCGTCCGGCACAACGTAATCGGCGCGCAGGTCTTTTTCGTCAATAAGGTTGGCAATGGCGTAAACCGCTGCAACCTTCATTTCTTCGTTAATGGCTCTTGCGCGCACGTCAATGGCGCCGCGGAACACGCCCGGGAACACCGTTACATTGTTAACCTGGTTCGGGCTGTCGCTGCGTCCGGTACCGGCAACTGCCGCGCCTGCCGCAATGGCGGCTTCGTAGCTCGTTTCCGGCACGGGGTTGGCAAGCCCAAAAACAATGGCTTTATCTGCCATGCCAGCAATAATTTCTTTGGTAAACAGGTTCGGGCCGGATACGCCTACAAGAATATCCGCGCCTTTGGCAACCTCTGCCAGCGTGCCCTTTTCCATGTTCGGGTTGGTAACCTCCGAAAGATAACGCTGAATTTTATCCAGCTTGGCATCAATGCCTTTATACAAAGCGCCCACACGTTCCACCATAATTACATTCGGAAAGCCCATGCTTACAAACAGCCTGCCGATAGCAGAACCGGCAGCGCCGCAGCCGTTTACAACAACTTTAACGTCTTTAATATCTTTTTTTACATAACGCAAAGCGCCCATAACGGCAGAAAGGCACGCAATGGCAGTGCCGTGCTGGTCATCGTGGAATACCGGAATGTCGCAGATTTCGCGCAGGCGGTCTTCAATTTCATAGCATTTCGGCGAAGAAAAATCTTCAAGGTTAATGCCTGCAAAAGCCGGCTGCAAACGGCGTACCGTTTCAATAATTTCTTCCGGGTCTTTGGTGTCAATGCAGATAGGAATGGCGTCAACGTCACCAAAGGTTTTAAACAGCACGGCCTTGCCTTCCATAACAGGCATTGCCGCTTCCGGGCCTATATCGCCAAGCCCCAGCACGCGCGTACCGTCGCTTACAATGGCAACGGTGTTGCCGCGGCAGGTATATTCAAACGAAAGTTCTTTATTTTCCTTAATGGCTTTGCAGGGTTCGGCAACGCCCGGCGTATAAGCCAAAGCCAAATCCTCGCGGTTATTAAGCGGCACCTTGCTTGCCACGGCAAGCATGCCATTATGTTCAGCATGAAACTTCAACGCATCTTCTACAAAAGACATAACAAATTACTCCCCTCTGTTTTTATTTAGTGTATACTATATATTTATATTATACACTTTGTTTTTAAAAGAGCAAGCATTTAATTTACGGCTTTGCAAGGCGTATTATTTCTGCGGACGGTTTTTCACCTTCGTTAAGCGTCAGTACGCCAAAGGTAGGCCCGTCCATGCTGCGCGGGCGCGAAGGGCTGCCTGGGTTAACCAAAAGCACATCGCCGTACCATTTTACAAGCGGCACATGCGTATGGCCGAAAACAACAATGTCCGCCTCCAGGCGGTGCGCCCACCACACCAGTTCCTGTGGGCTGCCGCCGTGCAGATAGCGGTGACCGTGAGCCAGCCAGATGTTAAAGCCCTGCAAATATAAAAATTCGTCTACGTTAAAACCCGTTTCGCCCGCGTCGCAGTTGCCGCACACAGCCGTTACTTCAAGCCCGGTCTGGCTTTTAAGGTACAGGCTGTCACGCGCGTAATCGCCGGTATGCAGCCACTGTTCAACCGGCGGAGCGGCGGCAATAACGCGGCGCAGGTTCTGCATGCTTCCGTGGGTATCTCCGGTTAAACCTATTTTCATTTTATTTTCTTCCAGTTGGCAATCAGTTTTTTAACAGCTTTGCCGCGGTGGCTGATTTTATTTTTTTCTTCCGGCGTTGCTTCGCCGAGGCCCATGTGCAGCTCGGTAGACCAAAAAAGCGGGTCATACCCGAAGCCGTTATTGCCCAAAGGCTCGTGCAGCAGCATGCCTTCACAGATGCCGTCCGTTTCCACAAGCACCTTGCCTGCAGCATCGGCCACGCACAAAGCACAGCGGAAACGGCAGGTACGTTTAACCTGCAATTTCATGTTTGCCAAAAGTAAATCGTTGTTTTCCTTGTCGGTTGCCTTCTCACCGGCGTAACGCGCGCTGCGCACGCCAGGTTCGCCGTCCAGCGCCTGCACTTCAAGCCCGCTGTCATCAGCAATGCAGGTCATGCCGGTTGCCTTGGCATAGTACGTTGCTTTTAAACGCGCATTGGCGGCAAAAGTACGCCCGTTTTCTTCCGGCGCTTCAATGCCTGGCCACTCGGCAAGATAATGCAGTTCAACCTCCATATCTTTTAACATTTCCTTAAATTCTTCCAGTTTGCCCGGGTTGCTTGTAGCTATTACAATTTCTTTCACTTTATAAACTCCAATCTTCCGTTAAATTGTTTCCACAACGCCCGTATCGGGGTGCTGCAGTAAAATATATTTATATTCACAGCTTTGCTTGGCGCGCAGTGCGTCATCATAAGCCGCTTTTTTACAGTTTTCACAGGTATCGCGCAAAAGGCACACCACATAAGCGCTCTGGTCGCCGTAACGGGTGCCGCGCGCATTAGTGGCAACAGTTATGTAACCGCTGCAGTTTTTGCAGTAGTGCGCCGTTTCCAGCTGCTCCTCGCGGATGCCTTCCTCGTCATAATAAATTCCCTTGCGCCGCTGCCATTTGCCGCCGCATTTATCAAGCAGCATTCTGCCAACTTCCCTGCGCGTACGCCAGATGTTGCCCACCTGCTCAATAAGCTGCTCCACGCGCGTCATACAGCGCGGGTCGGGCCTGCGCAGGGCGCTGATGTCCGGCTCAATAACCTTGCTGTAATCCATTTCCGCCATGGCAAGAATTATGCCGGTGTTAACATAGGGCAGCGCCGCTTCGATAGAATAGCCGCCTTCCAAAACGGCAATATCCGCTTTTAATTTATCTGCCAGTGCCGCATAGCCGTGCGCCGTAACGCTCATGGAAGCAAGCGGGTCGCTGAAATGGTTATCCTGCCCGGCAGAATTAATGATGAGTTCCGGTTCAAAATCGTCAAGTATCGGTTTTATCAGCCCGTCAAACAGGCGGTGTACTTCCTTATCGCCGCTGCCGGGTAAAAGCGGCAGGTTGATGTTATAGCCCCACGCCGCCGGGCTGCCTGCTTCATCCGGAAAGCCCGTGCCCGGGTACAGCGTGCGCCCGTCCTGATGGAACGAAATATAAAGCACGTTGGGGTCGTGGTAAAAAATATCCTGGCTGCCGTCGCCGTGGTGCACGTCCGTATCGACAACGGCAATTTTTTTAATGCCGTAGCAGCTCCGCAAATATTCAACCATTACAGCTTCAATATTAATAGTACAAAAACCGCGGATGCCATGCACTATACGCATGGCGTGGTGTCCCGGCGGGCGTACAAGCGCAAACGCGCGCTTAACTTCGCCGCTCATTACAGCGTCGGCCGCCGTCATACACCCTCCGGCAGAGGCAAGATGTGCAGGCGTAATCAGCTTTGCTATTGAAGGCACGCCGACGTGGGCGCGCTGCAAATCGTTAATTTCCGCCATGCGCAGACGGTATTCGCGTATTTCCGGGCGGTCAAACAGCCCTTCTTCCGTCAGCTGGTCGCGCGTATATAACAGCCTTTCCTGGCGCTCCGGGTGCCCGGGGCTGATCATCCAGTCAAAAGCCGGGAAAAATATCAGTCCTAAATTTGCCTGTTTCAAAATGCCACCTCCCTGCCGGTAATTTTATACAAAATGCCGGGTTTAAGCTGCATGCGCAGGTAAATAATTTCGCCGGTATCATAATAGCCGTGCACCGTGCGGAAATATTCGCGGCTGATAACTTCAGTTTCGCTGCTTTCCATCTGCCAGCCGCCTGCTTTTTCGTGCAGCCAGGCACTTAAAATTTCTTCTGCCGCCTGCATGTTAAAGCGTTTGGGCAGGCGTTCGCGTTTGCCGCTTTCCGGAATTAAATAATAGCCTTCGGTAGTATCGGCGCGCAGGCTTGCTGCCACTGTCGGCCGTGCCAGTGCCGCACCGATGGCGTTTGCCACCATGCCGCCGGGCGGAATTACAACCGGCAGCCCCATGCGCCTGCCAAGGGCGTGAATAAGCCCCGGCGCACCGCCGCCGACGCCTACAAGCTGCTGCGGGACAAAATCGCTGCCGCTTAAAACATCGCTTACCGTGTAAACAGGCTGAATGCTCCACTCATGCAGCATATCTTTAATGGCGTTTTCAATAACGTCCAGTGCCGCGTCCAAAACAGCCTGCGCCGCCATCTCAGGCGATTCGCCTTCGTGGCACAATGCGCCCAAAGCCTTAAGGGAAGCACCGGCATCGCCGAACGAAGCAAGCCCCAACACAATCAGCGCATCAGCCAAAGTTGCCGCCGCGCCGCCTAACGCTGCCGCACGCCCGGCACGCTCCGGCCCAACCTTAAAGCCCTGCGGCAGTTTTGTTATGGTGCTGTCGCCGCCAATGCCCACGCTGCGCATATGGAAAGAACGCACCGCTGTCGGGTATTTGCCAATCATTGCGCCTTTTTTCGCCAAAAGCGGCTCGCCGTTATCCCAAAAGGCAATATCGGTCGTGGTACCGCCAACATCAAGCGAAATACACTTGCCCTCAGGCGCCGCGCCGAGCGCTTCAATGCCCAGCACGCTTGCCGCCGGGCCCGTAAATACCGCTTCAACAGGCTGCTTAAGCGCCGCCTCCAAAGGCAGTGTGCCGCCGTCAGCCTTTAAAATCTGCACCGGCGCGGTAATATTGCGCTCCTTCAGCGCCCATTCCACCTGCTTGCCAAAGGCTTCAAAGGTTTTATCCACCGCCGCCGCAAAATACGCGCTGTTGGTGCGGCGTATAAAATTCAGCTCGCCGCTGAGTTCCGAACCTAAAAACACTTTTTTATAACCGCTCTTTTTTAATTCGTGCGCCAGCACATATTCGTTTTCGGGGTTGCGCACAGCAAATTTGCCGCTTACCGCCGCGGCCTGCACGCCGGAAGGTTTATCCAAAAGCCCGTAGTGTTTGTTAAACTCGGTGCGCGCCGCAATTTTGCCGCGGTGGTCAACATAGCCGCTTACCAGATACGGCTCTACAGGAAAGCACCCCTTTACGTTCATGCCGGGACCGGTCATTACTGCCAGAAACACCGGCTGCGTTTTGCCTTCCGTAAGCGCATTGGTAACAATGGTGCTGCTTATAACCACGCGTTCAATCTTCGCCGCGTCCGCGCCGTCCATAACGGCGTCCAGCGCCGCCAGTATGCCGCGCAGCACCTCGCCGTGTGTTGTAGGGCGCTTGGCCTGCGCATGCACAACACCGTTATCTACCAAAACGGCATCCGTAAAAGTGCCGCCAACATCTATACCTAAAAGCATAATCTCACCTCTTTCCGTAAGACTCAACGTGTAATAATTCAATATGCAGGCAAAAAATACCTGCCTGCTATGAATATTTGCTTTTATTTTTACCGCTTTTCTTATTAAATATTGCTGAAAACCCAATGCCGCATTTCACTGTGTCGTACTTTTATTTTATTGATTATACATAGCCGCACAAATATTAACTACGCACCATAATGCAAATTGTTCACTAAAAACGAACATAACATATAGCTAAAGCATCAAAAAAATTCACCTTTGCTGTCTTGACAAGAGAGTAAAGCTATGCTAACATACAATCAATAAGATTTACTATTTAGTTTATTCACGTATTTGGAAAGGTAAATTACAATGACTGCCTCTAACGACAGTGACCCTCACCGAAAGAACGGTGCTAAAAATTTAAAATTACTTTTTTCAGGCATAACCTGCGTCCTTTAAGGGCTGCAGGCTATGCCTTTTTTCTCTGCCAAAAGAGCGTACAGCGCACAAAATAAAATTAAATTTATGAAAGGAGTGATGAATCCTTTATGGATTATCACAGTAAAAACACCCACGCACAAAATTTAGAACAAGTTTACCACACCTTGCAAGGTTCTGCTAAAGGGCTTAGCGATGTACAGGCAGCAGAACGCCTTAAACAGTACGGTTACAACGAGCTTAAAGCTAAACCGCCAAAAGCTATTACGGCAATGCTTAAAGAACAAATTACCGACCCGATGGTATTGATTCTTGTCGCCGCCGCAGGATTATCATTTTTACTTGGCGAAACAATTGAAGCGGCAGTAATTTTTACTATCGTTATAGTTAATGCTTTTATTGGTATTGTACAGGAGAAAAAGGCACAATCCGCACTTGAAGCGCTGCGCGGCATATCAGCACCCACAGCGCGCGTACTGCGCGATGGCGAAGAAAGCGTTATACCGGCAAAAGAAGTCGTACCCGGTGACATTGTGTTTTTAAGAGACGGCGATATGGTTCCCGCCGACCTGCGCCTGATTGACAGCGTTAATTTGCAAATACAGGAAGCTTCTTTGACCGGCGAATCCGTAGCCTCCACGAAAGACGCTGCCGCCATACTTAAAGAAGAGTGCCCTCTTGGCGACCGTGTTAATATGGCTTATGCTTCTGGCATTGTAACCTATGGGCGAGCCACTGGTATTGCTGCTGCTACCGGTATGCACACCGAAGTCGGCAGCATTGCCGCATTACTGGACGGACAAGACGAATTTGACACACCGCTGAAACGCAAACTGAATGCCGCCGGTAAAGCATTAACCATAGCGGGCCTTATCGTTTGCGTGCTCATCTTCGCACTTGGCGCATTTTATGACAGACCGCTGGTACCGCAGTTTTTAATTGCCGTTTCGCTTGCTATTTCCATTATCCCGGAAGGCTTGCCCGCAACTGCAACCATCGTAATGGCACTGGGCGTACAACGTATGGCTAAAAAGAACGCACTGGTACGCAAACTCCCCTCCGTTGAAACACTCGGCAGCGCAACCGTAATCTGTACGGATAAAACCGGCACATTAACGCTGAACAAAATGACAGTAACGCAGCTTGCCATGAACGGCGATTTTAACAAACAAACTGCCGTAGAAGCTGATGCCGCAGCTATGAAGCACCCCGAAGTTTACCGCGAACTTATTTTTGCCGCCGCACTTTGTAATGACGCCAGCTTCGACCCTGACCGCAAAGGTGAAATTATCGGCGACCCAACGGAAGGTGCGTTAATTTACCTGGCTCAAAAATTTGGCGTTAACCATGATGATTTAGAGAATAAATACCCTCGCTTATTTGAACAACCGTTTGACTCCGCACGCAAACGCATGACAACGGTACATAACATCAATGGGCAGATTACCGCTTATACCAAAGGCGCTGTAGATGAAATGCTTCCGCTGTGCACGCATATTTTAACGGCACAGGGTGTACGCACAATTACAAATAAAGACAAAGAAGCTATACTTGCGCTTGCCACTAAAATGTCGCAGCAGGCTTTGCGTGTGCTTGGTTTTGCCAGTAAAACGCTTACTGCCGTACCGCAAAACAGCAGTGAAAATCTTGAACACACTTTAACCTTTACCGGCATTGCCGGTATGATAGACCCGCCGCGTAAAGAAGTTGCCGCCGCCGTACGTACCTGCCGCGAAGCCGGTATCCGCACAATAATGATTACAGGTGACCACGAAATAACGGCGCCTGCCATTGCCCAAGAACTCGGCATCTGTCACAGTGGCAATGAAATTATCAGCGGTAGCAGGCTTAATGCCATGACCGATGCTGAACTTGACCTTGCAGTAAAAAAAGCTGCTGTTTTTGCGCGCGTATCCCCTACCGATAAACTGCGCATTATTCAAGCGTTAAAACGCAACGGCGAAATTACCGCCATGACCGGTGACGGCGTTAACGACTCCCCGGCTTTAAAAGCTGCCGACATTGGCGTTGCCATGGGCATTACCGGTACTGACGTTGCTAAAACTTCTTCGGATATGATACTTTTAGACGACAGCTTTACCACTATTGCTTATGCAATTAAAGAAGGCCGCCGCGTATACCGCAACCTACAAAAAGTAATTCAGTTTTTACTGGCAGGCAACATTGCCGAAATTACAACGCTGTTTATTGCCACTCTTTTTAACTGGAACGCTCCGCTTTTAGCAGTACACATTTTATGGGTTAACCTTGCCACAGCCACGCTGCCTGCGCTTGCATTAGGCGTAGACCCGGCAAGCAAAAATATAATGAAGCATAAACCTGTAAAAAGCGGCACGCTGTTTGAAAAAGACTTGCTGACCCGCGTGGCTGTACAAGGTATTTTTGTGGCTATCCTTACATTAACGGCTTACCATATCGGCAGCAGCACGTTAAGCCACGCCGTCGGTCAAACCATGGCGTTTTGCGTACTTGCGTTTTCGCAGTTATTGCGTGCTTTAAACCAACGCTCTAACACTGAATATATCTGGGTACGTGCCGAAGGTCATAACCCTTGGCTGTGGCTGAGCTTTACTGCCAGCGTTGCATTGATGGCTGCCATTTTACTAATACCTGTCTTGCAGCAAGCGTTTAAACTTACCGATTTAAGCTGCGATATGTGGTTTGTTGTTTTTGCGCTCTCCCTGCTTTCGATAGTACAGATTGAAGTTTGTAAACTTATCGCCAAGATTTTAAAACGTGCAGTTTAATACTAATTTAATCTGTATGTGTTATTATAAAAATAAAAACAAGGCGCAGCCGGAAAGGAGGAAGGATGATGGCTTACCTGGCAGAACTTGACACACGCCTTTTGCTTTACATACAGGACGCCCTGCGTTATGAACCGCTGCACAGCTTCTGGCGCGGCATCAGCTTTTTGGGCGATTTGGGCTGGTTTTGGATTTTTACGGGCATTCTTCTTGCGCTTAATCCCAAAACGCGCACCGCAGGCATAACCGCCATTGCCGCACTTGTGTTAAGCACGTTTATCAGTAACGTTATTTTAAAAAACGCCGTTATGCGCCCGCGCCCGTTTGAGGTGCTGCCGCAGATTATTCCGCTCATTACGCACGCTTCGGGCTACTCCTTTCCTTCCGGGCACACCACCGCCGCCTTTGCCTGCTCCTTTGTATATTACAAACTGCTGCCCAAATTTTTTGGCCTGCCCATTATGCTGCTGGCCGTAATGGTTGCCTTTTCGCGCCTGTACCTCGGCGTGCATTACCCGCTTGATGTTTTAGGCGGCATTGTTACGGCCTGGTTTGGCAGTATGCTGGCAATTAAATCGCTGTACCGCTTCAAACAAAATTAAAATGCCGCTCCGGCGGCTTTTTTATTTTTGCTTCCTCTATCAAAAATATTGTATACAATTTTGTTTTTTATTATTTTTTTGATATAATACAAATTTGTTATAATATATTTTTACATATTTAGGAGGCTTTATAATGAAGTTATCAACAAGAATTATGGCAGCACTGGTGCTTGGCGTTGTTGCCGGGCTGCTGCTTGGCGCAGACGGGGCCGAATTTGCCAAAACGTGGATTGCCCCCTTCGGCGCTATTTTTATGAACATGATTAAAATGACAATCGTTCCGATGGTTTTTGCTTCGCTCGTTATGGGCATGTGCAGCCTGGGCGATATTAAAAAAATCCGCCGCATCGGTATGAAAACCGTTATTTACTACCTTGTAACAACGGCGTTTGCCATTGTGCTGGGCCTTATTTTGGGCAGTGTAATTGAACCGGGCGCAGGCATGAACCTGCCCGCCGAAGGGCTTGTTGCATCCGCCAAAGACGCACCGCCTTTAATGCAGGTTATTGTTAATATTTTCCCTACCAACCCGATAGAATCCATGCTGAAGGCAGATATGCTGCAAATTATCGTTTTTGCACTGTTCCTCGGCCTTGGCATTTCCATGGTTGGCGAACCTGCCGATACTTTTAAAAATACCATTAACGGCCTTGCCGAAGTATCCTACAAAATTGTAGGCATTATTATGGACTTTGCCCCCATCGGCGTATTCGGCCTGATTACCCCGGTAGTTGCTTCCAACGGTCCGGCCGTGCTGCTGCCGCTGTTAAAAGTTATCGTTGCCGTTTACCTCGGCTGCTTTTTGCACGCTGTATTTGTATATGGCGGCATGCTGAAAGTTATCGGCAAATTCAGCCCGCTTAAATTCTTTAAAGGTCTTGCACCGGCGCAGCTGCTAGCTTTTACCAGCTGCTCGTCCAACGGCACTTTACCGGTAAACCTTGCCTGCGTGCAGAAAATGGGCGTTTCCAAAGAAGTTTCCAGCTTTGTGCTGCCGCTCGGCGCAACCATTAATATGGACGGCACCGCAGTTTACCAGGGCGTATGCGCTTTGTTTGTTGCCCAGCTTTACGGCGTAGACCTTAACTCTGCCCAGATGCTTACTATCGTGCTTACCGGCACACTGGCATCTATCGGCACCGCAGGCGTACCGGGCGCAGGTTTTATCATGCTTACCATGATTTTAACCGCCGTTGGCCTGCCGCTTGAAGGCTCTGCCCTTATCGCCGGTATCGACCGTATCCTTGATATGCCGCGTACCTGCGTTAACATCACCGGCGATGCCGTAGTTTCCTTCCTTGTAGACAAGGGCGAAAAAGATATTGAAGCACGCACCGGCGTTAAATTGGTACATTAATACAGCAAGTTAAAAATTCAGGCATGGATTTTACGTCCATGCCTTTTTGTTTTATTTAGGTGGATTATACTCCTTACCCATTTCTTTTTTGATAATTTCTTCGATATTTTCAGTTGCTATATTTTTGGCAGCATTGTAATCTGCATTAACAGTAATTAAATTTGTTTTTCCTCCACAAGTATCACATATTCCAGCATGATTTTGTTCTTTGTTGCAATTTTCACAAAGATACAAAGATCCATAACCACAATTTTGGCAAACAAATACAGATTGTTCCGGACGGTTTTCTCTATCTATATAACCGCAGCGCGAGCAACGCTGGCTTGTTTTATATGGATTAATCGTCTTAAATAAAATTCCGTATTCAGCTGCTTTTTCTTTTATTTTTTGCTGTAAATCATAATATGGCCAGTCCTTTAAAAAGGCATTATCTTTTGTAATTCCTGTTAAATCTTCCATTTGTATAACGGCGCATTTATTCTTTACGGCAATCTCTACAAGATGACGGGCATAACGGTGGTTAATTAAGTTTCTAAAATTCTTTTCTTTTTCACGCAGTATTTCAACCGGCTTTAAACGCCGTTTTACTCCATGACCAATTCTGCCATCGCCACAATATTTACCTTGATTTTGTATTGTGATACGCCTTGCACGTACCGATTTACGGAAACGCTCTATCTCTCCGCCATCAATGCTTCCACGTTTATACGAATCATTAAAAGCGTAATAAACGGCTTTTGCAATTCCTAAATCTATACCCATAATTCTGCCGTCAACAACCTCTGTATTCCTCTCGGTAAAATCATACGGTATTATGCAAAACCATTTTTTCTTATTACTTATAATCTGCAAGCCTTTTTGCTTTAACTCTCCGGCAATAATCCTATCCAATATAGTTTTTGAAGAATTATCCTTGACCTTTAAAAGCATATTGTAATTAGTTTGCCTATTTGATTTTTTAGACAACAAATTTACTTTGATTATATAATTTTCGCGCTCAGTTTCATTGATTTTAAAAATTTTATAACTTTTATTATGTACTGGTATTGGCACTTCTAATTTAAATGAAGTTAACGACCTTTTTAACGATAGAACATCTTTCTTTTCATTATTCCATTTTCTTGTTGCAACTTGGTCAGTTTGATTAATAATACTTGCAGCAATATCAGGAAACATCCCTGTTAGTTGTGAATATAAATCTGTTTTTTCTTTAAAATCTTTAGGATTCGGATAGACTCCATTTTGATTTTTATAATCAATCTTAAATCTTTCCCATAAATACCTTTGCGTAATAGCATAATTTTCTGCTTTAGCACAAGCATAACGCACATCACGCAGAACTTGCCCCAATTCATTCCATGTTACAACATTTTCAGCATCAGATTCATTATAAGGTTTGACAATTTCTAAACGTATTGCTTTTATACTCATTGTTACCTCAAAATAAAAATATAGATATGCGTAAGTTATAACGACTATTTTAGCCACGACGTCGGAGCACATAACAACTTCAATCCGCAGATATGCGTAAGTTATAACCAGACCTTACGTTACTGGCAAAGCACTTAACGCAACTTCAATCTGCAGATATGCGTAAGTTATAACTAATGCCGGTACGAGATGACGCGGTAGAACGTTGACTTCAATCTGCAGATATGCGTAAGTTATAACTGCAAACGAAGCAAACATCATCACTTGCCAAACAACGCAAAAAAGTTGCGAACTGCCATAAATAGCAAAAGCCATTAACCTGCTCATGCCGTTTTTATGAGTCATTATCTGCAAATTGTCTGCTAAAAGCAGATGTGTGACTTATGTTCGCACATAATCACTTAGCGAGCGTTATTAACATCAAAGCTAACACTTCTCGCCTTAAGGACGCAAAGCCGCCCTGTATAAAAATATTTTATCATATTTGCCGTTACTTATCTATGGCATTAAAACATCAAGCCATAATAATTACAGGCAGGCTTTTTGCTGCGCACGGCGAAGTATTATAGTAGCAATAATTTTTACGATTGTGAGGTGTAATTATGAAACAGGGTTATTTTAATACGGCCGACAGTGCCCATTTGTATTACGAAGTGCGCGGCACAGGGCGCCCGCTGGTGTTAATTCACGGCTGGCAGTGCTCGCACATCTTCTGGCAGCGCAACGTGGATGAACTTGCCAGGGATTTTACCGTTGTTACGCTGGACCTGCGCGGACACGGCAACTCCTCCAAAGGGCTGCACGGTATTACCATTAAACAGTTTGCCTGTGATGTTTATGACTTAATTAACTACCTCGATTTAAAAGACGCCGTTGTTATGGGCTGGTCCATGGGCGGGCCGATTGTGCTTTCGTATTTTGACCAGTTCGGGCAGGAACAGATTAAAGGCCTTGGCCTGATTGACATGACGCCGTTCCCATTCAGCCCCGAACCTTGGAATACGCAGGGGCTGCACGGCTACAATATGGACGGCTTTAACGTTATTGCCCAGCGCCTTGCTTATGACCGCGAAGCATATTTTGAAACCTTTGCCAACAATATTTTTAAAGACGGCAAACGACCTGCCGGAACCGACTGGGTAATTGAGGAATTCAGAAAACTGCCGCCATGGATTTCGGCCGCAATTTATTCGGATTACCTTTCCAGCGATTTTACGGGCGTACTGCCCACCATTGACGTGCCCGTAATTGTTATGAACGCCGACGGCCCGGTATTTACCGCCGGCATTAAACAGGGGCAGCACATTGCAGCGCAGCTTCCCTACGGTAGCTTTGAAGCCTTTACGGAAAGCGGGCATATGCTGTTTTATGAAGAAGCAGATAAATTTAACGCATTAGTGCGCGATTTTGTTACTAAATGCAACGCATAGGAGGTTAGCGGCAGCGCCGCAGATTGATAATGAAATTAGTTTTACAGCGTGTTAAAAAAGGCAGTGTTGCCATTGACGGAAAAATTAAAGGCAGCATTGGCTGCGGCTTTGTTGCACTTGTGGGCTTTGGCCCGAATGATGACAGCAGCGTTTTGGCGCCCATGGCAGATAAAATGCTGAACCTGCGTGTTTTTGAAGATGACGCGGGCAAAATGAATTTAAGTTTGCTGGATGTAGGCGGCAGCGTGCTTTCCATATCGCAGTTTACGTTGTACGCTTCCTGCCGCCACGGCAGGCGCCCCAGTTTCAGCGGCGCGGCAGAGCCGGGGCTTGCTTCCCGCCTGTATGATGAATTTAACGCCATTACCGCCGCTAAAGGCGTAAACGTACAAACCGGCGAATTTGGTGCAGAAATGCTGGTAGAAATACACAACGACGGGCCTGTTACCATAATTTTAGACAGCGATACCGATTTGGCAAAAACCAAATAAATACGCAGCAAAAAGAGGGTATACCGCAAAGGATATGCCCTCTTTTATTTATGCCTGTATGTATTTTATATTAAGCGGGCGGCAGCACTAAAAGCATCGTGCCTATAACAAGGCACAGCAGCCTTAATGTACTTCTAGCCGTTAATTTTTCGCCAAAAAGCGCCCCTGCCCGCCTTAATTTTAAGCTATGTTGTTGCGTGCCGCCGCTGCAAATTCAGGGTTATCGTAAATATTGCCGATAACCGTAAAGCCGTTGCCGTTGGCGCGCAGGTTATCCAGAAACTGCACGGCATTAATGGTAAAAATACCGTCGGCAGCCACCCTGAAGCCTTCATGAGTTTCTTCAATAAGCACAACGTCATGCGCGCAGGCGTTGTCTGCCGTCTGCTTTTTGGCAACCGGTACATTAAACCGTACATAATCACCTGCAAACACCGGCATACCTTCGCTGTCTTCCACGCCGGTGCAAAGCCCCAGCGTTTTTCTTTCAATGCCTACTGTTTCAATAAGATGCCCTTTTATATCAACGCCATCCACTTTTTTACTCATCTCGCAGATAGCAGCGTCGTCCGGAATCATGCACGCTCCGTCCAGCAGCGGCAGGTAAATTCCGTAAACCCAGCTGCCGTTGTCAGTTCTTTTGGCGCGGTAAAAATTATCCATGGCAGTTCCCCCATTCACAAACAAAATTAAGTTATCTTTTTACGCTTTTATTGTAACGGCAAAAGCTGAAATTTATATTAAAACAATGTTAAGTTTTGCCTGTCAGGCGCTTTTTAAAATATACCAGCCACCTTTTTCGCCGGTTACCAGCCATTTGCCGTTACCGCCGTTTAAAAATTTACCGGCTTCGTTCTTTTTTACTAAAAGCAGCTGGCCGCGCCTGCCGAACGAGTTAATGCCTTCAAAGGGCATTACGTTTTTTACCTTCCAGCTGTACGCTTTGGGCGCAAAGTTTGCCAGGTCCTCATCGGGCACCAGCTTAATAATTTTTTTGCCGGAATAGAACACTGCCGATGTGGAATATTTGCCGTACACGCCAATTTCATCAACCGCACGGTAGCTCTGCGCAAGTTCCAGCCCTATTTCCTTATCGGAACGCAGGCTGCTGAACGGCACAGCAACTTCGTTAATAAGCAGCAGGTTAAAGCTAAGCGCCGTTACGGCGATAACGCCTGCGGCCGTAAGCCCGTTTTCAAGGCTGATGCTTATCCAGCTGATGCCGATAACGGCAAGCACCGCCGCGCCGATTAAAATTACCGTGCCAATGCTGATAATACTGTTCCACCAGCACCACAGCGCACCGCCAAACAGGGCAATGTAAATAAGGTCGCGTACAATTAAAGTACCTGCCGTTACGGCGTTCCATTTCTTTTCCGAAAGGTATTTGCCCAAAAGCAATGCCAGAGGAAACAGCATTGGGTAGGTATAAGTTAAATACTTGGTTGCCATGTTCTGGAAGAAAAAGAACACCGTTGCCGCCCAGATGAGCAGAAAACCTGTTTGTTCATCCGGCCTGCGCCATTTGCCGTCTTCCCGCAGGGTGCGCCACAAAAAGCGCGGCAGCAGCCCGCTCCACGGAAAGAGTGCCAGAAGCAGCACCAGAGTATAATAGTAAAACACGTTATCGCGCGGATGTTCGGAAACGGTGGCGCGCAAAAAATTATGCGTGCCAAAGAACTGGTCTATAAACGCGCTGCCATGCAGGTTATACATAGCCACATACCACGGTGCGGCAATTAAAAAGAACAGCAGCCCACCGCTGAAAACCTTCATGTTTTTAATTTCGCTCCAGCCGCGGGTAAAAACCAGAAACAGCACCATAATAAGTCCCGGCAGCAAAAAGCCTATCGGCCCTTTGGTTAAGGTTGCCAGCGCCATGCCTATATACATGCCGTAATAGTAATTTTTCTGCTGCGTGCTGTACCCAAGGTAAAAAAACACCAGCGCCATGCTGAAAAAGAAAAACAACGTGCTGTCGGTAATAACTGATTTGCTGATGAGGAAAAACTCCGTGCTGGTCATTAAAATTACGCCGCTCCAGAACGCAGTTTTTTCGCCGTAAAGTTTTTTGGCGGCGTAAACCAGCAGCCCAAGCCCTGCCATGCCGAACAGCGCCGGGAAAAAGCGTGCGGCAAATTCGTTAAAGCCAAAAATTTTAAACCCTGCCGCCGTAAGCCAGTAAAAAAATACCGGCTTATCATACCAGTAATTGCCGTAAATCTGCGGCGAAATCCAGTCGCCGCTCAAAACCATTTCTTTGGCCGTCAGCGCATAATTCGATTCCACGGAATCGGTAATCCACAGCTGCCCGTTGCCAAAAAACAAAAGCAGCGCCGCCAGACCCCAAAATAACCACCATCCATAACGTCTCATAAAAAATCAACTCCCTAACTTCAGCTTGTCTTAATTGTACTTAAAGCCAATTAAACAAAACTGAAACAGGGAGTTAGTTATATGAAACCAATCTTAAATTTCAGCGGTACAACGGCAAACGTACCGTAAAAATGCTTCCGTGCGGGCTGCGCGGCTTAACGCTTACCGTTCCGCCGTGGCGCACCACAATTATGCGGGCAATGTTAAGCCCAAGCCCAAAGCCGCCTGCCGCGCGCGAACGTGCCTTATCGACGCGGTAAAAGCGTTCAAAAATTTTCTGCGCGTCGCTTTCGCTGATGCCTATGCCTTCATCCATTACTTTTATAACGGCGTGCATGGAATCGGCCTCAACCGTAACCGTGATTGTGCCGCTTTCTGAATATTTAATGGCATTGTCGATAAAAATTATAAGCAGCTGCTCCATTTTATTCTTATCGCCAAGTATGAACACCTGCGGCGCGTCACCTGCAGCATATTCCAGCCCCAGCCCTTTTTTGGCTGCCAGCGGGCGCATTTTATTGCATACCTTAACGGCAACCTCCGTTAAATCTACCTTGACACGGGCCAGCGGCGTATTTTCTTCGTCGCCGCGCGCCAAAGTCAATAGCGCTTCAATAAGCCTCGACATATACTTTGTTTCGTGCTGCATATCGCGCAGAACCTCCTGCGCAAAGCCGCTCAGCTTGCTTTCGTCGTCATTCTGCAAACTCTCCACGCCAAGGCTCAGCACCGTAAGCGGGGTGCGCAGTTCGTGCGAGGCGTCGGCGGCAAATTCATGCTCACGCGCAAATAAAATTTCCAGCGGCTTAATGTTTTTTGCAGCCATATAATAGCCGCCGCCTGCCGCCAGCATAATGCACACCGCACACAGCAAAAACAAAAAATACATGCCGTCCACGGCCATGTCGTAATAATCTTCCAAATTTAAAAAGGTGTACAGGCGTGCCTGAATCTGCCCGTTTTCCCAAAAAGTACAGCCACCTGCCAAAAAGAAGTGCAAGGTGCCCTTTTTATCCCTGAAATACAGCAGCTCCGTTTCGTTTTCAGGCTCCGGCCACGAGGCACGGATTGCAGTTAATGCCGCTGCGTACGGGCTGTCCGTCATCTGGTCAATAATGATATTGCCGTCAGCGTCATACATCAGCGACATCATTTCGCCTTTTTTTACAAGCGCCGGGTCTACCGGCAGTTCGCCGCTGCCAATCCATTCACGCCATTCGTCGTAAATATCTGCAATAAGCATGTCCTTTTCGGTTCTTAAAACGGAAATACAGCCGATAGCCACCGTTACTGCAACGACAAACACCATTATTAAACTGAAAATACCTGTATAAATAAGGGTCAGGCGTTTTTTTAATTTATCGAACATTATCGTCTGCCTCTGCCAGATACCCAACGCCGCGGATGGTTTTTATAAGTGTTTCGCCCTTTATTTCCTTAAGCTTGCGCCTTAACGCGCCGATGTGCACATCAAGGTTGTTTTCGGTAATATCGCTTTCAATGCCCCAGACGCGTTCTAAAATTACGTCACGCGGAATTATTTTGCCTGCGTTGCGCAAAAGCAGTTCTATCAGCTTAAATTCGCGCGGACGCAGCTGCACTTTGCTGCCGCCGTAGTTGATTGTATAATCGCCGCTGTTTAAAACAAAGCCCTTGTACTCAACATTTTCTTCCATGTAGCTGCCCTGGCGGCGTACCAGCGCATTTAAACGCGCCAGAAGTTCGGCAACGGCAAAAGGCTTAACCAGATAATCATCCGCACCGGCGTTAAGCCCGTTTACCTTGTCGTCCAAGCTGTCGCGCGCGGTAAGCATTAAAATTTTGCCCTGATAATCTTCGCTGCGCAAAACGCTGCACAGTTTTATGCCGCTCATGCCGGGCATCATCCAGTCCAGCACCAAAACGTCATAACCGTCGGCATAACATTCATCGTATGCCGATTCGCCGTTTGTAACCCATTTTACATTGATGCCGTTTTTGCTTAAAATTGTTTTCAGCATTTTTCCGAGGCGCAAATCGTCTTCGGCCAGTAAAATTTTCATTATATATCACCTGTTTTTTATAAGCACTATAACCATATAATCTTAAAATAAACTGAAATAAACCTTAATTTTCCGTTTTTAACGGCATTTGCTTTTACGCAGCTGTAATTTTTGTGTTTTAACGCCGTTATACCTTTATTATAACGGCAAAAAAGCTCCCGGTAAACACTAAAGCCCCGCCAAAAGGCAGGGCTTTGATTTATTTCAGCAGCGCTTTTACTTCGTCCGCACTGATGGTTATAAACTTTTTAACGGTGTACAGGTTTTCGCGCCCGCGGCATTCCCAGAACATGGCAACGTCAAAATCAGGCAGGCCGTTTACGGCTTCTTTAAGGCTTGCGCCGTGCATGGGCGTAAGCTCAAATTTGGCAGTCATGGTTTTATTGCCGCCCTTGGGCATTACCAGCGCTTCAAAATAATCGTCGTCGCGCGGTACATCTTTTAAATTAATTTTGCCGCGCACCAGCGCTTTGTCGTACTGTTCCTGCGGCAGGTAAATACGCATAAAAGCGTCAAGCACAAGCCCTTCGTCGCCGCCTTCGTTGGTAAACGGCACGTCAACGCTAAAGCAAAGTTTATTGTCGGTTTTATCCGTACGTTCCGCTTTGGTGCGGTTTTTAACATCAAATACAAATCTGTGTTTGGGCTGCATCATAATAAACACTGCCACAGCCACAACGCCCAGCAGGAAAAGCCCGGCGATAATTTCAATTATAAACAGCATCTCAAGCCCTCCTTATTTGGCGTAATTTTTAATAATAACAACAGGCGTTTTCTGGCTGCCGTTGCCGAATGGGTTGTCAATTAAAATTCTGGCAACCTTGTCGGGGTCAACACCTTCGCTCCAGCCAAGCACGGCGGCACGCTTAAGGTCATTAACATCGGCAATGGCCGCGCCGTAAGCGCCGGTGGCTTTTTTAATGCTTTCGCTTACTTTATGGGGTTCAAACGGGCCGTAAACAATGTGCTTGTCGTACGGCGGCATGGTGCCTGTAACATCGTCAATCAGGCGCGCCTGGTAGCCTGCCATCTGGTAGAACACGCCGCGTTTGCCAACACATTTGGCGGCAAAGCCGCAGATAACAGCAATAATTACTTTCATTGCTCCTTCGGCGTCCAAAAGGGCCTGCATGCTGTACCAGCCGCTGATGCTGCCTTTTGCAGGGAACAAATGGCACAAAGTTTTGGCTAAAAAGCCGGGTTTAAAATCTTCGCAGCGTTTGGCGCCGTCCTGCGTAATGGCAACAACGCTTTCGGCCGCACACACAACATCATGCGGGCCTATTTTGTCTTTGCCGTATTCCAAAATGGCGTCAACTATATTATCGTGGTGCGTCAAAATACGTGTCGGCACCGGTATAATTTCATATTTTGCTTCCATCAGTGTTTCTCCTCTGCCTGCTCTTTTTGGTAAAAAGCATTAATTCTGTCATAAAAATCGCCGCTAAGGCGGATAATATGCCCGTTGTTATCGGTAAACACATTGCGCGAGCAGCCTTCTGCCAAGAGTGCGCCGTCTTTTTTGCGGACGATGCGGTAAGTAAAATCCATTTTGGCGCGGCTGAAAGCGGTCATTTCTGCGCAAATTTCAATTTCGTCATCATACAGCGCCGATTCTTTATAATTGGCTTCTACATGAGTAATAGGGAAAATTATGTTGGCGTTCATCAGCTCCCACAGCTCCACACCGGCAGCGCGCAGCCAGGCCACACGCCCCATCTCAAACCAGCGGAAGTAGTTGCTGTGATGCACAACGCCCATCATATCAGTTTCTACATAACGTACACGGTCACAAATGCTTACCATATAAACGCTCCTTATATTTCAGTTATTTCAAATTCATCTTACAGATATTTTATTATACCACTGTTAAATTTAAGGTGCAATTATGCAAAAAACTTAAAACATTACCAATCAGTAATCAAGTCAATATAACTGCATTATATTTAAGGCGCCATTTCATCTTTAAATGTATTTTTAAATGCATTTTCTAAATTTACATATAAAATTTCTTGATTTTCATTATTGAAATATGCATTTAAAAATTTCTTATATTTATTTTTTATAATATCTAAAGCAACATTCTCTTGTTTTATTTTTTCTAATTCTTTATATTCAGGCATATTTTCGATAAAATTAAAAAATATTTGTATATGTCTAGGCAATTGTTTGTTTCTATTTAAATAATATTCTTTTACAACAGTTATTTTATCTACAATATTTTTATGTCCAAGCGTTTCATTTAATGCTTTTGGTAAAAGAATATAATTTGAAGTCATCTTTTTATAACTATTTATATTATTCCCGTTATTTTCAACGTTATCCAGCAATTCTTTTACACTTATTCGTATTGTTTTAGGAGCTAAACTCCATATTATTTTAGCATTTTTATTATTATGAATAATTAAATGCTCTTTAGTATAATCTTCTTTTGTATATAAAAAATCTAAATAATTACTGTTTAACAAATAGTTATCTAATATAGAATAAAATGCATATGCTTTTCTATCATCATAATTCTTAAATATAATATAATCATCTAATCCAATTTTTCTAAGTTTTTTAACCGAAAATACTATATCATTAATACATTGTCGTTCTTTTATAACTCCATTATTCAACCCTTCTAAACTTTTAAAAATATTTCTATCAATAATATCTTTAGATTTATCTTTTCGTTTACTTAAAAATAAAAATGCATAAACGTAATAATTAGAAACTATCTTTCTTATATCACTATATGTAATTTCATTCTTTAAATTTTCATTTCTTCTCAAATAATGAATAAACATAAATAACGGTAATTTATAATACTGCGCTCCTTTATACAATATTATATCCAAGAACTGTTTCTTTATTACATTATTAACAGAATTATTACTTTTATATTTTTTAAATTCATCGCAAATATCTTCAAATATATAATCGCTCTGTTTTAAATTTCTAATAAAAGCTAAAATATCATTTCCATAATCAATCATATCAGAAATTATTTTCCGTGTTTCAGTAGGACTTTTATTATCAAGAAAATGTTTCCCGTCAATTGTTAACTCCTGAGTAATTTTACTTTCCTTATCTAAAGAAAGTAAATAAAGATAGAAATAACCACTCGTTGTATTATTATAGCCAAATTCTTCAAATTCTTTCATAATTCTTTTTATTTCTATCCACTGTTCTTTTAATTCGTCATGAGAGCTTGCAAAATAATTTTTAAAGCAATAACCCTTAAAAATATTTTCTACATCCAACAATTGTGATTTAAAATTAATGTCAAGAAAAAGGTCTTCAATAGAATCATTCTCATCTTCTTTTTCTCCAACTAATATTGAAAGTTTGCAAGCTAATAATTTTCTTAAAAAATTAATAAATTCAATTGAACTTTGAATGCTATTTAATTCTTCTGCTATACATTTATATGCTTCATCAAATTTATCCTTTTGATAATATATATCATTGTATTCTTTTATATCTATTAAAATTTTATTTTGATTCAGCAATAAATATTTACCAATACTTTCATTTTTTATAACTATATTAGAATGTAATTCATCATTACTTAAATATGTCAAAATCTCTTTTTGTTCATCACTCAATTTATTAATCACATTATTTATATTATGATTAAATAATCCAACCAAAATTAACAATATTGTAGTTAATCTTTGCTGACCATCTACTATTTCATAAGAATTATTAACTTTATTTAAAATTATGTTGCCAATAAATTTATCTCTATTTAAAATATCACGGCAAAAAGTTTTAATTTTCTCTTTATTCCACTTATATTCACGCTGATATTTAGGTATAACGTACTGCAGTTTGAAAAAATTAAATTTACTTTCTACTTCTTGATTAACAAGTAAAAAATCCTTAACTGTTATAACAAAAGAATTCAATTTCATATTATCGCTTCCTTTCATATTTATATAAACTACATTATTTATATCTTTATAATATATTTACCCTAACTGTCTTTATTAAATTTTATCATAAACAAGGCTTTACAGACAAATAATATATGTTTAATAAAAAATCTTTACAGCAATGTAATTCATTATACAAAACGCTTATTTAAAATACTATTCACTGTATCCAAATCATACATAGCCGGTGGTTTGTCATTTACCGCCTTAAAGGCCATTCTACTAGCTACGCTTAAAAGGCGTTCCTCGGTCTGCCACTTGCGATTATTCCTTACTTGTCACCCGTAAACGGATCTCCGTAATCTAACACTAATTGTTGGTTTAGCTCATCTTCTTTGAGCTGATTCT